>Ga0114946_10000177_pt1 | contig 38242 bp, 33 predicted proteins | sample WalLakDeSediment_FD_88676 | JGI IMG/M metagenome (GOLD analysis project Ga0114946, IMG submission 88676) | Lake sediment microbial communities from Walker lake, Nevada to study Microbial Dark Matter (Phase II) - Walker Lake 11/02/13 Deep Sediment | ecosystem: Environmental > Aquatic >... | reverse complement strand
TTGTGCCGCCCCGATTGTTGCGATCGCGTAACAATGCTTGTGCGTGCAACATGCTCACATTGAGATCACCAGGGTAAGCGGTCAGCCAGGAGAGGGCAGTATTGCGAGCAAAGCGGGTTTCGCCCACGTCGATGGCAGTCCTCAGAATGGTGAGAACAAGGCTGCGCGAGAGGTAATGGGGAGAGGGAGTGCTAGACGGCTCGTGGTTGGTTAAGGTAGTATTCATGCTTCCATCGGCTTCTTGCGGCGGTTATGGACCAGGTTGAGAGCGACCACAGCTCCAAGCTGGCGGTGGATGATCAGGTCTGTGGGAGCTAAATCTGCGGCTCGGCGGAGCATGCTTTCTGCTCCAAGGTAATCTTTGCTCTCTTTGAGAGCTACACCAGCATGGTAATATGGTTCTGGCCGCTCAGGAGTGATCTCCATGGCCTGGTTGTAAATCTGCAAGGCCTGGATATGCTGGCGACGATCTTGATAAGCTCGCCCAAGCTCTAGGTAGGCATCCAGGCTGTGCGGAGATTGCCGAACGGCTTCGTTCAAGTGATGGATGGCCTGGTCAAGCTGCCCGGACTCTCTCAACATTTTTCCGAGCAAATGGTGCAATTCTGCCTGGGCAGCTATATCCAGGTAGGATGCCTCGTCTTTATCAGTACTCGATTTGACTGCTTGAAGCGCCTTTTGGGCAGCCAGCACTGCATTTTCTGTATCACCTACCGTTGCCAGTGATTTGGCTAAAGGCGCAAGCACGATGGGCTCATCCGGATATTCTTGGGCTAACTCTTGCAAAGACCCAAGCAAAGCATCTGTATCTTGTGAACGTGAAAGTAATCGAAGCCGCTCAAGCAGCAAGGGCAATCTTTCCCATACATGGGGAAGGGCTTTCTCTATCGCTGCAATGGCTTCAGTTGCCCTGCCCAGCCCATCCAGCGCCCGTACAAGCAGCAGGATCGGATATGGATTGGTTTGGGGTATTGGTGAGGTCTCATCCCCACTGATGCGAGATAATTCTTCCAGGCGGGAAGCTACCAAGGCACGATCATAGGCCTCTTGGAAATCCTTGGCTTGTAAGGCAATCTCCGCTCGCAAAACCAGAGGTTCAGTGCTGTCTGGGTCAAGCTGCAGAGCGCGCTCTGCGCAGGCTGCGGCTTGTTCCAGGGAATTGTCTTGAGCAGCACATAGATGTGCTCGGGCCAGGGATAACCATGGCTCCGCCTGTGTGGTGGAAAGTTCACAAGCTTTTTGTAAGATTTGAACGGCATTCATGGAAGCCTCCATTGCCCCGCCCGGTAAAACCGATTGCGCCTGGAGGAGGTAGGATTGTCCTAACTTCAGGTAATGTGGCATATGGTCAGGCTCAAGTTCAACAGCCTGTTCCAGATGGATGATAGAGGAAGGCAAATCGCCAACAGAGCGGTAGATTGCAGCTGCCAAGGTATGCCAGCGTGGTTCGTCAGGCCAACACCCCAGAGCTGCCTGGATTGAAGCCAGTGACCTGGGCAAGTCGCCAGCCTTGAATGAAGTCCGGGCTACCAGGATGTGGAATAACGGGTACTCCGGATGGGGGCAGTTGGACTGGTTGGATGTGCTTAGATCCTCTTCACCGAACTTGTTAATGAGTGCGTTATAAGCTGCTTGATAGGCTTCTTCAAGGTGCGCTTCGTCCGGCTCCAAAGTCAGAGCCAGTTGAACCAGGACGGAGGGGTGGAGGGGGTATTGACGGGCAGTTTGGATTGCCTGTGCATTCAGATCAGCTTCGCCTAAGGTCAAGCCTTCCCCAGCTTCAATTGTGCGCTTGCGCGATTCTCTTAGCGCCGCTACCAGCGCAGCGATGTCTTCAGGGTTCGAATGGGTTGTGGGAAGGGTGGAGAAGGCCTCAGCGGTCTGCTGGTTTGGACGAAATGCTGCCTGACCACGTGCGTTCCAGCGGGTAATTATGGCTGCCGCTGTTGCTGGCTGCTCAATAGCTGATTTCTCCTCTGAAGATGGTTGGTTCGCCCATTTGTAAATCTGCTCGTTAGCAACCTTGATGGCTTGTTCAAACTGGTGGCAGGCTGCTGCCTCAGTTGGCTCTGGTAGAGGGGTGTGATTGATACCATCCAGCTCTATCTGCAAGCGGTGATGTTCTGCCCGCAAAACCAACGTGCGGGCCAGGTTAATTTGGGGTAGAGGCTCTAAGGGTGATTTTCGGATGGCTTCTTCCAATAGCTTTATTGCAGTTTCCCATTGGCAAAGCTGGAGTGAAGCATCTACAAGGGCCTGGTAATCGAGATTGATTTCACTGCTGATGCAACTATCACCTGTAGCTTGATTTTGGCGGCACAAATCCACATTGGATAATGCTTCCTGGTAAGCTTGCAGTGCTGTGTGATGTTGACCCTGACATGCATTCAAGCGTGATTCAATTGCCAGGAACCTGGCTTTCTCAGAGTAGGTCAGATTATTAAAAGTTACGCTGTCTTTTACCAGGGAAAAGGATTTTTCGGCTGCTTTCTTGTCCCCTTGATCTAAGGCCAATTCAGCGTCCAAAAAGAAATATTCACGGTACTCTTTTTGATTTCGCAGAGAAAAGTTATCAAATTCTTTGTCAAGGATGGGCGGAATATTTAAGTACGAGCGGGCTTTTTCTGGTTGCAGCAGCGCGCGGGCAATTTCGGCAGCCAGAACCCGGGCCCACATTTGGTGGGGGTTAATAGGTGAGAGATCGGCTGCCTGGATAATGCGCTCAACATGAGCCAGAGCACCCGGTAAATCACCAGTTGATCGTAGAATGCTGGCAGCCTGTTTGTGTAAATCTGGTGCGTTCAGGCCGTCCGGTAGTCCTTGGAGGGCTTCTTCCAGGCTAGCCAAGGCATCTTGTGGCCGGCCAAGCTCAAGCAAGATGTTTGCTTTGGCATTGATCAAAGCGATGTCCGTTGGATAATGCGAGATGGCCTGATCCAGGGTTGACAGTGCAGACTTAGCATTTCCAGCTTGCTGATAAGCTTTTACCAGAGTGTGGGCAAGGCAGGCATATTTTTCTATGCCAAAGACCTGCCCTTTGGTGTAACCTGATTGAACCACAGCCTTTTCCAGGCATTCAATGGCACTGTGGGGATTTCCTAGAGCAAGCAAATATTCAGCCGTCTGTTGGAGCTCATCAATGGACGCTACTTGGGCTGATAGAACTTTCTGAAAGCTTTCCAGGGCAGCGGAAGTATCTTCGATCAGGAGTTGAATCCTTCCTACTCGAATGAGCAAATCTGTTCGTTGAGGCGCCAGTTGGAGCGCTCTGGTAAGGGTGTTGAGCGCCTCTGTCCGGACCTGATTGATCAATTCACTGGGGACCGTGTCTGGGGAAAAGCCGGTTACAGCTCCATCAGCGCTACCGATCCACTGGATGGCTTTTTCTGCAAACCAAATCAGGACATCCAGATCTTCCAAAGCCAACCCTAAGCCAACTCGAGCTGTTTGCAAGGCATCTTCTAATAATCCGGCTGCATAATATGCTTCTGCCAATGAGCAAGAGATGTGGGGGTTGTTTGGATCGGCCAGAGAAGCTTCTTGTAGAGCTGCAATTGCTATGTCTGGCAGTTGCAGAGCCAAGGCTGTACGACCCAATCCAAGTGAAATTCGAGAGCACCAGGCAGGATCTTCCACCAGATCCGTTTCTAAAATCGATTGATAAGCATGCAGGGCATCATTCAGCTCATTGTTCTCAGCCAAAGCCTCAGCCAGCAGCGCTTGGGCATGGACGTGTCCGGGGGATAGCTCTTGCACCCGGCGCAGGGAAGCAATAGCTTCTTGGGGTTTTTCCCTAACGTCTAAGAGAGCAGTGGCATAGTCCAGATGAGCGGATAGGATGGTGTCATCTAATTGGATGACATGGGCTAAAACCGGGATTGCCGCCCGTTGATCTTTTAAGTCCAGCAGGGATCGGGCATAGGCAAGGGCCAAACCGGGGAACGATGGATTGGCCTGGTAAGCCATTTCCAGGACTTTTCGGGATTCTTCCAGGTGTCCGAGTTCGTAAAGCGTCTGGCCCAGTCGTAAAGACACTTCTGCAGCGTATTCTGGACGACGTTTGTAGCCACCGTCAATGGTGATCAGATCAGCGGCCTTTTGGAACATGTCTAAGGCCTGGGTGGGAGATGGGTGCCCGTGGTTCTCCCAATCTAGAAGATAAGCATTGCCTAAGGCCAGGTAAATTTCTGGAGCATCCGGTGCTGCCTGTGCGCCTGCTCGCAGTGTTTCCAGAGCCAATTGAGTTTGTCCAGTGCTGGCCTGGGTTTCCGCCAGGGCCAACCAGGCCTCAGGACTGTGGGGTAATAACTGGGTGGCTTTTACAAATTGATCTTGGGCAGCCAGATCATCTCCGAGTTGTTCGTACGATCGCCCCAACAACAAGTGAGCGAGGGCATAATTGTCCGGGGAATCCTCAGCGGATTGGATTGCCAAAACTTTGTGGCAGGCATCAGCCGCGCTCTGGGGTTCCCCTGCTTTCAAAGCACATTTTGCATAGGCGCATAAATCTTCTGGAGCAGGGGAGGCGTTTATTGGTTGTGATGCACCACCTTCAATAATCGTAGTCCACTCATTTAGCGCTGTATGCCATTCACCGGCTGCCTCCAGAATACGTGCATATTGCCTGCGTAAGTCCTGGTTTTGTGGCGCCAGGGCAACGGCTATTTGAAGGTTCTCTGCTGCCTTCAAGGCCTGACCAGCTGCATATTGCGTCTGAGCTAAGAAAGCTAAAATTTCCGGATCATTGGGACTCTGGTGGCTAACCGCCTCAATAGCGTGAGCAGCTTCAACAGGTAAGCCCAGCTCCAGTAAAATTACCGCCATTTCCCGAATCGTATCCAATAATATCTTCCCAAAAGGGAAAGCCTTATCATGAGACATGAGGAATTCGATCGCGCTCAGGGCAGCTTTGCGAGCCGCATCTGCATCTCCGGCCTGGATGGCCAGGCGAGCAGATGCAAGCGCTGCAACGAGGAATTCTGGGTGATCGTGACCCCCTTTAGCTTCCAAATAATCATCATCAGGAAGCCAGGCGCGCGCTTGTTCGATTTGACCAGTTTTCAAAAAGCTCAGGGCCAGCTTAGCGCGATACAGTGGTGAATCTGGTACAAGGCTAACAGCTTTTTGCCAGAACTCAATTGCCTGGTCTTGGCCTCCATTTGCTGAAGCGGTGAATGCCAATTCAGCAGCTAAACTGGCCTCCAAGCATTGGATAGATTGCCAGGCTTGCTCTAAGGTTTTGAATGAAGCACTTGCGTTCTCAGACATCCTCTGTGCTTCTGACAACAAGAGCATACGGCTCAGCTCTGTGATCTGTTCCAGCGGTGGGATGTGTAAATTGGGTTGGACAGGTAACGATTTTCCAGCAGCGCCTTTAGGGCGGGGGTGCATCTTGTTGGCCAGGTCTATTGCTATGACCGGCCGTTGTAGTGAAAGCTGTTTTAACAGAGGTATTGCTTGGGACAAGGTGAGTTTGTCCAGTAAGCCTTGGATTTCCTCATTCATTTTTTCCGGCGAGACAGGGTTGGATAGCAATATGTGAGCTACCAGCTGGAATTGTTCTGGAATCGGATCTTGCGACAGTAGAGATAGAAGCATCTGGGGTGCATCTGGGATCATCCCATACAGGCAGGAAAGTGAGGTTCTCCAGGTGCTAAACACCGGCAAGCCCGATCGATGAGCCTGTTCATTTAGCTCTTCTCGTAATCCCTCCCATGTGCCAACCATGCGGCGACGCTCTCTGAGCGCCAGAGCAAGTAGCCCGGCTCTGGCTAAAGGGGAGTACACAGTTTCTGTGCCAGATTTAGCAGATGGTTGCCCGTTTTTTGAGCTGCTCAACCCTTCGTATTCCGCAGCAGCTCTCTTACGCAGAGCAGGATGCACTGGATACTGAATTTCACCGCGCAGCTTGTTGACCAGGAGACTATCTATGCCTGTCTTAACATTTGGAGACTCTTCGGCAATGGCTAGAAGGGCCAGATTTGCCGGAGATAACGAAGTCCAAACTGATAATTCCAGAGAAAGGATATATTGGTGAAAAGCTGGTTCCTGTAATTTTTCCCACACAACAGAATCTTGCCTCAGGGCTGCAATAACCCATGGGTAGATGGATTCGGGAAGTGCGGTATGAAGTTTAACAATAATAGAACTTGCTCCACCGATGTTCATATCATCTTTCCAAAGTTATGGGATTTGAAGAACCAGCCATATAGAAGTTCCCATGAGAAGCAGGCCAATGATGGTCAAAAAGATTCCAATCCCTGCTGCTGTGCGGACCAGGTCGTTCAAAGCATTGAGCAAGGTAGAAGCATTCCCGACCAGGCCAGCAATTTCTTCTGCTAAACCTTTTTGGGCCAAACGGGTCGTTTGAGATGCGATTGTGCGTACATCCCGCCCGGTTGTTCGTGAAACAAGGATGATCACTCCAATCCAAAATGTGAAAACTCCGATCACAAACAAACCAATCCCCATTGAAAGTTGAACTTCAGGCGAATTTAGGGAAAACATTAGCGTCCTCCTGTTACTGGTGTTCCTGCTGTGGTGCTGCCACTATTTTATAATTCTGGCTTGTACGGACAATGTGGGGAATTCACAGACAATGCTCCCCGCCTGTCCCCTCAGATTTTGTAGTTCAGCAAGGACCAGATCTGGGATAAGATCGGTGCTGAAGTGACCTTCTTTGAGAGTAAATCGATCCTGTATTTGCGCCAACTCTGTGCTTGACTCCATCCATGCCATCCCCCAACACATTTCTTGATACAGGGAGGCCTGGCCAAAAAGCGCTGCATATGGATCATCCCAGGTCCTCATGTCAGACACAACCTGGTTGAAATGGTTGGGATCCGGGTTTTGCGATGCTTTTTCAAAATTCACCATAAAATTGACCACCTCTGCAATAGCAGCTTCGTCCAACAAGATATAACCACTCCACCAGGGAACCTGTTCTCTAACCTGGTCTAAAAACAAAGGATCGGGACTTAATTGCCCAGCGATATTTTGCAACTGGAAGGCGTCGAACAGTTCATTTCCTGCATCTTTCGCGGATGGAGTAGGGTAGATAGGCAAAAGTGTTAAGCGGGGATCTGAAGGAACATATAAGACCAACCAAACCCCAGTAAGCTGTGGTTGGCGTGCTTCGAGCTGGTCCACTGTGATCAATAATAAGCTGCGCTGACCATTGGCTAGAGATGGGATTGGAGTATCGGCGAAAATCAGGTCAGATTTTCCGCTTGATAAGGCCTTCTCTGGGTTGGCTGGTAAAACCCTCAAACCTCCGAGATAACCGATCAGGAGGTTTGTCAGGAATATCGCCAGATAGGGAAAGCCGCGTAAATATTTCATGGACTGGATGCTTTCATGTCGATCTTTAGTGGTGTTTTCTTGGAGATGCTGCCCTCAAAGATCACGGTTTTTACATTTGCGTTCACCGCTGTGAGCTGCGAAATGACGTTGCAGGCAGGATGCAAGCTTGCATCCGGAAGAACCAGGCTGTGGACAAATTCGGTTGTGGATGCTGCCGAATTTGCTCCTCTTTCAGCTGGGTCGGGCGGGTTCAATTGTTGGAAGAAGGCCGTTCCAATATATAGCTGACTGCGGAGCAGGCGATAGGCCTGGTTGAGCCAACGGGCCTGCTCATTGTGATCCGCCATCCTTTGGTTGCCGGTCTGGTCTCTGCCCTCCGGCCAGGAAAAGCCAGTTATCCAAATTAGTCCGCTTTGGTGTTTGTTTTGAAGCATGATGTTACGAAGACGCTCATAGTGACGTAGAAAACGATTTTCTCCATCATCTGGAGTTGCCATTGGATCGCCGCTAATATCAAGCAATCGCAGGCTGATGATTGGCATGAAAGCGGCTGCTCCTGTTTTATAAAGCCCTTCTAAAAAGGCCGCATCGTCGATATCACCCACGGCTTTTTCAAACCCAAGTGGGGTTAGCCCTCCAGCTACAATGACCACATTAGCGCCAGATTCTTGCAAAATGGAATGGGTCGCCTTGAGCATGGTAGCATAAGCTGCAGGATCGGGAAGCGTTCCCCAATCTGATGTTCTATTGGCTCCTGGAAAAAGCTCGACAGCCAGAAGGGTATTGGGAAAAAGGCGATAAAGGGAAAGCACTAATCCTGCCGTCAGGTTTGGATCAGGACCATCAGGGGTACTAGCCCAGGTTGGAGCATTGGTGATGGACATTAAGACGTGTAAATTTCCCCTTTGCGCTGCTCCCATCACCTGGTATAAGTTGTTTAAGTCTGGCAGGACATTTGCTTCCGGCCAATAGCGACCCCAGTCGAAATCTATCGCTATCCAATCTAAACCCATACCGGCTGCTGCGCTGACGGCTGGATTGATTTGCTGGCCCCAAATATCCAGGCGAGCGCCATAGCCAAACTCAGGAGAATCTGGCAGACCCAAAGGCGCCTGAGCAGCTGTCAACAAACTGCTTAAGATCAGGACAAGGATAATTTTCCCCAATGTGGTCGATGCTGATCTCACTTTACTCTCCTACCTATCTAAAAATGGCTCTAAGAAATCCAAGCATAAAACCCAACGTAAGTCCAGAACCTGCCAAGGCTGCTGAGCGAAGAAGCACCTGCTTGGTTTGTTCGTTGAGAGCAGAATCGATGACCGGCTGCAAGAGAGCGAGCAGGTCTCGTGACAGGCTCATTAACTGTATTGTGGTTTTCCAGAATACGACTTCCAAGAGTTGGACGATCTTGTACCGATCCATAAAGGTCTACTCTTACCGAGATGTTGAAATTTTTAAGATCTTTCCATTTATATTGGCTACCACCCTGACCAGGCGAGGCAGGGTTTTGCCCGGAGCGATATTTGCTTTGCCTTGGAAGGTAAGCAGGTATGTTTCGCTGCCCCCATTTAAGGATGCATTTTTCCCTGTAGACGGGCGCTGACGGACTTTAGGTCGTACACCATCAATTTCGGGGAATTGCTGGTAAACCTGGTTGGATATCTTTTGGATGGTTTTTGGATCCATGATAAAAAACCTATTCGAGGTTTCAATTTCGCTAACAGCGATTCTTCCGCAAGAAGGCGGGAATATCCAGGTTTTGTGAATTGGTAGGTGGGATCGTCTGCTGGATGGTAGGCCGGGCGGGTGCAGCTGGTGGAGGGGCTGGTGAATCCTGGGTTTCTGGCTCGGGATACGCCTCTACAACTCCCCGCGTTGTTCGCACATTGGCTAAGGCTTCCTCCAACGTTGGTGCACCTAAACCGGTGATCACGAGGAAAACCTCCACCCGGTCTCGTAGATTGTTGTCATTTGTGACGCCCATGACAATATCTGCCTGGTTGCCAGTGCGCTCTTGCAGGTAGGTTAGGGCTGCTTCGATCTCAAACAAGGACAGATCGTTGCCGGCGCTAAAGTTTGCCAGGATGCCGGCTGCATTGTCCAGCGAGGCAGTTTCCAAGAGCGGGTGGTTCAAAGCCTGCTCAACAGCTTTGCGCGCCTTATCGGCTCCATGCCCCTGGCCAATGGACATCAAGGCTCCGCCACCCAATTTCATCAGGTGATGGATGTGGGCGAAGTCTACATTGATCATACCTGGCTTGGTGATCAGCTCAGTGATACCTTGAACTCCCTGGCGCAAGACATCGTCTGCCAATCTGAAGGCGACCTCCATGGGCAGGTCACGGGGAGCGACATATAGCAACCGGTCGTTGGGGATCGATATGAGTGTATCCGTATGGGGGCGCAGGCACGCCAGCCCTTCGTTGGCGTTGAGTTGCCGCCGGCCCATTTCAAAGGAAAATGGAGTTGTTACCACCGCAATGGTGACAGCCTTCAAAGCGCGGGCGATTTTTGCAGCGACTGGGATTGAACCTGTTCCGGTTCCTCCGCCCATGCCGGCTGCCAGGAAGACCATATCTGCTCCTGCCAGGGCGGCTGCTATCTCACGTTGGCTTTCTTCAGCGGCTGTCTTGCCGACCTCTGGCTTACCACCTGCACCCAGGCCGCGCGTCACTTTTGGTCCAAGCTGGATTTTGACCGGCGCCAGACAGGTTTGCAAGGCCTGATGGTCGGTGTTTGCAGCAATGAATTGGACACCGTTTATACCGAGCTCAATCATGCGGTTGACGGCGTTGCACCCACCGCCACCCAGGCCGAGCACCTTCAGAATTGGCTGTTGGGCAGCGATAGGGGTGAGTTTAACAGGGGTGGAAGTAGTCGTATTAAGCATGATATCCTCTTTTTTTGAAGGCACTTAGGGGCTGGATCTTCTTGCCCCGCAAACTTGAGCGGCTATAGTGTAGCTAATTGAGATGCAATACTTGTGCCATCTCCGCTAATTTGCTCGACTGTGCAGTTTGCAGAACGCAGCTCATCCAACACAGTATCTGGGAAGGATTGAGAGCCTCCGATTAAGGTTACTCGAGCTGCTTGTTTGGCTTCTTTGATCGAAAAGCCGATTGTCGGGCGGTACTTCTTCACAAAAGGCCGGATAACATCCAAATGCCAGTCTGCAATTCCCCATTCATAAGTGGGTAGCAGGAGATAATGTTGGATTGAGTACCCGTTTTTACGAGATTGCAGTGAGGGCGCAACCGGATAGGTAGGTTTGTGAGGGATTGTTTCCCTGGTTGGGCGAGGTTGGGTCTTTTCGGTGGGATTTTCGAGCTTTGAATACCACTGGCGTATTGCCCCTGCAACCGGGAGTGTATTCCCATCGGGTTGGATCCAGGCATCACCGGCGGATGGATTATCTTTGGTTGAAGCCAGCAGCCAGAAGTTGCAAGCCAGGACTTCTGCGGGCACGCGTTCTCCGTTTTCGGAGTCGACGATACCTTTTCCTGCCAAACGGTCTTTTTCGATCATTAGAGTTGCAATAGAGAGATTGGTTTTTGCATGGGCGGCACGATCTACGGGGGGGAAAGATGGGTCGAATTGGTCGCCTGGACGGCAGCCTGCGCCTAAAAGCAGGATGGCGCACGGCCCATCGACTACTGCTCGGATTTGCGTAAGGTACCAATCAAAGATGCGGAAACCGCGCTGGTCTTGGGATCCCTGGGGTGTGTGATATGGCCGCGCCCCTGGCCAGCGTTCTGGACCACCTGCGCCCCAATCCAAAGGCCGGTTGCCGGGATATGCATACGCTCCAATGACAAATTTTTGGAGCAGCTGGTGGTGACCACGCCGCTGGATTCCTTGCAGTGCACCACGCAGGAACGCCGTATCCCAATAATCACCTCCGGGTTCAAGAGGTGGGAAGACCGGGATCAAACCCGCCTGAGTGGCTGCTTTTGCCAGCGGGAGATAAACATCTAAAAAGCGTTCCACCAGATTGCTTTGCGCCCAGGCAGTTGCCGGCCAGGAGGTACGCAAATTGGGCCGGTCGAAGAGAGTTACATAATGTATTCCCCAGCGCGCATAAGTGTGGAACAGCAAACGCATATCATTGATCTGGATGGATTGGTCCAAGGGTAGGTGGAAATGCAAAATCGGCTCAATCCCGGCAGAGGTCAATCCGCGTAAAAATACTTCTGGGATGGCCCGGTCGATAGGCGTTACCAGGGTGACCCAGCTCGCGCCCATCGAACGCAGCTCCGGGAGCCATGTATTCAGGTCACTTTCTCGATAATGCAATGTGTCCGGAAAATAATGAAATCCGAGTCGGGTATTGGCTGGTGGAGTTGGGAAAATTTCCATGTTTCATCTCCTGGCTGATCTTATTTTCTAATGATGCAATTGTTGTGCCAGTGAGTGGGGAGGAGGAAGATGTGAAAGATGCGCTCGTGCGAAACCTTACAATTTTGTTAGGTTTTCCCCCCTGCTTCTCAGTTGTCCCAGATCTACCATCACTGATATACTAAATATGGTACGAGTCTATTGCTAGAATTACAATGGTTGGGATGTCTTGGTTGATTCCCTACAATCTCTAATGGTAGTTTTGCAATATCAATACGGCGATTGCTTTAGGCCAAATTCATTTACAGACGGCTTCATGGGCTTTGTTTCGTCATTTGGCGCGGAAAAATAACACAATGAGCATTTTGAAAGCTCAAAGCAAACGGTCACCATCCATGTTGAATTACCCCTGCCAATCTCGCCGGTTTCTAATCACGACATTAGGGGGCAATTGATGAAGATAAAGGTAGAAAAGGTTTTAGTTCAAATTGTTTTGCTTATCCTGCTGCTCCTTTCCTTGACTGGATGCGCTGGAGAGAAAAGTGGTTTTGTTTTTGTCCCAACTCCGGAAGGCGCCAAAAGCGTTGATATCCTCTTCAGGGAGTTTTACGATCATTTAGGAGGGGTGCAAGTTTTAGGCCCAGCCATCTCCCCGATTTTTGCTCACGAAAACCGAAAATACCAGTATGTCCAGGCTGGATGCATGGAATACGACCTGGAAGCCCCTGCCAGTGAGAGGTTCCGACTTTCCCCATTAGGGCTTGAATTGGGTGTTTCTGAACCACCCGTACCAGCTCCGGTGCAGTCAGATCTAGTATATGTGGATGGGCACGTCATCTATAATGGTTTTGTTCCTCTTTACCGCCAATTGGGTGGGGCGCGCTTTGTCGGTCGTCCGCTTTCAGAAGTTCATTACAATCAAGAGAAGCAGCGCTTTGAACAATATTTTGAGAATCTTGGTTTCTACTGGATGGAGAATGATCCTCCCGAAAGGGTGGCTCTCTTAGCATATGGCGCCTGGAAATGTGACAGCAAATGCAGACACCAGACGCCCGTGTCAGCCCAGATCCAGTTGCCATCGCTTTCGACCGCTTTAGATGGTAGGGTTTTTCGAGAAGTAGTAGCCAGGCTCGGTGCGGACTTTACCGGATTTGCTCTATCTGATCCCTTCATAGGAAATGCTGGCAAGCTTGAGCAAGTTTACGAAAACGTTGTTCTGGTCGAAAATCCTGAGAGTCCTGTTCAGGTTTCGTTACAGCCTCTTCCCGAGAAAATTGGCATTCAACCAGACCCCATGACAGAATACAATGGGGTTGAGGGAATGGTATTCTGGCCTGTTGAAAGCGAACAAGGCTATAACGTCCCCCAGCAATTTTTGGACTTTATCACACAGCACGGTGGCATAGAAATATCTGGCTCTCCTATCAGTGAGCTGGCCTTGGAGGAAAACCAAATCTTCCGTCAATGCTACACCAACCTGTGCCTGGACTATCATCTGAGTAGCAATATCCCCCTCGATTTACGTATTCGCCCGGCTCCGCTGGGACAACAATACCTAGACCGCTATTATCCAAATCAGGCGGGTGGCTTTACAGAATCACAGGCACTGCGCACGATCAGCCTGCAGGTATGGGAACGTTACCAATTTGTGGGGTCCAACCAGGCGCAGGAAATTGGCGCCAGCATTTTCGAAGGAAAATCCCCCTTGCGCTCTATCGAGCCAGTTCTGACTTTGATCATGCCAGACGGAAGTCAAGTATCCCATTACTTCCCACCGACCGGGGACGATGGGCAAACGCTTCTCAGACTTGATCCAATTGATGCGCAGAACGGAACTCTCATCCCATACCAGGTTTGTATCAGCAGCTTGACTTATGAAATGTTCTGCGTCAAGGACAGCTTTGTAATCTGGTATAACCCCTGATTCTTTTTCCCGGCTGTAAATTTACCAGCGTAAATAACCAATAAACCAATAAATGGTATGCGCAGCAGGCATGAGCCCGCTGCGCATACCATTTATTGGATTCCTTCTTTAGATTTTTCCGTTAAGGATTTCTGCGGGCAAGTGAGCCAGATCGATGGTGCTCTCGTCACAGAAGAGGACCGCTCGCTCCATTGTGTGGTGTAGCTCACGGATATTTCCGGGCCAATTGTAGTCCATCATGGCTTCCATTGCGCGCGGGGTAACATCTGTAATATTGACCCCTCGGCGGCCATTGATATCGCGAATGAACAAACCAACCAGATCAGGTATGTCCTCCTTCCGCTCTCGCAGAGGGGGCAGGTGAACGTTGACAACTTTTAGGCGGTAATATAAGTCCTGGCGAAATTTGCCATCTGTTATTAACGTGAGCACATCCTTGTTTGAAGCAGCCAGGATTTGTACGTCGACATGAACCATCTTGGTTGCGCCTACTCTAAAAAATGAGTGTTCTTCAATAGCGCGCAGAAGTTTGGCCTGGATATCCATAGGCATTGAAGAGATCTCATCCAGGAAGAGAATACCGCCATCAGCAACTTCCATCAAGCCAATCTTGCGTTTATCCGCGCCGGTGAATGCACCAGCTTCGTAACCAAAAAGCTCCGATTCCAGAACCGTGCTTTGGATGGCCGCGCAGTTGATGGCGACAAAAGCCTTTTTTCCCCGTGGCCCCATCATGTGAATTGCATGGGCGAGAACTTCCTTACCTGTACCAGTATCCCCAGTGATTAACACAGAGACCTGCCCGATAGCAGCTCTACGAGCATGATCCATGGCTGTCTGCATGGTGCGGGTCTTGCCAACGATAAAGTCAAGCTGCGGATGCTGAGCCTGGCGAAGGTGGGCCAGCTCCCGGCGCATGCTTACGATCTCTTTAGCCCGTTCAATGGATTTTTCGAGCTGAGAAAACTGAATGGGCTTCTGCAGGAAATCGTGTGCACCACCTTTCATAGCAGCCACAGCCATTTCTACATCTCCATACGCAGTGATCACAATGATAGGTGGCCTGATGGGTAAATATGTAACTTCATCTAAAAGGTCGGGACCATAACCATCCGGTAAATTGACATCTAACAAGACAATATCTGCATTCCCGCGGCGGACGGTGTCGGTCGCTTCGCTCAAGGTTGCCACGCCAATGACATCGTAACCCTTCGCGCTCAGGAAAGAACCAATATTGTGGCGAGCATTCTCTTCATCATCCACGATCAAGATTGTATAACTCATTGTTTATCTCTCCTGGATTAAGCCTTGAGGGTTTTATTGGGGATTGGGAGCTGTACTTGAAAGACGGTGCCGCCAGGTATGCTGGTCAGGTTGATGGAGCCTTTGTGGGCGTTAACAATTTGTTTGGTGATTGCCAGACCCAACCCAGTTCCATTCCGGTGCGTGGTGAAGAAGGGCTCGAAGATATGGTCGCGGATTTCTTCAGGGATGCCAACGCCAGTATCCGAGATGCTCACTTCTACCCGAGGATTGTTGTTTGGGGTTACAACCGGACGAATTTTTACACTTAGCATGCCCCCGTCTTGGCCCATTGCCTGAATGGCATTGTTGATCAGGTTGTTCCATACCTGCTCCAATGCGCGCACGTCTCCTTCAATTTGCGGTGTGCCTGGTTCCACCTGGATCTGGTGTTGGATGTTAACCCTGGCTAGATGCGGGTGCCACCTTTCCAACAGGCGACCGATGGCAGCGCCCAGATTGACCGGTTCCATCTTGTACTCAACCGGCCGGATAAAATTCAGCACCGATTTCATCATTTCAGCCAATTTGTCGCAGTCTGTTTGTAGCCGGGAGACAACCTCGTGGTTAGGATCATCTTCAGATAATGTATATGACATCAATTGCAACCCGGTGGTAATGTTGTTGATCGGGTTACGGACTTCGTGCGCAAAAATCGCGGATACCTCGCCGAGCAGAGCTCTTTGTTCCAATTGCTGGTTGCGCAGGCGGTAATGCTCCTCCTGGCTCAGATCCTGGATGAGGACCAGTAAATTTATTATTTTTTCATCAACAACGATTGGAACCGTGCGCACATGACCCAAAAAGGTCTTGCCATCACGCCGGTACAATTTCACATTGCCAAGGTTGTGCACACTGGTGCCTTCCTGGATGGTAACAAAAGGAGGGATCAAGTTATCTGCACCAACCAAGATATTGCTGTAAGGTTGGCCTCGCACCTCTCGGGTTGCGTATCCCAGGATGGACTCTGCTGATGGATTAAGCTCCTGGATTGTCAGGTCTGGAGCGATTACGACCACCGCATCGTGCGTCATCTCTATCAGAGCAGATCCGATCACCAACTCGCGCCCCTGTTCCTGCAATTCAGTTTTTAAGTTCGTAGCCAGGACATGGTTTTGGTGAAAGGAATTTATCATGGCTGCTAAAAACTGTACCACAACCAGGGTCTGATCATTGTGGATCAACTGGTCTCCAGCGATAACCAGCAACCCAGTAAAAGCATTCTCTTGGGCTAAAGGAACGGAAGCCAGGTAAGAGAAATTGGAGGCGCGAGCTGCCCGGTCAAGGGTTGAGAGAGTCCTTTTCCCCGTAACCCAAACGTGTATACTCTGAAGAACTCCCAAGTCAGCCGGGGGGATTTGCTCTGGTAAAAGCTCCGCAGGACCCCATACAGCCGTGCGTTCAAGCTGGTAATCTGTGCTGTTTACTTCATAGATCACCAACAAGTTCGCGCCGGTCAAGGAACTACCGGCTTCAAGCGCTTTGCTCAGTACGCTAGAAAAATCCTGGGTCTGAGGAGCCAGCGCCAGGGTTTGCAAAGCATCCCAGATTTGTGCTTTTCGAAATAATTCCTTGTTGCGACTTTCGACCACATTTGTGGGCTCTATACCCAATAGAACCCATTTGCCGTCTGGATCGAGGTAAGTGGGCGTCAAGTGAACATCCAGAAGCGGTCCATTACGCCGGATATTGGTTGCGATTGAAACTTCCAGGGGTTGCTCGCTGTTATCCGCCTTCATCTTCAACAAACCAGGATCCAGGGTGGGAAATAAAGATACAATCCCCAGCTTACAGAGCTCGGCCCGCGTCAGGGCAGTTAGCTCCGTGACCTGGGCATTAGCAAAGCGAATACGTTTCTCGCGGGTGTCGTAGATCACTGCTGCGTAGGGAAGCTGGTCCAGCAGCGTTTCATAGGGTACATGAGTGCGCCTGCGCAGAGATAAGGTCGAAAATGGGGAAGAGTTCGTCATATAGCCTCGCGCAGAGTTTGCGATTGGCGACTCTGCGGTCGATTTGATTGGCGTAAATGCGCAGGCAGGATGCCTTCCATCGAACGATATTTTGCGACTGTGCGTCGTGCTACCTTGTAACCCTGCTCTGCCAATAATGAACCGATCTCAGTATCACTCAACGGTTTTGTTTCTTGATCGACAATCTGTTTCAAGGCAGTGCGAATATGCAGGCTCCGGTCGAAAAACATTGACATTGGGATTATATGACCGCTTGGCAACTGAACGGCTTTCCCTGATACTGCTCTCGAAATTGTTGACTCATGAACTTCCAAATCTTTTGCTAAGGTGGCTCTGGTAACTGGCAATAAATGTGCATCACCGTGCAGGATAAATTCACGTTGGAGGACGGTGATCTTTTGCATCAAGCGTACAATAGTGTGGTTGCGTTGTTGAAGACATTTTACCAGCAGAGCAGCTTGTTCAAGGTCAGATTTCCATTGTTCTGCCTTATCTTGGGGAGCTTGCTGTAATGCTTCTCGAAAAAGTGGGTTAATTCGCAATGTACCCGCCAGCGGCAAGGCAACTTCTACAATGAAAGGAGTATCCTCGCTCTCATTGAGCCGAGAGATGATCACATCCGGATAATGGAAAGAATATTGGTTGGTTTTTTGGTTTTGACGATTGAGGGATACATCTCCCCAATGGAAGCGACCGGGAAATGGGTATAAATTTTCCCCGATGAAGCGGGCGATCTCAGTAATTTGAGCAGTAGGTAACCCCAATAGCTGTCCCAGCTCTGAATAGCGGTGACGACTTAATAGGTCCATGCCCTGTTTGATGGCTTCAGCTGCCATCGCAGGGACGGGCCTGGTTTCTGCCAGTACTTCTAATTGCACCAGCAGCGCCTCTTGCGGGCTTGGGGAGCCAACTCCGATAGGGTCCGCGTGCTGGATGATGCGCAACAATTCTTCAATGCGCGATAAGGAGATATGGTGGTAACGCGCAATTTCTACCAGGGGCACAGACAAAAGGCCATCCTCATCCAAACTGGTGAGAATATGGGCAACAATCGGACGATCCTCTGGTTCCAGCTCTGAGGCGATCTGGCGCATGACAAAATGGGGCAGGTCTTCATGCAGGGCTGCTTGTGCATAGTTGTCTTCGGGCATTTCCCGCGAGCCAGTTCCGTTAAAATTTTGGAAATCTTCCCGCGCGGAAACGAAAACAATAGGCTCGTCTGCAGAAGATGTCGGTAAGCGGCTACAAAAAGGGCAGGTGGAGCTGCCGGCCAAGACTCTTCGGCAAGTAGGGCAACGCCGTTCATCAACCAATTCCAGGGCAGGGTTGGATGCCAGAGCAGACTCAATTTTTTGGCGTAGCTCCAACGCCGACAAGCCGAGCAAGGTCATGGTTTGCGCCAGATGCGCAGTTGTGAGGGGCCGGAGTGAAGGGGAATGTCTTTGAACTAGCATGCTTTTTTTATCCAGTGTGTATTAAGAGTATAGTCCTTTTCATTTTTAGTGCAAGTTCTATGCCTATACATATTTTGAATATTGGCTAGATGTAGTGAAGCTGACATCTTCTCTGGGAACAGCTTAAGAGCCAGTTAAGTGCGGAGTCACCCGGTTAGTCTTTGTGCTAAAATAAAATTCTGTTATCTGCCTTATTTTGTTGAATCTAAAAGAGGTCTTGACCGGATGTTTCGATCTTTTTTCATTTACTTGTCAAAAGCCGTTTGGGCTCGTAGGTTGGTTACGCAGTGGTCGGTTGCCTGGCGGGCGGCCTCCCGGTTTGTTGCCGGAGAAACCCTGGCGGATGCCATGCGAGTTACACGTGAGCTTAATCAGAAAGGGATTGTGGTGACACTGGATCACCTGGGAGAGCATACCAATACCCCTGACGAAGCCAGACAAGCCTGCCAGCACGTCTTGGACATTCTAGATGAGATTGAGCAGGCAGGAGTGCGTGCGAACGTTTCGATTAAGCTCACCCAAATTGGTCTTGGCCTGGGCTACGAGATTTGTAAGGAGAATCTGGCGACGATCCTGGCTCGAGCGCAGGCAGGCCGCACTTTTATCCGTCTGGACATGGAAGATTCTCCTTGGGTGGATCTAACGCTGCAACTATACCGTGAGATGTCTGCCCGATTTGGTGGGGAAGCCCTTGGGGTGGTCATCCAGTCTTATCTCTATCGCAGCGAGGAAGATGTGCGCGAGTTAGCCAGCAGCGGAGTTCGGGTGAGGTTGTGTAAAGGGGCATACAAAGAACCCGCTGATATCGCTTTTCCCAAAAAGAACGATGTCGATGCCAGCTATGATCATCTGGTAGAATTGTTGGTCGATGCTTCTCTGCAAGCTGGGGCGCCGGAGTTGAGTCTCTCTGGAAAGATTCCGCCAATTCCTGCTGTAGCCTCCCATGATGACTTGCGCATCGAGCGGGCCAAGACTTATGCAAATCAAAAGGGTCTGCCCAAACAAGCCCTGGAATTCCAAATGCTTTTTGGCATTCGCCGGGATTTACAGGAGCACCTGGTGGAAGAAGGTTATCCGGTTCGAGTTTATGTCCCTTATGGCACCGAGTGGTACCCGTATTTCATGCGTCGTTTGGCAGAACGACCTGCTAACCTTTGGTTTTTCATCTCGAACTATTTTCGCCGGTAAAATACAGGTAAAATGTAACTGCTCAGGCTTATGGATAGCACTGCATGATTTCGTGAAGGCAGAAACTACATCTGCCGTTCGAGCATTTCCCCTGCAGGCCGAGAAGTTACAGTATAAAGTAAAGGAGGAAATCTAAATTGCCACGCAAGAAAAAAAACACCCGTCGTCCCATCGCGTTGTTGTTAATCGGATTTTTATTAATGGTTGGAGCTATTGCGTTGTTTTTATCGGATCTGGGGGTTGATCAGGTCGCTGCTCCTCAAAATAATACTATTCCTTATCCTGAAATCGCTCGCACAGGCCTGGCAGACGCAAAATCTGTTTATGATGCCGGCTCGGCGGTTTTTCTGGATGTGCGTACGACTGCTGAGTTTGCTCAAAGTAGGATCCCAGGTTCGATCAATATCCCGTTAGATGAATTGCCTGACCGTCTGGGTGAGCTTAATCCGGAAGACAGGTTCCTGACCGTTTGTACCTGACCGGCTGAGCAAACCAGCGCCCGTGCGGCGCGTTTTCTGATGGATAATGGCTATGCTCAAGTCAATCCCATTTTGGGTGGTTTTCAAGCCTGGATGCAAGCCGGTTTTCCAGTGGAACAGTAGGGATCAAAACTATGCCTGATACCCCAGCAGGTTTATCAGCGAAATTGATAAGTGAAGGAGAGAAAACGCTTACCTTTTTTAAAGATCTGGGAAATGAACAGTTGGAACGCATCGTTTACTCTGAAGGCACATCATGGAGTGTCAGGCATGTGCTGGCGCATTTCGTTTCTGCAGAGACAGCATTTCGGGAATTACTTACAGATGTTCTGGCGGGGGGGAGCGGCGCGGCGGAAGGATTTGACATCGATTCCTTCAACCAAAAGAAGGTATCGGCTCTGCAAGGTTTGTCTACTAGCGTGCTCCTCGATCAATTTCGTGAAGTGCGCTGGCAAACTGCCAGCATAGTCAGCCAGATCAATCCTGAGCAACTTGAACGAACAGCCCGGCATCCCTTCCTTGGTATAGCTCCACTGGTCGATATCATCAAACTGATTTACCGGCATAACCAGATTCATCTGCGAGATGTCCGCAGGACCATCGAGGCGAAGTAACAAATATCTTACACATGGATAAACTTTTACTTTTCATCCGCCTTTCACGCCCACATTTTTTAGTAGGCGGAGCTTTAATGTACGCACTTGGCGCTGGCGTTAGCCGGTATCTGGGCACGCCGGTGAATTGGGGTTGGTTCTTTTTGGGTCATGTCTGGATCACGCTGCTGCAACTGAGCACACATTATTTAAACGAGTATTTTGATGCACCTGCAGACATGAGAAACCGAAACCGGACCCTTTTTTCTGGCGGAAGTGGCGCAATTGGACCAGGAAAGCTACTGCGCTCGACCGCTCTTTACGCTGGCATCGTTTGCCTGGCGATCGTTACCTCTACGACGGTATTGCTGATCCGGTACGTCCCACTACCACCGGCTACAGTTTTGGTCATGGCTTTGATCTTTCTGGGGGCTTTCTTCTATGCTGTACCGCCTATTCGCCTGGAGTCAAGCGGCTATGGTGAGTTAACCAGCTCCATCCTGGTTGCTAACCTGGTGCCGGCTTTTGCCCTGCTGGTGCAGACCGGGGACCTGCACCGTTTGTTGGCGATGAGCACATTTCCACTCACTCTATTGCACCTGGCAATGCTGCTGGCGCTTGAGCTGCCTGATTACGCTACCGATATCAAATTTGAGAAAAACACCTTGTTGGTGCGCATTGGGTGGGAACCAGGCATGCGCATGCATAATTTTTTGATCCTGGGCGCCTATCTGATATTGGGTTTGGCGGTAGTGTTAGGTTTGCCACCGGCAATTGCACTGCCTGCTTTTCTGTCTTTACCATTAGGCATGTTACAAATCTTTCAAATGAACCGGATCGCGGCTGGTGCGAAACCTAACTGGACCACCCTTACGCTGGCAGCGGTCACTCTGTTTTCCGCAACAGCTTACTTGCTAGCATTTTCTTTTTGGTCTCGATAGGATTGAAGCCTATGCCTGAATTTCTCCAATTACTCCCCCCTCAAAATGCACTTGACCGGTTGCTGGTTGCTTTGAAACAATCGCGAGGTGACTCTCGTACACTTGACGAGGAAATCGATCTAAGCCGAGCTTTGGGTCGTGTAACTGTGGAAGCAACTCATGCACCACACCCGCTACCATCTTTCCCACGCAGCACGGTTGATGGTTATGCTGTTCGGGCAGCAGATACTTATGGGGCTAGTGATGCTTTGCCGGCCTATCTGACCGTCATTGGAGAAATTCCAATGGGCCGGGCAGCGGGAATTGATATCAAGCCGTATGAATGCGCACTGATCCACACCGGCGGAATGTTGCCCGAATCAGCCGATGCTGTCGTGATGGTGGAACATACCCAAGGCGTTCGCCCTGGCGAGATTGAGGTACTGCGAGCTGCGGCAGTTGCAGAAAATGTACTAGAAATTGGCGAGGATGTATCCGCAGGTCAGGAGGTGATTTCTGCTGGAACTCTGCTACGGCCGGCGGAGATTGGCGGCTTAGCCGGTTTAGGGATCGTCCGATTACGGGTTGCCAAGCGGCCGCGGGTTGCCATAATTTCCAGCGGTGACGAGGTTGTTCCGCCCGAGACAGACATTCAACCCGGACAGGTACGGGATGTCAATGCCTTCACGCTATCCGCATTGGTTCAGGATGCCGGTGGAGAACCGGTTTATTATGGGATCGTGGCTGACGAGGCGGATGTAATGGAAGCAACTGCTCGAGAAGCATTGGAATCTTGCGACCTGGTCGTAATCACAGCAGGTTCATCTGCCAGCACCCGCGATCTGACCGCCACAGTGATCAACCGCCTGGGAACGCCGGGTGTCTTGGTGCATGGAGTCAATGTACGCCCTGGCAAACCCACTATTCTGGCGGTCTGTGATGGGAAAGTCATGATCGGCTTGCCGGGAAATCCGGTCAGCGCATTGGTGATTGCCGGCCTTTTTGTGGCGCCGGTGATCAGAAATCTGTTGGGCATCCGCACAGAGCGGCCAAAACCTGCACTATCTGCAAAATTAACTTTGAATCTGGCCTCTTCAGCCGGCCGGGAGGACTGGATCGCAGTGCGCCTGATAAAAAGTGAGCACGGATACCTGGCTGAACCAGTCTTTGGGAAGAGTAACCTGATCTTCACCTTATCCCGGGCGGATGGATTGGTTCGTATCCCACCGGATGCCACTGGTCTAAGTGTGGGCCAGTTGGTAGATGTCAGTTTATTCTGAGGCATACAGGTCAAATAATAATGTCTATATACCTTCATGATATTCCCTTAGATCAAGCCCGTTCGCGATTGGACCAGGCGTTGCAAAACGCCCGATTGTGGGGCATATTGGGTGCTGAAGAGATTCTTTTGGATGAATTTGCCCAAGGGCGGGTACTGTCGGAACCGGTTTGGGCTCGCATCTCCTCGCCCCATTACCATGCCTCTGCCATGGATGGGTTTGCTGTTCGTTCAGTTGATACTGCTGGAGCCATGCCAAACTCGCCGGTTGCCTTGGAGATCGATCGACAAGCGGCCTATGTGGATACCGGGGATCTCCTTCCAGAATGGAGCGATGCGGTTATCCCAATAGAGAATGTGGAGCCTCTGGATGAGACCGGGCAGGTTTCACCGAATGCGCGCCAGCCTACAGCAATCCGCATCCGGGCTGCGGTTACTCCATGGAGCCATGTCCGATCTATGGGCGAGGACATTGTTGCAACACAGTTGGTCTTGCCAGCCGGGCACCTGTTAAGACCGGTAGATTTAGGCGCAATTGCAGCCTGCGGTCACGACCGAGTCAAAGTCTGCCGGCATCCACGGGTGGCAATTCTGCCGACGGGCACTGAGCTTGTGCCGGTGGGTGCGCCGGTCAAAGCCGGTGACATCATTGAGTACAACTCTGTAATGCTGGCAGCTCAGGTGAACGCTTGGGGCGGAGTTGCCACTCGCTTTCCAATCACCCCCGATGATTTTGAGCAAATCCGGACGCAAGTCAGGAAAGCTGCCCGTGATCATGACTTAGTCCTATTAAATGCTGGCTCATCGGCGGGTTCTGAGGATTTCTCCGCTCAGGTGGTTGAGAGCCTGGGTACGTTATTGGTGCATGGAGTGGCTGTCCGGCCCGGACACCCTGTGATTATCGGAATATTGCACGGAGATGAATTGGCAGAAAAGCAGGTGCCAATTTTTGGCGTTCCTGGCTATCCTGTGTCTGCGGCGATGACCGGTGAGATCTTTGTGGAGCCGCTTCTGGCTCGCTGGCAGGGGCGTCGCCCGGCTGAACCGCAGGTAGTCAAAGCAGCCCTGACTCGCAAGGTCACTTCACCAGCCGGCGACGATGACTATATGCGAGTGGCTGCTGGATGGGTGGGAGAACGCCTGCTGGCTGCCCCACTCTCGCGAGGGGCGGGGGTGATCACCTCCCTGGTCCGAGCGGATGGGATTGCTATTCTTCCACGCGGCTCTCAAGGGGCTTCTGCTGGCGAAGAAATTGAGGTCCGGCTGTACCGTTCTCCGCGTGAATTAGAGCGAACGATCTTTGCTATTGGTTCGCATGATATTACTTTAGATCTGATGGCTCAATTTCTAGCGGCGCGTAACCGCCGCCTGGCTTCTGCCAATGTGGGTAGCCTGGGTGGGTTAATTGCTATCCGGCGGGGTGAGGCTCACCTGGCGGGTTCACATCTTTTGGACCCGCAAAGCGGTGAATATAATCTCTCGTACATTCGCCAGTACCTACCTGGGGTGGCTGTGAAGGTTATTGCTTTAGTCGGTCGCACGCAAGGCTTGCTTGTGCCCAGAGGTAACCCAAAGCGCCTGCGATCGTTGCACGATTTAGCCCGGGCGGATGTCTCATTTGTCAACAGACAGCGGGGAGCGGGTACGCGGGTGCTGCTGGACTATACCTTGGATCGAGAGGGGATCTCAAAAACAGATATTCAGGGTTACGGTCAAGAGGAATACACTCACCTGGCAGTAGCTGCTGCGGTTTCTTCTGGAAGGGCTGATTGTGGTCTGGGGATTGCAGCTGCGGCCCAGGCATTGGATCTGGATTTTATCGCTCTGTTCGATGAGCGTTATGATTTGGTGATCCCACAGACATATTATACTGACCAGTTGTTGGCTCCGCTGTTGGGGTTGTTAACAAGCCCAGATTTCCGCCAGGCCGTGGCACAGCTGCCTGGATATGATACGGAAGTGATGGGTACAGTAATTGCAGATATTGAATGAAAATATAGAGGAGGAAATTATGGTTTTAAGTACAGGAATTCCAGCCCCTGATTTCTCTTTGATGGATGAAACCGGCGAACCGCGCAAGCTCTCTGATTATCTGGGCGAAACGGTTGTGCTCTATTTCTATCCTAAGGACGACACACCAGGGTGTACGAAAGAGGCCTGTGCCTTTCGGGACGACTATAGCGATTATGAGCAAGCTGGTGTGGTTATTTTAGGTGTTAGCCCAGACTCGCCTAAATCTCACGCCAAGTTCAAGGAGAAGTATCAGCTTCCTTTCACTTTACTGGCAGATGAGGCGCATGAGGTTGCCAGCCTGTACGGCGTTTGGGGTCCGAAACAGTATATGGGTCGTTCTTATGAAGGGGTTCTGCGGACAACCTTCTTGATTGGTGAAGATGGAATGATTCGTAAGGTATTTGAGAATGTCAAGCCTGCGGGTCACTCTGAAGAAATTCTCAGTGCAATGAAATAGGAAATAAAAAAGGGTGATGGAAAACTTGAATAAGTTGTTGTACCTTGTGGTGGGTTTCTTCATGATCCCGGCTTTGTATGCCTGCCAGGGGACAGGAAATGGTGACGACTCCAGCCAGGCGACTCAAGACGCTGCCCGGTTACCTGTCCCAGCTGAATATGCAAACCTGGTAAATCCACTCCCACCTACGGCTGAGACGATCCAGGCCGGAGAACAATTATTTCTCTTGAATTGCGCCTCCTGCCATGGGGACACCGGGAAAGGGGATGGGCCGGTGTCGAGCGCTTTGACACCAAAACCAAGTGATCTGGCTTTGGTGGCTAGCTCTGTTGATGACGCTTATCTCTACTGGCGAATTGCAGAGGGAGGCGCAGGAGTGCGTTCATCGATGCCAGGCTGGAAATCGATCCTGACGGAGGAAGAGATATGGAAGGGGGTGGCTTTTATTCGCAGTCTGGCGAAAAAGTGAGCGCCCAGCCTGCTGTGCATACCAGTTTATTCATTTTAATCTGTGCAAATGCTTTGACCTGATCGATTTATCCGATGCTTTCAAAATGAAGCTGGGGATATTTTTCGCTGATATATCTGATATAAAAATCTGAGCTGAACAGCATCATCAGCCGGTCGCGAGAGTCGTGCGCAAGCAAGATATCATTCCGGATCGGTAGAGATTCGATCACATCTGGAGGGCCTTCAACCCAACGAGCAAGCGTGAAGGGCAGGCTCTCCAGGCGAGTCTTTACGGTGTATTCATTCTCCAGGCGCGCTTGAACCACGTCAAACTGCAACATCCCTACCACTGCCAGGATCGGTGCTCTTTTCATGGCATTAACACTGAAGAGCACCTGCACAGCTCCCTCTGTTTCAAGCTGCTGCAACCCTTTATAGAATTGCTTTTGTTTGCTGATATCCTTCAGGTGCAGTTCGGCAAAGTGCTCTGGTTGGAAGCGCGGGATAGGGGTAAATACGACCGGTTGGCCTGTGCAGAGCGTATCGCCGATGGCAAATTCACCATTATTTGGAATACCAATGATTTCGCCCGGATAGGCCTCATCCACCACCTCGCGCTCGTTGGCAAATAATTTATAAGGGCGCTGTAAGCGGATCATCTTCCCACTGCGAGGATGTAAAGCAGACAAGCCTCGCTCAAAACGCCCCGAGCATACTCGCAGGAAGGCTACGCTATCTCGATGTTTGGGATTCATATTGGCCTGGATCTTAAAGATGAAACCGGTAAATTCCGGGTAATCTGGGTGAATCACACCATCTTCGATAGCAAATGGGGACGGGCCAGGAGCATATTTTACAAATGCATCCAGGAAATGGCGGACACCAAAGTTCGTCAGAGCGCTGCCAAAAAATATGGGAGTCTGTTCTCCGGCAAGCACGCGGGCATGATCAAATTCGATACCCAGCCCATCTAACATTTCGATCTCAGTCATTAATTTGTCTAGCTTGGTTTTAGTCAGGATGCCGCTGCTCCCCAGTTTTTTGATGGGGATAAATTTTTCCTGAGAAATTCTCTCGTTGCGAATGGTGCGCTCGTAAAGATATACTCCGCGAGCGGTCCGGTCATAAACGCCTTGGAAATCTGGTCCATCGCCCAAAGGCCAATTCAGCGGAACCGCCTGCATGGTTAGGATGTTTTCAATCTCATCCAGAAGGTCCAACGGATCGCGAGATGGACGATCCATTTTATTGATAAAGGTAAATAACGGGAGGCCGCGTCGCCGGCAAACCTCAAAAAGCTTGCGTGTTTGAGGCTCGATCCCTTTGGCTGCATCCAGAACCATTACGGCGCTATCGACTGCTGCCAGAGTCCGGTAGGTGTCTTCAGAAAAGTCCTGGTGACCGGGGGTGTCCAGCAGGCTGATGACTCGCTCCTGGTAAGGGAACTGCAAGACGGTGGAAGTGATGGAAATGCCTCTCTGGCGTTCCATCTCCATCCAGTCTGAGGTTGTGTTACGCTGGTTGCGGCGCGCCCGGACATTGCCAGCCAACTCGATCGCGTTCCCGTAAAGCAATAGTTTCTCTGTTAGCGTGGTTTTACCTGCATCTGGGTGAGAGATGATCGCAAAAGTCCGCCGGCTGTTGAAATCACCATTTACAGCGGCGGGCGGGATAGAAACATTATCAATAGCGCCAGTTATACTCAAATTAACATCCGTAAATATTCAGGCTAAAACCAATGGACACTCTTGTTCTGCTGACATCTCTGATACCATCAGAAAAGACGGGTGGCTTTTCCTGTTATTGTTATGCTTTGCCTGATTGATAAATCCTGGGGTTTCCCTGCGTTTTACACAGGCCAACAAGACCAACTTCACCGGCAAAAATACCGCCCAATTGTATCATAACAATCACCTTGAGCCGGATCTACCGTGAGTGATGGATGTGCTAAAAAGGTTTTGGTGAATTCGGGAACAACATTTGAGTACTCCTGTGAGTGATTCTTAAGGTGTAACCTTAGAAGAAATGAGTTTTGCCTATAGGTATTTTCCCACAACCAGATATAATCCCAACCATGGAATACGACATCATTGCTACCCTTGGCCCCAGCAGTGCGAGGGATGTGATCTGGCGCGAGATGCTATCCATCGGCGTGACTGGTTTACGCTTGAACACATCCCACCTATCTCAGGATCAGGTCTATCTCTGGATAGAAAAATTGCATGCTTTTAACAATTCTAATGGTAGCCAATATCCATTGGTGCTTGATCTACAGGGCAGTAAATGGCGTTTGGGCCAGTTCACCCCTTATGAACTGGTAGTAAACCAGGAAGTCCAGCTGGTCTATGCTACTGACACGCACCGGCAGCACGAACTGCCGGTTCCACATCCGGATTTCTTTTTATCAGCTGCGAGCGCGACCGGCGATATTTTACTGAATGATGCCAAAGTGCGTTTGTTGGTATTGAATGTTGGGCAAGAATCAATTCGCGCCAGAGTCATCCTGGGAGGCTGGATTTCTCCAGGCAAGGGAATTACCCACCAGTCATCTGATTACCGGATTGAGACAATGACCGACAAAGATCAGATCCTTGTAGAGCAATCTCGCTCGCTTGATTTCATTCGCTATGCAATTTCCTATGTGAAAGATGCCGCTGAAATGGCCCGTTATCGGGCGATGATCGGCAAGGGAAATTATTTAATTGCCAAGCTGGAACGAAAACCTGCTCTTGACCAGGTAAATAAGATCGCTGAGCTATCCGATGAGCTCTGGTTGTGCAGAGGGGACCTTGGAGCAGAGCTTGGGGATAAAGACATGGCAGAAGCCGTTCACCGGTTTTCAAAACAGGTCCGAAACCAGCCTGTGCCAGTTGTTCTGGCGGGGCAGGTTTTGGAACATATGACTGCACATGCTACTCCAACGCGATCAGAAGTATGTTACCTGTACGACGCCATCCAAATGGGTTACCGGGGATTTGTCCTTTCTGATGAAACCTCTATCGGACAATATCCTCTGGCAAGCTGCCGGGCAGCGGCGCTCTTGCGCGTTGCGAAAAGCTGATTTTTCAACCAAATGATATATGCAGTGGATAGGTTCGAACTGGATGGGTAGACGCTGCATCCATCAGTTGGGGGATTTCTTTATATCAACAATAAAAGCGCACCCTTTGAATGGTGCGCTCAGGTGGAGATGGCGGGAATCGAACCCGCGTCCGAAAGATTAGACCCTCAGGTATCTACGAGCGTAGCCGGACGTTGTTGTCGCCAAATGGGCCACGACCGGCAAAGGATCTCATTTGACCATCCGCTAGAGCCCGAGAGCCCCTCTTTCGCACGTTTAGCGGCATCGCCGTGCGGCACACTGTCTTTTTGTCGCCCGATCCTCCCACCGGACAGAGAGCGGGGTCGGCGGACGTGGCTCTGTTTCTAGAGCCATGGCTCCTTCACTCGCTTATGCAGCGAGAGGCAGAGCGTTTACGTTTGTGCGATTGGCACTTGTTTTTTGCGCTGATTTTCCGAGGTCGGCGCCTCTCGGCTCGCAACCTGGGACCAGCCTCTCCCGTCGAAGCCAGTCATCCCCAGGTACTTCTATTATACATCTAAAGTTCCCTGAGGAGATTACAGATTTGGAGGTGGGGGGCGGATACATGCTCACACCCAAATCTGCGTTTCACCACCTACATTTTGAGAGAACCTGCGAACCCGCCATGATATTGTGTGGATGTCATGTTCTCGGTTAGTGCAAGTCCAGAAGGTCATGGCGCCAGTCGTGTTATACTTTTGCTGAAATAGTAACTATTCAAACCCGGCGGTGTTTTTATCTTTGAAAACTCGCCGGTAAGGGTGCACACGTGCTAGACATCACGGATGAGATGGCGCTGGTCCAAGCCGGGGAGGGGAACAGTGAGGCCTTTGGCGTTCTGTATGAGCGCTATGTGGGTCGAATTTATAATTACATATATTACCGTACTGGAAATCAAGCTGATGCGGAAGATTTGACAGCACGGGTCTTCTTCCGGGCAATGCATCACATCAAGAATTACCAAGATCGCGGCTTGCCGTTTTCTGCCTGGCTATACCGGATTGCCCACAACCTGGTTGCTAACTGGCATCGAGATAACAGTCGTCGCCCGGAGGTGCCTCTGGATGATGGCATGATCGTCCGGCATCAATGGCAAGAGCAGCCTGAGCAGGCCTTGTTAAAATCTCAGGAGCACGAACGTTTGCTTAGGCTGATCCGATGCTTGCCTCCAGATCGCCAGCAGTTGCTGATTCTTAAATTTGTGGATCACTTGTCGAATACAGAGATTGGTCAGATTATGGGTAAGACAGAAGGGGCCGTGAAAAGCCTTTATCACCGGACATTGCTTTCATTGAGATACAAACTGCAAGAAATCATTTCAGAAGATCCATCAGCAGGTTAATACGGATAAGGAAAATGCATCATGGATGGAAAATATTTCCGGGGGGGGCGTTACGTAGATCTTGATTTACCTGGTCTGGAGGTCCAGTTGGCTGAAGTGCTGGCGCCGATCATACCCCGGGTAAACTTTGTTGACGACCTAAAAAGACGTTTGTCCGTTGAGCAGGATATCTCTTTGGCCACAAAGAGACTAGATCCCGTTCAGTCGGTCTTGTTAGGTGTTGCTGGGGTGATCAGTGGAGCATTGATTCTTGTGATCGGTTTGCGGGCAATAATTGCTCTTCTGGGAGGGAAAGGGCATCTCCAACAGTTCAAGGAACAAATCCAGCAGAAAAAAACCCAAACCATGGGATCGTTCAGCTAAACCTGTCTAACGTGAATAGGGGATCAGTTGAATTTTGGATGTTCTGTGATGCGCAGTTATAAGGAACATCCAAAAATTTAACCTAATTTACTTGCTCACCCAATAATTCAAACGCCAACCAACGCGCTTCGGCAATCAGGTCAGCTTCCACAGGCAGTTCGTGCTCTTGGGTTATGCGCTCTAAAAAATGACCGGCTACCTCTTGAATATGCTCGGGTGTGTTCTGGTAGGCTTGTAAGTAGAGCAGATTTTGATAGGCGCTGTGGGGGGCAAACGGTATACCCAAACGAGAGAAATGCTCTCTGATGACAATGCCGGCGGCTCTACGTGCACACACCCTGGCTTTACCCTCATTGCCTGTTGCTCTGGATGCCTCAGCTTGTTTCAATTCTTGGTCGAAGGCTGTTCTCCAACTTGTTTTTGGATCCATTCTAGATTTTCATCCTGGAATTTGCTTTTATTGCACTTGTTGTATTGTACCAAATACGATAACGGCTCGACCTATTGAAAAAAAGTGCTCTTCGGATATTACCGGGGAATGGGTTTCAATACGTTTATTCTCGAAGACCCAAAAAAATGGTCATTGAAAATCTCAATGTTCGATCCTGGATAGGGAAGGTTAAGCGGGGGCATGGTCCCTTTGCCGACAAGTGTTTTGTGGGTATCCAGTGAATGAGATGTATAATTGACGAAATGTTTGATCTAATCGAGAACGATCGAAAGGTTTCTTCCAATTAGGTTTATGATGAAAAAATCCCTCTACACCGCTAAATATCGAGAGCTGGTGATGAAGATCCAAATTCCGGAAGGGGAGGGTCCCCATCCGGTTTTATTGCTGCTGCATGGTTGGACCGGTGATGAGAACGTGATGTGGATCTTTGCATCACGCCTGCCTGGCAACTATTTGATGATATCACCGAGAGGTTTGTACAAAAGTCCACTGGGCGGCTATGCCTGGCATGAACAGCGTTCAAAGGAATGGCCGGCCGTGGATGAGTTCCGCCCAGCCGTAGAGATGCTGGTTGATCTTGTGAAGGCGGAAAACAAGCTGCTGGATGCGTTGGCTGATGGAGGTAGCGATAATGGCGCTTCGAAGGAGGCCATCGCCCGGGCAGATTTTTCCACAGTGAGTCTGGTGGGATTCAGCCAGGGAGCGGCACTGGCGTATTCATTTGCCCTGATGTACCCAGAGCGTATCCAATTGTTGGGCGGCCTGGCTGGATTTATGCCGGAAAGGGTTGAAAATCTGGTTGCCAGCCAGCCTTTGGATGGGCAAAAAGTGTTTATTACGCATGGCACTGAGGATGAAATTGTGCCTGTTGAAAAAGCCCGCCGAAGCGTTGAGCTGATGGAGCGGGCTGGGTCGAACGTTACGTATTGTGAGCAGCAAGCCGGACATAAATTAAGCGCTGCTTGTTTTCGCGCCTTGGAAAGCTTTTTTGCCACACACTCTTAATGAAAAAGATGTGGGTCTCCAGCAAAATATCCTGGGCGATGGTCCTGATCTTCAAGGATTTGTCGTTGGATATGACCGAAAATTGCGCTCAAGGGCAGATGGTTTACACATGCCTGTTCACACATCCCACAGCCCGCACAAGAAACCAGCCAGCGTAAGACATCTGCGTGTTTGAAGGCGCCATTGGCCTCCCGATGGGGGTAATCTATTGCACAAATTGGGCAGGCAATCAGACACTCCTGGCAGTCGCCACAATTTTGCAACTGAGTGATCAGGGCATCGACATCCGGAGGGATCAGGTCTGCCAATCCATTTGTCACCCGCTCACGGGTCCGGTTATGGCGCTCAGCCAGCTTCCAGATGACTTTTTGGCGCTGCCCCAATAGCTCTTCACCAGCTTTCCCCGCGGTGATTTTATGGAATTTAAATTTCTCAGCTGCGGCCTCTTCACGTGGTTGGACCAATATATATTGGCGAACGGGAAGCCCGATCACAAAGATATTGATATCTGCCCCATTTGCGTCTGGAGAACTGCACATTTGGCAAGCAGACCGGTAGCGGTAGGCAACTATTCCTCCCTGGCGGGCAAACTGCAGCGCTTCGTAACCGAGCCCTTCCATAGAACCTTTTCTCTCGCTACGCCAGTGGACATCGTCAGCAGGGTAGGTTCCCAGGCAGTCGATACAAATGGTAAGCAAGCGATCCAGATTGATGGTGGCGCGCTTGGCCATTTCAGCTAGGGCGCGCATCTCACATGGCCGCAGGACAGCTCCAAGCCGATCGTTGGGATGATCTTGAAGAGATTGCGGTATGTACTTGGCAGCATTGAAGGTCATCAAGGGTCTGAATGGATTGACTTGTTCGAATTGTTTTGGGTGCTCAAGCAAGCTCATTCCTGCAGTGTTGTAATCTAAAGCATTCTGGGACACCAACATCCCATCCAGCTTGCTGCTGGACCAAAGGGTATTGACGAATTTATTGACCGTTCCCAAAGGATCGCCATGGGTTTCGAGTATCCAATAGTTGTTCACTGCTTGCCTCCTACCACCTGTCTTGCGAGCATCGCAGGGCTGTTCTTGCTTTCAGGACAGCCCTGTGCCAGGTGCGTGCTTATACCTCTAATTGTTTTGCCAAGACCTCAGCTACATCCATAACCTGAACCTGATCGCCCAATCCCTTGGAGCGAATGGCATCGTCGAACATGAGCAAGCAATATGGGCAGGCGGTAGCCACGACATCTGCTTTTGCTTCCAGCACGTTGTCGAGACGGCGGTGGTTGATACGGGTGTTTGCATCTGTCTCCAGCCACATTTGACCACCACCACCTCCGCAGCAAAAAGCATTCTCCTCCCGTAAAGCCATCTCAACTCGGCTCACGTTTGCCTTATCCAATAGGCCGCGCGGTTCTTTATAGATTTCGTTGTACCGGCCCAGGTAGCAAGAATCGTGGTAGGTCAGGTTACCTTTCAGACTGTTCCCATTTTTGCCAGCCCCTTCCCATTGGAAGGAGAGTTCGTTCAAGAATTCGGTGTAGTGTTGTACTTTGAAGTTTCCACCAATTTGAGGATACTCGTTCTTGAGGGTATTAAAACAATGTGGGCATTGGGTAACCACCCGGTTGAATTTGACCTTTGAGAGGACCTCGATATTCTGCTTGGCAAATTCCTGGAAGAGGTATTCGTTGCCTAAACGCCGGGCAGTTTCCCCACAGCAAATTTCATCATAACCGAGGATGCCAAAATCTACTCCCGCTTTTTGTAGCAAGCGGACAAAGCTCTGTGCAACTTTCTTGTTGCGATCGTCATAAGCGAAAGCACAGCCCAGGAATAGCAGGACATCCGTTTCATCCCCAGGAGACAGCTCCCGAATTTCCAAACCATCTGCCCAGGCGAGCCGGTCTTCTGCAGGCATCCCCCAGGGATTTCCCTGGCGTTCCATATTCCGGATGGTATCGCCCACTGATTTTGGCATCTTTCCGCTGGTCAGGACCTGGTAGCGGCGTAGATCGATGACCTCATCGACAGGGTTGACAAATGCCGGGCAGCGGGTCAGGCAGGCGCCGCAGGTGGTGCAGGACCAGGCGATGTCTTCGGGCAGGACTTCAGCCAATTCTTGGCCATTCTTCCCATTCGACCCATTGGTTTTGACCAGGTTGGTGATCATTACTTCTCGCAGAGATCGGATGAATGTGCGCGGGGAATATGGCATTCCGCTGATTGCAGCTGGGCAGACATCATCGCAGCGCCCACAGCTGACGCATGCGTCAAAAGAAAGCAATTGGTGTGAGGCAAACTCCTGCACTTGCCCTACGCCTAAGGTCTCGACTTCTTCGATGTCATCGATCAGTTCTAACGTCCCCTCTTTTCGACGCGGGTGCAGAATCACATTGAGAGGCACCATGACCAGGTGGCGCAGCTTGGTGAAGGGGATGCTGGCAACCAGGGTCAAGCCCAGAGCAGCATGAGTCCAGAAGAGGTAGAAGTGCAGGTTCATTGCGCCTTCTGTACTCATTCCCATAGACCCCATCAGACCTGCCACCATTGCCCCAATTGGAGACCAGTTAGACCATTCCGGAGCAGCCGAGAGCAGGCGGGTTCCCTCCAATGTAAAGCCAACAATGGGGATCAGCATCAGCAGCACCAGGGCATAGCTGTCGTCCCAGCGCGTCTCCAGATTTTTGGGTTTTAGCACTATGCGCCGGAACAAAGCCATTGATACACCTAAAATGATGGCAACACCAGCCAGGTCCATCACTAACTCAAAAGCCAAGTAGAGATTGCCACGTGGGAAGGGTAACTCTATAAATGGGAGGAACAGAGCCATCTGTTGCAGGTTGATCAGCGTTCCGAGCACCTGGATGGTAACACCCCAAAAGATCAACGCATGCATGATGCCTGGATAGGCTTTCTTTAAGACCCTGGTCTGCAGGACAGAATGGACAAAGAAATCCCGGACTCTGGGTAAGGCCTGAACGAAACCGGTTTTTAATTTTGTCCAGCGCTCATTGTCCGGTTGTGGGCCTGCACTTGGAATAGCTTCCGTGGTCATCCTGCACCTCCAATATAAATTTGACCGTCGACAACTTCAACAGGGAAAACATCCAGACCTCGTGGCGGCGGGCCATGCAGGACTTCTCCGGTTAAGACATCAAAGCCAGCATCATGGCAGGGACACATGATCTCACCTACTTCCGGATCCCATTTCACAATACAGGCGAAGTGAGTGCACACTGCTGAATATGCCCGCAAACCTTGTGGTGTATGGATTAGCAAAGCAGGATAACGGCCAAAGCTGATCGTTTTGCTCTCGCCTTCCAGCAGATCCTCCAAAGGTCCAGCAGGAACAGGTTCGGAAGGTGTCTCCTCCAGGTTGGCTGGGAAGAAATAGGCCACGATTGGACCAAATACAACAGCCAGACCGGTGACGGCCAGGAACCGATTTCCAAGCTTGATAAATTCACTGCGAGTTATTTTGCTCATTGTCAACTTACCTCACCCCAAATTGTCCCTATGATGAAGACGATAACACCCACAGCGGCTATAATGCCGCGGATCCTCTGAACCTTTCGTGATTTGTCGGGCTTCCGGTCGATGAACGGCCAAAGCGTAACGATGATCACTGCTATCAAAGGGATGACTACCCCAGCTGTCTTGGGAATATATTTCAGCGCTTGGTACAGGGCCAAGAAATACCATTCCGGTTTCACATGCATGGGAGTATTCATGGGATCGGCTGGGTCCCCAAGACCGACTGGGGAGAGTATGCCGATCGTGGCTATTGCCAGGACAACCACCATCATGCCAACTACCACCTTTGCCTCGGTCTTGACATGATCCGGGAAAAATGGAATGCTCTCTTCGTGTTCTTTTGGAGTTATAGCTGCCATAGTTGGTTTCCTCCTGGTTTATAAAGGCTTAGCAATACCCTGGCGCCGGACCATCATGAAATGCATCATCATGAAGACCAGCAGCAGGATCGGTAATACGATGACATGTAAGGCGTAAAAGCGGCTGAGAGTCTCGGCAGTTACATCCCATCCGACTCGCAGGAATATCAGGGCCAGATCACCAATCACGGGGATTGCCCCAGCAATTTCAGACCCGACGGTGGTAGCCCAAAATGCTCGCTGATCCCAAGGCAACAGGTAGCCGGTAAAACCAAAGACGAGCGTCATGAGTAGCAAAACCACCCCGGTGACCCAGTTGAGTTCTCTCGGTGGTTTGAAGGCGCCCATAATGAAGACACGCAGCATATGGGCTATGCACATGATGATCATACCGTTGGCAGCCCAGTGATGGACTGCCCGGATACCTGCTCCAAAGCGCACCTCATTTTCGATAAATTGAATGCTGGCAAAGGCAGCTTCGGGGGTGGGCTTGTAATAGAAAGCCAGCAAGATGCCGGTTATTGCCTGAATTACAAATAAGAAGGCGGTCATGCCACCCAGGCAGTAAAACCAGCGAAGTGCAAAGGTCGGCACCGGCTTCGACAATACCTTTAAAAGAGGCTCCGAGATTTGGTAGCGTTCATCAACCCATTCGGCAGTCCTGACTGTGATGGGTTTCCAATGACTGCGGGTTCTCCAAACGCTGGCACTGCGGTACATACCGAATGCAAAGAACAATCCAGCCGACCCAAAAACCATCCAGCGGGATAAGGGCGTCCAAATACCTTTCTCCTCGCCAGTGATATGGCAATGCAAACATGGATCGGTCTGTGGCGCGGGTGGCGCTTGTCCCACCGCGGTCATCATCGCTGCCATGCTCGCTTCAATGCCAGTAACCTCTGTAATTGCAACATCCGAACTGGGAGCCACGAATTCGGTGGTCGAAGTCGCTCGGGCTTGAGCAGTGATAAATATCAGCAATAAGATTGCCGACATGATCACAATACTAGCGATGATATGAGATGGCTTACGGGTAAGAATTTTCATTCGCCTCCTCCTTATAGAGTCATCTGCGGACAGAATCGCATGAGGGCCTATACTTAAGCATACACTGAGGTTGATTTTTCTCATACCACTTAATACCCCAGAAAGTTAGGTTAATAGCCTTAATTTAAACCAAAACAGACCCTAAACCAGTTGGGGTCTGTCCACAAGTTCATTGAAAAAGGTAACTGCTCTGGTTAATGCCCTCTCAGTAAACCTGTTTATCGGTCATTTCACAATTAGGCCGAGTAGTACTAGAAGAGTGGGATGGTTAAATCTCAATGATCTTCTTTTGAATGGCGTATTTAATCAGTTCGCCCCGGTCGTGCAAATCCAGTTTTTGCATGAGGTTATTGCGGTGTGCTTGCACCGTCTTAACCGAAATACAAAGGATCTCCCCAATCTGCTTGTTGGTATATCCCTCTGCAATCAACTGGAGCACCTCTCGCTCGCGGGCGCTTAATCCATTGGAGATTGGCTCTGATTGGGGCTCTCCCCAACGCAGGTAGTCTTCAATTACAAGGCGGGTAATTGCCGGAGATAGGACTGCTTCACCCCTGTGAACAGCCCGGATGGCGCCCAGCAGCTCCCTGGCAGCCGCATCTTTAAGAATGTAACCCATCGCGCCGGTGGCGAGCACCTGGCGGATATATTCCTCGTTCTCATGCATGGTCAGGATCAACACCTTTACTTGAGGATTGTTACGCTTGATCTGCCGGGTCGCTTCTAGTCCATTCAAGAGCGGCATAGCAATATCCATAACCACTACGTCCGGTCCCAATTGACCAGTCATTTTCACCGCAGCATGACCGTCTTCAGCTTCGCCGATGACCTCCATGTCCGGCTCATCTTCAAGAAGTGAGCGGATTCCATCTCTCAGAATCGTATGGTCATCGGCCAGCAGTATTCGGATCGTATTCTTCATCATTATCTACCTCCGCAGGCAGCGGCACAAACACTTGTAACCGAGTGCCTTGTCCGGGTACCGATTCTACCGTTACTTTTCCTCCAACCAACTCAGCCCGTTCCTGCATTCCTAACAGACCCAGGTGTTGCAAGGTAATTGCCTGCCCTGCGACTTGCTGTGGATCGAAACCTTGCCCGTCATCTTGGACTTGCAGGTGCACTCCATATGGCTCCAGCCGCAGACAAATGTCCGTCGTTTTTGCGCCAGCATGACGCATGATATTATTGATGCCTTCCTGAGCGATGCGGAAAAGTGTCGTCGCAAGGTGAGCTGGAACCTCGAAGGTCTCCTCAGGCAACGACATTCTTACTTGAACTCCGTTGGCTTCCAACACTGATCGTGAATACCAGCGGATGGCTGGGATCAAACCGAGATCGTCTAATATGGTTGGGCGTAGGCCGTACACAATCTTGCGTAGCTCGGTCAAAATGTCACT
>Ga0114946_10000176_pt1 | contig 38259 bp, 39 predicted proteins | sample WalLakDeSediment_FD_88676 | JGI IMG/M metagenome (GOLD analysis project Ga0114946, IMG submission 88676) | Lake sediment microbial communities from Walker lake, Nevada to study Microbial Dark Matter (Phase II) - Walker Lake 11/02/13 Deep Sediment | ecosystem: Environmental > Aquatic >... | reverse complement strand
TTGGTTATGGGATGGCGAGGAAACCACGGCGCCGTGCTGGCACGTGATGGTCCGCCGTGAGATCAACGCCCCCGAGGAAATCAAATACACCTTGTCCAATGCGCCGGCCGCGACGTCGGTACAGCGCTTGGCCGAAATGCAGGCGCAGCGCTATTGCCCGCGCGGCAGTAGGCGCTCAGCGCCGCGGCATCCAGCGCGCTCGTCGCCAGCACCACGGCGAACTTCTGCGCGCTGCTGCGCTCGCCCGGACCGCTCGGCGCCGGGGCCGCCGCGGGATCGGCCTTCACGGCCAACGTGCGCCAGCTGTAGAGGGTGTCCTTGGGGATCCCCGTCTCCTGCGCCAGCTCGCCAGCTCGGCCACGACGCGGCTCTGCGGGGGCAGCATCTTGGCAATGATGCTGGCTTTGTATTCGGGTGAATAGTGGGTCATGAATGAATGCCTGTTGCGCGTCGTCGGGGGCTTGCGCCGCGACAACAATGATGCCCCATCCTCACATAAAATCTCCGACGGGGAGGTGACATCTATCCTGACACCGAGGGCTCGCCGCCTCCAGCGCCACGTCCAGACCGATCTTGTTGCGGTGCTTGAAGCAGTCCGCGACCGTCTTGGCCGCACCATAGACTCGTAGCTTCACTCCGTCGCGCAGGTGTTCCTCGATGCCCGCCGTGTAGGCGTCGCCCGTCATCTGAACCATCTTGATCGGCGGATAGTCGATCCCGGGCACGTGACTGCCGCGCGGCATGGCGATCCAGATCTGGCGCGGCAGTTGTGTGGTCAGTTCGTGGAACCGGAGTGCGGTCAGCAGGCAAAATACGGCCTGCGGCACCTTCGGTGACGTGATTCGGCAGCGTGTCGTCCAGGATCGCGGCCACGATGTCGGGTGCCAGCGTGGCACGATGACCGTCTCTACCAGCAGTTTGACGATCCGGATCTGCTCGGCCGGGAACAGTTGAACCTGCACACTCGCATTTCCGCAGTGCTCACGGTGAGGCGCTCGACGGGCGCTTGTCGCTGGGGCGCGACGAGGCCAAGTGCCTGACTACCCGCGGTGCCCGAGAAACTGAATGCTTCACAACCTCCGAGCACAGGGCAGCTTTCATCGCGCTCGCGGGTACGGATACGCCTGCACCCCCCGGTGACGACCGCGCTCAACCGATTGCCCGCAATCGGCTATGTTAATCTTCGATGACCAAGGGGACGACCAAAGGGCAACCCACGCGATGAGCACCACCGCCGATCTGATCCCGGCCGAGCAGGCGAAGACCCTGACCGGACTGTTCCTCGAGCGCGTCCGCCGCACCCCAAATGGGATCGCCTATGTGCAGTTCGACCCAGTCGGCGGGCAATGGGTGGAGACGAGCTGGGCCGAGGCCGCCCGCGAGATCGGGCGTTGGCAGGCCGCGCTGCGCCAGGAGGGTCTGGCGCGTGGGGATCGGGTCGCCCTGCAGATGGCCAACCGCCGCGAGTGGGGCTATTTCGACCTGGCCGCACTCGGCCTGGGCCTGGTGACGGTGCCGCTCTACACCAACGATCGCCCTGGCAACGTGCGTCACATCCTCGAGGATGCCGGGGTGCGCCTCTTGTTGCTGGAGACCGGCCAGGAGCTCGCCGAGCTGGCCCCGATCGCCGAGACCCTGGGGCGCCTCACCCGTGTCTTGGTCCTCGCGCCGGATGAGCAGACCGCCCCGCTGCCCGCCACCACGGTGGCGGACTGGCTGCCGCGGGAGGCGGAGCCGCCCGTCGATCTGGTCGGAGACGGCGGCGCGCTCGCGACCATCGTCTACACCTCGGGCACCACTGGGCCACCCAAGGGGGTCATGCTCAGCCACCGCAACGTCCTGTGGAACGCCGAGGCCGTGCTCTCCTGCATCCAGGCGTACCCCACGGACCGCTTCCTGTCCTTTCTGCCCCTCTCGCACACCCTGGAACGGACCGGCGGGCACTTCCTGCCGATGATGGCGGGGGCGACGGTGGCCTACGCGCGCTCGATCCCGCAGCTCGCCGAGGACCTCGGGATCGTACGGCCGACGGTGATGATCTCCGTACCACGGATCTTCGAGCGCGTGCATGCCCGCATCCGCGACAAGCTCGCGCAGGGACCGGCCGTCGCGCGCTGGCTCTTCGCCGCGGCCCTCGCGGTCGGCTGGCGCCGCTTCGAGCACGCCCAGAGGCGGCGGGGCTGGTCACCCGATCTGCTGCTGGCACCGCTGCTCGATCGGCTGGTCGGGGGCAAGGTGCGCGAGCGCCTGGGTGGGCGGCTACGCATCGCGGTGAGCGGCGGCGCACCCCTGGCCGGCGACGTCGCGCGCTTCTTTATCGGGCTGGGCATCCCGCTGGTGCAGGGCTATGGGCTGACCGAGGCGAGCCCGGTGGTCAGCGTGAGCCCGCTGGAGGACAACATCCCCGAGAGCGTCGGCCCGCCCCTGCCGGGGGTCGAGCTGCGCGTCGGGGCGCAGGACGAGCTGCTGGTGCGCTCGCCGGGGATCATGCAGGGCTACTGGGGGCTTCCCCAGGCCAGCGCCGCGGCGGTGGACCCCGACGGCTGGCTGCACACGGGGGACCAGGTGCGTTGGGACGGTCGCCACCTCTTCATCACCGGCCGCATCAAGGAGCTGATCGTGCTCTCCAACGGGCGGAAGGTGCCGCCCGGGGACCTGGAGCTCGCCATCGGACTCGATCCGCTCTTCGCCCAGACCTTGGTGATCGGCGAGGGGAAGCCCTTTCTGGCGGCGCTCGTGGTGCTCGACCCAGATGCCTACGCCGCCTTGGCGAAGGAGAAGGGCCTCGCTACCGACCTCGCCGCCGCGCGTCAGGACCCGCGCCTGGAGTCGATCTTGCGTGAGCGCATCGCCGCTCGCCTGGAGCACTTCCCTGGCCACGCCAAGATCCGGCGCGTCGCCGTGGTCGAGCGACCTTGGTCGATCGAGGACGGCACCATGACGCCGACCATGAAGCTCAAGCGGAGCCTGATCCTCGCCCAGTACCAGGGCGAGGTGGAGCGGCTCTACGCCGGGCACGTCTGAGGGGCGCGACGCCCCGCTTCCAACTCGCATCACAACAACAGGGGGCAAGTGACATGTTCGAGGCCACCAAAGTCGGCCGCTCGGTCGACAAGGAGACCTTTGCTGCCGAGCAGGAGGGGCTCCGCACCGACCTCCTCACCGTGCAGCGCGAGCTCAAGCAGACCGACATCCCGGTGATCATCCTCATCGCCGGCGTGGAGGGTGCAGGCAAAGGGGCCGTTGTCAACCGCTTGAACGAGTGGCTCGATACCCGCGGGGTGCAGACCTTCGCCTTCTGGGACGAGACCGACGAGGAGCGCCAGCGCCCCCGCTACTGGCGCTTCTGGCGCAGCCTGCCACCGCGCGGGGAGATGGGGATCCTGTTTGGCGGCTGGTACCTGGCGCCGATCGAGCACCGCTTCCGCAGCATCTGCAACGATGCCGAGCTGGATGCGGAGCTGACCCGGATCGTCGATTTCGAGCGCACGCTGATCCAGGACGGCGCGCTGATCATCAAGTTCTGGTTCCACCTCTCGGCCAAGGACCAAAAGAAGCGCCTGAAGGAGCTCGCGCGCGACGACCGCAGCCGCTGGAAGATGCTGCCGGATAAGACCAAGTTCGCCGAGCAGTACAGCCTGTTCGAGTACATTGCCGAGCGCATCATCCGTCACACCGATCGCGGCATTTCCCCCTGGTATCTGATCGAGGCCGCCGACCCCCGCTACCGCGACCTCACCATGGGCAAGACCCTGCTCCACGCCATCAGGAAGCGGCTCGGTCAGCCGGTGGCGGTGGAATCCCCGCCCTCCGAGGAGCCAGAGCTACCGAATGTGCCGAGCGCCCAGATCACCGTCCTCGACCATTTGGATCTCACCCTGGCGCTGCCGCGAGACGAGTATCGAAACGAGCTCGGGCGCCTGCAAAGCGAGATCAATGATTTGGCCTGGCAGGCCTACAAGGAGAAGCGCTCCATCGTGCTGGTCTTCGAGGGGGTCGACGCCGGCGGCAAGGGCGGCGCCATCAGCCGCATCACCAACGCCATCGATGCGCGCCTCTACCGCGCCATCCCCATTGCCGCCCCCACCGATGAGGAGAAGGCGCACCACTATCTCTGGCGCTTTTGGCGGCACATCCCGCGCGCTGGCTACATCACGATCTACGACCGCTCCTGGTACGGACGGGTGCTGGTCGAGCGTGTCGAGGGCTTTGCCGGCGAGGCCGCCTGGCGGCGCGCCTATACCGAGATCAACCAGTTCGAGGAGCAACTGGTCGAGGGTGGGATCATGCTCTTCAAATTCTGGGTCCACATCAGCCAGGAAGAGCAGCTCCGCCGCTTCGAGGATCGCGAGAGCACCCCCTACAAGCGCTATAAGATTACCGACGAGGACTGGCGCAACCGCGAGAAGTGGCCGCAGTACAAGGTCGCCGTTAACGAGATGATCGGCCGCACCAGCACCGAGTCCGCCTCCTGGACCCTGATCGAGGGCAACGACAAGCCCTATGCGCGGGTCAAGGTGTTGCGCACCCTGTGCGCCGGGATCAAGGCGGGGCTGGAGCGCGGGGTCTGTAAGCAGAGCGGATACATCCCCTGCGGGGAGAAACGCCCGCCGCCCGAGGCCAAATGACCTCGACGCCAAGTAACGAGGCGACAACGAGGTGAACAACGCACACAATCGTTGTCGTTGTCGTTAACGTGAAAAACGCGCGCAGCGCGCTCGAAATCCCCCTCTCCCGCGCGCGGGTGAGGGATGGGGCGAGGGAGCGATCAAGGCGATACGCGACCGATTTTCATCGTTCAGGGTGGCGCGTATCGCCATGATCGTTAACCGGAGGTCTCGGCAGCGGGCCGAGCGGCCTGGAACAGGCGAAAGAAGTTCTCCCGCGTCGCCGCGGCGATCTCCTCGGTCGCGAGCCCCCGCAGCCCGGCGATGCACTGCGCCACCTGGGCGACGTAGCGCGGCTCGTTGGGGCGGCCACGATAGGGTGCCGGGGTGAGATAGGGACAGTCGGTCTCGATCAGCAGGCGCTCGAGCGGGACCCTGGCCGCGACGGCGCGAAGCTCCTCGGCGTTGGCAAAGGTGATGATGCCCGAGAAGGAGATATAGAAGCCGAGATCGAGCGCGGCACGCGCCATCTCCCAGCTCTCGGTGAAGCAGTGAAGCACGCCGCCAACGTCACGCGCCCCCTCGCCGCGCAGGATGGCGAGGGTGTCCTCGCGGGCGTCGCGCGTATGCACGATCAGCGGCTTACCGCAGGCGCGGGCGGCGGCGATGTGGGTGCGGAAGCGCGCCTGCTGCCAGTCGAGCTCGCCGCTGCTGCGGTAGTAGTCGAGCCCGGTCTCGCCGATGGCGACGTTGCGCGGATCGGCCGCCAGCTCGACCAGATCCCCTGGGCTCGGCTCACGGCGATGCTGCTCGTTGGGGTGCACCCCGACCGACACCGAGACCTGCGGCCAGGGGTCGACCAGGGCGCGCATCCGGGGGTAGTGCTCCAGATCGATCGAGACGCAGAGCATGTGACTCACGCCCGCGGCGGCGGTCTCGGCCATCAGTGCGGGGAAATCGCCCCCGTAGGGCTTGAGGCTCACCCGGTCCAGATGGCAGTGCGAATCGATCAGGGTCATGGCTCGCTGAATGGGGCGGTAAGGGGCGGGGCGCGGGACCCGGCCAAGCTCACATGGTGTGAGTGGGACGGTCCGAATTCAGCATCGCGCCCAGGTAGTCCTCGATCCTACGTCGCGCCGCCCCCTTATCCTGGTCGCTGAACTGGATGCCGACCCCGATGGCGCGGTTGCCCTCGGCGCCCGCGGGGGTCACCCAGACCACCTTGCCCGCCACCGGGAGCCGCTCCGGCTCGTCGATCAGACGCAAGAGCAGGAAGATCTCGTCGCCGAGCTCGTAACGCTTGGTCGTCGGGATGAACAGCCCGCCGTTCTTCACGAAGGGCATGTAGGCCGCATACAGCGCGTTTTTGTCCTTGATCACGAAGCTCAGGATGCGCTGCCGTCCGCCGAGAGCACCAGGGTCCACCTTGCCTTCCTCCGGGTTCGCGTAACAATGCGCCGCAGGCGCTCCCTACTCTCCCTCATCCTGCGCGAGACGGCAGGGATGAGGCAAACGCACGGGTCGCCCGCGACGTTGATAATCGCGGTTGGCAACACCGCCCTGCCCGCCCGGCTCGCGGCCGCCCGCCCGCAACCATACGCCACTGACGCCGGGTTGCTGAGAGCCCGTTGGCAAAACGCCACATCGGACCGGCGAGCGCCTTGCCCCGCGGCCGCTGCCGACGGCGCTGGTGCGCTACCCTAGCCCCGGCGCTCGGCGAGCTCGGCCCAGTCGGTGAGGAGCGACTCCAGGGTCAGCAGGGCGTTCACCGTCGTCGCCTGCGCGCCGCGCGCCGCTAGCACGCGTTGCAGAAGCCGGTGTACGGCGGTCACCGGCACCGACTCGGCGATCCGCGCGAGCTCTCGCTCCTTGTCCACATTGATCAGGCGGGGCGCGCGCTGCCCGCTCGCCAGACGCACCAGGTCGCTCAGCCAACCGGCAAACCAGTCCAATAGTAGCCCCAGCTCCGAGCGGCTCCAAGCCGCCGCCTCGGCGAGGGGGTCCCGCTCGCCGCGGCCCACGGCGAGGAACCCGGCGAGCAGTCGCTCACGCTCGGCGAGCCGCCCCGCCAGCGCCAAGGCCGCCAAGGGCGCGCCGTGGGCGAGACACAGCAGGACCCGCGGGTCGCCCTGCGGGAGCCGGTCGCCGAGCCAGGCGATGGCCACGTCCTCGCCGGGCGGCGGCAGGTGCAGGATCTGACAACGGCTGCGAATCGTCGCCGGGAGCCGTGCCGGCTGCTCGGTAATCAAGCAGATGAGGGTCTGCGCGGCCGGCTCCTCCAGGGTCTTCAGGAGGCTGTTCGCCGCGCTGATGTTCATGCGGTGCGCCGGATCGATGAGGATCAGCTTCCAGCCCCCGCGGTGCGCCGTCAGGGCGTCGGTCTCGCCGAGCCGGCGCACGGCATCGACCTTGATCTCGTCGGACTTGCCCTCGGGATCGGGACCGAGCTCGACTCGGTCGGGATGGGTGCCCGCGGCGAGCAGGAGGCAATCCCGGCAGCGCCCGCAGGGCAGCCCCTCGGGATCGGGCGCGGTGCAGAGCAGCGAGCGCGCCAGCAGGTCGACCAGCCGCCGCTTGCCCAACCCGGCCGGCCCGGTGACCAAGAGGGCATGCGGCAGACGCGCGGAGCGCCGCGCACGCTGCAGGCGCTGCCAGGGCGCGGTCTGCCAGGGCAGGAGCCCCCCTTCGTCCGGGGTCACGAGGACAGGGCTCCGGCAGCGACCCGGCCGCAGAAAGCGCCGGTCACCGCCTCCACCTCGGCCGCCACCTCGGCCGGTCCGGCCGCGGCATCGATCACCCGTATGCGGTCCGCATGGCGCCGGGCGCGCTCCAGATAGGCGGCGCGCACCCGCTCGAAGAAGGCCAGGGTCTCGGACTCGAAGCGGTCCGGTGCCGAGCGCCGGCCGGCGCGCGCGAGCCCCCGCTCGACGGGCAGATCGAGCAGCAGGGTCAGATCCGGCCGGAGTGGACCCTGCACGAAATCCTCGAGGAGGGCGATGCGCGCGGGGTCGACGCCGCGGCCACCGCCCTGGTAGGCGTAGGTCGCATCGGTGAAGCGGTCGCACAGCACCCAGGTCCCGGCGCTGAGCGCCGGGATAATGCGCTCGGCGAGGTGCTGGGCGCGCGCCGCGAACATGAGCAGCAGCTCGGTATCCGCGGCCATGCCGCCCTCGGCGCGATCGAGCAGGATCGCGCGGATGCGCTCCCCGAGCCGGGAGCCGCCCGGCTCACGCGTCACCAGGTAGGGGATGCCGGCGGCTTGAAGACAAGCCGCGACGACCGCGAGCTGGGTGGACTTACCCGCCCCCTCGATCCCTTCCAAGGTGATGAAGCGTCCGCGCCTGGTCATGTCGATGGGGCGGTCCTCAGGGCTTGCCGAGTTGGTACTTGCGTACCGCACGGTTGTGCTCTTGGAGGGTGACGGAGAACTCGTGGCTCCCGTCGCCGCGGGCGACGAAATAGAGCGTCTCACCGTCGGCGGGGTTCAGCGCGGCGCGGATCGCCGCACGCCCCGCCAGGGCGATGGGGGTCGGGGGCAGGCCGGCGTGCACGTAAGTATTGTAGGGATGCTCGTTGCGCAAATCGGCCCGGCGCAGGTTGCCGCCGAAGGACTCGCCCAGTCCGTAGATGACGGTCGGATCGGTCTGCAGCCGCATCCCGAGGCGCAGGCGGCGGATGAAGACGCCGGCGATCTCGGCGCGCTCGGCGGCGAGCCCGGTCTCCTTCTCGATGATCGAGGCCAGGATCAGGGCCTCGTAGGGACTGGCGATCGGGAGCCCGTCCGCTCGTGTCTCCCATTCCTCGGCGAGCACCCGCTCCATCGCGGCATAGGCGCGTCGCAGGATATCGAGATCGCTGCTGCCGCGGGTGAAGTAGTAGGTGTCCGGAAAAAAACGCCCCTCCGGGTGCTTTCCGGCCTGCCCGAGCTGCGCCATGACCGCTTCCGGGGTCGGGTCCTCGATGGCGCGCTCCAATCGCTCCTCCGCGGCGAGCGCCTCCATGACCTGACGGAAGGTCCAGCCCTCCACCAGGGTCAGCGGATACTGAATCACGCGCCCCGAGGTGAACAGCTCGAGCAGCCCGGTCGGCGTGATACCGTCCGGTACGGCGTACTCACCGGCCTGGATGCGGGTGCTCTGGCCGCTCAGACGGGCCAGGGCCATGAAAAACCAGGGGTGCTCGAGCAGCCCAAGGTCGGTGAGCCTTTGGCTCAGCGCCTGCAGCGAGGTACCGCGGGGGATGTCGACGACGATCGGCCCCTCGCTCAGGGCGATCGGCGTCTCGCTGAACCGCCGATACTCCAGCCAGGCCCCCGCCCCGCTCAGGGCGAGGGCGAGGACGATCACCAGCAGCACACGCATCAAGCCAACTCCTCCGGGGTCGGGTGATGGGCGAGCCGCCGAATTCCGGTGATCAGAGCCGACGGCAGCCGAGCGAGATCAAAGCGCAATGGGCCCAGGGCGCGCAGCGGCCAGGCCCCGATGAGCGCATTGGTGAAAAAGGCGCCCTCGGCCTGGGCCAGATCCTCAAGCCGCAGGTCCGCCTCGATGGGCTCGAGTCCGAAGGTCTCCGCACGGGCAAGCACGAGGGTGCGCACCGTACCCGCGACGCCGCAGCGATCGATGCGTGGCGTCAGCAGGCGCCCGCCCGCGACGAGAAACAGGTTGCTCATGGTGCCGCCGATCACTCGGCCGCGGCCGTCGCACAAGATGCCCTCGGCGATCTGCGGATCCTCCCATTCGGCGCGCGCCAGGACCTGCTCCAGGCGGTTGAGGTGCTTGATCCCCGCGAGCCGCGGCTGCTCACCGAGTGCCGTGCGACACAGGATCGCCTCGACCCCGCCGTCTGCCCACTCGGGGGGGTGCACCGGCCAGGAGTACGCCACCAGGATCCGAGTCGGCTCCGGCGACTGCGGCGGGGCATAGCCGCGCCCGCCCGCGCCACGGGTCAGGACGAGCTTGACCACGCCGTGCTGGCAGCCAGCGGCGACGGCGACGCACTCGCCGTAGAGCCTGGCGCGCGGTGGACAGGGGATGGCGAGTCGCCGTGCCCCCGCCTGCAGCCGCGCCATGTGCTCGGACCACAGGCAGGGCCGCCCGTCGCGCACGGCGATGGTCTCGAAGAGCCCGTCGCCGTACATCAGGCCGCGATCGCCAATCGGGAGGCGGTCTCCCTCGACCCCGTTGATCAGCGCCCGGCTCGGCAAGGACGAAGCGCCCGCTACCCGGAACCGGGATCGCCGCCGGCCTAGACCCGCCGGAAGATGAGGGTCCCGTTGGTACCGCCAAACCCGAAAGAGTTGCTCAGCGCCACGTCGATGCGCATCGCCCGCGCGGTGTTCGGGACGCAATCGAGGTCGCACTCGGGATCGGGCGTCTCGTAGTTGATCGTGGGCGGGGCGACTTGGTCGCGGATCGCGAGCAGGGTGAAGATCGCCTCGGCGCCGCCGGCCGCGCCGAGCATGTGACCGGTCATGGACTTGGTCGAGCTCACCGCCAGCTTGTAGGCGTGGTCGCCGAAGGCCCCCTTCACCCCCTGGGTCTCGGCGATGTCGCCGGCTGGGGTCGAGGTGCCATGGGCATTGATGTAGTCCACCTGCTCCGGGTTGATCCCGGCATCAGCGAGTGCGAGCAGCATGCAGTCGCGCGCCCCCTCCCCGTTCTCGGAGGGTGCGGTCATGTGGTAGGCGTCCGAGTTCATGCCGATACCCACGACCTCGGCATAGATCTTGGCCCCGCGGGCGCGTGCCATCTCGTACTCCTCGAGGACGACCACACCAGCCCCGTCGCTCAGCACGAAGCCATCGCGGTCGCGGTCGAAGGGCCGGCTGGCACGCTCCGGCTCATCGTTGCGGGTGGAGAGCGCCCGGGCCGCAGCGAAGCCGCCGAGCCCAACCGGCGAGGTTGCCATCTCCGCCCCACCGGCGATCATCGCGTCGACCACCCCGAAGCGGATCATCAGCGCCGCCTCACCGATGTTGTGAGTGCCGGTGCTGCACGCGGAGACGATCGAGTAGTTCGGCCCTTTGAGGCCGTACTTGATCGAGAGGTCTCCCGCGACCATGTTGACGATGTTGGCGGGGACGAAGAAGGGCGAGATCTTGCGCGGCCCGCCCTGGCGATAGGCCTCGTAGTTGTTCTCGATGCCGGTGATACCACCGATCCCCGAGCCGATGGCCACCCCGATACGCCGGCGGTTCTCATCCGTGATCGGCAAACCCGCGTCCTCGATCGCCTGGGTCCCCGCGGCCATCCCATAGTGGATGAATTTGTCCATCTTGCGCACGTCCTTCTTCGAGACGTAGCGCTCCGGGTCGAAACCGTAGATCGGGCCGCCGAACCGCGTACTGAAGGAGCTGACGTCGAAATGGGTGATCGGCTGGATGCCGCTCCTACCGGCGAGGATGCTCCCCCAGGCGGACGCAATATCCTGCCCGACCGGGGCAATGATCCCCAGACCCGTGACCACGACCCTTCTTCCAGTCATGCGCTCCCCCTGATCCGCCACCTGCCCGCCCGCGTCATCGATCCGACACCTTAAGGCCGCCGGATACCAGCACGCAGAGGGCGATCCGGCATCGTTAACCCAGGTGCCCGTTGATGTAATCGATGGCCTGCTGGACGGTGGTGATCTTCTCGGCGTCCTCGTCCGGGATCTCGGTCTCGAACTCCTCTTCGAGGGCCATCACCAGCTCGACCGTGTCTAGGGAGTCGGCGCCCAGATCGTCGACGAAGGAGGCCTCGGCGGTCACCTCTTCCTCTTTGACCCCAAGCTGCTCAACCACGATCTTGCGAACTCGCTCTTCGACGCTGCTCATTGTGTCAGAACCCTCCGGATGTGTTAGATCGCCCTGACCCCAGGGCGGGGCTATTTTATTGGCATTCCCAAGCGGATGAAAGGCGCGGATGACTCCCGGCGATCACCGGGAACACATTGTTTCGACGTAATTTTTCGCACAGGGCGCGAAAACGCCTGTCGCGCTTACGCCATGTGCATGCCGCCGTTGACGTGAATCGTCTCGCCGGTGATATATCCGGCCTGCGCCGAGGCGAGAAAGGCGACGACCGCGGCGACCTCCTCCGGGCTACCCAAGCGCCCGAGCGGGATGCCGGACAGAAGCTGGGCGCGCTGCGCCTCGTCGAGGGCGCGGGTCATGTCCGTGTCGATGAATCCCGGAGCTACGCAATTGACCGTGACCCCGCGCGAGCCGACCTCGCGCGCGAGCGACTTGGTGAAACCGATCATCCCCGCCTTGGCCGCGGCGTAGTTGGTCTGCCCCGGGTTGCCGGTGGCCGCGACGACCGAGGAGATGTTGATGACCCGCCCCTTGCGCGCCTTGGTCATGCCCCTCAGGCAGGCCTTGGAAAGACGGTAGGCGGAGCTGAGATTGGTGTCGATGATGGCATCCCAATCGGCGTCCTTCATGCGCATCAGCAGGTTGTCGCGGGTGATCCCGGCGTTGTTGACCAGGATCGTGGGTGCGCCCAGGACCTCGCCGGTCCGGGCTACCGCCGCATCCACCGATGCCTGATCGCGCACGTCGAGGACCAGCCCGAGCCCGCCGCAGCCGGCATCCGCGAGCGCCTGCTCGATCCCTTGCGCACCGGCCGGCGTCGTCGCGGTACCGGCAACGCGCGCGCCGGCTCGGCCCAGGGCCAAGGCGATGGCCTTCCCGATCCCGCGTGAGGCACCCGTCACCAGTGCGATCTCACCCTCAAGCATGGCCGATACCCTCCAGTGCGGCGGCAAGACCCGCGGGATCTGCCACCGCGAAGGACTCGAGCCGTTGATCGATGCGCTTGACTAGGCTGGCCAGGACCTTGCCGGGGCCGGCCTCGACCATCGCCGTCGCCCCCTGGTCGGCGATGCCCCGGACGATCTCGACCCAGCGGACTGGGCTTGCGAGCTGCCGGGCGAGGAGCGCCGGGATGTCCTCGACCGTCGCCGACGCCGCCGAGACGTTGTGCAGCACCAGGATCTCGGGCGCCCGGATGGCCACCGAGGCCAGTACCTCCGTGAACCGCTCGACCGCCGGCTGCATCAGCGCGCAATGGGAGGGCACGCTCACCGGCAGCACCAGGGCACGCTTGGCCCCGGCGCCCTTGGCAGCGGCCGCGGCACGCTCCACCGCGGCGCGCTGGCCGGCGATGACTACCTGCCCAGGGGCGTTGAAGTTGACCGGCTCCAGCACCTCGCCTTGCGCATGCGCGGCGCACAGGGCCCGGACCTCGTCGTCCGCGAGGCCGAGCACCGCCGCCATGGCCCCGGCCCCCTCTGGCACCGCCTCCCGCATCAAGCGGGCGCGCTCGGCGACCAGGCGCACCGCGGCGGCGAAGTCGAGCGCCCCCGCACAGACCAAGGCCGTAAGCTCGCCCAGGCTGTGGCCGGCCATGCGGTCCGGGCGCAGCCCGCCGGCGGCGAGCCACACACGCCAGACCGCGACGCCCGCCACGAGCATGGCAGGCTGGGTACGCTGCGTCTGGTCGAGGTCCTCCTTGGGGCCTTCGCGCACCAGGCGCCAAAGGTCCCAGCCGAGCACTTGCGAGGCCTCGGCGAAGGTCTCGGCGATCACCGGCCAGTCATCGGCGAGGCCGCCGAGCATCCCAACCGACTGAGACCCCTGACCGGGGAAAACGATCGCAAACTGGCGGGTCATGCTGCCTCTGCCGTTCGATCAGTAGCGGGCGAGGACCGAGCCCCAGGTAAACCCGCCGCCAAAGGCCTCCATCAGGAGCGTTTGCCCCCGGCGGATGCGCCCGTCGCGAATCGCGGTGTCGAGCGCGAGCGGGATCGAGGCGGCGGAGGTGTTGCCGTGCTCGCCCACGGTGACCACGACCTGCTCCATCGGCAGGTGGAGCTTGCGTGCCGTGGCCTGGATGATGCGGGTGTTGGCCTGGTGCGGGATCAGCCAGTCGATATCCGACTTCTCGAGGCCGTTGGCCTCGAGGGTCTCGTCGACGATGCGCCCGAGCGTGGTGACGGCGACCTTGAACACCTCGTTGCCGCGCATCTCCATGTATGGATCGCCGTCGCAGGTGCCGCTGCCGATCCCGCGGGGGACCTGGAGCAGGTCCTTGTAGGCGCCGTCGGCGTGGAGATGGGTCGAGAGGATGCCGGGCTCCTCGGCCGCACCCACGACCACCGCCCCCGCACCGTCCCCGAACAGGACACAGGTCCCGCGGTCCTGCCAGTTGAGGATGCGCGAGAGGGTCTCCGCCCCGACCACCAAGGCACACCGCGAGGTGCCCGCGCGGATGAACTTGTCCGCGATGGCCAGCGCGTACACGAAGCCGGTACAGACCGCCTGGACATCGAAGGCGGGGCAACCATGAATGTCCAGGCGCTGCTGGAGGAGACAGGCGGTGCTGGGAAAGATCTGGTCGGGCGTCGTCGTCGCGACGACGATCAGGTCGATGTCGGTGGGGACCAGCCCCGCCGATTCGATCGCCCGCCGCGCCGCCATCTCCGCGAGATCGCAGCAGGACTCCCCGTCGCCGACGATGTGGCGCTGGCGGATCCCGGTACGCTCGCGAATCCACTCGTCCGAGGTATCGACGATCTGCTCCAGGTCCTTGTTGGTCAAGACCCTGGCGGGGAGAAAGCCGCCCGTACCGAGGATTCGGGAGTAGACGCTCACGCGGTTGCCCGGTGTCGGTCGGCACCCAGATGGGTTGCAACCTGTTGCGCGATTCGTTGCGGGATGTTGCCGTGGACCTCCTTTTCGGCGATGTGGATCGCGTTCTCGAAGGCGAGCTGGTCGGCCCCGCCGTGACTCTTGATCACGATCCCCCGCAGGCCGAGCAGGCTCGCGCCGTTGTAGCGGCGGGGGTCGAAGGTCTTGCCGAAGCGCTTGAGGATCGGCAGTGCGGCCAGGCCGGAGAGACGCGTGAGCCAGCTCTGCTTGAAGCTCTGGGTGAGAAAGTGGCGCACCAGCTTGGCCACCCCTTCGCTCGCCTTGAGCGCCACGTTGCCGACGAACCCGTCGGACACCACCACGTCGACCCCGCCGAGGTAGATGTCGTCGCCCTCGACGTAGCCGATGTAGTTGAGCGAGCTTGCCGCGAGCAGCTCGTGGGCCTGCTTGACCTGCTCGTTGCCCTTGATCTCCTCCTGGCCGATGTTGAGCAGGCCGACCCGCGGGGCGGGCGTGCCGCTGACGGTCTTGACCAGCTCGCTGCCCATCACCGCGAACTGCAGGAGGTGCTCGGCGGTGCAGTCGACATTGCCCCCGAGATCGAGCATGTGGGTCATGCCTTCGATCGAGGGCACGGCCGTGCTGATCGCCGGCCGGTCGACCAGCGGGAGGGTCTTGAGCACGAACCGGGCAGTGGCCATCAGCGCCCCGGTGTTGCCCGCGCTGACGCAGGCATCGGCCTCGCCACTCTTTACGAGGTCGAGCGCCACCCGCATGGAGGAGTCCTTCTTGCTGCGCAGGGCGCGCGACGGCAGCTCGTTCATCGCCACCTCCTGCGAGGCGTGATGCACCCGCAGCCGATCACCGAAGGGGTGCTCCCCCAGGCGCCGGTAAATCTCCTCCTCGCGCCCGACCAGGATCAGGGCGGTGCCCTGACGGTTGCGCAAGAAGCTCAAGGCCGCGGGGACGACCACGTCCGGCCCGTGGTCGCCGCCCATGGCGTCCAGGGCGATGGTGAGCGGTCTGGCCAAGGCGAACAGCGTCCCGGTCGGTCAGGCTTGGCGGCGGTGGCGGCTAGTCGTTCTTCTCGATCACCTTGCGACCGCGGTAGAAGCCATCCGGCGTGACCTGATGGCGGCGATGAATCTCGCCGGTGGTGCTGTCGGTCGCGAGCGTGGGCCCGCGCAGGGCATCGTGGGACCGGCGCATGTCGCGGCGCGAGCGGCTCTTGCGGTTTTGTTGAACGGCCATTGGCTTCTCCGAAACGAAATTGAGTGGGGGTCTGGTCTCTCGCGGCAGCGCCGCGGCACCGCCCCTCAGTGCCTTGCGCGCCAGTCGGCAAGCACAGCGAAGGGATGCTCGGGGCGTTGCTCGGGCGGCGGCGCCTCGCGGTGGTGCGCGCACTGCGCGCTCGCGTGCCGAGGGATCTGAGGTAAGCCGAGCAGCAGCTCGTCTTCGATCAGATCCCGGGCACGGGTACGGCCCTCCGGGACCAGCAGCGGCTCGTAGCCCTCGGGCAAGGCATCGGCCTCGTCGAGCCCGGCGACGACCGCGAGACTGAGCGTCACCTTGACCTCATGCGCCATCTCGCCCAGGCAGCGCTCACAGCGCAGCAGGAGCCGGGCCTTGACTTCACCCCGTACCACGGCTCGGCGTGAGCCGTCGCGGGAGAAGCGAAGCCGGTACGCCGCCTCGCCCTTCGCCTCCATGAGGAGCGGCGCGAGGCGCGGGAGCTCGGCGATGGGGAATCGGCCTGCGATTACGGCACCGGTGTCCGCTGCGCGTCGCGGATCGATGAGATCGGGCAACGTCGAGGACATAAGTGCGGAAAAATACGCGCTCCCCGTCTCCGGTGTCAACAACCCGTCAGCCGCTCGGCCGCTCGCGACCCGCTCAGCCGACCAGCGCCAGCAGGATCCCCGCCGCCACGGCCGAGCCGATCACCCCCGCGACGTTCGGCCCCATGGCGTGCATCAACAGGAAGTTGTGGTGGTTGGCCTCGAGGCCGACCCGGTTGACCACCCGAGCGGCCATGGGGACGGCCGAGACGCCGGCGGCCCCGATCAACGGGTTGATGCGCCCTCCGGTCAGCCGATGCATCAGTTTGCCCATCAGCAAGCCGGCCGCGGTGCCGATGGCGAAGGCCACCGCGCCGAGCGCCAGGACCCCTAGGGTCTCGACGGTCAGGAACTTGTCGGCGGAGAGCCTGGAGCCAACGGCGAGCCCGAGCAGGATGGTGACCACGTTGATGATCTCGTTCTGGGCCGCGCGGCTCAGTCGCTCCACCACCCCGCTCTCGCGCAACAGATTGCCGAAGGTCAGCATCCCGATCAGGGGCGCCGCGGCCGGCAGCAGGAGCGCCGTCAGGGCCAGCAGCAGGAGCGGGAAGAGGATGCGCTCCAGGCGCGACACCGGGCGGAGCTGCTCCATCACCACGGCGCGCTCGGCCTGGGAGGTCAGCGCGCGCATGATCGGCGGCTGGATGATCGGCACCAGGGCCATGTACGAGTAAGCCGCCACGGCGATCGCGCCGAGCAGATCGGGCGCCAGGCGCGAGGCAAGGAAGATGGCGGTCGGTCCGTCCGCCCCCCCGATGATCGAGATCGCCGCCGCATCGGCCAGGGTGAAACTGAACCAGGGCAGGTAGTTGAGGGCGAGCGCCCCGATCAGGGTCGCAAAGATCCCGAACTGGGCGGCCGCGCCCAGCAGCAGGGTCGATGGCCGCGCGATGAGCGCGCCGAAATCGGTGAGCGCCCCGACCCCCATGAAGATCAGCAGGGGAAAGACCCCGGTCTCCACCCCGGCGGCATAGACCAGGCCGAGGAGACCATCCGGACCCCCGATCCCGGCGATCGGGACGTTGGTCAGGATGGCGCCGAAGCCGATCGGGACCAGCAGCAGCGGCTCGAACCTGCGCGCAATCGCGAGATAGATCAGCAGGCCGCCGACGAGCATCATCAGGGCCTGGCCCCAGTCCAAGTTGGCAATCCCCATGGATTGCCAGAGCCGCAGCAGCTCGTCCATCTCAGGCGAGGACCAACAGGCAGTCGCCGGGCCGCACGGCGTCGCCCTCGCGCACGCGGACCTCCGCGACCTTGCCGGCGGCGTTAGAGCGGACCTCGGTCTCCATCTTCATCGCCTCGAGGATGAGGATCACGTCCCCAACGGCCACCGCCTGCCCTTGAGTGACCATGACCTTGCAGACGGTGCCCGCCAGCGGTGCCGGCACCGGTGTCACGTTCGCGGCGGCGGGCGGCGCGGCCGCCGGCTGCGGGCTGATCGACTCCACCGCACCCTGGGGCGAGACGCTGACGCTGTAGCTCTTGCCGTCGACGACGACCAGGTAGCTCTCGGGTCCCTGGGCGAGCGGGGCTGGCGCCGCACTGGCCGCCGGCGCCGCGGGAGCCGCCTCCGCCGGCGCCGCGGGCTCGGCCCAGGGCGGCGGCTCGAAGGCCGAGGGGTCGTCCCGATACTGCAGGAAACGCAAGCCGACCTGGGGGAAGAGGGCGTAGGTCAGGACATCGTCGAGCGGCTCGCCGACCAACCTGAGCCCCTTCTCTCTCGCCAGGGCCCGCAGCTCCGCACTCAGCTTGTCGAGCTCGGGGGCGAGGAGGTCGGCCGGCCGACCCGTCAACGGCTCCTCGCCGGGCTTCAGTACCCGGCGCTGAAGCTCGGGATCGACCGGCGCGGGCGTGGCCCCATATTCACCCCGCAACACCCCCGCGGTCTCCTTCGCGATGGTCTGGTAGCGCTCCCCGCAGAGGACGTTGAGCACCGCCTGGGTACCCACGATCTGGGAGGTCGGGGTCACCAGGGGGATGTAGCCGAGCTCCTTGCGCACGCGCGGGATCTCTTCGAGCACCTCGTCCAGGCGGTCGGTCGCCCCCTGCTCGCGGAGCTGGTTCTCCATGTTGGTGAGCATGCCGCCCGGCACCTGGGCGACCAGGATGCGCGAGTCGACCCCGCGCAGGGCGCCCTCGAATTTGGCGTACTTCTTGCGCACGACTCGGAAGTCGGCGGCGATCTCTTCGAGCAGCCGCAGATCGAGCCCGGTATCGCGTTCGGTACCCTGGAAGATGGCCACCAACGACTCGGTCGGGGAGTGGCCGTAGGTCATGCTCATCGAGGACACGGCCGCGTCGACCATGTCGATGCCCGCCTCGGCCGCCTTGACGATGGAGGCCGTCGAGAGCCCGGTGGTGGCGTGACAATGCATGGCGATCGGGACCTCGCACGCCTCCTTGAGCCGGCCCACCAGCTCCTCGGCGACATAGGGCTTGAGCAGCCCGGCCATGTCCTTGATGCAGATCGAATGGCAGCCCATGTCCTCGAGCCGGCGCCCCATGTCCACCCAGTAATCGAGGTCGTGCACGGGGCTCACCGTGTAGGACATGGTCCCTTGGGCGTGGCGTCCGGTCGCGAGCGCGGCGCGCACCGAGGCCTCGAGGTTACGCAGGTCGTTCATCGCATCGAAGATACGGAAGACGTCGATGCCGTTGATCGCCGCCCGCTCCACGAAGGCCTCGACCAGGTCGTCGGCGTAGTGGCGATAGCCGAGCAGGTTCTGCCCGCGCAGGAGCATCTGCTGGCGGGTGTTGGGCATCGCCGCCTTGAGCCGGCGCAGGCGCTCCCAGGGGTCCTCGCCGAGGTAACGGATGCAGGCGTCGAAGGTCGCGCCGCCCCAGGTCTCGAGCGACCAGAACCCGACCTGGTCGAGCTTGGGCGCGATCGGCAGCATGTCCTCGATGCGCAGTCGGGTGGCGAGCAGGGACTGGTGGGCGTCGCGCAGCACCACGTCGGTAATGGCAAGCGTCTTGGGTGCGTTCATGGAGATACCTTGGACTCGACGAATGCGGGTTGCGGCGGCCAGCCCGATGGAGCGGGGGGGTCAGGGGCCCCGCCTCATGTGGTTGCGGCGATAACGGTGAACGGCCGCGCCGATCACCGCCATCAGGGCCGGATCGGCGGACGGGGGCGCGGGGATCGCGTGGGACTCGACCGACGGCGGCGGGGCCGGGCTCAGCCGGAGCACGGCAAACGACATCAAGCGAAGGAGCCCGACGAGGAGGAACAAAAAGGCGAAGACGATCCCCATGCCGATACCCATCAGCCGGAGACCTTCCACCATCAGATCACCCCAGATCACCGCCGCCCCCCTCGCTCGATTGCCCCCCGCTCAGCGGAATCGCCGAGCGCCCACCAGGCGGCCCGCCACCGCGCAACGGCATTCGGTGACGGCCCTCTTGTCCACCCCGGCTCATGCATCGAAGGGGTGGCGGCTCACGATCGTCTGGCTGCGGTCGGGCCCGGTGGAGACGATATCGATCGGCAGCCCCGAGAGCGCCTCGATGCGGTCGAGATAGGCCCGCGCGTTGGCCGGGAGGTCCTCGATCCGAGTGACACCGACGGTCGACTGCCTCCAGCCGGGCAGCTCGATGAAGCTCGGGCGGCAGCGCGCCAGGGCCTCCGTGGATGCGGGCGGGACCTCGAGCTGGGCGCCGTCGAGCTCGTAGCTGGTGGCGATCCGAATGGTCTCCATCTGGTCGAGCACGTCGAGCTTGGTGATGCAGATCCCGGTCACGCTGTTGACCCGGAACGAGCGTTTGAGGGCCACCATGTCGAGCCAGCCGCAGCGGCGCTTCCGGCCGGTGGTCGCACCGAACTCGTGCCCGACCTTGCCCAGATGGTCCCCGTCGGCGTCGAACAGCTCGGTCGGGAAGGGACCGGCGCCGACGCGGGTGGTGTAGGCCTTGACGATCCCGAGGACATAGTCGAGGTCGCGGGGGCCCACGCCGCTGCCGCTCGCCGCACCACCCGCGGTGGTGGTCGAGGAGGTGACGAAGGGATAGGTCCCATGGTCGATGTCGAGCAGGGCGCCCTGGGCGCCCTCGAACAGCACCTTGGCGCCGTCATCACGCAGCCGATGCAGCAGCCCCGCGACGTCGGCGACCAGCGGTCGGAGCTCCTCGGCCTGGGCCAGAGTCTCGTCGAGCACCCGCTGAACGTCCACCGGCTCGGCCTTGAAGAAGTGCTCCAGGGCGAAGTTGTGGTAGGCCATCACCTCCTCGAGCTTCGCGGCGAAGCCCGTGCTGTCCAGGGCATCCCCGAGGCGCAGCCCGCGGCGCGAGACCTTGTCCTCGTAGGTCGGGCCGATGCCGCGCCCGGTGGTGCCGATGGCGCGGCTCCCGCGCGCCTTCTCCCGCGCGTGATCGAGCGCGATGTGGTACGGGAGGATCAGCGGGCAGGCGGGGCTCACCCGCAGCCGCTCGCGCGCCGGCACGCCCTTGGCCTCGAGCATGCCGATCTCCTCCAGCAGCGCCGCCGGCGACAGGACCACGCCGTTACCGATCAGGCACAGGACCTCATCGCGCAGGATGCCCGATGGGATCAGGTGGAGGATGGTCTGCTTCCCCTGGATCACCAGGGTATGACCGGCGTTGTGCCCACCCTGAAAGCGCACCACCGCGGAGGCCCGGTCGGTGAGCAAGTCGACGACCTTGCCCTTGCCCTCGTCGCCCCACTGGGTCCCGATTACGACTACGTTCTTTCCCATCTGCCCGTCCACCAAAAGATTGCCCTCGTCACGCCGGGCGCAAGACCCAGCGCCCCCCATGGAGCTCCAGCACTTCCCCGCAGCCGAGCTGCTGGGCGCCAGAGTCCGTCCCCGGCAGCTCGTGAATCACCCGCCGACCGGCCGCTCGCAGCGCCTGCACGGCCTCGTGCAGCGCCGCATCGTCCCGGCAGGGGGCAAGCACCGCCGTCGGCTGTGCGTAACGCCCCTGCAAGCCGAGGCCGAGATGCAGCAGCCCCTTGAGGTCGGTGCTAAACCCCACCGCCGGCCGGGCGCGGCCAAAGACCCGACCGATGTCGTCGTAGCGCCCGCCGCGCGCGATCTCCTGCCCCCAGCCGGGCACGAAGGCGGCAAAGACCATGCCGGTCTTGTAGTGATAGCCGCGCAGCTCCGCGAGGTCGAAGTGGACTGGCACCTGCGGGACCCATCGCCGCAGCGCCTCGGCGATTGCACGCAGCTCATCGAGCGCGCGATGCACCGGGGACGCGGCCGCGGCGAGCACTATACCCGCCCGCTCGAGGGCGTCGTCGCCGTTGAGCTCGGCCAACGCGAGTAGCATCCGTGCCGGGTCCCCGGCGAGCCCCCAGGCGCCGATGAGGGCCTCGACCTCCGGCACCGCCTTGCGCTGCAAGGCACCGAAGAGCTCCAGCTCCCGCGTCGGGTCGAGCCCGGCCTGGCGCGCCAGGCCGCGGTAGATCCCGACGTGGCCGAGGTCGAGATAGATGTCCGGGATGCCGGCGAGCTCGAGGCTCAAGATCACCAGCCGAATGATCTCGGTGTCGCTCTCGGCACCGCGGTGGCCGTAGATCTCGGCCCCGATCTGCAGCGGGCTGCGGGTGCCCGCAAAACCGTCGGAGCGGGTATGCAGGACCGTACCCAGATAGCACAGGCGGGTCGGGCCAGAGCGGCGCAGGTGGTGGGCGTCGATGCGTGCCACCTGCGGCGTCATGTCGGCACGGATGCCGAGCAGCCGCCCGCTGTCCTGGTCGGTCAGCTTGAAGGTCCGCAGATCGAGGTCATGACCGGTCCCGGTGAGCAGGGACTCGAGGTAGTCGATCAGTGGCGGGATGACCAGCTCGTAGCCCCAGCGGCGATACAAATCGAGGAGATCGCGCCGCAGGCCCTCGACGAGCTGCGCCTCGGGCGGCAAGACCTCTTCGATGCCGGCGGGCAGCAGCCAGCGCTCCTCGTGCATAGATCAAATCTCAGTTCGCGGTACCCGATGCGGATCGGGACACCCGCAACCTAGGCGCGCACCCAGTAGAGGAGCGCGACCCCCGCCAGCATGCTGATCAGCCCGGCGATGCGCAGGGTACGGTCATCCTCCCCCGCCACGGCGAGGAGGGCCCGGCGCATCCCGCTCGGACTCAGGAAGGGCCAAACCCCTTCGATGACCAGGACCAAGGCGAGGGCCACAAGCAGGTCATGCCACATCGTCGGCCATACCTCGCACCCACGGCCGAAAAAGCGGCGGAATGATTGCAGATGGGCTTGAGTCTGTCCAACGCCGGCTGCGAATCGCCGGCAGGCCGGGGCAGGCTCAGCGGCTCACAGGGCAGACACGGCGCCCGCGACGTTGATCATCCGGGGTGGCGCGGGCGCCGTGTCGGGCTCAAGGAAATGCCGGCGCGGCACTCGCCGGCACGGGGCTACTGGGGGTGCTTTGTTGGAAGTAGCGGAAGAACTCCGAATCCGGCTCCAGCACCATCAGGTCGCCGCCCTGGCCAAAGGCCGTGCGGTAGGCGCTCAGGCTGCGGTGGAAGCTGAAGAAGTCGGGGTTCTGGTTGAAGGCGTTGGCGTAGGTCTGCGCGGCCTGGGCATCGCCCTGACCACGCAACTGCTCGGAGGTGCGCTGCGCCTCCGCCAGCAGCACAGTGCGCTGGCGGTCGGTATCGGCACGGATACGCTCGGCGGCCTCGGCACCGGTCGCGCGCAGGTCGCGGGCGACGCGCTCGCGCTCCGCGCGCATGCGCTCGTAGACCGACTCACTGACCTCAGGGGGCAGATCGATCCTCTTCACCCGCACGTCGACCACCTCGATCCCAAGGTCGGCGGCGCCGCGGTCGATCGCGCGCGTGATCGCGTCCATGACGTCCCGGCGGTCCTCCGAGACGACCTCCTGGATGGTTCGCTTACCGAACTCGTTGCGCAGATTGGTGTTGATCTGCTCGGAGAGCAGCCGCTCCGTCTGGTCCACCCTGCCGCCCGTTGAGCGATAGAACTGAGCGGCGTTGGTAATGCGCCACTTCGCGAACGAGTCGACGATCACGTCCTTCTTCTCGACCGTGAGGAAGCGCTGTGGACGTGCGTCCAGGGTATGGATACGCCGGTCGAACTTGATGACGTTGTTGATGACCGGGAACATCAGGTGGATGCCCGGCTGATAGTCGGTGGCGACGATCTCACCCAGCCGCAGCCGGATGGCCGTCTCGTACTGACGCACGATGAAGGTGGAGGCGTACACGAGGATGCCGAGGGCGATGACCGCGATCGGCAAGAGCGTCTTGATCTGATTGGCGTTCATCAGCGGGATCTCCGGTCGCGAATGACCTCGCGCTCAGGCATGGCGAGGGGGGTCGGCTCTTGACTGATGCGCGGTCCGCTGGCCTGGGAAGACGCCTGATCCTGAGTGCTGCGCTGCTTGATGAGCTGATCGATGGGGAGATACAGCAGGCTGTTCCCACCGGAGACGTCGAGCAGCACCTTGCCGTTGCGACTGAGCACGTCCTCGATGGTCTCGAGGTGCAGGCGCTCGCGGGTAACCGCCGGGGCCTTCTCGTACTCGGCGAGGAGGGCGAGGAAGCGGGCGGTCTCACCCTCGGCGACCGCGATCACGCGATCGCGATAACCCAGGGCATCGGCCTCGATGCGAGCGGCCTCGCCGCGGGCGCGCGGGAGGATCTCGTTGGCATAGGCCTCGGCCTGGTTCTGGATGCGCTCCTTGTCCTCGCGCGCCTTGATCGCGTCATCGAAAGCGTCCTTGACCTGCTCCGGCGGGCGCGCCGGCTGCATGTTGACCGAGGTTACTTCCAATCCGGTCTTGTAGAGGTCCATCAGCATCTGCACGCGCTCGGCGATGGTGTCGGCGATGGCGCTTCGACCCTCGGTGAGGATGAAGTCAAGCTGGCTGGCGCCGATGGTCTCGCGCACCATGGTCTCGGTCGCGTCGCGCAAGGTCTTCTCCGGGGACTGGTCCTGGAACAGGAAGTCGGCCGCGTCGCGGATGCGCGACTGCACCGTCAGCTCCACGTCGACGATGTTCTCGTCCTGCGTCAGCATGGTCGCGGCGTGGGTGAAGGTGGAGATCGCGTCGACGTTGACCTTCACCACCTCGTGGACCGGATAGGGGGGGATGAGCAAGTGCGGACCCGGGTCGGTGATATCGACCAAAGCGCCGAAGCGCATCACCACCCCACGCTCGGCAGGCGCGACGATGTAGATGCCCGAGGCGAGCCAGAGAACGAGGATGACGGCAACCCCAATCCCGATTGCGCGCCCGCTGATCCCGCCGCCCCCCGAGCCCGATCCGCCGGCGCCGCCAGCCCCTCCGGCCCCGCCGGAGCCCGAGCGCTTACCGCCGAACAGGCCGCCGAGACGATCCTGGAGCTTGCGCACCACCTCATCGAGGTCGGGGGGACCGTCCCCGCCGCCCTTGCCACCCTTGCCGCTCCAGGGGTCTTTGTTGCTGCCACCCGGCTCATTCCAGGCCATAGTTGCTCCGATTCGCTGCTGACCGCGATGGTCGATTGTGGAAGTGCGAACGCGCGACGCGATGCGCAAGCCGGCCGGCATTGTAGGAAGCCGACCGGGGATGGGCAACGATCGGGCGCCCAGGCCCCGAGACAGGTCAGACCACGGCGGCGGGCTTGGGTTCGGTTTCGCGCGATGCCGCGCGGGCGGCGAGACCGGGGTGGCGGCCGCAAAGCCGTGCCATCTGGGACTTGGCCACCACCACCTCCAGCTCCCAGCCGCCCGACTCGGTAGATCGGTCGCGGAGCACGCGCGCATTGGCGTAGAACCAGGCGCGCAGCGCCCCTTCGCCCGGCTCGAGGGCGACCCGCTGGCGAACCCGCTCGCTGGCAAGGCGCTCCGCCAGGGCGTCGAGCAGCAGGTCGGTCCCGCGTCCGGTCTGGGCGCTCAACCAGACCCGCCAGGGGCGACCGTCGGCGTCGCGGTCGATACGCGGCTCGCAGTCGGCGAGCTGATCGATCTTGTTGAATACTTCGAGCCGCGGGCTCTCTCCCACCCCGATCTCGTCGAGCACCTCCTGCACGGCGCGCATGGCCTCGTCACGCCGAGGGCTCGCGGCGTCCACCACGTGGAGCAAGAGGTCGGCATTGCGCGTCTCCTCCAGGGTGGAGCGGAAGGCGGCGACCAGCTCGTGGGGAAGATCGCTGATGAATCCAACCGTATCGGCCAAGATCGCTACCTGGCCATCGCCGAGCGGCAGCCGGCGCAGGGTGGGGTCGAGGGTGGCGAAGAGCTGGTCGGCCTGGTACACCGCCGACTCCGTCAGCCGGTTGAAGAGGGTCGACTTACCCGCGTTGGTGTAGCCGACCAGGGACACCGTGGGCAGCGCCGCCTTCTCCCGCGCCCGCCGCCCCTGGGCACGCTGCTGAACGATCCGCGCGAGCCGGCGATTGAGCACGGCGACGCGCCGGGCGAGCAGCCGGCGGTCGGACTCGAGCTGCGTCTCACCGGGTCCGCGCAAGCCGATGCCGCCCTTTTGGCGCTCCAGGTGGGTCCAGCCGCGCACCAGACGGGTCGAGAGGTGCTGGAGCTGGGCCAGCTCGACCTGGAGCTTGCCCTCGAAGGAGCGCGCGCGCTGGGCAAAGATGTCGAGGATCAGACCGGAGCGGTCGAGCACCCGGCACTGGAGCAGACGCTCCAGGTTGCGCTCCTGAGCGGCCGACAGGGCATGATCCAGGATCACGAGGTCGGCCGCGTGCGCCGCGATCATCGCCTTGATCTCCTCGGCCTTGCCCGAGCCGACGAAGAGCCGCGGGTCGGGGGTGGCGCGAGCGCCGCGCACCAGCGCAACGATCTCCGCCCCCGCCGACTCGGCGAGCTGGCGCAGCTCGGCGATCGCCGCGGGATCGCTCTCGGCCCCGAGATCGAGGTGTACGAGGATCGTCCGCTCGCCGCCGCTCGGGCGCTCAAACATGGCGCACAGCGGTGTCGATCGCGGATGCGCGGCCGCCCGCGGCCAAGCGCGCGCGCTCAGGCGTTACCGGGCTCAGCCTCGGCCTCGGGGAGGACCACCGGCAGCTTGACGTTGCGGGCGGGGACAACGGTGGAGATCGCGTGCTTGTAGATCATCTGGCTGACGTTGTTCTTCAGCAGCACGACGAACTGGTCGAACGACTCGATGTGGCCCTGGAGCTTGATCCCGTTGACCAGGAAAATCGAGACGGGGATGCGTTCCTTCCGTAGCGCGTTGAGGAAAGGGTCTTGCAAACTCTGTCCCTTGGACATGGTCTGTCTCCTTGTTGTCGTTGTGGGGCTGTCGCGAATCGCGCTCGGGGGGCGAACCGTCGATCCGTGGCGCGCGGCGTCAGACTTCCGACTCGACTCGGCGTGCGGCCTGCGTGAGGGGCTCGCCCTCGTCGAAGATCCAGATTCCGACCCTCTCCGCCCGCAGCCAGGTGAGCTGGCGTTTTGCGAGCTGTCGCGTCGCCGCGATCGCCTTATCTTGCATGTCGAGGAAAGTAGCTTCTCCAAGGACGTATTGCAACATCTGGCGATATCCGACGCAGCGCATGGAGGACAGACCCGGCGTCAGATCCCCGCGCCCCCAGAGGCCGCGTACCTCCGCCTCGAGCCCCGCCGCCAGCATGTCCTGGAAGCGCTCGCCGATCCGCCGATGCAGCACCGCCCGCTCCCGCGGGGCGCGCACCAGCTTGAGGAGGCGATAGGGCAGCCCGTCGCGCGACGCCAGGGCGAGTAGCTCGCTCAGCGGGCGGCCGGTGAGCTCGTAGACCTCCAGGGCGCGCTGAATGCGCTGCGGATCGTTGGGGTGGATGCGCCGGGCGGCGACCGGATCGACCGCCGCGAGACGGCGGTGCAGCGCCCCCCAGCCCTCGACCTCGGCCGCGGCGTTGAGACGGGCGCGCACCCCCGCATCCGCCTCGGGGAGGCGCGCCAGCCCCGTTTGCAGGGCGCGGAAATAGAGCATGGTCCCGCCGACCAGCAAAGGGATGCGCCCGGTGGCCGTGATCGCCGCCATCTCCCGCAGCGCATCGACGCGAAACCGGGCCGCCGAATAGGCCTCGGTCGGCTCGCAGAGATCGATCAGGCGGTGCGGGGCACGCGCCAGCACCTCGGGGCCGGGCTTGGCGGTGCCGATGTCCATGCCCCGGTAGACCATCGCCGAGTCGACGCTCACGACGTCGCACGGGAAGCGCTCGGCCAGCGCGACCGCCAGCTCGGTCTTGCCCGAGGCCGTCGGGCCCATCAGGAGGACCGCGAGCGGACGGCGATCCTCCGCGCCGGGTCGGGACACCGCCATGCGCGGCTCAGCGGCCTCTCAGGAAGAGCCGGTCGAGCTCCGCCAGCGAGAGCTTGACCCAGGTCGGACGACCGTGATTGCACTGATCCGCCCGTTCGGTGCGCTCCATCTCCCGCAGCAGGGCGTTCATTTCATCCAAGGTCAGGCGACGATTCGCGCGCACCGCGCCGTGGCAGGCCATGGTCGCCAGCACCCCGTTGACGTCCTCGCGCAGGCGCTCGCTGGTGCCGTGCACCACCAGGTCCGCCAGCAGGTCGCGGACCATCGCCTCCGCATCGGCACCGCGGAGCACGGCGGGCACCTCGCGCACCGCGAGGCTGGTCTCACCCAGGCGGTCGACCCTCAGACCCAGGCGCGTGAAGTCCTCGGCATGGCGCTCGGCGAGGTCCGCCTCGCGCTTGCTCACCGCCACCACCACCGGCACCAGGAGGGGCTGGCCGCGGACCGCGCCCTCCGCCCAAGCCTGCTTGAGGCGCTCGTAGCCGATGCGCTCGTGGGCCGCGTGCATGTCCACGACCACCAGCCCGTCGGCCGCCTGGGCGAGGACGTAGACCCCGTGAAGCTGCCCCAGGGCATAACCGAGCGGGGGCGGCGCCGTTGCCGCATGCCCTGCCTCCGCTCCCGCCTCACTCGCCAGCGGTCCCGGCTCCTGGGCCGCAAAGCTCGGGCGGTAGTCCGGCGGAGGCTCGCCGACCCTGAGGCGGATCGGGGTCTGGTAGGGCTCGGGCGCTGGCGGCAGGCGCGTCGGCGCGGCTGGCTCGTCCACCGTCGGCCCAGACGGTACCGCGACCGCCCCCCCAGCCAGTCGCCGGTGCAAGGTGCGGAAGATGAAATCGTGCACCTGGCGCGCCTCGCGGAAGCGCACCTCGTGCTTGGCCGGGTGGACGTTGACGTCGACCAGCAACGGCGGCAGCTCCAGATACAGCACGAACGCGGGGTGCCGACCGTGATGCAGCACGTCTTGAAAGGCCTGACGCACCGCATGCGCGACCAGCTTGTCCCGAACCATGCGCCCGTTGACGTAGAAGAACTGCAGATCCGCCTGGCTGCGCGAGAAGCCTGGACGCGCCACCCACCCGTGCAGCCGCAGGCCGACGGCCGTCTCGTCGAGCGACAGGGCGTGCTCCAGGAAGCCCGCGCCGACCAGCTCGCAGAGACGCCGCTCCCGCCGGCGCGGGTCGCCCTCGGCGCTCGGGAGATCGAGCAGGGATCGGCCATTGTGGGTGAGCCGCAAGCCCAGCTCCCAGCGCGCCAATCCCACCCGGCGCACGAGCTGCTCGAGGTGGCCGAGCTCGGTCTTCTCGCTGCGCAGGAACTTGCGCCGGCCAGGGGTGTTGTAGAAGAGGTCGCGCACCTCGACGGTGGTCCCCGGCGGGTGCGCCACGGGCACCGGCTCACCCAAGGCGTCGCTGCCGTCGCTCGCGACCGCATAGGCTTGCCCGCACCCCGCGGCGCGGGAGCGCAGCTCCAGGCGCGACACCGAGGCGATACTGGGCAGGGCCTCGCCGCGGAAACCGAGGGTAGCAACCGCCTCCAGGTCCCCCAGGTCCGCGATCTTGCTGGTCGCGTGCCGCGCCAGCGCCAATTGCAGCTCCTCGCGCGGGATACCGGCGCCGTCGTCGCGTACCCGCAGGAGCTTCACGCCGCCCTGCTCGGCGTCGATGCGAATCGATCGGGCGCCAGCGTCCAGACTGTTCTCGATCAGCTCCTTGGCCACCGAGGCGGGGCGCTCGACCACCTCGCCGGCGGCGATCTGATTGACGAGCTGGGGCGGGAGCATCCGGATGTGCTGGGCCATCGCCGGATGGAAGCAAAAGGCCCGGCGCGGTGCAACCAGGCCGGGGCGGAGAACCGCGCCGATCAGCTCTCTGGGATGGTGAGGACCTGCCCGACGCGGATGCGATCACCCTCGATGCGGTTGACGTCACGCAGCGCGGTGAGACTGACGTCGTAACGCTTGGCGATGCCGCCCAGGGTGTCGCCGCGGTCGATGACGTGGCTGCGGGGCTGACTGGCGGCCAGCAGGGTTCCGGGCACCGGATAGTTTTGGAAATAGGCCTGAATCCCGGCCAGGATGGCGCCGGCCAAGCGCTCCTGATGGGCCTTGTCGCGCAGGCGCATCTCCTCCTCGGGGTTGGAGATGTAGGCGGTCTCGACCAGCATCGAGGGGATGTCGGGCGCCTTGAGCACGGCGAAACCCGCCTTCTGCACCATTGGTTTATGCACTGGCCCGACGCGCTTGAGGTGATCGAGGACCTTCTGGGCCGCGACCGCGCTGTGCTCCATGGTGGCGTTCTGGGTCATGTCGATGAGCACCTTGGCGAGGACGTCGCTGGGGTCCTGGGTGTCGAGGCCGCCGATCAGGTCGGCGCGGTTCTCGCGGTCGGCGAGCCACTTCGCCGCCTCGCTGGTGGCCCCCCGCGCAGACAGGGTGTACACGGAGGAGCCTCGCACCCGGTTATCGGTGAAGGCGTCGGCATGGATGGAGACGAAGAGGTCGGCGTGGTGCTCGCGGGCCAGGACGATTCGCCGGCGCAGGGCAACCGCGTAGTCGCCGTCGCGGATCAGGACGGCATCCATGCCGCGCTCTTTCTTGATCCGGGCGGCGAGCTTGCGGGCGACCGAGAGCGTGATGTCCTTTTCCTTGGTGCCGTTGGGCCCGATGGCACCCGGATCCTCCCCGCCGTGCCCGGCATCGACGGCGATGATCAGGTCACGCGCCCGGCCCGGGGTCTTGCGCGTCGGCGCCCGCGGCTGCTCGCTGCCGGCGGGGGCGTTGGCGGCGACGAGATCGACCGCCAGACGGTGACCGTACTGCTCGTTGGGGGCCAGCAGGAAGCTCTTGGCCCGGACCGGCTGCTTCAGGTCCACTACGATCCGCAGGCCCCCGTCCTCGCGCTCCCCGCTGCGCAGGCCCAGTAGCAGTGGGTCGTCGGCGCTCACCGTCGGCAGCCTTCCGTTCAGGCGGGCGCTGCTGATGTCGATCACGAGCCGGTCGGGATTGCCGAGCGGGAAGATCTTGTGCGACGCCGAGGCGCTGGTATCGATCACCAGGCGGGTCTGGTCCGGGGCCGGCCAGATGCGCGCCCCGCTGACCTCGATCTGCTGGGCAGGCAGGGCGAACGGCAGGAGCAGGAGGAAGAGGGCGATCAGCCTCGTCATCGCAGACCTCGACCGATACCGATACCGACATCAGGGACAGTTGCTTTTAGGATAGCACGGTCTGCTGCTCATTCCGAAGAAAAAACCGAAGATTAGGCGGCCTTCTTAAACCACAGGTCGGGCAGTCGTTGCGCTCCAGCAACAAAACGCCCCTGGTGGCGGCCGGGTCACCAGGGGCATTGGCAGGGGCGTAAAGGGAGGTGTCTCGTCGCAAGACACCACCCAACCTGGAAAGCGCAGCTCGGGCGGCTGGTCGTTAAGATAAGGCCCGGATCAACAAGGGGTGGGTCGAGCCGCTGCGCTTGCGCTGCCTTTCACTTGGGCTCCGATGGCGATCGGATCCGCTCTAGGGCGACTCGCTCGCGTCGGCCGTCGCGGCATCAGGTGCTCCGAGCGCACGCGGCAGCTCGGCGAGGATCGAGGCGAGCTGCCAACCGGTCAGCTCCTCCACCTCGTAGGACTCGAGGGTGCTCTGCAGCCAGAAGGTGCGCCCGGTGCCGGTGTTCTTGTCGGAGATCGCTGTCGAGTTGTGCGGCTTCATCCTCGGACTCCCGTTCTTGCTCTTGGCCGTTCCCCGCGGGTGGTCGAGCCACCTGAGGGACTGTGAACGGAAGTCTGCCCGATCCCCGCCGCGGGCGCTGAGAACTGACGCACAAAACCCGCGCGGTCGCCGCGGCGCTTGGTCGAATCGCGACCGCCGCCCCTCCCAAGCGGGGTCAGGCCAAACCCGCCACCAGCCGCTCACCGACCGGGGTCTGGGGCAGCAGCAGGAGATCGCGCCCCGCCCCCGCGTAGGACAAGCGGATCTCCAGGTCGGGCGGAGGGAGCACGCCCGTCCCACGCTCCGGCCACTCCACCAGGAGGACGCTCTGCCCATCCAGCAAGTCCCTAAGCCCGAGGTACTCCAGCTCCTCGGGGTCGCTCAGGCGATAGAGGTCGAGGTGGTAGAGACGCAGCCGCTCCAGCTCATAGGGCTCGAGCAGGGTATAGGTGGGGCTGCGGACCGCGCCGCGATGCCCGAGCCCGCGCAGGACCCCGCGCGCCAGCGCGGTCTTGCCCGTACCCAGGTCTCCGCGCAGGTAGAGGATAAAGGGCGGGACCAGGAGTCCGGCGAGGCGGCGTCCAAAGGCGTCCTGCGCCTCCTCCCCGACGAGGTGCAGCCGTCTCATCGCCGCGAGCGGCCCTGATTGATCGCGCGGATCTGCTCGACGAGATCGCTCGCCAGCATCCCCCGCTCCCCGCCCGACTCGGCCACCGCATCGCCCGCAGCGGCGTGCAGGCAGACCCCCGCCTCCGCCGCCTCCTCGGGCGCGAGCCCTTGTGCGATCAGGGCGGCGATCACCCCCGTTAGCACGTCCCCCATCCCGCCGCTCGCCATACCGGGGTTGCCGCCGTGGCAGACCCCGATCGGCCGCTGCGAGGGCCCGGCGATCAGGGTCCCTGCCCCTTTGAGCACGGCGACACCGCCGAAACGGCGCTGGATCGCCTGCACCGCGGCGAAACGGTCTGCCTCGACGCTTGCCACCTCGGTCCCGAGCAGGCGGGCCGCCTCGCCCGGATGAGGGGTGAGCACCCAGTCCTCCCGGCGCGCCCCGCTGTCTGCAAGGAATCCCAGTGCGTCGGCGTCCACCACCAGGGGGGGCGCGAGCGCGCGGACCGCCTCGAACAGGCCCCGCCCCCAGTCCCCGCGGCCGAGCCCCGGACCGATGGCGATGACATCCGCCCGCTCCAGCAACGGCCGTAGGTCCTGCGCCGAGGCGATGCCCCGGACCATCATCTCCGGGCGTCCGAGGTTCAGAACCGCGGCGTGGTCGGGATGGGTCGCGACACTGACCAGGCCCGAGCCCGCACGCAGCGCGCCCTCCCCGGCCAATCGGGCGGCACCCGTGTACCCCGGCGCCCCCCCGATGACGAGGACGTGCCCGAAGTCGCCCTTGTGGGCGCCGCGCCGGCGCCGGGGCAGCGCCTCGCCCAGGCGCTCCCAGGTGAGGCGCCGGGCGGAGAGGATCTCCCGCCCATAGATCACCGCCGGGACCCGCAGGGCGTCGAAGAAGACCTCGCCACAGCAGTCGGGTCCCTGGCCCGTGAACATGCCGCGCTTGAGCCCGATGAAACTGATGGTCGCGTCGGCCCGAATCGCCGTGCCGAGGACCTGCCCGGTATCGGCATGCAGCCCCGAGGGGATATCGACGGCCAGCACCGGTGCCCGCTGGGCGTTGACGGCCTCGATCGCCTGTGCCCAGAGCCCTTCAACCGGCCGCTCCAGTCCGGTCCCGAGCAGGGCGTCGACGATCAGGTCCGCCCGCGGCGGGGGCACGCGCAAGGGCTCGGACTCCCCGCCCGCCCGGCGGAAGGCCGCGGCCTGCTCCAGGGCTGCGCCGTGCAGCCGCTCGTGATCGCCGAGCTGCAACAGTCGCACCCTGAGCCCGTCGGCGAGCGCGAGGCGGGCGACGACATAGCCGTCGCCGCCGTTGTTGCCGCCCCCGCACAGAACGGCCAGCCCCTCGGCCTGCGGCCAGCGGCGGCGCAGCAGGCGATAGGCCGCCCGCCCGGCGCGCTCCATCAGCTCGGCACCGGCGATGCCGTGATCCTCGATCGCGCAGCGGTCGAGCTCGCGCACCTGCTCGGCCCGGTAGAGGGCGTAGGGGAGCTGCTCGCTGCTCGGCATGGGACGGCTCATTGGGCTGCTCCAGACACAGGGAAAGGCGCCTGGGCTACAGTAAGGCCGACCCGAGTCGCGCGCCAGCGGGGTGCGCCCTGCACGAGGCACGAATGCCCGACTACGCCGCCCTCGCCCGGCAGATCAAGACCTGGGGCCGCGAGCTCGGCCTCCAGCAGGTCGGCATCGCCGAGACCGGGCTCGGCCAGGCCGAGGCACGGCTCGCGCGCTGGCTCGCACTCGGGCGCCACGGGGAGATGGCGTACATGGCCCGGCATGGGTCCAAGCGCGGCCGGCCGGCCGAGCTGGTCCCCGGGACCCTGCGGGTGATCTCGGTACGCATGGATTACCTGCCCGAGCCCCAGGCGCGGATGCGCATCCTCGTCGAAGACCCGGCCAAGGCCTTCGTCTCGCGCTACGCACTGGGCCGCGACTACCACAAACTGCTGCGGCGACGCTTGCAGCGGCTGGCCGACCGGATCGCGGGGGCGATCGGTCCCTTCGGCCACCGCGTCTTCGTCGACTCCGCCCCGGTGCTGGAGAAGCCGCTGGCGCAACAGGCCGGGCTCGGCTGGATCGGCAAGCACACCAATCTGATCAACGCGCGGGCGGGCTCCTGGTTCTTCCTGGGCGAGGTCTACGTCGACCTCCCCCTACCGGTCGACCGGCCGGCCGCCGACCACTGCGGGACCTGCCGCGCCTGCCTCGACGCCTGCCCCACCGGGGCCATCGTCGCGCCCTACGAGCTCGACGCGCGCCTGTGCATCTCCTACCTCACCATCGAGCTCAAGGGGCCGATCCCGGAGCCGCTGCGCCCGCTGATCGGCAACCGCGTCTACGGCTGCGACGACTGCCAGCTCGTCTGCCCCTGGAACCGTTTCGCGCGGCTCACCGCCGAGGGGGATTTGCTGCCCCGCAACGGGCTCGGCTGCGCGGCCCTGATCGGGCTCTTCGGTTGGGACGAGGCCGCGTCTCTGGCGCGCACTCAGGGCTCGGCGATCCGGCGTATCGGCTACCCCGCCTGGCTGCGCCACCTCGCCGTGGCCCTCGGCAACGCGCCCCGCTCCCCCGAGATCGCCCATGCCCTGCGCGCCCGCCAGGACCATCCGAGCCCCCTGGTGCGCGAGCATGTTGCCTGGGCGCTCGCCCGGCAGTTGGGCGGCGCCAAGGACCCGGCAGGTCAGTTGGTAGGATGCGCTGAGCGCAGCGAACCGCATCCATCGCCCTTAGAACCGAAATAGGTGCTCGCGGTAGTGCCGCAGCTCCGCGATGGACTCGCGGATGTCCTCCAGCGCCTGGTGAGTACCGTCCTTCTTGAACGCCTCGGCGACCTCCGGCGCCCAGCGCTGGGCGAGGATCTTCACCGTGCTCACGTCGAGGTTGCGGTAATGGAAGTAGGCCTCGAGCCGCGGCATGGCTCGGACGAGGAAGCGCCGGTCCTGGCAGATGCTGTTGCCGCAGATCGGCGACTTGCCGGCGGGCACGAAGTCGGCGACGAAGGCCAGGGTCTCGGCCTCGGCCCGCGCCTCGTCGTGCTCACTCAGGCGCACCCGCTCGATCAGCCCCGAGGCCCCGTGGTGCTGCTGGTTCCACTCATCCATCCCGGCCAGCACCTCCTCACTCTGGCGAATGGCGATGACAGGGCCCTCGGCCAGCACCCGTAGGTCGCTGTCGGTGATCAGGGTGGCGATCTCGAGGATGCGGTCGCGGTCCGGGTCGAGCCCGGTCATCTCGAGATCCAGCCAGATCAGGTGGTCGTCGTGTCGCATGGCGCGGTCCCTCCAGATCGGCCCGCGAGTGTAACCCGGCGGGTCGCCCATCGCCCCTTCGGCGCGAGCTTAGACTGGGTCGCGCCAGCGCCATCTCCTACAATCGGCGCAACCAACCTCTCGTGGCGTCCGACCATGTCCCATCCCTGGCACCTTGCCATCGCCCTGCCCCTGCTCGTCCCCGCCGCCGCGGCGGCGCCCTCCCCCGCCGAGCCGCTCCATCAGGCCCACTGCCTGGGCTGCCATGGCCCGGAGGTCTACACCCGCGAGGACCGCAAGCTGACCTCGCTCCCCGGCCTGCACCGGCAGGTCCAGCGCTGCGAGCTGGCCCTGGGGCTCAAGTGGTTCGACGAGGAGATCGGCGCGGTGGCCGACTATCTCAACGAGCACTACTACCGCCTCGGGCCCTGATCGTGCCCAGGCGGCGGCTCTCCGAGCGCCAGATCGAGCGCATCCGCACCATCCAGGAGCGCCGCCGCCAACGCCTCGGGGAGCGCGCCGAGCGCGTGCTGGCCGAGATCGACGAGGCGCCCCCGGAGGAAGGGCTGGTCGTCGTCCGGCACGGGGCCAATCTCGCGGTCGAGGATGCGGCCGGCCGAGTCCATCACTGCCTGGCGCGGCAGAACATCGGCCATCCGGTCTGCGGCGACCGCGTGGTCTGGCAGGAAGCGGCGCCAGGCCAGGGGGTGGTCACCGCCCTGCTGCCACGGCGCGGCGTGCTCAGCCGCCCCGACTCCGGCGGCCAGGACAAGCCGCTCGCCGCCAACCTGACCCGCCTGGTGGTGCTGCTCGCCCCGCGGCCCGAGCCGAGCGAGTATCTGCTCGATCAGTATCTGGTGGCGGCCGAGCTGATGGGCGTCGAGGCCCTGATCGCGTTCAACAAGCTCGACCTGCTCGACGCCGAGGGGCTCGCGGACTTCCGCGGGCGCTTCGCGCACTACCAGGCGATCGGCTACCCGGCGGTCTGGCTGAGCCTCAAGAGCGGCCAGGGGCTCGCCGAGCTGACGGACCGATTGGAGGGCGAGACCAGCATCCTGGTCGGCCAGTCGGGGGTCGGCAAGTCGTCGCTGATCAAGGCCCTGCTGCCCGATCGCGAGGTCCAGATCGGGCGCCTGTCGCGGGCGACCGGCCTGGGCCGGCACACCACCTCCGCGACGACCTGCTACCGCCTGCCCTGCGGCGGGCGCCTGATCGACTCCCCCGGGGTGCGGAGCTTCCGCCTCGGCGCGATTCGCCTCACGGAGCTGGAGCGCGGCTTCCGCGAGCTGGCGGGCTTGAGCGCGGGCTGCCAGTTCGCCGACTGCCGGCACGACCAGGAGCCCGGCTGCGTGATCAAGCAAGCGGTGGCGGACGGCCGGGTGCATCCCCAGCGGCTCGCCAACTTCCGCCACCTCGCCGCGCAGATCGAGAACGCCGCCGCCCGCTACTGACGGGCGCGGCCCGCCAGCAACCCGAGAGGAGCCCGCATGGCCTACTGGCTGATGAAATCCGAGCCCGATGTCTTCGGCATCGACCAGCTCGCCGCCCGCCCGAACCAAACCGAGCCCTGGGACGGCGTGCGTAACTATCAGGCCCGCAACATGATGCGCGACGAGATGCGGGTCGGCGACCAGGTCTTCTTCTACCACTCCAACACCGAAGAGCCGGGCATCGTCGGCATCATGGCGGTCGCCCGCGCCGCCTACCCCGACCCCACCGCCTTCGACCCCGAGGCCAAGTACTACGACCCCAAGAGCGACCCCGACGACCCGCGCTGGTTCCTGGTCGACGTGCGCTACCGCCGCCACCTGCGGCGCAACATCCCCCTCACCGAGCTCAAACAGTACGCCGACGGCCCCCTCGACGGGTTTCCGCTGGTGCGCAAGGGCAACCGGCTCTCGGTCATGCCGGTTACGCCGGAGCAGTGGGACTTTATCTTGCGGCTCGAGTGAGAAAGAAAATCCTCGGGTTATTCGACTGACGGCGCCCACTCTGGAAAGCGTTGAGACGCCCTTCCCCCAACCCCCTCCCGCGAGGGGAGTGGGAGCCGGTCGTCTGTTGTTCCGCTGGCCCCCCCTTGTGGGGGAATGCTCGGGTGGGGGATGTGAACGGCTGCGACCAACCGATCCTCGTCCCCCGCCATGCCGTCTGCGAAAATCGGCGTGATACGCTTCACGACCGCTCCTCAGGTTCCAGGATCCGGTATCCGGGACAGGTGGAGCTCGGGCTTCGCCGCCTTCCCAGTCATCACCATGAGCACGACAACCCATGAAACGAAGGGGCCTCGGATGCTGAGCTTCATAGGCAGAAATATCCTCACCGGATTGGTGGCCATCCTGCCGATCGCGTTGACCCTTTACCTGCTCTACTGGCTGGCGATCTCCGCTGAGTCGCTGCTGGGAGGGCTGATTCACCTGATCCTGCCGGAAGCGCTCTACTGGCCCGGCATGGGCATCATCGCGGGTGTCGGCGTCCTGTTCGCCATCGGACTGCTGATGCACGCCTACGTCTTCCAGCAACTGCTCGCCATGGCGGAGCAGTTGATCTACCGAATGCCGCTGATCAAATCTGTTTACCGCTCCATCCGTGATTTTTTCGACTTCATCTCGCTCAAGCAGGAGACCGGCCTCCAGCAGGTCGTCGCGGTCAGGCTCGGCGATACCGACATGGAGCTGATCGGTTTCGTCACTCAGACGGATCCCGAGAAATTGCCCGAGGGCTTGCAACGAGAAGACAGGGTCTTGGTGTATCTGCCCATGAGCTACATGATCGGCGGCTATGCGGTGCTCGTACCCAGGGACAACATCCGCCCGCTCGATATCCGGATGGAGGACGCCATGCGCTTCGCCCTGACCGCGGGCGTGACCGGTGCCAAGACCTAAACGAAATCCCGGCGGGGGCCGTCACCTCACCGAAGCATCATAAGCGCACCTTGAACAGATCGGGGTAACAAACGAGTCAAGAACAAGGTGAACAACGCCCACAATCGTTGTCGTTGTCGTAATCGCAGACGCGATGCCCTTCGGGCATGAGCAACTCGATGTCCACCGGGTTTCGATACCCCCCCTCGTTCCCTCGCTCCGCGTGGGAATGCCGGCTTGGCCGCTCCGGCGGCCCGTAGCACGACGCCGGAGCAGGGCAGCCTGCGGAGCCGTCGCCACGCCGAACAGCCCAGCAGCGAAGAGGCAAAAGGCAAGACCCGAACCTCGCACCCTGACCCTCGCACCCTCGTTCGGCCGGGAGGTCTCTGGAAGACGGCCGGTCGCGGCGAGGGCGCCGCTCCCACGACTCGGCGGCGGGCGTGCTGCCTCCACCGAGAAGGAATCACCCCGCCCCCTCGGTGGGAGCTCGCTGCGCGGCCGAACGTCGA
>Ga0114946_10000175_pt1 | contig 38348 bp, 34 predicted proteins | sample WalLakDeSediment_FD_88676 | JGI IMG/M metagenome (GOLD analysis project Ga0114946, IMG submission 88676) | Lake sediment microbial communities from Walker lake, Nevada to study Microbial Dark Matter (Phase II) - Walker Lake 11/02/13 Deep Sediment | ecosystem: Environmental > Aquatic >... | reverse complement strand
GAAACCTTGTAGTACGCCCGGTACAACTGCGGTTTCGGTCCTTGGCCTCGGGCCCCAATGACGCACTCTGAGCCGCGATGGGTTTCACCACGGGCTGCTGAAGCGCCGACCAGTTTGGAGTCGCGTGCTGAGCGGCGCCCCAGGCGTGCATCAGCGCGTGAATCCAAACTGGTCGGCGCTCTACTGGGCGGTCGCCGGGCGCTCGCCGGTGCCCATGCGTCGCAACCACCGGTAGTGCGATCGCAAGGCCGCGCGCAGGGTCGGCGTGGCGTGGTAGGGCACGTCGAACTCCGCGGCGGTCTTGGCCACGATCCTCGCGAGCGCGGGGTAGTGGAGGTGACAGACCCGCGGGAACAGGTGGTGGACGGCCTGGAAGTTGAGGCCGCCGACGTACCAGCTGAGCCACGCGCTGTCTCGCGCGAAGTCGACGGTGGTCGCGAGCTGGTGGGCGCTGAAGTCGAGGACCAGCGGGCCATGCTCGGGCCGGTGGGCAGGGCTGATGAAGGTGGCCTCCTCGACGCAGTGGGCGAGCTGGAACACGACCGAGAGGGTGATGCCGCAAGCGGCCGCGAACGCGGCGTAAAACACCAGGCCCTTGGCCACGCCGAGCAGGGCGATGGGCACGATCAGCGCCCAGCTCAGGTGCGCGAGCTTGCCGACCACGAAGATCGCCAGCTCCGCGCCGCGCGGGGGCGCGAGCTTGGTGTTACCGACGCGGCCGACGCTGAGGTTGTGAAAGTCGTCGAACAGGAACCACTTCGCGGTCAAGAACCCGTAGAGCGGCCACATGTAAAACTGTTGGTAGCGGTGGAAGCGGTAGTGGGGCTGGCTGGGGGCGAGCCGGGCGAACGGGCCGGCTTCGATGTCATCGTCGACGCCCTCGATGTTGGGGTAGGTGTGGTGGACGATCCCGTGCTTGACCCGCCAGACGTAGGAGCTCGCCCCGAGCAGATCGAGGACCGAGGCCGCGGCCCGGTTGACGCCGCGCTTGGCCGAGTACGCGAGGTGGCCACCGTCGTGCTGCACGGCCATGCCGAGCCCCGCGGTTGCGAGGCCGCAGCTGATCCCAAACCCGAGCACGGCGAGCCAGCTCGAGCCGCCGAGCGTCAGCAAGCCGACGTAGCTGCCGATCAGCCAGACGAACAGCGCGGCGGTCTTGACCAGCATCCTCGCGCCCCCGTCTCGGGCGCGGCCGGTCGTCGCGAAGTACGCGTCCACCCGGCAGCGCAGCTCGGTGGAGAAGTCCGTCTTCGTGTCGAATCGAACGCGTGCGTCCTTCACTGTTGTAAGTCGAGCACTGTCTGGGCGAGGGACAAAGGGGCGCGGGGGCGTTCGACACAATAAAGACAAGCGCCCGATCGGCTCAGCGCGTGAGGGCGTGCGCGGCGGCGTCGTGGCCGCTTTGCACGGCGCTCTCGATCGTCGCCGGGATCCCCGTCCGCACCCAATCGCCGGCCAACAGCAGCCCGGGGATCGGGCTGACGGTCTCCGGTCGGCGCTGGTAGGTGCCGGCCGCGTGGCTGATCGTCGCGCGCTTCTCTTTGACCACGCGAAACGCTTTGATCTCGGGCTTGGCCTTGGGGAAGAACCGTGCGACCTCGCCCAGGAACAGCTCGCGCAAGGCCGCGGGCTGATCGTGGACGAAGCTGCGCGCGCCGGAGATCGTGACCGAGAGCAGGTGGTCGTTGGTCGCCGGCGGGCGTGCGCGGCCGGCTTCGATGCGGTCGCGGTCCCACAGCCAGTGCAAGGGGCTCGCGACCAACCCGACGAACGGGCGATCGAGCAAGGGCTTGGCCAGGGTCACCCAGAGGTTGACGATCGGCGAGCTCTCGAGCCGGGCGACGTCGCGAAACACCAGGTGCTCGCGGGCCGCGGTCGGGAGCAGCTCGAGCAGGGCGTGGGGGGGGATCGCCGTGATGACCTCGGTCGCGGCGAGGGTCTCGCCGGACTTGAGCGTGACCCCGCGGATCCGCCCGTCGCTGTCGAGATCGAGGGCCCGGGCCGAGGCCGCGAACCGGACCTCGCCGCCGCGATCGCGGATCCACTCGACCGAGCGATCGACGTAGATGTCCGACAGCGGCTTGCGTGGGACCCCGAGCGCCGAGGCGTCGCGGGTCGTCATGAACGCCCGCTCGATCACCGCGATCAGCATGGCCGCCGAGGCCACGAGCGGATCATCGTTGAGCACCGCCCAGATCAGCGGCTCCCAAAACGCCGCCCGGATCGCCCGGGTCTGACCGAGCCGGCGCAGCCACGCGTCGCAGGTCTCGTTGTCATCGGGCCGCTCGACCTCACCGCGCAGCAGCAAGCCCGCGCGCAGGGCCGAGGCCCGGTGGAGCAGGCCGAGCCCACGCATGCGCAGGAGCCCGGCCGCGAGGTGCAAGGGCGCGGGCAGGGCCGGGCAGTTGAGCTCGATCAGCCCGCCGCCGGGCTTGACCATGGTCAGCGCGAGGTTGCGTTGAAAGTCGATCGAGCCCGCGGGCGCCCCGATCGACCGGAGGAACGCGAGGGTCTCGCGATAGCAGCCCATCAACAGGTGCTGACCGTTGTCGATCTCGCGGCCCGTGACCTTGTCGTGAAACGAACGCGAGCGCCCGCCGCCGGCCTTGGTCGCCTCGAGCACGAGGACCTCGCGACCAGCCTCGGCGATCCGAACCGCGGCCGCCAACCCGGCGAAGCCGCCGCCAATGATGATGGTGCGTGGCGTGCTGCTCATGCCTTCTCGGGCGCAGGGTACTCGGGCGCAGCGGCTCGCCCACGTCGCGGAGCGCGGCGCAGATCACAGGTCGGGTCTTTGCAGGAGCGTCGCGCATGCAACGCGAGCGATCAGCCGCGCTCTCGACCGACCATTTTGTCCGAAGCAGCTCAGATCAGATCGAGAGCTGGATCATCAGGGAGCCGCGCAGCGCCTGGGCGGCGCCCCGATCGGCCGGATAGATGTCGACGTTGGCGACCAGACCCGCGAACGGCCAGGTCAGAGCCGCCTGCACGCGCACACCCGGGCGCGGGTCGGGGATCAGCATCACCGGGGCCCCAACACCGAGCGCGGCCGAGGGAATGATCCCCCAGAAGCTCGGCGACGCGACTTCGATCGCGGGCACGACCAGCAGCTCGCCAACATCGCGAGCGAGGTCGCCCTCGACCGCGACGGAGTACAGCACGAACGGAGGCGCCGCGAACTCCCAGCCGGCGCGCAGCCGGGCGCGAACCTGCGGCCCGAACCCAACACCAGCGCCGATCAAGGGCCCATGGAGGAGCGGACGGTTGTGCAGGTTCAGCCCGTGCAGCTCCCGGCTGACGACGCTCGCGTCGAGCTTGCGTCCAGCCTGGGCCCGCGTCGAGTCGAGTTGAATACGCCAACCGGCCGGCGCCCGTAGGCGCAGCGCGGTGATCGTGTCCGGCGGCGGCGGATCACCGCTGACGAGGAAGCTGGCCCCGCGCGGTGGTCGGGCGACGATCCAGTGGCGGGCATAGCCGGCGTGGTTGGTGCAGACGTCGACGTCGAGGGTCCGCAGGACGAGCTCGAGCTCGACCTCGACCTCGACGTGGGCGGCGTCCTCGACCGTGAGAAGCCGCGACCACAGCAGCTCTGGATCGGTGCTCTGCGAGGCCGAGGTCTCCATGGCCCGGCCATCGACGCGCACCCGTCCGTCGAGCTCCGTCACGCGCCCGCGGATCCGTAGCTCGCCGCTCGCGGCGACGCCCTCGATCCCCGCGTAGATCCACACCGCACGCCAGCGACAGCGGTCGACGACGCGAGCGCGAGCGCGATCGCAGATGATCTCGATGCGCTCGTCGACGAGCTCGAGCCCCGAAACGGCGGGCCACGTCGGCCGCTGGATGTCGACGGGCGGATCAGGCATGACGGGTTTGCACGCGCATGCGCGGGCCGGGCCGAGCCCGACGGCGAGCCCCGCCACGAGCACGAGTGAACGTCCAGCCGCGGCGAACCACCTCACGCTCTCATTCTATGACGCCCCCGCCGCGGAGGGCGGCGCAGATCCGAGGCCGCCCTTGCAGCAGTCGCGCGTGCAACCCGAGCGATCAGTCGTGCTCGTCGGGCTCGGATTCGTATTTTAATCAACCCGGCGCGCGAGCACGCCGAGCGCGGGCGCGTCGCGAGCCCAGATAATCTTGAGCGGCCCGAGGATCTCGCAAGCGAGCTGCAAGGTCCGTTGGGTATCGAGCTCCTCCGGCAGCCAGATCCCGGGGTCGAGCTCGCGCATGGTTGTCCACCCGGCGATCACCCCCGCGGCGACCTGCAAGAGCGTGGCGTTGCTCGCAAACCGGCGGCCGAGGTCGACGGGGGTCTCCCAGCCGATCCACAGCTCGCCCAAGCTCCGGCTGCAGATCAGCGCGCCGATCCGGTTGAAGCCGCGCAGGTCGTCGCCGTGATCGGGCGGGTACAAGCGCTCGATTGGCCAGTCTTGCGGCCCGCGATCGGGGGCGGCCGCGAGCGCGGCCTCGGCCGCTGGCGGCATGCGGTAGACGTAGGCGAGCTCGATGAGGGGATACATGGCCCCGAGGCTGACGAGCTCCTCGTGGGGGACGAGGTGGCCGATGATCTCCTGGTCGCCGCAGCGGGCCCGGTAGCGCGCGCGGTGGGGCGCGTGATCGAGGCGGGTCAGCTCGCCGCCGACGTTGATCATCGCGTAGGCCTCGAGCACCTCGTCGAGGCAGCCTTCGGGGCACCAGGTCGAGGGGAACGAGCGCGCCGGGTCTTTGCCTGGGCTTGGATCCTCGCCGGCGACGGTGGTCTGATCGAGCTCGGTGAACACGATCGCGTGGACCTCGAGGGCGTCGAGGCTCGCGGCTCGTCCGCTGCGTCGGGCGAGCTCCTCTAAACCGGCGCCGGCGAGCAGGTTCACGAGCCCGGGGTTCATGCCCATGCAGACCAGGTGGACGCCGGCCTCGATGTCCGGCGGGGTGAACAGGGCGCGGGCGCGGAGCATGCAGTAGGGGTCGTCGGGATCGTGCTGCTCGGTCCCCTCCCAGGTGTCGAAGGTCGTGGTGAAGTAGTTGGCGCCCGCGGCCGCGCAGGCCTCGACGCAGTCCCAGGTGTCGACCGCCGCGAGCTCGATCACCTCGTCGATGCGGTGCTCACGGACGAGCTCGGCGAGCTGCTGCGCGCTGTCGATGGTGGTCGCGGGCAGCCAGCGGGCGCTGGGGGGCATCGGCATGGAGGCCTCGCCGGGCACGCGATCGACGAGCAGCAGCTTGCTGGTCGAGCGGACCAAGGCCTGCCCTAGCGGGTGGCGCTCGAGAAGCGCTAGGGTTGCGCCAGCGACTCCGCCTGCAGCGCCAAGCACGAGCACCCGGCGTGACGCCGAGCTGGGTTCACGGTTGGTCGACAAGGCCCAGCAGTCATACCCTCCCGAGTTCCCGTGCGCGAGATCCAATCCATCCACGAGCCCCTTGGCCAAGGCATTAGCGTGATCTACGAGCTCGACGAGATCATCGTCGACATCGAGACGCCGCACCAACGCCTGACCATCGCCGAGACCCCGGCCTACGGGCGCGCCTTGTTTTTAGACGGGCTGATCCAGTCGTCCGAGGCCGACGAGTGCCTGTGGCATGAGCCGCTGATCCATCCAGCCGTGCTGATCCACGGCGAGCCCAAGCGCGTGCTCGTCGGCGGGGCCGGGGAGGGCGCGAGCTTGCGCGAGCTGCTCAGGCATCGCTGCATCGAGTCGATCGTCGCCGTCGATCTCGATCCCGCCGTCGTCAACGCCTGCCGCGAGCACCTCCCGGACTGGCACCAGGGCTCGTTCGATGATCCGCGGGTCGAGCTGCGCTTTGAAGACGTCCAAGCGACCCTGGCCGAGGCGGCGGACGGCAGCTTCGACCTGATCGTGCTCGACATCACCGACCCCGTCGACGAAGGGCCCTCGGTCGATCTGTTCACGGTCCGGTTCTTCACCGAGGTCGCCCGGGTCCTCGCCGACGACGGGATCATGGTGTTGCAAGCCGGCGAGATCGATCCGCACGACATGCGCGTGGCTCGGACCGTCAATTCGACGCTCGGCGCCGTATTCCCCTGGAGCTGCCTGCTGAAATCGTATGTGCCCTCGTTTCACGCCCTGTGGAGCGTGCGCTTGGCCGCCAAGCGCAGCTTCGAGCGCGAGCCCGCCGATCTCGCCCAGCGCATTGCGAAGCTCGACGGCCTGCGCATGTACGATCTCGAGGGCCACCGCGCGCTCTTGCACGTCCCGCGCTTCCTCGCGGACAAGCTGGCCGAGCCCGGCAAGATCGTGACTGGCGAGACCGACGCGCGGCTGTTCGCCTTTCAGGGCGAGAGTTAGCAGCCCATGACGTGGAGTTGGAGTCGGACCAATCAGCTGATCCTCGCCGCGGCCGCGCGACTCGGCGTCGAGGCCGAGGCCATCGCGAACGAGCACAGCGACTTCTTCATGCGCCTGCGCGTGGCGGGTGAGCCCGGCGTGATCATCTCGAAGACCCGCTCGCCGTTTTTAACGCAGGTCGCTCAGACCCTCGCAAACAACAAGTTCATCGCCCGCGAGCTGCTCGCGGCGCAGGGGCTGCCGGTGGTCGAGGGCGCGCTGTTCGACGAGGCCGCCGATCCAGGGGTTGACGCGGACGCGAGCGAGCGCGCGCGGGCGTTGCTGCGCGAGCACGGGCGCGTGGTCGTCAAGCCCAATTGGGGGAACCGGGGGATCGGCGTCGTGACCGACGTCCGCGAGTTTGACACCCTGCTCGCCGCCTACGGGTTCGCGCGCGAGCTCGATCGGGATGAGGAGGTCGTGATCGAGCCCTTCGTGGCGGGCATCGACGTGCGCGTGGCGGTGATCGGCGGGCGGTTCGCGGCGGCGGCCGAGCTTCGCCGCCCGCAGCTGCGCGGCGACGGGCGCCGGAGCGTGGCCGAGCTGCTCGCCGAGCTCAACGCCGACTCGCGCCGCGCACACTGGGATCAGCCCAGGCTCGTGCCCCTCGATCGGATCGACGCCGAGACCGTGGCCGAGCGGCTCGCGGTGACCGGCGCCGGGCTGCAGACGATCCTCGCGCCGGATCAGCAGGTCGAGCTGACCTTCGAGGAGCTCGAGATCATCGATCGGACGGACGCGCTCGATCCCGGCTGGATCGCGGCCGCGCTCGCGGCCGCGCGCTTGCTCGGGGTCGACGTCGCGGGCGTCGATCTGCGGGGCGAGGCGAGCGAGCTGTTCGGCGGCCCGCCGAGCGCGGGCTCGCGTGCGCGGATCCTCGAGGTCAACGCGCTCCCGGCCCTGCACCTGCATGCGCTGCCAACCCACGGCCAAGCGCGGCCGGTGTTCGAGGCCTTCGTCGCCTATTGCCTGCAGCTAGCCGGCGCGCCCGAGCCCTGCGCGGCCGTGTTGGTCTGACTTCGGCGGGCGCCAGCGCAGCGAGAGCACGAGCGGGGCGATGAACGCGATCAGCCCGAAGCTCAAGACCGTCGCGTCGATGACCGGGTCGATGAAGAACGTGGACGCGAGCATGATCGCCACGGACACGTTGCGCGAGATCCCGACGATCGCCCCAGCCCGCGCGCTGTCGCGGCCGGGCAAGGCCGCGAGGTAGCCGAGCCCCAGCGCGGCCCCGGCGGCCCCGATCATCGCCAGCCAGGTCGACGGCGAGATCCCCAGGAGCACGTGCCCCTTGAGCACGAACATCACGCTCACGAGCAAGGCGAGGATCACGTTGGCGACGATCTTGGCCGGCGGGGCCATGCGCGCGGCCAGCCCCGGCGCGAGCCGGCAGACCAGCATGCCGAGCGCGAGCGGGATCAGCTGAAACCCGATCAGCGAGAGGATCAGCGGCAGCGCAGGGATCGCGATGTCGGCCGGTAAGTTCGGCACCAGCGAGAGGCTCAGCGGCGTCGTGACCACGCCGACCACCGGGAGCACCACCGTCAGGCCGACGGTCAGGGGCAGGTCGGCCTTGGCCGTGTTGGCGTAGAGCACGGCCGCCGGACCGCCCGGCGCCGCGGCGCATAGCAGCAGGCCAAGCGAGACCTCGACCGGGACCCCGAGCCCGGCGACCAGCGCCCAGGTGACCCCGGGGATCGCCAGGACGTTGACCAGCAAGGCCAGCACGAGCACCCGCGGACGGGTCCGCAGGGCGAGCAGCTCGGCGCCGCGCAGCTGCAAGCCGGCCGCGAACATCAAGCTCACGACCAAGGCCGCCGAGCCGAGGATCTGCACCAGCGCCGCCATGAACATCGTTTTGTAGGTGAGCTTCCGGGCTCGCGCAAGCGAGCCTACTCAGGCAGCGCGCTCAGCTCGAAGACCAGGTCGGTCTGGTCGCCTTCGGCGCCGCTGTTGGGCCGCTTGTGGACCTTGGCGTAGATGCCGGGCTTGTCGGCGATCATCCAGACCGTGTAGTTGGCCCCGAAGAAGTCGGCGAGCTCGACTTGGACCGCGTCGAAGGTCCCGGCTGGGACCGTGAGCTCAGCGCGCTCGACCAGCTTCACCTCGGGGCGCGAGACCGCGAAGAACGGGCTAAAGCCGGTCCACTCCGCGGTCGCGACTTCGTTGGCGCCCTTGTCCTTGCTCGGGTGATTGACGCCATTGCAGACCGTGCCGACCTCGGTCGCCGAGGCCTGCTTGATCTGGCATTGGTAGTCGTCCTCGACGTCCTTGCCGGCCGCGTCCTTGCCCGATTGTTTGTAGACCAAGGTCAGGCCCGGCTTGATCGCCGCGCTGATCTGCTCTTGTCGCCAGGGCAGCTCGAGCTTCTGCGGCTTGGCAGCGGCGGGCGCCTCCTCGGCGGTCTTGTCAGGCTGGTCGGCGGCCTTGTCGGCGGGCTTGTCGTCGGGCTTGTCGGGCTTGTCGCAAGCGAGGGTCGGGGCCACGAGGAGGGTGAGTGCGAGGATCCAGCGCGTGTTCATGGGGCTACCGAGGGCGCAGCCTATCACGCGTCTGGTGGCCGGTGTTTGACAGCTGGGCGCGGCCCTGGGGATCGTGTCGCGGTCATGAGCGAGACCGAAGCGGCGCTGGATCTGGCTGGGGCCTCGCTGGTGGAGATCATCGCCGCCATCCGAGCTGCGCTCGCGCGCGAGCCGGAGGTCGTCGCGCTGCGGGTGCTCGATCCGGACTACGGCCGGGGTCGCTACGCAGGCGAGCGGGTCGAGTACGCGGGCCGGGCCCATGTTCACCGGCCGCTGCGGGTATGGGTCGAGCTCGCGGATCGATTGGGCCTGCGGCTCGCGACCCCGCGGGTGGTCGAGCCGCCGCTCATCGAGCTTCGCTTTGAGGCGCTCGATCGCCAGCGCGGCGCGATCCCGGCCTCGAGCGCCGGGGACGATCGGCGCGAGAAGTATGGGCGCGCCAGCGAGTTCGCGCGGGTCCGCAAGGCCGAGGAGCCGAGCTTCGTGCTCGACTTCGCCGACGCGCTCGCGCGGGTCGGCTTGGGCCCGGCCCCGCGGATCTTGGCGCTCGGCGTCAACGCTGGCGACGAGCTCGAATTGGTCCTCGAGCTGCGCCCCGAGCTGCGTGCAGGGGCGAGCTTCGTGGGCCTCGACCACAGCGCCTCGGCGCTCGCGTACGCGCGCGAGCGGTTCCCCGAGCCCCAGCACCGCTTCATCGAGGCCGATCTCGCCGCGCTCGCGAGCTTGGAGCTCGGCCGCTTCGATCTGGTCTTGGCGCTCAGCGTGTTGCAGTCGCCGGGCGTCGATGATCGGGCGGTGCTGCGGCGGGTGGTCCAAGACCAGCTCGAGCCGCGCGGCGGGCTGATCGTGGGTATGCCCAATTGCCGCTATTGTGATGGCGAGCTGATCCACGGCGCGCGGATGAAGAACTATGCGCAACCCGAGCTCTCGTTGGTGATCAAGAACCTCGCGTATTACCGGCGCTATCTCCAGCAGCATCGGCGGCGCGTGTTCGTGACGGGCAGCCACGAGCTGCTGCTGACGGCGGTCGCTGGGAGTTCGCCGAGGCCGGGGCCGGCGGGCGCCTGACGCTCGCGCGCGGGGGCTGCACGATCGATGTCGATCGGCTGTACGCGGCGCCGCCGGGCGAATCGGCGTAGCCTCAGGTCAGGTCAGGTCAGATCGTCGGGCCGACCAAGGGCACCTGCGCGTAGAATTGCCGGCACCACTGGCGGTAGCGCCCAACCGGCCCATCGCCTTGGGCGAGGGTCGGCAAATCGACGTGACGCTTGTGCTCCCAAATATCAAAGTCCTGGCTCAGGTCGCCGCAAAATTCATGAAATGACGCCCGCTGAATCAGCTTGCTCGCGGCGAGGCGCGGGCCGTAGCTCAGCATCGGGCTGAGTCGACTCGGCCGGTCGATCAGCTTGACCGAGCCCGCGACCCGCAGCTCGCATTGCTGGCCCTCGGTCGGCGTGCACAGCACCCAATGGCGGATCTGCACGCCCATGGCCTCGACCTCGACCTCGACGTGGGAGAAGCCGAGGCCGTGGACGTGGATGCGGAACTCGGCGCGGGTCTGCATCTGGCGCAGCGGGCCGAAGCCCGAGCGCGCCATGGCGTAGCGGACCGACAGGTAGGGGCCGTCGATCGTGAGCGGGTCGAGGATCTCGAGATCGCGGTAGTTGTGGACCTCGGTGAGGTGGCCGAGGTCGACGCTGTTCTCGGTGGTCTCTTGCGGGTGGGTCCCGAGGGTGAACACCCGGGTCAAGAGCGGGAGCCAGCCGCGCAGCTCGTAGGTGGGGATCTCGAAGCTCGGCCGGTGGCCGCGTTGGTGGTGCCAAACGAGGACCACGCCGTTTTGTTCGCGTACGTACCACGCCGAGACCCTGCATTTGGGCGGGATCTTGGTGCCGTAGGGCGTGGATATGCAGCCGCCGTCGGGGGCGAATCGAAACCCGTGGAACGGGCAGCGCAGGGCCTCACCCTCGACCCGGCCACCGATCCCCATGTTCGCGCCCATATGCGGGCAGTGGGCGTCGATGATCGCCGGGACCCCGGACTCGGTGCGAAACACGACGATGTCGTGACCGCAGAGCTTGCGTGCCAGCACGCCCCCGGCTGGGAGATCGGTGGAGAAGCACGCTGCGAACCACCCGTTGGGATAGGGGAGCGTGGAGTGTGTTTGCATGGCGTGGGTGCGGGTTTACCACGCTCGCGTCGATTTGAGTAGCGCTATTCGAGGCCGGCGGTGGCCCGTAACCAAAACGTCATCCGTTCGAGCACCTCGACGGCGATGGTCTGCTCGATTGTCCCGTATTCGTCGGGGGTGCCCTTGTCGGCGGGCTGAAACAAATGGTTGAGGTCAGCGAAACGGACGACCTCCACGGCTGGGTTGTGGGCCAGCGCGGCCTGCATGGGCCCGAGGTTTTGCTCCGGGTCGACCTGCAGATCCTTGTCACCGGCGAGGATCAACACCGGGACGCGGACCCGCTTTAGCGCGGGGATTGGATCGTAGCCGAGGAAATGGGCCATCCATGGGGAGCTGAGGGCGGCGACCTTGGCGGCCACGAGGGAGTCGAGGTCGCCGAGGGCCTCGCGCTCGGCTGCGGGCAGCTCATCGATGGACGCACGGATGGCGCGCTCGAGGGCGGCCTTGGCCTTGGCTGGGGGGCTGTCGAGCAGCGCCTGGTGCTGGGCGCGGGCGGCCTCTTGCTCGCGCTCGACGGTCGCGTCGTCGGCCCCCGATGCCTTCATGATCAGGCCGAGCTGGTGGACGACGATCTCGCTGCCGATTACGCCGCTGCCGGCGAGCAGGACGATGAAGTCGACCTGATCGGGGTGCTCGGCGGCGATCAGCGGGGCGATCACGCCGCCTTCGCTGTGGCCGACGAAGCCGACGCGCTCGCCGTCGACGCTGGCGTGTCCAGCCAGCCAGACGATCGCGGCGTGAGCGTCGGTGGCGAAGTCCGCGAGCGTGGCGGTGGTGCCGTCGCCCGTCGACTGGGCGTAGCCGCGGTCGTCGTAGCGCAAGACCGCGACGCCGTTGCGCGAGAGGTGATCGGCGATGATCCAAAACGGCTTGTGGTCGAGGATCGTCTCGTCCCGATCTTGCAGGCCCGAGCCGGTGATCATGACCACGCCGGGGTGCGGCCCCGGGCCTTCGGGGATCGTCAGGGTCCCGGCGAGGGTGACCTCGGGGGCGAGGGGGTTTTTGATCTGGACCTGCTCGATGGCGTAGGGGAACGGCGGCTTGGGGTTTTGCGGCCGCTCCGTACCCATGCGCGCCTCGAACTGCGCGGCGCTGACGGCCTCGAGATCGCAGGCTATGGTCACGCCGGCTTGCTCGAAGCTGCAGCGCGGCGGGTCGCCCGGGGTGATGGTCCAAGTCGCGCTAGCGAGGCTGAGCGCGACGGAGATGCTGCCGTCGGGGTGAAACGCCGGCGCGCCGACGGGCATGCGAACCACCATCTGCTGGGGGATCCACAGGGTCGCCGCGAGCTCGTCTGCACCGTCGCCGTCGCCTTGCTCTTCACCGGGCGTGATCGAGATGGCCCAGTCGAGCTGCTGGTCATTGGGCAGGGCGAGGGACCCGAGCCAGTAGCTCGGCTGCGCGTCGGATGGCGCCGACTCGGCGGCTTCGGGGACCGCGGCCGGCTGGACATCCGACCCAGGCGCCGGCGCCGGCTTGCAGGCGAGCAAGCTCAGGGCAGCGAACGACCAGGGGACGAGGGTGCGTGTGGTCATTGATCAAAGCCGCAGCTCGGGCCGACGCAGCCCGTGCAATCCCAGCGAAAATTGTCGAGCAGGACCACGCTCGCGTTTTGATCGTCACCGAGATCCGAGAGGAACAAGGTGATATCGACGGGTTGGCCGGGCGTCGCCGGGCCGCGGGCGACCAGCCAGCTGGTCGCGGCGTGGAGCTCGAAGCCGGTCCCGAACAGCGCCGGTGCGCCGCCAGTGTAGGTGAAGCCGCCGACCGCGTCGAGCGAGGTCGCGTTCATGGGCGCTTCGCCGATGAAGGTGAGCGTGCCCGTGTAGCTGTCGGAGCTCGACCAGGCGACGAACATGTCGTTGTACTGCGTATCGACGAACCCCGGGTACTCCGAGCTAAAGAACGCGAAGTCGAACATGTAGCCCTTGACCCCGGGCGGCGGCGTGACGCGGAAGCTCAGCCACAGCTTGTCGGCGAGCACGTTCCAGCCGAGGTCGAACCATTGCTCGTGGAGCGCATCGGAGCAGTCATTGACCAGATCACAGTTGACGAAGGGGGTCCCGCCCATGCCGTTGTTGGAGCCGCGCTCCGGCGAGATCGGAGGGGGGAAGTCGCCGCCGTTGGGGTTGTCGTTGCCGTGGTTGCCGAGTTGGCTGCCGAACACAGCGGTCACCTGGCCGTCGGGCCCGACGGGCGGCAACCTCCCGGTGCTGAGGATCAAGATCGCCGCCGAGGTGTTGGGCGGGGTCGGGGGTCCGTCGGGGTCGGCCGAGGGCACCTCGTGCGAGGCGCGAGCGGCCCACAGCTTGTTGTTGTGGTTGGGCCCAGACGCCGTGCCGAACGCCGTGGCGATGCGCCAGCTGTCCTGATCCTCGGCCTGCATGATCGGGTCCTCGACGGCGATGCGTTGATCGGCGAGGCCCGGGCAGCCGAGGCCGAGAGCGGCGAACGGGTCGGTGGTGAGCTCGCCGTCGACTAGGTCGCAGTCTTTGTATGCGAGCGGGGCGCCACAAACCGGGTCGCCGTCGCCGTCGCCGTCGCCGGGTTCGCCGTCGCCGTCACCGGGTTCGCCGTCGCCCTCGCCGGGTTCGTCGTCGCCGTCGCCGTCGCCGTCGCCGTCGCCGTCGCCGTCGCCGTCTCCGTCACCGGTGTCGTCGCGGCCGTCCGCGTGCTCGTCGTCGCCGTCGCGGTTGAACGCGGGGTTGAAGCTGGTGCAGCCAATTAACGCGAACCCCAAGATCAGCGGGCCGCCGGCTGCATGTCGTGCGAGTTGAACCACCAAGAATCGCGAACCTCCCCACTAGGGTGCCACGAAACCTTCGCGCGAGTGACCCCCCCCCCTCATTCGACTGGCATGTCGAGCTGGCTTTGGATGTGGGGCTGCTTGGCGAAGGTGGTCTTGTCGAGGGCCTTGTCGAGGCCGTCCTGAGCGGTGATCACACCCTCACGGACGAGCTTATCGAGGGTCGAGTCCATGCCTTGCATGCCGTCCCGGCCTCCGCCTTGGATCAGGCTGTCGATCATCGAGGTTCGGTTCTCGCGGATGCACGTGGAGACCGCGTTCGTGCCGATTAGGATCTCATGGGCGGCGACGCGGCCGCTGCCGTCGGCCCGTTTGAGCAGCTGTTGGGCGACGATCCCCGCGAGCGACTCGCCGAGCATCCCGCGGATCGCGGGCTGCTGCCCGGCCGGGAACACATTGATGAAACGATCGATGGTCGCGGACGCCGAATTGGTGTGAACCGTGGCAAAGATCAGCACGCCGTAGCTCGCGAGCTGCAAGGCCAAGCGCATGGTCTCCGGCCCGCGAAGCTCGCCGACGAGGATCACGTCGGCGTTCTCGCGGCCGGCCGAGCGGATCGCGTCGGCGAAGCTGGGTACGTCGGCTCCGACCTCGCGGTGCGTGATCAGGCACTTGGCCGGCTGGTGGACGAACTCGACGGGGTCCTCGATGGTCAAGATGTGGCCCGAGCGGTTGTGGTTGATCCACGAGATCATCGCGGCGAGGGTCGTGCTCTTGCCGCTGCCGGTCGGGCCCGTGACCAGGACTAGGCCCGCGCGTCGCCGGGCGAGGTCGAGCACCTGGCTGGGCAAGCCGAGCTGCTCGGCGCTGAGGATCGTCGACGGGATCGTCCGGAACACCGCGCCGGGGCCGGTCTGCTTGTAAAAATAATTGCAGCGAAAGCGCGAGCGGGCCACGCCGCCTTGCTCGAGGGAGTAGGCGAAGTCGAGGTCGCGCTCTTGGTGAAATTGCGCGCGCAGCCGATCGTCGAGGAGGTCGTCGAGCAGCGCCCGCAAGCTCGGCTCGTCGAGCACGGCGCCCGAGCCTGGCGCGCCGGGGATCGTGACCAAATCACCCTTGATCCTGAACATCGGCGGGTAGCCGACGCCAAGGTGCAGGTCCGAGGCGTTTTGCTCGAGCATGGCCTCAAAGTAGGGATCGAGCCGGTGCGTTAGCTGCATCAGGGGGTGTCCTTGCGGTTGCGGCCAAACATGTTGCGCATCGCTCCAAGCGCGGCTTTGCCAAGATCTTGATTGGGGTTGGCCGGGCCCCCGGGCTCGCCGGTGGCGGTCGAGGGCTTGATCCCGCCGGGGTGAATGGCCCGGGGATCGTCGGCCGCGGCCTTGGCCGTGGGCTCGTCGATCTCGCCGCGAGCGAGCAGCTCGTTGAGCGAGTCCTCGATCTTGATCATCCCGTAGTTGCGTCCGCGCTGGAGCAGGCTGGGCAGCTGAAACAGCTTGTTCTCGCGGATCAGGCTCCACAGCGGGATGCTGCCGGTGATCAGCTCAGCGGCGGCGACCATGCGCGAGCGATCGGCGGCCCGGACCAGCCGCTGGGAGACGACGATCTTGAGGGCGCCGGCGAGGGTCGAGCGGACCTGGGCTTGATCGTCGGGCGGGAACATGTCGATCAAGCGATCGATGGTCTTGGCGCCCGAGGGCGTGCTCATGCTCGCGATCACGAGGTGGCCGGTCTCCGCGGCCTGCAGGGCCATCTCGACGGTCTCGCGGTCGCGCAGCTCACCGATCACGATCACGTCGGGGTCCTCGCGCAAGGCGGCCTTGAGCGCCCGTTGAAAGCTGGCGGTGTGGAGCCCGACTTGGCGCTGGCTGATCACGGCCGCGTGGATCGGGTGGATGATCTCGATCGGGTCTTCGACCGTGATGATGTGGTGGGGCTTGTTGCGATTGATCAGATCGACGAGCGCGGCCATGGTCGTGGTCTTGCCCTGGGCGCTTGGACCCGAGACGATCGCCAGACCTTGGTGGAAGTCGACGAGCTTGCCGAGCTCGTGGGGCAGCCCGAGGCCCGCGAGCGAGGGCGGCGATCCGACCACGCAGCGAAAGCAGCCCTTGAGCCCCGAGCGGCCCTTGGCGAAGTTGATCCGCAGGCGTCCGGCGCCCGGGAGCTCGACGGCGAAGTCGGCGTAGCCAAGCTCGGCGAGCTGGGCGACCGCGGTCGGGCCGGCGTCCTCGAGCAGGGGCATCAGCATCTGCTCGACGCCAGCCTCGGGCAGCCGGTCACCGACCGGGAGCAGCTCGCCAAGCTGGCGCAGCCTGGCTGGCTGCCCCCCCGTCACGTGGACGTCCGTCGAGCCCGACTCGCGAGCCTCACGCAAGAGCGCGTGGATGCGATCGTGGGCGCTGCCGCTGGCCCACGTGCAGCGCGGGGGTCGACTCGCGAAGCTCGGCTCGCCGGCGTGGGCCGAGGCTCGCGCGGCGCTCGACGGCGCACGGACCGACTCGACCGAGCTCATGGCCTCGGCGATCAGGGCCTCGGCCGCCGAGCGCGGGCTCGGGCTCGGGCTCGGGCTCGGGCTCGGGCTTGGGCTTGGGCACGGGCGTGGAGCCGGGCTCGCGGCCGGCTTGGCGGCGACGCTCGCAACCACGCGAACTTGGATCTGATCAGCCCGCCGCGCGACCCGGCAGCTGTACTCGACGCCCGCGCTGGTCGCCGACTGCGGCTGCCCGCCGGTGTCCTGCGTGGGGATCATCGAGCCCCAGCCGGCGCCCTCGAGCAGCGCGACGATCTGCGCGCTGGTCAGGCCGACTTTGGTCAGCGGGTGGAGCTTGCCGGCGGTGAGCTTGAGCGCGGCGACCTTGCCGGTCTGCAGCACCAGCTCCGTGACATCATCGCGCTTGAGGTACCCCAGGTAGCGGTCGAGGTCGGCCACGGGCCGAGCATATCGCGTTCACTCGCCCGGCGTCCCGCTCGTGGGGCCGGAGCCAGCGGTCGACGGCGCGAACAGCAAGCTAGCGAGGATCGAGAGCACCAAGACCGTGGCGACGAGCCCGAGCGAGAGCCCGATCGGGACCTCGTAGGAATCGAGCCAGGCCGAGCGCTCGACTCCCAGGGCGTAGAGGCCGAGGCCGCCGAGGCCCTCGGCGAGGACCATCTTGACGCCGACGAAGGTCAGGACCACGCCGAGCCCATAAGGCAGGTAGTGGAACCGGTCGATCACGCTCTCGAGCAGGAAGAACATGGCCCGGAGGCCGAGCACCGCGCAGACGTTGCTCGTGAACACGATGAACGGGTCGCGCGAGATGCCGAAGATCGCGGGGATCGAGTCGAGCGCGAAGATCACGTCGGCGGTCTCGATCATCAAGAGGCACACGAACAGCGTGGTCACGAACCACTTGTTGCCGTGCTTGACGAAGAACTTGGGCCCCTCGAAGTCCCGGGTGACCCGCAGCCACTGCTCGGCCTTGCGCTTGACCCAGGAGTCGCCGGCTTCCTCATCGGGCGGATCGTCGCCCGCGACCAGCAGCTTGAGGCCCGTGTAGATCAAGAACCCGCCGAACAGGTAGAGCGACCAGGTGAACATCTCGATCAGGCCAAGGCCGACCAGGATGAACGCCGCGCGCAGGACCAACGCGCCCAAGATGCCGGCGAACAGCACCCGGTGAAGGTGATCGCGCGGCACCTTCATGTACCGGAAGATGACGATGAAGACGAAGATGTTGTCGACGCTGAGCGACTTCTCGATGACGTAGGCCGACAGCCACTCGAGCCCCTGGGTCGCCCCGAACTGCCACCAGATGAAGCCGTTGAACGCGAGCGAGAGGCTCACCCAAACGGTGGACCACAGCAGCGCTTCGCGGGTCGTGACCCGGTGCGTGTCCTTGTGGAACACGCCGAGGTCGAGGGCCAGCATGAACAGCACGCCCACGAGGAACGCGCCCCAAAGTAGCGGGGAACCGACGCTGTCAAAGCCCAAATGAGTGGTCCTGGGGAACGGGTGGGGCGAGGCGCGGGCTCAGTGAGAGATGCGGCTGATGTCGTCGACCGTGACCTTGGCGACGATCGAGCGCGGCTTCGACTCGTCGTGATAACTGAAATCGACCAGCGTGCCAGCGAAATTGACGTAGGCGTTGGCGCTGAGCGGCTTGCCCGCGTCGCGGGTGGTGAACAGGTGGTACTTGAGCTCGATGTCGAACAACACGGTGCCGGCGTCGCAGTTGAGCTCGTACTCGCCATACTCGGAGTGGGCGAGGTCGCCGGTGCTGCGCCCGCTTTGACACTTGGCTTGGCCCTTGAACGTCCCCGCGGTCTGGAGCGACTCGACGTAGGTGTCGCGCTCGTTGGCCTCCTGGAGGGTCAGGGTGTCGAGCCCCGCCTTGTTGAAGGTCAGGCCTTCGGTCTCGATCGGATCGTAGCCCTTGGGCGCCTTCATCCACTCGACGTCAGGGTGCTCCTTGGGCATGCAGCCGGCGAGGACGAGGGCCACGGCAGACGTCAGCACCAGCTTAGGGGTCGCGCTCATGGCCGGCACGGTAGCACGGCCCGGCTTCGCGCTACTCGGGATCACGCTCCAACAGATCAGTGGGATCGAGGCGGGCGGCCAGGGCATCGCGGGCGGCCAGCGCTCGCGCGTGGGTTCCGGCCTCGAAGGTGACCTTGACGCGGACCCGCAGGCGACCGTCGGCGTCGGCGTCCCAGCGCGGGTAGGAGCCGATCTCGACCTCCTCGAACTCGGCGACGACCGCGTCGAGGGGCCCGGCGAGGGCGCTCTCTTCGAGGCGGGTGTGGAGGACCACCAGCGCCCACTCACGGATCTGGGGGAGCTCGCCGGGGAGGTCCTCGAGCGCGTCGACCTTGGCCCGGAGCAGGGCGGGGATCCCCGGGAGGATGTAGATGCGCGCGTCGTGGGCCAGGGCGCGCCCGCCTAGCTGCTCGCCGGCCGCGAGATCCAAGCGCATGATCGGCCAGCCGGGCAGCGCGCGCAGCAGGGTCCCCTGGGGGACATCGGCCATGCGCAAGGCCGCCTCCGTCGACCGCTCGGCGTAGTGCTTGCGCAGCAGCGCCTCCATCTCGGGATCGCGGACGATCGGGCGCCCGGTCGCTCGCGCGATCGCCTCCATCGTCACGTCGTCGTGGGTGGGGCCGACGCCGCCGGAGGTGAACAGCAAGGGCGCCGCGTGGAGCATGCGCCACAGCGCCTCGCCGATCGCGTCGAGCTCGTCGGGGACCACGGCGATCTCACGCACGGCGACGCCGCGGCGGCGGCACACCTGGGTCAGGAACCAGCCGTTCTCGTCGCGAATCTTGCCAGACAGCAGCTCGTTGCCGATCAGCAAGATAGCGGCCTGCGGCCGGTCGAGGCTCCCGGCCTCCGGCCGGCCAATTTGATCGATCGGCGCCTGGGCCATCGGCGTCATGGTAGCCGGTTTGTGAGCGTGGCCGAGGGTCTTTGAACGTGATAGTGCGGCCGCGATGTCCGAACCTCGCCGTGACCTTCGCTACCGGGGCCCTGGTCTGCTCGTGCTCGCCGACGGGCGCGTGTTCCGGGGCCAGAGCTTCGGCGCCCAGGGGACCGCGGTCGGCGAGCTGGTCTTCAACACCTCGCTCTATGGCTACCAAGAGATCGTCAGCGATCCTTCATACGCCGGCCAGATCGTCTGCTTGACCGCGCCCGAGATCGGCAACGTCGGGACCAACCCCGAGGATGACGAGTCCGACAAGCCAGCGGCCTGCGGCCTCGTGATCCGCTCGCTGTCGCCGGTCGTGTCCAACTACCGGTCGACCGCCAGCCTCCATGACTGGCTCGTGGGCCGCGGGGTCGTCGGCATCGCCGAGCTCGACACCCGGGCCCTGACTCGCCACCTGCGCGAGCATGGCTCGGTCATGGCCGCGGTCAGCAACGAGCTGCTCGACGTCGACGCCCTGCGTCAGCTCGCGATCGATGCGCCGCCCATGGAGGGCCGCAACCTCGTCGACCAAGTCACGACCGCCGCGCCCTACACCTGGGATCACCCGAGCTGGGGCGCCCGCGACACGCCGCCGGTCAGCCTGCGCGTGGTCGCCTACGACTTTGGGATCAAGCGCAACATCTTGTGCAAGCTGCGGGATCAGGGGATCGAGACCACGGTCGTGCCGGCCTCGACGCCGGTCAGCGAGGTCCTCGCTCGCCGGCCGCACGGCGTGTTCCTCTCGAACGGCCCCGGCGATCCGGCCGCCGTCGCGCCGGTCATCGAGGAGCTCCGGGCGCTCGTCCGCGAGCCCGGCGACCTGCCGATCTTCGGCATCTGCTTGGGCCATCAGCTGCTGTGCCTCGCCCTCGGCGGGACCACCTACAAGCTCAAGTTCGGCCACCACGGCGGCAACCACCCGGTCCGCGACGAGCTTGATCGCTCGATCGCGATCACGGCCCAAAACCACGGCTTCGCCGTCGACATCGAGAGCCTCGGCGACGACGCGACGCTGACCCATGTCAACCTGTTCGACGGGACCGTGGCCGGCTTCGAGCTCGTCGATCGCCCGGTGTTTGGGGTCCAGTATCACCCCGAGGCCAGCCCCGGGCCGCAGGACTCGAACCGGCTGTTCGAGCGCTTCGCCGCGCAGCTGCGCGAGTACGCCCAAGCGGCCGCTTAATCCTCGAAGCTTGGACCGGCGTGCGTCGCGTGGGACAGTCGCCGGGGGATGACCGCTGGTCACAAAGGTGGGCTGTGGCGTGGGCTGTGGCCGGGTCGGCCGGTCGCGCCCAAGCCCAAGCGCGCGTCCAACCGGGGGCGCGAGCCGGGGCCGGAGCCCACGCCGGTCCGCGAGGTCGTCCAGGCTTGGATCGCGAGGGAGCTCGAGACCCCGGCGAGCGAGGCGCTCGACGCCGTCGCCGCGGCGGCCTTCGCTGGGCCCGCGGGCAGGGCTCGGCTCGCGCCCTTGCTCGCCCGCTTCGAGGCCGAAGTCGGCGCGCTCGCTCCCGATGATCCGGACTTCGATCTGATGCAGGTCGCGCGCATGGACTGGGCGCTGTGCGACGTGCCGGCCGAGGCCAACGGCCCGCCCGGCGACACCTGGGCGTGGCGGGTGATCCACGGCCGCGTCGCCGGGGTCGAGTTGGAGCCCACGCCGCTGCGCCAGGCGGCCGCGCGATCGTTGACCGGCTTGTTCGAGGTCTTTCCGGGCGAGCCGACCTGGGTACGCGATCGCATGTCGGGCCTGATCCTGCGCTTGTTCGACGCCGTCGGCCCGTTCCCCTACGCCGATCCCAACGGCCCCGCCGCCGTCTGGGAGCTGCGCTTGGTGCCCGACCCCAGCGGCGGCTGCTTCATCGCCCGCCCGCCCATCGACTACCCCCTCGAGCTGCTCGAGACCCTCGACGGCGCGTTCGCCCGGCGCTTCTCCGAGGCCCCGTGGCCCGCCATGCAGGACCTGCGTCGCGCTCGGCTTCGCTACCTCCGGGCCGGCATGCGCACGCCGATCGCACGAATGCTGCGCTGGCGCTGAGTCGATTAAGGGGTCGGGGTCGGGGGCGTGGGCGTGGGCGGGGATGGGACGGTGCGCAGCAAGGCTGGCCAGCGGTGCAGGGGCTGGCGCAGCACCAACAAGGGATCGACCGCGACGCCGTCGACGGTCACGGTCAAGCGCAAGGTCTTGCCGTGGGCGAGCCCGATCGCGGCCCCTCGCGTGACCGGCAAGCCGGCGTGGACCAAGGCGTCGGACAGCGGCGCGTAGCGGCTCTCGATCCCATCGCCGTGATCGAGCACCAGCTCGAGCGCGCCGCTGGGTTCGTCTCGGCCGACCTCGAACACCTCACCAGGGGCGATCGCCAGCACGAACGCGTCGGCCTCGGCCGCGAAGCTCACGGCGCGCTCGAGCTCCGGCTTGCCGCTGACCGGATCGATGCGCCAGCCGGCCTCGCTCTGGATGTCGACGTTCTCGAGCGGCCAGCCGGTCCACGGCTCGGGTCGCAGGGCACCGATCCCGGCGAAGGGATCGTCGACCGGCGCCGCCGGTGCGACGACGCTCGGGCGCTCGGCTTGGGCTTGGGCTTGGAGCGGTTCGCCTGGCGCCCGGCGATCGTCATCACGGCACGCGAGCGCCGAGATCAGCAAGCACGCGGGCAACCAAAAACGCACCGGCGGAGCATGCCGCCGGTGCGTCACGGACTCAAGCGATCGGCTTCGCCGTGGCTCGCGGCGCTCAGTCAGGGATCGCGCACAGGCCGACGTGCTCGTAGTTGGGCGGCGCCGTGCCAGGATCGTAGTAGGCCACGCACTGCTCCGGGGCCACGCAGGGATCGGGATCCTGCAGATCGCAGTAGGGCGTGCAGCAGCGCGATCCCTGGCAGCCATCGAGCACCTCCGCGGAGGTGCAGCCAAGCCCAGGCTTGCAGCTTTGCACGGTGAAGCAGGTGTCGCCGTCGTTGCCGAGGCCGTCCCCGAAGCCCGGCACCGCGCACACGAAGCCCTGGATACCGACGCCGTAGCAGCCGAGCTGGGGGCCGCAGTCTTGCGAGACCGGATCGCAGTCGTCCTGACAAAGCGGCAGGGTCCCGCCGTTGAACGCGATGCACTGCGCGTCGGGCAGGCCCGCCTCGTGGCAGTTTTGTGTGCCCGCGTCGCAAAACGCCAGGCACACGCCTGGGCCTGTCGCGCCCGAGGTGTGGGTCATGCAAAACAGCCCGAGCGCGCAATCGTCGTTGTCCTCGGTCCGCGTGCACGGGTCGCCGAGCTGGCCGTCGCCAATCACCGACACGCACTTGTTCGCGTCGACGCAGCAGTAGCCGGGCTCGACCACGTAGCCCGTGCACTTCTCACCGACCGGGCAGTCTTGCGCCGCGGGGTCGCAGGTGTTGCTCACGCCGCCGTCGGGCACGGTCAGGAACGATTGACCGCCGGTGTCGCCGTCGCCGTCGCCGTCGCCGTTGGTGTCACCATCGCCGTCACCCTCGTCGGGGTCTTGGCCCTCGGCGTTGCCGGTCTCGTCGGCCTTGCCATCGGTGGACGTCGCGGCCTGCTTGTCCGTGCAGGCCACCGCAGCGGCGAGCAGGCCGAGCGCGAGCGCCACACCCAGGACCGGGGGGGAGGTGATGGAGGTGATGGAGGTGATCTTCATGGGGTCTCCGAGTCGCGTGGAAAATCTATCAATTCGCAGACGAGGTGGGGCTTCGATGTGCGAATTGATCGCCCGAGGGCTCCCGGTGGGCTGCCGAGCCGGTCTCGTCCGCGCTGGACCCGGGACACGAGCAGCCAGACCGCCCTTGTCGCGCGTTCCGTGGATCGTCTAGACTCGCGGCGTCTTGAGCAACATCGAGCCCACGCCCTTCGGCGACAAGTATTTGCTCGTCGAGCACATCGCCACCGGCGGTATGGCCGAGGTCTACCGAGCCCAATACACGGGCATCGAAGGCTTCGCCAAGGAGTTGGTGGTCAAGCGCTTGCGCGAGGAGTTCGTCGAGCGCCCGGACATCATCCAGATGTTCCTCGATGAGGCCCGAGTCGCGGCGACGCTGACCCACAACAACGTGGTTCACACCTACGACCTCGGCGAGCTCTACGGTGAGTACTTCATCGCGATGGAGCTGCTCGTGGGCGAGGAGCTCGTCGCGGTGCTTCGTCGGGCGGTCACCACCGGCCACATGATCCCCATGGATCTAGCGCTCGGCGTGATCATGCAGGCGCTCGAGGGCCTGCACTACGCCCACACCCGGACCGCGGAGGGCGGGGCCCCGCTCGGGCTCGTCCACCGCGACATCAACCCCACCAACATCCACGTCGGCTACGACGGGCTGTGCAAGATCGTCGACTTCGGGATCGCGGCCACGCGCGCGACCGCGGTGTCCAAGGGCCCCGGCCAGTTCGCCGGCAAGCTCGCGTACATGGCCCCGGAGCAGATCCTCGGCCACGATCTCGACGGCCGCGCCGACATCTTCGCCGTCGGCGTGATCCTCTACGAGATGTGCCTCGGCCGGCGGCTGTTTCGTGGCAAGCCCGCGGAGGTCCGCGAGCGGATCCTCGCCGGTGACGTGCCCGCGCCGACCTTCGTCGACCCCGAGTTCCCGCCCACGCTCGAGGGCGTGATCATGCGCGCGCTCGAGATCGACGCCAACGATCGCTATCAAAACTGCGATCACATGTACCGCGAGCTCGATGCGTTCATGCAAGAGGCGGGCATGGCGGTCACGGCCCGACGCATCAGCGCGTTCATGAACGAGATGTTCGGCGAGGGTGCGCCCGCCGAGGTCAACTACGACGACCAGTACGACGACCTCAACGACGCGGCCCTCGACTTCGACCAGTTCGATCACCTCCGCGGAACCGGTGAGTCCGGCGACGACGACGAGCCCGACTGGGCCAAGAGCCTCGAGTCCAGCGAGGACGCCGGCGCGAACCCGCGCCGCTCGATGACGATCGGCAACCTCGAAGATCTCGTCGCGACCATGAAGAAGGACCAGCCCGACGACGAGCCGGGGGTCCGCACGCGCGAACCTGGCCGTTCGGTGGGGGCTGAGGGCGACACCAACAGCCGCGCGACCGCGACACCGTCCAAGTCGGGCACCGGGAGCGCGTCGACCACGGGCGCGAGCGCGACCACAAGCAAGGGCTCGCGTAAGCCGCGAACGAGCGCTGGGCGGGCGCGAACGGGCAGTCGGGCCGTCGTCTCGTCCCGTCACACGCTCGCAACCAGCGCGATCGAAGCGGGCGTCACCGGTTCGTTTGGTCAAGGCATCGTCAGCGAACAGACCAAGCGCGGAAATCCGCTGGTGTGGATCGCGGCGATCGTGATCATCGGGGCGCTAGTCTATTTCGGCTACGTGATTTTGACCGCCAAGTGAGGCTCGGGGTACCTTTCCAGGGCATGGCTTTACAGTCGTCCTGGAACGCGTTCTCAGCATTTCAGGTGTTCGGCGATCACGTTCCCATGGACGGCTTCTCGCTGGTCGTGCGGATCGCCGCGGACACCGAAGGGATCGAGGGTCTGCTTGGGTCGCGAGCGCGGCAGCAAGACAACCTCGATCCCGAGCTCGCGCTGATGATGATCCGTGCGGGCCTCGGGCTCGCGCAGACCCCAGCGGCGCGGTTCGTCTACGCCAACGTCGACGAGACCATCGTCGTGGTCCGGCCCGACTCGGTCCAAGAGGTCGGTCAGTCCCTCGAGCTTCACGATCACATGATCTCGACGTGGGCGGCGCGGATGGCCTTGATCAGCGGCGAGTGCTTGCGGGTCAGCGGCCAGGTCTACGAGCTCCCGGATATCGGCGTGGTCCGGACGGCGATCCGATCGGCCGTCGATCTCCACGAAGATCGGACGCCGGTGCGTTGCGCCCGGCGCCTCGGCGCCCAGCTGCGGGGCCGCGGCGAGCCGTTCCACGCGTCGATGGTCGAGACCCTCGAGGAGCAGTCGCACCTGCTCGAGGAGCACGGCATCAACATGAACGACCTGCCGGGTTGGTGGTGGCGAGGGGTCGCGGCCCGCTCGCGCGACCCCAACGATCCCGACAGCGTCGAGCTGTGGGCTGACCTCCCGGCCAGCGACGCGCTCGTCAGCTTGATCGGGTGAAGTTGGTCGGGTGAGCGCGGGCCTCTACATCCACGTCCCGTTTTGCGAGCGGGCCTGCCCGTACTGCGACTTCGACTTCCAGGTCGGTCGCGGTGATCGGCTCGCGGCCTCGGTCGCGGTCTGGCTCGCCGGGCTCGAGCGCGAGCGAGTCGCCCGACCGGAGCTCATCGAGCAGCGCTTCGACACCCTCTACCTCGGCGGCGGGACCCCGAGCGTGCTCGACCCAGCCCAGCTCCGGGCGCTGGTGGCTTGGCTGCGCTCGCGGGTCGCCGTGGATCCAAGCCAGCTGCGCGAGTTCACCGTCGAGCTCAACCCCGAGCACGTCGACGACCCGCGCCTCGACGCGCTGTTTCCGGTCGGGGAGCTCGGCGTGGGCGCCGGGGTCGGGCGAGTCTCGCTGGGCGTTCAATCGCTCGCGCCCGCCGGCCTGCGCGAGCTCGGCCGCGCCCACGATCGCGGCGCAGCGCTCGCTGCGATCGAGCGCTGCGTCGCCCGCGGGCTGCGGACCAGCGCCGATCTCATCGTCGGCTGGCGCGGGCAGGGGCCGGCGGAGCTGCGCCGCGACATCGACGAGCTCGTCGGCGCGGGGGTCGAGCACCTGTCGATCTACGGCTTGACCGTCGAGCCCGACACGCCGTGGCCCAAGCTCGTTCGCCGTGGGCTGCGGGTCTTGCCCGACGAGGATGTTCAAGCCGAGCTGCTGCTCGTCGCCGAGGCCGAACTCGAGGCCCGCGGCTTCGCCCACTACGAGATCGCGTCCTACGCCCGGCCCGGCGCCGAGGCGATCCACAACTCCAAGTACTGGAGCTGGCTCGACGTCGTCGGCCTTGGACCCTCCGCGGCCTCGGTGCGCACCGGCGCCGTGCCCACAGGCGTGGAGCGCCGCAACAACCCGCGTGGGCTCGAGGCTTGGGCCGCCGGCGCGCCGCCAGCGATGGAGCGGCTCGAGGGCGCCCAGGCGGCAGCCGAGGGCTTGTGGTTGGGTTTGCGACGCTTGCGCGGAATCGATGCAGACGCCTTCCAAGCCCGCTTTGGCGTCGATCGGGCGTGGCTCGACGCCCGCGTTAGCCGCCAGGTCGCCCTCGGCAACCTCGAGTGGGCCGGCGCCGTGGTTCGGGTCGCGCCCGGCCGGTGGCTGTGGCACGACAGCATCGCCGTCGATCTGCTGTGATCTGCCGTGGTGCAGATTTAGCTAAACCCGCGTAAGAATTGGTCCGTGTCTCAGCCCAGCGTCCGCCAGCGACGGATCCTGCTCGCGCTTTGCCGTCAATACGTAGTTGGCGGGCGGCCCGTCGCGTCCGGGACCCTGTGCCGCGCCCGGGGCCTCGAGTGGTCGTCGGCGACGGTCCGCAACGAGCTCGCCGCGCTCGAGCGCATCGGCTTGGTCCACAAGCCCCACGCCGCCAGCGGTCGCGTGCCGACGGCCGAGGGCTGGCGCATCTACGTCGGTGAGCTGCCTCGCGGCGACGCGCGCCCCGAGCACCAGCGGCTCGTCGACGTCAGCCTCGGCGAGACCGCCGACCCGCGCCTCGGCTTGCGCTCGACCGCGCGCGTGCTCTCGGAGATCGCTGGTTGCATCGCGATCGGCTTCCTCGCCGAGACCCGCCCCGGCGTGGTCCGGGCGCTCGAGCTCGTGCCGCTCGCGGGTGGCACCGAGGAGGGCGGTCGGGTGCTGGTCATGCTCGGCCTCGACGACGGTGCGAGCAGCGTGCGGACCATCGAGTGCGGACGCGAGCTGCTCGCCCGCGACGGCGAGCTGCGTCGCCTCCAAGATCTGCTCCGCGATCTGACCTTGGGTCGGACCCTCGATCAGGCCCGCGAGCAGCTCCACAAGCTCCTCGAAGGCCAGGAGCAGCGCATCGATCTGCTGGTCTCCGAGGCCTTGCGGATCGGCTTGCTGCTGTGCGTCGTATCCTTTGACCCGCTGTGGATGCAGGTCGCAGGCCACGGCAGCTTGCCGGGCTGGGCCGCGGCGGGCGCGGCAGACAGCGACCCGCTCGCCGAGATCCTCGGCTTGCTCGAGGACTACCAGCGGCTCGCCGAAATTCTCTGCCAGCTGCTGCCCGAGACCGACTCCGAGCTACGCGCCTCGGTCCGCGTCGATCTGTCGTTCGGACAGCTCGGTGGCCTCGCTCAGCTCGGCGCGCACGGCCGCCAGCTCGTGGTCACGCCCGAGCTCCCGCGCCCCAGCGGGCTGACCTTGGTGGGTTGCCGGATGCGCTGGCCGGGTAGCGATCGCGCGCCGTCCGGGGCGGCGAGCTCCAAGCCGATCGGCGCCGTCGCCTTACTCGGGAGCCCGCGCATGGATTACGAGGCCGTGATTCCTCTGGTAGAGTACGCCGCGCGAGCGATGACCGCTCGCGCCTGAATTGCCACGAGGAACAGCGCGGAGCTACATGAGCGGAGACCACGACCCCCAGCAGCAGAACCCAGAAGGCGACATCAGCGAGGTGCTGCGCGCCGCCGAAGAGGCCGTCGACAAGGTCCGCGGTGGCCGTGATGCAGCCGCTGACGACGAGGACGACGAGCACGACGAGGGCCCCGATCTCGAGGCCCAGCTCGAAGCTGCCCAAGCCGAGTCCGCGGCCGCGCGTGACAAGTGGCTGCGTGCGGTCGCCGATCTCGACAACTACAAAAAGCGGGTCAAGCGGGACATCGACGACGCGATCCATCGCGCCGTACAAAACCTGCTGAGCAGCTTCTTGCCCGTCGGCGACAACCTCGAGCGGGCCTTGAGCGTGGCTCCGCCCGACACCAACGATCAGCTCCTCAAGGGCCTCGACATGGTCCGCCAAGAGTTCTTCAGCGCCTTGGCCAAGCACGGCATCAAGCCGATCGAGAGCGTCGGCGCGCCCTTTGATCCCAACCTCCACGACGCGCTCCAGCAGATGGACTCGCCCGACTACCCGCCCGGGACCGTCGTCATCGAGTACGAAAAGGGCTATCGGCGCGGCGACAAGCTGCTGCGGCCGGCCCGAGTGATCGTCGCGGGGCCCGGCTCGACGGGTGAGGCTGTTCCGGTCGCCGACGGCGCCGAGGACCCGGCCAACTAGGCCACGGGAGCAAGGCGTTGAACGAGCAAAGCAGCCGCACGGGCATCATCGTTGGCATCGATCTAGGGACCACCAACTCGTGCGTCGCCGTGCTCGAGGACGGCGAGCCGCGGGTGGTCGCCAACCCCGAAGGCGCGCGCACGACCCCGTCGGTCGTGGCGATCAGCGACAAGGGCGAGCAGCTCGTCGGCCAGCTCGCCAAGCGCCAAGCGATCACCAACCCCAGCAAGACGATCTACGCCGCCAAGCGGCTGATCGGGCGCAAGTTTGGCGACCCCGAGGTCGAGCAGCTCGCCAAGTTCTTGCCCTACGAGATCGTCGCCGCCGACAACGGCGACGCGTGGATCAGCGTCGACGGTCGCCGATACTCGCCCAGCGAGATCGGGGCGGCGGTCCTGCGCATGCTCAAGCAGGCCGCCGAGGACTACCTCGGCGCCGAGGTCACCCGGGCGGTGATCACCGTCCCGGCCTACTTCGACGACGCCCAGCGCCAGGCGACCAAGGACGCCGGCAAGATCGCCGGGCTCGAGGTCGAGCGGATCATCAACGAGCCCACGGCCGCGACCCTGGCCTACGGGATCGGCCGCGAGCAGACCGGCGAGACCATGACCGTCGCCGTCTACGACCTCGGCGGCGGGACCTTCGACGTCTCGATCCTCGAGCTGCGCGACGGCGCCTTCGAGGTCCTCGCGACCTCCGGCGACACCTTCTTGGGCGGCGAGGACTTCGACAACGCGATCGTCGATTGGGCGGCGGTCAGCTTCAAGGCCGAGCACGGCGTCGAGCTGCGCGACGACAAGCTCGCCCGGCAGCGCCTCAAAGAGGCGGCCGAGAAGGTCAAGCACGAGCTCTCGTGGTCGTTGGACAGCGAGATCAACCTGCCGTTCATCGCCGTCAAAGCCGGCCAGCCGCTCCACCTGACCCTGACCTTGACCCGGCGCAAGCTCGAGGAGCTGACCCGCGGGTTGATCGACCGGACCCTCGGTCCGTGCAAGACCGCGCTCGCCGACGCCGAGCTCGACAACGGCGACATCGACGAGCTCCTGCTCGTCGGCGGTCAGACCCGCATGCCCTTGGTCCAAAAGCTCGTCGGTGAATTCTTCGGGCGCGAGCCGAGCACGGGGGTCAACCCCGACGAGGTCGTGGCCTGCGGCGCCGTGATCCAAGGCGGGATCCTCGAGGGCGAGGTCAAGGGGGTCGTGCTGCTCGACGTCGTACCCCTCAACATCGGCGTCGAGACCGCCGGCGGCGTGTTCACCTCGCTGATCCCCAAGGGCACGACCATCCCCACCCGCAAGTCCCAGGTGTTTAGCACCAGCGTCGACAACCAGCCCGTGGTCCCCGTCCACGTGCTCCAGGGCCTGCGCGAGATGGCCGAGGACAACAAGAGCCTCGCTCGCTTGCAGCTGACCGACATCCCCCCAGCGCCGCGCGGGGTCCCGCAGATCCGCGTGTCCTTCGACATCAACGCCGACTGCATCCTGTCCGTCTCGGCCGAGGATCTCGGCACCGGCCGATCCTCGACCATGACCGTGCAGCCGACCTCGGGGCTGACCGAAGAGCAGCTCGACGCGCTCGCGCGCGAGGCCGACGCCAAGCAGCTCGACGACGCCAGCCGGCGCGAGCTCGCCGACCTGCGCAACCGGGCCGAGACCCTCGTGTACACCTGCGAGCGCTCGCTCGAGGCGTTCGGCGCCAGCCTCACGCCCGCCGATCGCGGCGCGATCGAGGCGGACCTGCGCGCGCTCCGAGCCGCGCTCGATACAGCCGTCGACGCTGGCGCTGGAGCGCAGAGCACCTCGATGGCGCTCCGAGACGGCCTCGCCGCGCTCGAGATCTCCTCGCACCAGATCTACGAGGCGATGCTCGCTGACGCCGAAGAGCCCTGAGCTGCTGCTTTCCCCCGTTCGCCCCCCCCGTTCGAGACCCCCCGTTCGACCCGATTGATCGATCCCCGGCATGGCGCGGCCTGACTACTATGCAATTTTGGGCGTCGCTCGCGACGCCGACGAGGCCGAGATCAAGAGGGCCTACCGCCGGGTCGCGCTCGAGAGCCACCCCGATCGCTTCCCCGACGACGAGGACGCCCACGAGCGGTTCCGCCAGGCCTCCGAGGCCTACGAGACCCTCAGCGATCCGCTCAAGCGCGCCCGCTACGACAGCTCGCGGCTGCTGCCCGAGACCCTCGATCTCGCCCGCGCGCCGACCATCTCCACCGCCCGCGACGTGTTCGCCAACTTGTTCGGCGACGTGTTCGGCAACCGCCGCGAGAAGCGACGCAAGGGTCGTGACATCCGCTACACCCTCACCGTCGAGCTCGCCGACGCGGTGCTCGGATCGAGCCACACGATCAGCTTCGAGGGCCGCGGCGCGTGCGAGCAGTGTGCGGGCAGCGGCGCCGAGCCAGGCGGCCGTGAGCCGATCGAGTGCCCCAACTGCGGCGGCAGCGGCGAGGTCAAGACCGGCGGGCTGTTCAGCCGCCGCAGCAAGTGTGGCCGCTGCGATGGCTTGGGCATGATCCAACAGGATCCGTGCACCGTCTGCCGCGGCCGCGGGGTCCTCAAGCGCCAGCGCTCGTTCGACGTCCGGCTCCCGCCCGGCACCGAGAACGGCACCGAGAAGGTCCTGCGTGGGCAAGGCGAGCCCGGCCGCTACGGCGGCGACCCCGGCCACCTGCGCATCACCGTCAACGTCCGCCCGCACGACTGGCTGCGGCGCGAGGGTCAAAACCTCGTCGTCCGCATCCCGATCTCGCTGACCCGCGCGGCGCTCGGGGGCAAGGTCCCCGTGCCGACCATCGACGGCTGGGTCGACATGGACGTCCCGGTCGGGGTCACGAGCGGGGCCAAGCTCCGGCTCAAGGGCAAGGGCGTCCCCGACACCCGCGGTGGCCGGGGTGACCAACTCGTCGAGCTCCAGATCGAGACCCCCAAGAACCTCGACAACACCCGGACCCGCGAGTTGCTGCTCGAGCTCGAGCGCACCATGGACCGCGAAGCCGTGCTCCCGGGCCACCGCAAGCTCCTCAACGCCCTAGCTGAGCACCAGGGCCGGGCCGACAAAAACTAGCCTACCATCGTCACAGCGCTCGGTTCATGGTCTACATCGACATCCAGCACCGCGAGGTCACCCTGAAGCTGGTCTACTACGGCCCGGCGCTCAGCGGCAAGACCACGAACTTGCAGCAGCTGCACCAGCGCATGGTCAACCACGCCGGCAGCGAGCTCGTCAGCCTCGACACCCGCGACGATCGGACCTTGTTCTTCGACCTGCTCCCGCTCGAGTTCGAGACCCAAGGCGGCTTCAAGATCCGCCTCAAGCTGTTTACGGTCCCCGGCCAGGTCATCCACAACGCCACGCGCAAGATCGTCTTGCAGGGCGCCGACGGGGTCGCGTTCATCGCTGACTCCCGCGTCGGCCAGACCCGCAGCAACAACGAGTCGTTCGCCGATCTCAAGCACAACCTGCGCGAGCACGGCCTCTCGTTTAGCGACATCGCCCTCGTCATCCAGTTTAACAAGCGCGACCTCCCGGGCATCCGCAGCGACGCCGAGGTCAAGAAGATCGCGACCAAGGGAAAAGAGCCCGTGTTCACGGCGGTGGCGATCGACGGGCATGGGGTCGCCGAGACCTTCATGGGCCTCGCGGCCCTGAGCTGGGCCAAGCTCGAGGCCAAGTTCAACTTCTCGGAGCGGTTTGGGGTCACCCACGCGGACTTCATGAGTCGCATCGGCGAGCTGTTCGAGGGTGGGGGAGCGGCGTGAGCGGCGGGCGGACGCCTGCGGAGCTCGAGCCGCCCGCGGAGCTCGGCGCGCCGGATCGCCGGCCGCCGCTCGAGCGCCTCGTGCGGCGCGACGACCTCGCCCGCACGCTCGCGCCGTTCGTCGAGCTCGGCGAGGGCGAAGCCGTCGACGGGCTCGCCGTGTTCGACCGCGACGGCCTGCGCTACGTGCAAGTCGGCGGCGGGCCCATGCAGCGCTGGGAGCAGCTCCCGCCCGAAGCCCTCGACGCCCTGCGTCGGGTCGGCGCCCGTGACTTTCGCATTGGCGAGCACCTGTTTGCGATTCGGCCGTGCTTCGCGGGCGCCGATCGGGTCGGCAGCTTCTTGATCTCGAGCGCCCGCGAGCGGGTCAGCGCGGGCTCGGGCGAGGGCTCGCTCGCGGCCCTCGCCGACGCCCTGACCGGCGTAGTGGGGGCGGTGCTGCAAGCCGGGTTTGCGACCTGGGTGACCTCGGAGATGCACCTCGCCGCGAGCGAGAGCAACTACCGGGCGCTGCAACAGCGCAACGCCGAGCTCGAGCGGGCGGTCGCTCATCTGCGCGAGGTCGACCAGCTCAAGAGCAACTTCTTGGCGACCGTCAGCCACGAGCTGCGGACCCCGCTGACCAGCATCATCGGCTTCTCCGAGATGCTCGCCAAGGGCATCGCAGGGCCGCTCAACGAGGAGCAGACCGAGTACGCCAAGACCATCCTCGATCGCGGTGAGGAGCTCTTACGGTTGATCACGCAGATCCTCGAGATGTCCAAGATGGAGCTGGGCACGATGCGTCTGCAGCTCGAGCCCAACGCGCTCGCCGACGTGGTCGGCCGCGCGTTCTCAGCCGCGACGATCCCCGCCGAGCGTGCCCGCGTGCACCTCATCCACGAGCTCGACAGCGAGCTGCCCAACGTCTTGATCGATTCGGACAAGGTCCAGCAGGTCCTCGTCAACCTGATCTCCAACGCGATCAAGTTCAACCACGCGGCCGGTGAAGTCATCGTCCGGGCCGAGCTCGCGCCCATGCGTCGGCCCTTCGAGGAGGACTTCTTCGGTGAGGAGGCCGCCGACGCCCTGCGCGTCTCGGTCAGTGACACCGGCATCGGCATCCCCAGCGATCAGCTCGGGCGGATCTTCGACGCCTTTTATCAGGTCGACTCGAGCTCGACGCGCGAACATGGCGGCGCCGGCCTCGGCCTGTCGATCGTCCGCAAGCTGATCGAAGCCCACGGCGGCGAGGTCTGGGCCGAGAGCATCATCGGCGTCGGGACGACCTTCCATTTCACGCTGCCGATCGCCGAGCAGCCGATCCCCAAGATCGCCTGACGCGGCCCGATCGAGGCGCCCCACTCGTCGCTTTTCGCTCGTCGGGGCGCGCTAGGGGCTTGGCGCACCGGTCGACTTGGGGCAAGCTCCGATGCGGTCGAGACCCCTCGGAGCGCTCGGTTTGAACGATCAAGAACAGCTGTCGGAGCTCGAGCGCCTGGCCACGGAGCTCGATGTGGATGTGACCTACGAACCCATGGGCGGCCTCGTGCAGGGCGTCGGCGGGCTGTGCCGCGTCCACGGGCGCTACCGGATCATCATCGACCGCAAGCTCAAGGCGCCCGAGCGGCTGCAGGTCGTGGCCGACGCCCTGCGCCGGTTCGACACCGAGAAGCACTTCGTATCGCCGCAGGTCCGCTTGCTGCTGGGCTGAGCCGCCTACGGCCGGAGCAGGTTAGCGAGGGCCGGATCGCTCTCGAGCAGCGCGGCGATCTCTCCGCGCAGCCGCGCGAGCTGCTCGGGCGCGACGCCCGGAGGCAGCTGCTCGGCGAGGACCTGGTCGATGAGCAGCTGCTGGGCCGCGGCGGGATCGAGCGCTCCGCTGGCGAGGCCCTCGGCGATCGCTCGGTTAGCCTCGAGCGTCGTGGCCTCGATCGCGGCGCTGTCGACGACGGCGTCGACGCCATCGACGCCATCGACGCCCTCGACCCCAGCTCCAGCCGCGACCCCGTCAACCTCGCCCACGCCGCCGGAGGCCGCAGACACCCCAGGGATCTTGGGGTTTAGATCGATCTCGTCCGAGCTGCTCATGCGCCTCGCTCGACAATAGCACCGTCGTGGCCCTCGCCAATCAGCGCTGCACGCGGAACGCCGGACCGCGCCAAGCGGGCGGGCGTGGGACGGGAGTGACTGCGGGGTGACTGCGGGAGTGACTGCGGGAGTGACTGCGCAAGAGAACAGCGGCGAGGCGGCGACCGTGGAGGTCACGCATGTAGGTGAAAGCATTGACTTTCGTCGCTTACACGGGTCTGATCGCCCCGCGCCGTTTTGACGCGGCGCGCACCTTCGCTGGAGCGTTCCTTGTTGGACCTGCCCAAAAAACTCGCTCAATACCAAATCCTCGGACGCATCGCTTTGGGCGGTATGGCCGAGGTTTACAAGGCTGTGTCGCGCGGGGTCGAGGGCTTCGAGAAGGTCGTCGCCATCAAGCGCATCCTCCCGCACGTCGCCGAGGACGAAGAGTTCATCACGATGTTCAAGGATGAAGCGCGCATAGCAGCGCAGCTTCAGCACTCGAACATCGCTCAGATCTACGAGCTCAAGTCGGAAGGCGAGACCTTCTACATCGTGCTCGAGTACGTGCCGGGTCGGGACCTTCGCTCGATCTTCGAGCACGGCCGCGCGATCAAGCGGCCGATGCCGCTGGCCCAAGCCTGCTACGTCATCATGCAGGTCTGTGAGGGGCTCGAGTACGCCCACAACAAGAAGGACCGGCACGGGCGTCCGCTCGGGCTGATCCACCGCGACGTCAGCCCGCCCAACGTGCTCGTCTCCTACGAGGGCGAGGTCAAGCTGATCGACTTCGGCGTGGCCAAAGCCGCCGGGCGTGCGTCGCAGACTCAAGCGGGGATCCTCAAGGGCAAGTTCGGCTACATGTCGCCGGAGCAGGTCCGCGGCGCGACCATCGATCGGCGCAGCGACGTGTTCTCGCTCGGCGCGGTGCTCTGGGAGGTGCTCTGTAACCAGCGCCTGTTCCAGGCCGAGACCGACTTCGCCACCTTGGAGAAGGTGCGCACGGTCAACGTCGATCCGCCCAGCCGGATAAACCCTGCGGTCCCGACCAAGCTCGAGCAGATCGTGATGCGCTCGCTCGCGGCCGATCTCAACGAGCGCTACCAGTCTGCATCGGAGCTGCACGACGCCCTCCAGGCGTTCATGTTCGAAGAGGGCCTGTTCTACAGCCGCAAGAACCTCGCGGAGTGGATGCAGGAGCATTTCGCCAAGGAAATCGAGGCGGAGAAGGAGTCGGCGCGCCAGGTCCCGCCAGCGCCGCCGCCATCGAGCAAGCCGAGTAAGAGCACGATGATGAACCCGGGAAGCCGCCCACCACCGCCACAAAGCGGCGGAAAGAAGCCGCCGCCACCCCCGCCGGGAGGCCGTCCCCCGCCGCCCAAGCCCGGCCGCCCGTCGGCGGTGACGACCGAGGCCCACCCCTCGATCGCGTCGCTCGGCGAGGCCGCCATGGGTCCAGCCAAGCGCAGCCCGCCCAAGCCCGGGCGCGCGCGGGCCAAGACCATGGTCATGACCAACTCCAAGCCGGACATCCCCGGCATGGGCAAGCCGGCGGCGGCGGGTCGGCCCAAGCCCGCTCGCCCAGCGGCCGGTGGAGCGGCCGCCAGCGCCGACTTCGACTGGGACGACGACGAGCTCGAGACCAAGCTGTTCGAGGGCCAAGAGGAAGAAGAGGCGCTCGCCGCGTCCGGCCACAACCGCACGGTGCTCCCCGGAAACAGCCCCAGCGCGCCGGTCCCCGCGGCCGCGCCGATGAGCGCCCCGTCTGGGCCCCTCGGCGGTCCGCGGCCAAGCCCCAGCGGCCCGCCGCCCGGGGCCCAAGGCCCGTTTGGGGCCGCGCCCGGGGGTCCACCACGCGGACAGCTCCCGACCCCCGGCGGTCCCCGTCCGTCCGGTGGTCTGCCGGCTCCCGGCGGCGGCTTGCCGGCTCCCTCGGGCGCGCACGCAGGTCATGCGGCCGCCCAGCAGGTGCAACCGAGCGGCCCCATGGGAGGACCTGCGCCCTACGGTAACCAGGCGCAGGCGCAGTACCCCCAGCAACAACAGCAGCAGCCGCAAGCGCAGCCGCAGTACCAGCAGCAAGCGCAGCAGCAGTACCAGCAGCAGCAGCAGCACCACCAGCACCAGCAGCAGCAGCAGCAGCAGCAGCAGCAGCAGTACCAGCAGCCTCCGCCGGCCATGGCGCCGGTCGAGGAGGACAAGCGCACCAACGTCGCGCTGATCATTGGCATCGTCGGCGGCGTCGCGGCGGTCCTCGCGTTGGTGGCGGTCCTCGTGTTCGGGCCCGGGCTCGGGGGCAGCAAGGACGGCGAGACCGCCGAAGCCAAGGACGCGGACGAGGCCCCCGTCGCAGCGGTCGGCGGCGTCAACCTCGAGCTGAGCCCGGCGGACGCCACGGTCACCATCGACGGCAAGGACTACCCGGGGGGTTCACCGCGGGTCATCGGCGACCTCAGCGTTGGGACCCACACCATCGTGGTCAGCAAGGGCGACGACTTCGTGCCGCTCACCCAAGAGGTCACGGTCAAGGCTGGCGAACCCGTGAGCGTGCCGCTCCAGCTGCAAGCGCGCGCCGTGGCCCTCTCGATCAAGGTTGATCCGCCGGCGGCTGCGCTGACCTTGCTCGCTGGCGACACGCCCACGGCGATCGGCAGCGGGGCGGGCACCCACGAGCACCAGCTTCAGCGTGAGCCGGGCGTCGAGTACACGATCAAGGCCGTCGCCGCCGGCTTCGATGACGCCTCGGTCCCCGTCGTCTTCACCGGCGCCGCGGCCCAGGAGCTCACGGTGACCTTGGCCAAGACGGCCGTCGCGGTCGCCGACACGCCCACGCCCACGCCCGAGGTCAAGAAGCCCCCGAAGAAGACCCCGGCCCCGGCCAAGGCGAAGAACTCGGAGCTCAAGATCGGCGTCGCCCCTGGCAGCCCGCCCGCCGACGTCTTCGTCAACGGGAAGAAACAGGCCAAGAAGGCGCCGGTGTTCGTGATGGTCTCGGCGGGTACCCACACCGTCAAATGGAAGTGGGACGACGGCAAGACCGACACGCAAAAGGTCACGATCGGCGAGAACGAGTCCAAGCTGCTCAAGGGCAGCAAGTAGCAGGGCAGCAAATAGCAGGGCCGCAAAAAGCAGAGCCCGGCCCCGCGCCGGGCTCTGCTTTTTGTGATCGGCTTTTGCTATCATCGGGCGTGCGTAAGTCGGTCCTCGCGCTGCTCCCAGTGCTGCTCGCCGCGATGGTCTGGAGCCACCGCGGCGTCAAGCGAGCGCGCGACGAGTTCCCCCGGGATCAGGACGTCTTGTACCTGCCCCCGGCGCAGCACCTCGGCCCGATGAGCTTGGGCTACCGCGAGGCGCTCGCCGACCTGATCTGGATTCGCGCCGTGATCTTCACGGGTGACCGATTCGGGGCGACCAACCACTCCTGGATCATGGAGTACCTCGAGGCGATCTACTCGCTCGCGCCGCAGTTTCGCCGGCCCTACGCGTGGGGCGGCGTGGTGTTCATCTACAGCGGCGAGGCCATCGACCGGGCCATGGTCGATCGGGCGATCGCCCTGTACACCCGCGGGCTCGAGCGCTTCCCCGAGGATCACGAGCTGCTGTTCGCCGCCGGCATGCTCTTGACCCGCGACGTTCAGACCACGCCGGGCTACACCGAGGTTGAGCGGATTGAGGCGATGACCGAGGGGGTCACGCTGATCCGCAAGGCCGCGGCGTTCGGGGCACCGCCGCTGGTCCGCGAGCTCGCCGCGACCTTGGTCAGCGAGGGCGGGGCGGACCAGCTGGCGATCCAGTTCCTCGAGAATCAGCTTCTGCAGGCCGAGGACGAGGGCCTGCGCCGGCTGTTGCGGCAAAAGCTCGAGGCCGCCGTCGGCGAGGCGGGGTCTGAGTCGATCGAGCGGCTGCGTCGGGAGTTCGAGGAGGAGCATAAGGCCGCGGCGGGCTATGTGCCGGCGGATTTGTATGTGCTGATCCGCGAGCAGAGCCCATGATCCCCGCCCATCCTTGATCCCCGCCCGAGAGTCATGGCTGCGTGACTGGCGCGATCTGCTTGTCGCGTCGATCGCGGTTTGATCCCCTGATCCCCGCCCGAGAGTCATGGCTGCGTGACTGGCGCGATCTGCTTGTCGCGTCGATCGCGG
>Ga0114946_10000174_pt1 | contig 38408 bp, 28 predicted proteins | sample WalLakDeSediment_FD_88676 | JGI IMG/M metagenome (GOLD analysis project Ga0114946, IMG submission 88676) | Lake sediment microbial communities from Walker lake, Nevada to study Microbial Dark Matter (Phase II) - Walker Lake 11/02/13 Deep Sediment | ecosystem: Environmental > Aquatic >... | reverse complement strand
CGTGTTCGTGTTCGTGTTCGTGCCCGTGTTCCTGTGCATCCAGATCTTGTCCATGCATCCTGAAACCCAACTGATTGGCCTGAATCCCGGATCGCTCCACCCGTTCCAAGTGAACCGATATCCCATCCAGGTTCAGAGATTCCAACGCCTCTTCCAGAGCGGCCAAAGGCGCCCCGGCGTCCAGCAAAGCGGCCAGGGTCATATCCCCGCTCATCCCGCCAATCAGATCGAAATAGGCCACACGATCCGTCTCCATCACGTCTCTCTTCCTTTTCGAGCCGTCCGAACGATCATGGCAGCGTAGCATCCGGCGCCGAACCCGTTGTCGATGTTCACCACCGCGGTACCCGCGGCGCAACTGTTCAACATGGCCAGAAGCGGGGCCAGGCCCTTGAAGTGCGCTCCATATCCCACGCTGGTGGGCACGGCCACCACCGGCACATCCACCAACCCGGCCACCACGCTGGCCAGAGCCCCCTCCATCCCTGCCACCACCACGATGACCATCGCCCCGTACAAAACCTCCACATGATCCAGCAACCTGTGAAGCCCGGCCACGCCCACGTCATACAGTCGGCGCGCAGGGATCCCCTGGGACTCCACGGTCAAGGCCGCTTCCTCGGCCACGGGCTGGTCCGCCGTACCCCCGGAACAGACGCAAACCGAGGGACACGAAGGGTCCACGACCGGTTCGTGGCTCAGGATGATCCGCGCTCTTTCGTGAAAGAGAGCTTGCGGCACCCTCGCGAGCACGGCCTCGTATTGCTCCCGGTTGGCCCTGGTCACCAGCGCGAGCTGGTTGGCCTCCACCATGGCCGAAACGATCAGGGCCACCTCCTCTGCCGTCTTTCCCTGTCCGAAAACAGCCTCGGGAAAGCCCTTGCGAATGGGCCTGTGGGTGTCCAGCTTGGCAAATCCCAGTTCCTCATACGGAGCCACGCGCAAGAGCCGCGCCGCCTCTTCCACGTCGATACGTTTGGCTCGGACATCCCGAAGAATTTTCTCGAGATCCAAAGTGATATCCTTTAATGACCGCGGTCGGTGTTCTCGATGAACGCTCTCAACATCTTGGAACGTACAGGATGCCGCAATTTCCGCAGAGCCTTGGCCTCGATTTGCCTCACCCTTTCCCGAGTGACCTTGAACATCTCCCCCACCTCTTCCAGGGTCCTGGCGTATCCGTCACCGATTCCGAACCGGTACATGATGATCTTTTCTTCCCTGGGCGTAAGCGTGGACAACACCTCTTCGATCCGGTCCTGAAGCAGGCTGTACGCCGTGGAATCCGACGGGGAAATGGCGCGTTCGTCCTCGATGAAATCCCCGAACACCGTGTTGCCGTCGTCCCCGATCGGCGTCTCGAGGGAAATGGGCTGCTGCGCCATCTTCAACACGCTTCGGACCTTGTGTACCGGCATTCCCATCTTCTCGGAGATCTGCTCGGGCGTGGGTTCCCGTCCCATCTCGATCACCAACTGCTTGGATACCCTCATCAACTTGTTCATGGTCTCGATCATATGCACCGGGATCCGGATGGTCCTGGCCTGATCCGCGATGGCCCGCGTGATGGCCTGCCTGATCCACCACGTGGCATAGGTGCTGAACTTATAACCCCTGTGATAGTCGAATTTGTCCACCGCCCTCATGAGTCCCAGATTTCCCTCCTGGATCAAATCCAGGAAGGACAATCCCCTGTTCGTATACTTCTTCGCAATGCTGATGACCAGCCGCAGGTTGGCCTTCACCATATTGGTCTTGGCTTCGGTGAACTCGTTTTCCCGGGATTGGATCTGTTGGATCAGTGAAAGATTTTCCTTGGAGGTGCCTCGGGATTCCGTCTCGATCTTCTTGATCTTCTTGTGCGCGGTACGAATGCGCTCCTCCGCCGTGGCCAGCTCCTTGACGGTCATGCCAAAACGGGACTTCAGTCCCCGAGCCGTGATCTTCTTCCTTTTCAGGTCCGCCGCGGCCTGCAGCACCTTTTCCGGGGCGCAAGGCAGGTCTTCGAGATGGCTCTGGCACTTCTGGAGTCTCGCTCCGATCATGAAGATCTTGTTCGTGATTCTCTCGATCTCGGCCTTGGCCAGATGAAATTGCGCGATCATCTCGCCGGAGCATTCCTTCTCCTCTTCGATCTTGGTCAGCAAATCGACTCTCTCTGCCACTCGGGTATTCTTCCGCATGGCCTTGGAATGACATTCCGTGATCCTGGCCTCGATCTCCTTCAACTTCTTGAGCATCTTGGGCAGCTTGTCCGACAATTTCTGGCGCGCCTTGATGGAGGTCAGACTGGTGAAATCCTCCACCCCGATCTTCTTTTCCGAGAAACGAACAGCCAGCTTGATGACATCCTCCAGACAAGTCCAGGACTTGTAGATCGTCTCGTAGTATTCCCTCTCCGCGGTCTCGATGGTCTTGGCCAGTTCCACCTCTTGAAAGCGGCTCAGAAGCGGCGTGCGACCCATATCCCGAAAATACAGCTTCACAGGATCATCGGCCGACGGCGTGATGTCATCGTCCGCATCATGGTCCACGAACTCGCCATCATCGTCATCCTCGCTGACTGGTCTTCGAGGCTTGATGCCTGGGCCCGGCACCAAATCGATATCCATCTCGCCCAGAGCGATGAGAACGTTCTCTATGTCGTCCGAAGAGATGATATCCTCGGGCAACAGGTCGTTGACCTCATCATACGTCAACCGCCCTTTGCTCTGTCCCACCTCGATCAGATCATGCATGTCATCTTCAAGACCGGAGTCCATCATGCTTTTCCCCATTCATCAACCTCCAAGATCCTTTGGAATCCCATCCCCACCGGCAGGGAGATGGAACCCTTCCTTAACAACGGAATTCCGTTCGTTTCAGTTCCAACCATTGCCGCTGCAATCGCGCGACCTCATCAAAACGTCCCTGTTCCTGCGCCAGTCGCATCGACTCCTTCAATTCCCGCATTCGAGCTCGAAGCGCAACCTCGGCCAGCTTGTCCAGACATTCCTTCAAAGTCTGTCCCGGATCCGCGAACTCCGCCTCGTCCATGACCAGACTCGACAAGGTTCCCTGCAACTCCTCCGGGGCTTCGCGCAACAACGTCGCCGCGTCCCACTCGCATCCTCGCGCCTGCAATTGTTCCGCCTTCTTCAAGAGCGAACCGAAGGTGTCGTCCCGAACCTGGACCTCCTCCAATCCATGGAAAATCCCCTCTCGCAGATGCGGGAAATGAATCGCCAGGGAAAGCAGGCCCTTGCACGCCACAGCCGTCCCATTGGGTTTGGGCTCCCATGCCAGGGTCTTTCCGTCCACCTTGCCCACACGCCTGAATCGTCCCAACTCCCGTCTCACCACGGCCTCTGACACGGCCAATCTCTCCGCGATCTCTCCCAGGTAGGACTCCAGCTCCACTTCGTTCCTCACCTTGGCCAGAATCGGCAAGAGTTCCTCCAATACCGCCACCTTGTCCTGCACGTCGGCGTTGCGGGACAACCCATGCCGCGCGATCCTCATACGAACCAGTCCCTCCGCCCCCCTCAGGGCCTGTTTCAGGGCCTCAGGTCCGCGATTCACCACCACGTCGGCTGGATCCATTCCCTTTGGCAACGACGCCACACGCACCTGAAACCCCTCTTCGACACACACCTCCAGGGCGCGAAAAGACGCCTCTTGTCCCGCGCTGTCCGCGTCGAACAGCACGATCATCCTGTCACAATGCCTGCGCAACAATTGGGCCTGTTCCCGGGTCATGGCGGTCCCCAAGGGCGCCACCGTGTTGTTCACCCCGGCCGCGGCGCACAGAATCACGTCGAGGTATCCTTCTGCCACGATCACCTCGTTCGCCTCGCATAGGGCCGACCGGGCCTGATCAAACCCATAGACCATGTGTCCCTTGTTGTAGATGGCCGTGGTGGGGGAGTTGATGTACTTGGCCGGGTTCTCCGAATCCAGAGCCCTTCCTCCAAAAGCGACGCACCTGCCCTTGCCCCGCGTGATGGGAAAGGTGATCCGGTCCCGAAAACGGTCATAGGTGTTGCCTTCTTTCTGAACCACCAAACCGGATTGGACCTGCTGGTTCACGTCGTATCCCTTGGAAGAAAGGACGCCCATGAGGCCTCTCCACTGATTCGGAGCATATCCCAGGCCGTACAAATCCCACATGGGTTCCGGAACAGATCTCGATCGAAGATAGTCCATGGCCTTTCGGCCCTCTTGGGATTCTTTCATCTGTTTCACGAAAAAAAGCTGGGCTTCGGAATGAATCTCTTCCAGGATCGCTTTCAACCGATCCGGCGAGGCGTCACCCTGTTTTCTCGGCAAGGGGATCCCGGCCCTTCTGGCCAGAAGCTCCAGGGTCTCAGGGAAACTGAGAGCCTCGTGGCGCATGATAAACTCGAACACGTCGCCCCCGGCATGGCATCCAAAACAATGGAAGATACCCATCTGGGGATGGACCGTGAACGAAGGCGTCTTCTCCACGTGAAAGGGACACAATCCCTTGTACCGGCTACCCGCGCGCTGAAGGGACACGTATTCCCCGATCAATTCCACGATGTCCGTGGCGTCCTTGATTCGGGCCACGAGCTCATCAGCGGCCAATCCTATCCTCGCTTTCGCCTTGTCGAACAATCCATGTGCCAGGGGTCTTTGCATGGACCCCGCCCCCGGAAGATGCACACCGCGGGCATCTATGGAAAGATGGAATCAACATCATATAACGACCGTATATTCGAATGCAATGATTTTTATCGCCCTGCATGGCTTGAAAGGATGAAACATCCCCCCTGTCATCAACATTGAACTCAAGGGTTTTCAAAACACACGCCCAAACAAGATACACCCGAACAAGAGAGTGAATAGGGTTTACATAACACATCCATGCTGGACATGCAAGGGTTTCACGGAAAAAATGACGTTTTTTTTGGGGGAACCGGGTGATCCTGGACGACGCGGGGCCCTTTTCAGCGCTCCTTGACATTTGGGCTGGCCTTGGTTATGGTTTTCATGGCTTGAAATGACCCATTTTTCGGTTCTTTCGCGCAAACCTCGTTGGCGCGGAGCGGTGCTTGCATGATGGAAATAAATCCAGACAATCAACAGCCAGAACAGCCAGGTACGAGCCTGAGCCAAATGGCCTATGAGGATGAACTCACCGGGCTGGGAAACGGACGCTCTCTCAGGGCTCGACTGCACTTCTTGATGTCCGGCGAGAGCCAGAACACGTTGCCCCTGGCCCTGTTCATGATCGACATGGACCATTTTAAGCTGATAAACGACAGGTATGGGCATGTGGCCGGAGACAAGCTGATCCAACACGTGGGAAAGATCCTCTCCGATTCCGTGGGAGACGCGGGTGAGGTATACAGGTATGCCGGGGACGAATTCACGCTTCTTCTCCCCGGGGCGGAGGAGAAGACAGCCCGGGCCATGGCGCAGCACGTTCTCTCCTCCCTGGCCACCAAGGCTTTTCGCCTCTCCAAGACAGGCGACCCGGAAAAGATCACCCTGAGCCTTGGCGTGGCTTTGTGGCCCAGCGACGCGCAGGATCCGTGCGCTCTGATCGAAGCCGCGGATCGGGGACTTTATCGAGCCAAGCGCCAGGGCCGCAACCGGGCCTCGCTGGTGCGGGATTACGGCACATCGGAAGAACATATCGCCCGGGACGAGGAAATGATTCGCTCCCTGGGATCTCTCATCGGGAGGGACAAGGAGATTCGGGCCATCGAGGACGCGCTTCGAGGAAAAAAATCGACCCTGCCTCGGGCCTTGCTCTTCCTCGCGGGGCCCGGCATGGGCAAGAGTTCCCTCGTGGAGGAAGGCGTTCGCAGGGCTCGCAACCTGGGATTCGCCGGCGCGATCACTCGAGGGTACCCGGAGGACGGGAACGCGCCCTATGCCGGAATCAAGAGACTCCTGGAGGATTTGAATCTTCACAAGCCCCTGGATCTGAACGAATTGTGCCGGGACCTGGACCCCTCCTGCCGCGAGGCGGTCCTGCTTCACCTTCAGGGCAAGACGATCGTTTCCGCGGACACATGGTCTCAGACCGAGAGAGCCCACACCTTTGTTGGCCTGTTGGCCCTGCTGGGCCGGCTGGCCGCGAAACGCCCTCTATGTCTGGGACTGGACAACATGGAAAGCATGGACGCCGCGACTTGTCATCTATGCCACAGCCTGTTGATGTCCAAGGACGGACCCCCCATCCTCCTGCTTCTATCCGGCCCGGATCCGAGCGATCTGGAGGATATCGGGGCTTTGGCCGAGTGCCTGAACGATCCGAGAATCTCTGGACGGATTCATCGGCACATCCTCAATCCTTTGAGTCCCCCCGACCTGATTCATCTCCTGGAACCCTTGGATCTGAAAGAGCCGGACAAGGCCGCGGAAGCCCTGTACGAGTCCAGTCGGGGCATTCCCATTCTGGCGCACCACTTGATACGAAAATGGTTCCTAAAGGAAAACGCCAGCGGAATTCCCGACTCGCCCCTGGCGGTCCTTACGGTCGATGAGATCACCCAGGAGGCGCTTGAAGAGCTGGAGCCCCAGGCTCGAAATCTCTTGTTGAGAGCCTCTGCCATGGGAGAGACCTTCAAACCCGAAGACCTGGAATCCTTTCAGGTGGCGCGCAATCCTGGACACATCATCGATCTCCTGGAACACGCCAAGCAGATCGAGCTGGTGGAGAATACAGAGGACTTCGGAGAGGAATCGATCTATCGATTCTCCACCAGAGACATCCAGCAAACCACGTACACGGAACTGCCCGTGGAGGACCGGGAACAGATCCATGAAAGGATGGGTCAACACTTTGAAGAGCGAAAGGACGACCTCTCCGCCTTGATGCGGAGCGTATTTCACTACGCGAGGGCGGGACAGGATCGGAAAGCCGAGGCGCTGAAAGAGGCGGCCGTCGCGCGGGCCAGGCATCTTTTCCTGGCGTCCGAGGCGAACGCTTACCTGCCGCAGGTCAAGGAGAAGCCTGAGGCCGCGATCCAGGAACAGGACCTCTCCAGTCTGGGAGAGGTCATCCGCAACCTTCGGGTCAGCGTTCAGAACGTTCGACTCTTCCCGGCCAACAGCCCCATGGTCGACGATCCGGTGAACCTGCTCATGGAAAACCTGATCCTGTTGTTCCGAAAGATCCCGCAGATCACCTTTTCGGTGGTGGAGGGACAGCTTCTGGTCAACGGCATCGAGTTGCCTCAGAAGGAGGGACTCGCCGAAAGCGCGATCGATCTGTCCTTCCTGTTGACCCATCACAAGATTCGAAGCCTGAGCATCCAGTCCAACACCAGCCTTGTGGAAATCAAATCCATGGTGAACGCCCTGGCCACCAAAGGAGGCGAATTCACCAAGGATGGGGCGTTCGCGCGCAAGCTGCAGGATTTGGGCGTGTACCATGTGCTGGCAGACGAACGTGTTTATGTCCCGTCCACGGTATCCGAGGCCTCGGCGCCGTCCCTTCCGGCCCCAAAGATTCCGCGCCAACCCTCCCCTGACCCGAGGTCCCGGGAGACGACCCTCCAGGAGACACCGATCGAGAGACAGGACTGGCAGTATGCCGTGCATGCCCTGCTCGAGAACGGGAATGAGCGGGGACTCTCTGAGATCACCGGCCTTCTACGAGAGAATCGGAAAGAGGTTCGAAACATGCTCCTTTCGGCCCGACCGGCAGAAGGCACCCCCTCGGAGGCATGGATCACCTTTCTCAGGAGATCCTGGGCTCTCATCGACAAGGGACTCGTGGACAGCGATTCGATCCTGGAAGGGCTGACCGAAGGGACCCTTCTTCTGTTGCGGGCCGCTTTGGAAAACGAGGTCGATCCGAGGATGAAGGCCTTGAGAGACTGCCTGCCGGTTCCCCAGGAGAAAGGCCCACTTCCGGCGTTCGAGGGGATCGCTCCAGAAGAGGAGATCATCGGAGAGGATCCCCCCATCTTGGACGATCCGAAGGGATCGTCCGAGATGGACGAAATCCAGCGGGGCACGGAGAGCGCTTCCAGTTTCCAGGCCAGGATCGAAGAACTTTGCGAACTCTTGAACCAAGAAGACATGGCACAGGCCAGCGAATCCATCCGGATTCTGGGTCAACTGGTGGAACAGATGTCCGGCAAACCCAAACCGGGATGGATGGATGGACTGGACCTGCTCGCACAACGGATCATGGACCACCTGGGCAGGGACCTCACGGACGGGGTCCTGGAAGACGCGACCGATCTATGCGCCAGTCTCATGCACAGGCTGATCCTGGTGGGACATCTCGATCTCGGACTGCGCCTGCTCGCCTTTCTCAAGGATTTGGAGACAGACGCGGACACGCGATCCGTCAAGGCGGTGGCCGCCAGAAAATCCCTGCGCAAAGCCTTGCGAGGCCACTTGTTGCCCCTGGCCATGGCCGACCTGGCCTCCAACGATACGGCCCGAATCAACGCGGCCGGGGCGCTCCTGGCATCCGCCGGGTCCGACGCGGCGGAGGAGATCCTTCATTTCATCTCCAGCACGCAGGAATGCCGCGCCAAGGAAACCGCGGGCCAGATCCTCGTGAGCATGGGCAAGGTCGGAAAACGACGTTTTCTGGAGACCCTGAGCACCACGCCGTCCGTGGAAGCCAGACGGCACCTGTTGGGCGTCATTCACCTGTTCGACGATCAGGATGTCTGGCTCTATCTGGAAACACTTCTCGAAGGCGAGGAGACCGCAGCGATTCGTGCGCTCATCCATCCCCTCTCCCGTGCGGCATCCCCCAGGGCGGTTCCCTTGCTCTTGCGCTTGGCCCAATGGGACGATCCCGGCGTGAAGCGCGAGGCCATCATCGCCTTGGGACGGGTGGGAGATCCCAAGGCCACGGAATTGCTTTTGCAGCTTTTGGAAGACAAGGGACTGTTGGGAGGCGGAATCGATGAAACCCTGGCCCGAGAGGCCTGTATCGCCTTGGGTCGCATCGGACAGCCCGCAGCCGCTGAATCTCTGATCAACATCATGTGGGGCCGAACCAAGGGATACCTGCGAAGAGGATGGTCCCCGAAGGTCGCGGCCGCGGCTGCCTGGGCCCTAGGACAGATCGATACGCCTCAATGTCATCAGGCCCTCAGGGAGGCGGCAGGCAAGAGCAAAGGACCGGTGAAGACGGTGGCAGCTTTGGCACTGGAACAGAAACTAGAGGACCAGGGGAAGAAACTGGAGGCTTTATCCTGAATTCATCTGATTCCCCGGCAAGGGACCGACCTCGACTCGGCCCCCCCCTATCCGTCGTACTCGTCCTCTTCTTCTTCAGCGGAGCGACAGGTTTGACCTATCAGGTCGTGTGGACCCGATCGTTGTCCCTGGTATTCGGAGTGGGCGTGGTGGCAGCCACCGCGGTACTGACCTCGTTCATGGGAGGGCTGGCCCTTGGTAGTTGGGTCGTAGGCAGGTATTCGGACCGCATCAAGAGACCTTTGGCCTGGTACGGTGGGCTCCAAATGGCCATCGCTCTTTCGGGTCTCTTGTTTCCCGCAAGCGTCCAACTTTTGCAGCAGTTTTACGTGTCCCTGCATAACGCCATCGAGGGTTCGGAGGCACTCATCGGTCTGGCTCGGTTCCTGCTTTCCCTGCTCATCCTGCTGGCACCCACATCCCTGATGGGAGGCACCCTTCCCCTCTTGGCCAGCGGAGCCAAGACCTCATTGTCCGAATCCGGCCTGAGGGTGGGATGGCTGTACAGCGTGAACACTCTGGGCGCTGTTCTCGGCTGTTTTTCCGCGGGTTTCATCTTCCTTGGGACCATAGGCATGCGAAATCTGCTCTTTGGAGCGGCCGCCATCAACATCCTCATCGCGGTCGTCTCCTTGATCCTGGGATGGAGGCCCCAGGAAAAGGAAGCGTCCAAACAAGAGGTGAAACGGGATTCCCTGGACATGGATACGACCTTGGCGGACGTGCGATGGTTGCTGGTGGCCATGGCCATGGCAGGCTTCGCCGGCCTGGCTTACGAGATCCTTTGGATGCGCATGCTCGTATTCTTCCTGTGGGGATCCGTGTACGCCTTTACCGCCATGCTCACCACGTTTTTGGTGGGATTGGGACTGGGCAGCCTGGTAATGACGCATCTCGCGGACCGACTGGACCGGCCGGACGGCGTCTTTGGGCTCCTGCAAGCCTTGGTGGGCTTCACCGCGTGCCTGACCCTTCCGATCTTCGTGGTGTTGTTCCCGTGGCTCAAGGAAACCTGGAGCGATTTCGCCCTGGCATCCTGGGGGTCCCCCAACTACCTTAAATTCGTCAAATCCTTCCTGGTGATGATCCTGCCCACCCTGCTCATGGGAGCGAGTTTCCCTGTGGCTGTTCGATGCTACGTCCACCGGCTGGACAAGATGGGATCCGATGTGGGACGTCTCTACGCTTGCAACACCTTCGGGGCCATGGGCGGCGCCGCCTTTGCCACGTTTGTCATGCTCCCCTTGTTCGGAGCGCACAGAGCCATTTTGTGCATTTCCGGCCTCAACGCGGCCGCCGCGGTGCTGGCCCTGACTCGACTGCCCAGGGGATCGAGGCTGGGCTGGGCCATTACCGGGGTGTTGGGGCTTCAGATCATCTTGTGTCTGGCTCTGTTTCCCCGGGAGATGATCCTCAAGAGCGAAGGGGAGGACGGACCGGTCTTATATTACAAGGATGGAGCCATGGCCACGGTCAAGGTCTGGGAGACCTTCGACGGTTCGGAACGTCACCTGAGCATCAATGGATATCCTGTGGCCGGGGTGGCCCCGGATTACGCGGAGGTGCAGAAGATGCTGGCTCATCTGCCTTGTCTTCTCCAGTCCACAGGTCCGGAATCCGTGATGATCATCGGGTTTGGCACCGGGGGAACCTCCTGGGGCGTGACGTTGCATGAACCGGCCTGGGTGGAGTGCGTGGAACTGGTCCCGGGCGTGCCGGAAGCCGCTGAATGGTTCGCTGACAAGGTCAACCATCACGTGCTCAAGCAGGATGGATTTCACCTTATCCTGGAAGACGGCAGGAACAGGGTGCTGACCACGCGCAGAAGCTATGACGTCATCACCGTGGACGCGACCTCCCCCAAGCACGCGGGCAATGGAAGCCTGTATGCCCTGGAATTTTATGTGGATTGCAGGAAAAAACTGACCGAGCAAGGACTCCTCGCCCAGTGGCTTCCCTTCCATCTCCTCACCGAAGAGGAGGTCCGAATCATTCTTTCCACCATGCGGCAGATCTTTCCCCACACCACGGTCTGGCTGACGAGTCGAAGATGGTACGCGCTGGCCCTGGGCACCTTGACCCCCATGAGAATCGATTACCAGGAGCTGGATCGACGCATGGCCAATCCCGCGCTGCTTCAGGATCTTGAGGATCTGGACATCCACGGTCCGGACGATCTTCTGGCCTGCTTCGTCATGGGCGAGATGGGACTCAAAGACTACTGTGGAAACGTGCCGCTGAACACGGACGACCATCCCATCATCGAGTATTACAGATACAACACGGATTGGGGCGTCTTTCCCTTCCCCGGCAGCCCGGAATCCGTGCCTGTCTTCAATGTGCCGGCGGACCGGCGGGAAGGCCTGGTCCGCGCCATCGAAATCTCCCGGCTCTTGACACGGGCCAGTTACCTCTACGCCCACTGGGATCCCATGGGATGTAAACAATTGCTGGACCGTGTTCTGGAGATCGATCCAGAAAACAAGGGAGCCCTGGATCTTCTCGGACAATGGAACGAGGTCTACGCCCCCATGTTGCGGCAACAATTCGAGGCGCCGAGATCGAGGAGCAAGGATGAAAATCGCGCTGCTCAACTTCGCGCAGCAGTACAGTTCGGACGCTTCCCGGCTCTTGGCCTCGTTGCTCAAGAGACAAGGCCACCGGGTCCGTCTCGTCTTCCTGCGCAAGGAACATCGAGGCCTCCTGCGTAGGAAACGACTCCGATTCGAGCCCTACTCGAGCGAAGAGGTGGAAGACTTGCTGGCCTTGCTTCGGGACATGGACGCGGTCTTCGCGAGCCTGCTCAGCGTGCATTCGATTCGAGCGCTCGAGCTCTTGCGCGCGTTGCGTCCCAGGTTCGAGGGTCCCATCCTTCTCGGAGGAATCCATCCCACGGTCTGCCCTGAACCCTGCGCCCAGGCGGCGGACTGGATCTGCAGGGGAGAAGGGGACGAAGCGGTGCTGCACATGGCCGAGGCCCTGGAGGAAGGAGGTTCCCTGGATGCGCTCGACAACGCCGGGTACTGGAGGAAGGGACGCTTGCATCTCAATCCGCTCCGTCCCCCAATCCCAAAGCTGGACCCTCTGCCCTTTCCGGACTACAGGCTTCAGGACGACTGGGTTCTGGAACAGGGACGTTTCGTTCCCATGACCTCGAAACGGTTCGAGAAAGACCACGTGGAATGGGGCTTCGGCCTGCCCACGTATTGCATCCTCTCGGCCAGGGGGTGTCCCTTACGGTGCACCTATTGCTACAACTCCCTTCACGTGAAGACCTATGGCGGCAGATTGCCCATGCGTTTCATGAGCCCAGAGCGGGCGATTCGCGAGGTGGAAAGCGCGCTGTCCAGGCACACCTTCCTGCGCCGGGTCTTCTTTTGCGACGATGATTTTTTCGCCAGGCCCGAAGAGGAATTCCGGGCTATGTGCGGGCTGTACCGGGAGCGCGTGGGATTGCCCTTCCGATGCGAGGCCAGCGCCAGGACCTTGACCGAGGAAAAGCTTCAATGGGCCTTGGACGCCAACCTGAAGGGCGTAGAAGTGGGTATCCAGTCCGGGAGCGACAGGATTCGAAACCAGGTGTATGGACGCCCGGAAACCGAGGCCATGTTGCTGAAAGCGGGACATCTTCTCCATGAGGCGTCACGCTCTCACGGCTTGGTCGTGGACTATGATGTCCTGGTGGACAATCCCTACGAAACCACGGAAGAACGAGTGGAAACGGTCCGGTTCATGGCCGGGTTTCCACGGCCTTTCCGGCTCAACGTCTTTTCCGTCCTTCCGTTCCCCGGCACCGAGTATCGGGAACGCCTGATCGAGGATCGACTCCTGGACGCGGATCCGGCCTTGTACAACAGAAACTACGTGGATCTGTTCCGATCGGACCTTACATGGACCACGCTGTTGCTTCTTCTTCAAAGCCAGGCGCCCTGGCTGACACCGAGCTGGATTCTGAAGCCGGCCCTGAAGGCGAACAAGAGCCGCTGGTCGGACCGCTTCGCCAAAGCGGTGGGTTGGCTTGTGGGCGAGTGGCTTCTTCCCCTGGGCTTCGCCCTCTGGATGCTCAAGTCCAGGCTCCTCGATGGATGGAACAAGGCGGGAACTCTCTGGAAACGAGGGAGACAAGGAACCCGGCGAGAAAGGACCACGGCTTGATCTCAAGCGCCTGGAACGGTACGATCATGCCCACGATTTCCGCAATGCATGGTTCATGGAAGGTATCAAGGAGAACCGAAGATGGCCAGAGACAAAGTCAGTGTGATCGGCGCGGGCAAGGTGGGTTCCACCACGGCCCAATGGATCGTGTCCCAGGATCTGGCGGACGTGGTCCTGATCGACGTGGTGGAGGGACTTCCCCAGGGTTGCGCCCTGGACACCTTGGAAGCCGCGCCTGTGCTCGCCTCCTCGATGTCCTGCGCGGGATGTCAGGACTTCGAGGCCGTGGAGGGTTCACGGATCGTGGTCATCACGGCAGGGAAGCCCAGAACCCCGGGAATGTCGCGGGACGATCTTCTCGCGATCAATGCCTCGATCGTGAGCAAGGTGGCCCAGGCCTGCGGCGAAAGGGCGCCACAAGCCATTTATATCGTGGTCACCAATCCCCTGGACGTGATGGCCTATGTGGTCAAGCGCGCTGTGGGCGCCGATGAAAAGCGGGTGGTCGGCATGGCCGGAGTGCTGGACACGAGCCGATTTCGCTCCTTTGTGGCCCACGCTCTGAACGTATCTGCCAGGGATGTGCAAGCCCTGGTCCTGGGAAGCCACGGGGACGATATGATTCCGTTGATTCGCACCGCCACCGTGGGAGGGGTTCCCCTGACCGACCTGCTTTCCGTCGAGGCGATCGAGGCCCTGGTACAGAGGACCCGCAATGGGGGGGCTGAAATCGTGGGATTGCTCAAGACGGGCAGCGCCTATGTCGCGCCCTCGGCCTCCGTGGTCGAGATGGTACAGTCCATCCTCAAGGACCAGAAGCGGCTTCTCCCCTGTTCCGCGTACCTGACAGGACAATATGGGATCGAGGACGCCTTTGTGGGCGTGCCTGTGGTGCTGGGATCCGAGGGTATCGAAAGGGTGATCGAGTTTTCCCTGACACAGCAGGAGCAACAACGCCTTGCCGCCTGCGCGCGCAGCGTCAAGGAAATGATAGCCAAGGTGTGAGGGGGGGGGACATGAGGCTGACAGAAGCTATCAAAACTGGACGAGAATACAAACGCAACACTCTTCCGTAGGATTGCCTCCCTGGTGGAGGAAAGCGAACTCATCAAGGTGATGCGCGGTCTCTATGCAACATCCTCCGCCTCGCTAGAAGCGATCAGTGCCAGCGTCCATAGCCGCAAACGACCTCGACTATGTCTTCGTCCCCTATCAATCGTCGTCAGTCAGGATGTGAAGTGAAATCCTCGTTTGCATGCTCAGTTAGACGTTGGCACAGACGATCTGAGAATCGATACCCTTGCTTTCGAAGCTCTCGTAGTACAGTTGAGACTGAAGGGATAAGCTGATGGTCTTTTGCCTCCAACAGCACCCTTCCTGTGCCAATAATGTCGACGCCCCGCTTCCTGGCTACCGCGCGCCCCTTCCTCTCGTCGACAAGAAGAGGGCACTGGTGTCGCTCAGCGAGAACGATTGCAGCGCACTCGCCTGCATCCAATCCGCCAAAAGGCGTCAACTCTCCTTGCTCTTCTACCTTGAGCCATGAATTCTTTTCTATGGCCAGTGAGAGGTCTTCAATGCCCGGTCGGTATTCATCTATCTTGAGTTCATCGAGGACTACTCTTGGGATGATTACCGTCTCGAAGAGAGCCTCCAGCAAGGATAGCCGTCTCACACGAGATAGGGCGACGAGCGGTCCCGCATCAGACACGACCAGTTGAATCAAAGCTCAACCTGAAGTTCTTCATCGAGCTCTTCAGGCGAGTAATCCACTGCGGCCAATCCCGTCTCGCCTAGAACATCCATGAAGCGATCGATGGTCATATCTGCGATCTTGGCCGCCTTCGCCAGGGTGAGAACCCCTTGTTCAAAAAGAACAAGCGCCAGATCCTTGTGGACACCCAGATCTATCAGCCTGCGCTCGAACGGAATCGCCAAAGCTGACGGTCTGCCCCACTTGGTGATGACCGAGAGCCTGCCTGCCTCGATAGCCCGAATCATATCGCTAGATCGGTTCCGAAGGTCGCGCACAGAAAAGATGTCCATGCCCTTGACTTTCTCTCTCATGGCAGGGTCTCCCTCCATCGTTCAATGAATATTGTCACAACAAAACGTATCACAATTTCGAAGAGGAAGCAAGTGAACCCGTCGTGACGGGATGAATCAGAGATTCGCAAGACTTCCTACGCGCCTGAGTCCCTGGATAGATGCCCCTTGATCTGCTCGGCCACGGAAGGGCCGATCCCGGGCACGGATTGAATCTGCTCCAGGGTGGCCCTGCGAAGGCCGGCCAGGGATCCAAAGGCCTCGAGCAGAGCCTTCTTCCTCGCCGGCCCGATCCCCGGGATGCGGTCCAGCAGCGAATCCCGAGTGCTTTTGCTGGACAAAAGATGCAGGTGGGCCTGGGCGAAACGATGCGCCTCGTTTCTCGCCAGAAGCAGGAACCTTCCATCCGCTTCCGAGTCGTCGATTCGTTCTGTGCGTCCCCGAGTCGGGCCATACAGGATCTCCTCCCTCTTGGCCAAGGCCACCACAGGCAGGCCCAGTCCGGCCCTGGCCACCTCCTCGGCCGCCGCGTGGCGATGTCCCTCCCCCCCATCGATGAGCAACAGGTCCGGCAAAGGTCTGCCTTCTCGCGACAAAAGCTGAAGGTACCGTGACACGCACCGCTTCACCACGTCCACGTCGTCGCGTCCCGTTCGGTCCTTGATCGTAAACTTTCGGTAGGAGTCTGTCCTGGGCCGTCCCGCCTCGATCCGCACCACCGCGGCGACCAGCAGGGAATCTCCCAGGTTCGCAGCGTCCACCGCGTCCACCACACGCACCTCGTGATCCAGTCCCAGCCGATGTCCCCATCCGGTCTGTTCAGGCGCCTGCTCGGCCTGGGCGAGAAGGGATTTCCTGGACAAGAGCAGACAGGCGTTGCGTGAGGCCATGTCCACGAGCTTCTTCTTCTCAAGGATTCGCGGCAACGCCACCGTCACCTTGTGTCCCGCCCTCAATGACAGCAACGCTTGCGCTCCTTTCATGTCCTCCACGGCCGCCGGCAGATACACCATCCGAGGAATATCCGTCCCTTCCCCGTAGCGCTGCATCAGGTAGGCCTGCAACACCTCGTCCATCTCCGCCCCGGCATTGCAATCCATATACATCTCGTCCCTCCACGCCAGCTTGCCCTCCCGCACCTTCATGCAAACCACCACAGCCTCTTCCTCGGCCAGGGCCACGCCCAGCATATCCTCGTCCCGCATCGACTGGGTCACCGTGGACGCCCGCTCGACCATGCTCAAGAGGCTGGACATCTTGTCCCTGTGCCGGGCCGCCTCCTCGTAGCGCTTCTCCGCGGCGCACCGGCGCATCTCGTTTCTGGATCGCTCGACCAGGGGACCCACGCGGCCGGACAGAATCTCCTTGACCTCCTCCACGATCTGATGATACACGCCCGAATCCACCATGCCTTCGCAGGGTGCCAGACACTGATTCATCTCCTTGTAGAGACACGGACCCTTGTCCCGGGAGACCGGCTTTCCGGGTCGCAGAGGTTGCCTGCACTTGCGCAATCCACAGTGCGCTCGGATCAGTTGAAGTGTCTGCCGCATAGCGCGAGAGTTGGTGTAGGGACCGAAATACAGGGCGCCGTCCCTCTCTCTCTGGCGCACCACGGTCAGGATGGCATAGGGGTCCTGCACCGAGAGCCTGAGCCAAGGGAAACGCTTGTCATCCCTGAGAAGCACGTTGTATCGGGGACGTTCCCTTCGGACGATGTCCGCTTCCAGAATCAACGCCTCATGCTCCGTGTCCACGGCGATCCAATCCAGGTGCGCCGCCTTGCGCATCATGGCCCGAGTCTTGGGGTGAAGCCGATCCTCCGGCAACAGATACGCTTTCACCCTCTTCTTGAGATCCGAGGCCTTGCCCACGTAGAGGATTCCCCCCTGTTTGTCCTTGAACAGATAGACCCCCGGACGTTCTGGAAGCAGCCTCCATTGTCTTTCCAGGTTTTCGTTCATCTACAGCGCCTTGGCCAGGGCCCGCCTCATGTCTCCGCCGTCCTTGTACCGATGGTATGGATCGCGGGACAAGGCCTTGTCGATGACCGCGGCCACGCTGGCCGGGATCTCCCGATTTCTCTTTCGGATGGGCACGATCTCCCCGGCCAGGACCACGGCGAAGGGATCCTTGCCCTTGCCGAAATCCCTGGGAAATTCCCCGGTGAGCAGGTGGTACATGCTGGCGGCCATGCTCCACACGTCGCTGGAAGGCTTGATGCCCTTGAAATCCGTGATCTGCTCCCTGGGCATGAAGTAGGGGGTTCCTCCATAGCTTCCTGTCATCGTCATACCACTCAACCCCACGGCTTCGAAATTCTTGGCCAGTCCCATGTCCGCGATCTTCGCTTGCCAGTGCTTCGCCTCCTTCTTGAGCAGGAAATTCGAGGGTTTCAGGTCCCGATGCACCAGTCCCTTGGCGTGCACGTATTCCAGACCATCCAGGCACTGCAAGAAGAGCGGGGCGGCCTGGGAGAGGGACAGCCTGCCACCGGTCTTGTCCATGAATTCGAGCATATTCCCACCGTCGCAATACTCCATGATGAAGTAGAACAGGCTGCCGACAGCTCCATGATCCAGAAGTCGAACCACATTGGGATGATTGAGCTTGCGCATCCATCCGATTTCTTGAAGAAAACGCCTGCGCGAGGCCTCGTTCACCGCCACGCGAGACAGCATCACCTTGACCGCGGCCGAAGCGGCGTCCTTTCGCCTCTTGGCCAGATAGACCGCGCCATATCCCCCCTTACCCAGCCGTCCCTGGATATCGTAGCCAGCCACGTCAGGAATCTGTTCCTCCGTGGAGTCGCTCTGGATGACCTCCTTGAGCATCTGGACCGGATCGGATTCCTCCTTCTCCCGGCACTGCGAGCAGACATAATTCCCCCATCGCGCGCCTCCCACCTCTTCCATCACGTCCTTGCCGCACTCCTGGCAGATCATGCCGGTGATCGGATCGGTGATCCCCGCCTTCTGAACACGGTTCATCCTGCACTTCGAACAGAGCAAAAGCCCTTGGCTTCCGGAAACAGGTTTCGATTCCGCGGACATGGCCTCACCACACTGCGCGCATTCCTGAGGCTGCTGCAGACAGACCTTGAGCCGGGTCTCTCCCACCCGAAGAAGATCCCGGTCCTTCAGATCCGCCGCGAATCCCACGGTCTTGGATTTAGGCTCACCCTTTCCACCCAGCTTGACCTCGTTGACATAGGTGCCGTTGGTGCTGCCCAGGTCGTGAATTCGAGCGTCCGGGGGGTTGGCCTCGATGATGAAATGGTGCCGGGATACGCTGTCATCGCCGTCCAACCGGCAGTGACAATCCGCACCCCTCCCGAAGAGAAAGGTGTCGTGTTGATCGAACACGAACCGCTGTCCCTTCATGGTCCCTTCCACCACCTCCAAGATGATGCGGGCAGGCATCTACCTCACTCCTCCCCGGCCGGTTCCAAAGGCAGTCCCCATTCGCCCAGTCCCCGCAGCAATTCCTCGATCAGATCGGATTCCCTGTCGGCATTGATGAGAAGGATATCCGCGGCATCGATACATGCCAGGAGGTTGTGTTCCCTCTCCTCTCCCCGAAGCTGGCGATCTTCCTGCGAGATGAACTGGTCCAGACTCACGCGATCTCCGGGACGGTTCCTCTCCTGGACGCGCTTGTATCGAAGGTCCACCGGCGCGTCCACGGCCACCAGGATAAATCGGTCCTTGCCCCGAAAATATTCCACCTCCGGCACGCTGCGTATGCTGTCCGCGACGGCACGAGGATCTCCCTGCTTCAGAATGGATTCATAGACACGCCGGGCCAGGACATCCCCACCCTCCTTTTCTCGCAATTCGTTGCCCAGATCCGCCAGCGCGTCCACGGTCTCCCGGAGACCTCGGGCCTCGAGTTCGTCCCGCAGGATATCGGACAACGATCGATACGCGAATCCCCTGTCGATCAGGGCCGCTGCCACGGTCCCTTTCCCGGATCCATTCGTGCCTGTCAATCCAACCACCCAGGGCGCTTCATCCATGTTCCCAGCCTACCACAAAGGGTAAATATTCAGTGAACCGGAACTCATGCCTGCTCAGGGGCTGTCTGTGCCCAGCAACTCTCGCAGGAAAGCCGCGGGATCCACTTGGCGCATGAGCGATTCTCCCATGAGCACCGCGTCGTAGCCCTGATCCCTGGCCCTCAGCAGTCCCGCTACGTCCCCAATCCCGCTCTCGGCCACGGTCACGGAATCCTTCGGCAGCAGGCGGGCCATTCGCTCGTGCACAGCCAAATCCACCCGCATGGTCTCCAGGTCCCTGCAATTGACCCCGAGCACAGGGAACCCCCAGGACGTGGCTCGTTCCAGATCCTGTTCGTCATGGATCTCGGCCAGGACATCCAGTCCCACCCGCTCCGCGACCTCCTTCAGCTCGACCAGTTCCGTGTCGGACAGGAAGCGGACGATGAGCAGGACCGCGCTGGCCCCGGCCAGCCTGGCCTCACAGACCTGGCCGGCCGTGAAAAGAAAGTCCTTTCTCAGCAGGGGCAGTCGGCTTCCGGCTCGAGCCAGGAAAAGATCGTCCAGGCTTCCCTGGAAACCCAACGGTTCGGTGAGCACGGAAATGGCCCTGGCGCCGCCCGCCTCATAGGCTTTCGCCAGGCGCGCAGGATCCGCCGCCGAGCGGATCTGTCCCAGCGAGGGCGAAGCCCGCTTGATCTCGGCGATCAGGCTCATGCCGGGACAGGACAACGCCTCGCGAAAGGACGGGACAGCCCGAGCATGCCGCGCCTGCTCGATCCAAGCGGACAAGGCTTTCGCCTCCATGAGACGATGTCCCTCTTCCCTTCGAGCCTGAAGGATCCTCGCGAGCGTTGCGTTCATGGCTGGATCGATCCCTCGTCTAGGCACGGGTTCCTGACTTGGTGGCGTCGCGAAGGCTTTCGAGTTTCTGGATGGCGCACCCTGTGTCCACGGATTCAGCGGCCATGCCCACCCCCACCTCGATGCTGGGCGCCGCGCCTGCGACATAGATGGCCGCCCCGGCGTTGAACAGGACGATGTCCCTCTGGGGTCCCTTCTTCCCCTGCAACACATCCAGCGTGATCCTCGCGTTGTCCGTGGGGTCCCCTCCAAGCAAGGCTTGGAGGGAACAGCGGGACAATCCAACATCCTCCGGCCTGATGTAATGGGTCCGCACCTCGCCGTTCCTCAGCTCCGAAACCTGGGTGTCCTCCGTAATACTGATCTCGTCCAGCCCGTCCCTGCCATGCACCACCAGGGCCCGCTCGCTGCCCAGGTTCTTGAGTACGTTGGCCAGATCCGCGGTCAGGTTCACGTCAAACACCCCCATGAGCTGAAATCGGGCCCTGGCCGGATTGGTCAAAGGTCCCAGGATATTGAACACCGTGCGAATGCCCACCTCTCGCCTGGGTCCAATGGCGTGCTTCATGGCCTGGTGAAGCATGGGCGCGAACAAAAACGCCACGCCCACGTGATCCAGACACCAGGAAAGGGTCTGGACCTCGGCCTGCACGTTGACCCCCAGTTCCATGAGCACGTCCGCGCTCCCGCATCGACTGGAGACCGATCGGTTCCCATGCTTGGCCACGGGCACCCCGGCGCCGGCCGCGACAAAGGCCGCCACGGTGGAGATGTTGAAGGTGAGACTTCCATCCCCTCCGGTGCCGCAGGTGTCCACCGCGTTTTTCCATTTACAGGGAACCCACGTGGCCTTTTGCCTCATGATGGAAGCGAAACCCGTGATCTCCTGCACGGTCTCTCCCTTCATCCGAAGGCCGGTGATGAACGCCGCGATCTGGGCGTCCGTGGCCTCTCCGTCCATGATCTCCCGCATGACATCTTCGGCCTCCAGGCTGGTCAAATCCTTGCCTTCCACGATCCTGGCAATGGCTTCCTTGATCATGTTCATCCCCTTCCGCATCGTGTCAAAAAGTTTTTCAGGATCGTTTTGCCGGACGAGGTCAGAATGCTCTCCGGATGGAACTGGACCCCCCACACAGGATGGCTTTCATGGCGGATTCCCATGATCACGTCCCCTTCGGTCCGCGCGATGACAAGAAGAGACGAAGGCAGGCTCTTCCTCTCCAAGATGAGCGAATGATACCGCGTGGCCACGAAGGGATTTTCCACCCCGTGGAAGAGCGGATCTTCCACCAACTGATGGATCTCCGAGGTCTTGCCATGCATCAGCTTCTTCGCTCGAATCACCCTGCCGCCATAGACCTGTCCTATGCATTGATGTCCCAAACACACACCCAACAAAGGGACCGAAGCGCCGAATCGACGGATCACGTCATTGGAAATCCCGGCCTCCTTGGGGGTGCAAGGTCCCGGGGAAATGACGATCCTCTCCGGGGACATCGCCTCGATCCGATCCAGGGAGATCTTGTCGTTTCGTACCACCACCGGCTCGGCGCCCAGTTCCCCCAGGTACTGAACCAGGTTGTAGGTGAAGGAGTCATAGTTGTCGATGACGAGAATCATGTCATTCCAACCCTTCTTCAGCCATCTGGATGGCCTTGATCAGGGCCTTGGCCTTGTTCAGTGTCTCCTCGTATTCCCTCTCCGGCTTGGAGTCCGCCACAATGCCGGCCCCGGCTTGCACATAGGCCTTGTTCTTGTTCACCACGATGGTCCGTATGGTAATGCAGGTGTCCAGGTTGCCGGACAGACTCAGATATCCAATGGCCCCGGCGTAGGGACCCCGCTGATTGGGCTCCAATTCCTCGATGATCTCCATGGCGCGGATCTTGGGCGCCCCGGTCACGGTCCCGGCCGGAAAACAGGCGCGAAGCGCGTCAAAGCCGGTCTGGCCCCCTTTCAACGAACCCTTCACGTCGGAGACGATGTGCATCACGTGCGAATAGCGCTCGATGACCATGAGCTCGGTGGGATGGACCGTCCCATACTCGCAGACACGCCCGGCGTCGTTGCGTCCCAGATCGACCAGCATGATGTGTTCCGCCAGTTCCTTCTCGTCCGCCAGCAGCTCCTTCTCCAGGGCCATGTCCACGTCCGGAGTGCGGCCCCGAGGCCGGGTCCCGGCGATCGGTCTCACGCAGACCTGATCCCCTTCCACCCGCACCAGGATTTCCGGGGAAGACCCCACGATGTGAAGATCCCCCAGGCGCAAGTAATACATGTAAGGGGAGGGATTCACCACCCTGAGCGCTCGATACACGTCAAAAGGATGGGCGCTTAGGCGGGCGGAAAGCCTCTGGGAGAGCACGACCTGGAAGATGTCCCCGGCTCGAATATAGGCCTTGCAGCGCCGCACCGCCTCCTCGAATGCCTCCTTCTTGAAATTCGATTGGAAACGTGGCTTGCGGTTCGGTTTCCGCCTTCCATTCGCCAGGACAGGCAGACGGGACTTGAATTCCGCGATGGTACGGCGCACCTCTTTCACGGCCTGATCGTAGGCCTGGTCCACCCCCCCATCGACCTGCGCGTAATGGACCACCACCATGCGATGCTTGACATGGTCGAACACCACGGCAGAATCCGTGAACATAAAGAAGAGATCCGGCAGACCCAGGTCGTCCTTGGTTGTCGCAGGAATCTCCTCGATCAGCCGAATCATGCCGTAGCCCATGTACCCCACCGCGCCTCCGGCAAATACCGGCAGGTCCGGATGGGCAACGGCTCGATAACCGGCCATGATCCGTTCCAGGGCGGACAGAGGATCCGGATCGTCCAACCTTCTCTCCGTGTCCCCTTCCCTGATCCACGTCTCCTTGCCTCGCCCCCAAAGCAACCAGCGAGGCCTGGTTCCCAGGAAGGAGTAGCGTCCGATCCTCTCCTCCCCTTCCACGCTCTCCAACAGATATCCGTACTCCCCTTGCTCCAACTTGGCGTAGGCCGAGACCGGGGTTTCCATGTCCGCCAACACCTCCTGGAACACGGGGATCAGGTTGCCCTGCCTGGCCATCTCTCGAAAACGCTTACGATTCGGAACGATCTCCGCTTCGTCCCTCATGACTTCGCTCCATAGACCCCTCGCGGGTCGAACACAGGTTCCTCCACCACGGTCAGAGAACCGTCCGGTTCCAGTCGCCTGAAGAAACAACTGTGAAATCCCTCATGGCAAGCCCCGGACTGTTGCTCCACCAGAAAGAGAAGACAGTCCTGATCACAGTCCACGCGCGCTTCCCTAAACACCTGAACGTGCCCGGAGGTCTCCCCCTTGTGCCATAGTTTCTGCCTGGAACGGCTCCAATAATGCATCTGCCCGGTGGCAAGGGTTTGTCGCAGAGCCGTCTCGTTCATGTAGGCCACCATGAGCAATTCCCTGGTTGCCACGTCCTGTACAACGACCGGAACCAATCCCTGTTTGTCGTATCGAATCTTTGCTTCCATTGCGCTATCCCTCCGCCTCGGTTTTCATGGCCCGTTCGTCAGGGCAACTTCCCGACACCCTTCTTCTCGCCGGGACAGGCAAGAAGAGGGCGAAGATCAGTCCAAACAGCCCTTGGTGGACGGAACCCCGCTTCGACGCGGATCCAAGGAGACCGCGTCCCGCAGCGCCCAGCCCAAGGCCTTGAAGGCCGCCTCCAATACATGGTGATCGTTGTAGCCCCGTTGAAAGACCAGATGAAGCGCCATGCCCGCCCTTTGGGCGAAGGCGTCCATGAACTCCCTGACCAGCCTGACGTCAAATTGACCGACCCGATCGGCTGTGGGTTCGTAATCCATGGCCATCGTGGAGCGGCCAGCCAGGTCCACGGACGCCTGAACCAGGGCTTCGTCCATGGGTACCATCGACCACCCGAAACGCCGGATTTTGGCGCGGTCTCCCAACGCCTGCCGCAGGGCCTGTCCCAGACACAGCCCGATGTCCTCCACCAGGTGGTGCTGGTCCACGTGCAAATCCCCTTTCTGGGCGAGATCGAGGTCCCATAGAGCGTACTTGCACAGGGCTGCCAGGAGATGGTTGAAGAAGCCTTCCCCATCTTGGGTGGTCAGAAGGCCCTGCCCGTCAAGGTTCAGTTTCACGCGAATCACGGTCTCCAGGGTAGATCGCTCCACCAGAGCGGTTCTTTCATGCATGGCCCAGCTCCTTTCGCAACCGGTCCAAGGCAGCGAGGAAGGCGTCGTTCTGCTCGCTCGTGCCCACGCTTACCCTCAGGTAGCGCGAAAGACCGGGACGGTCGAAATGGCGCACATAGATTCCAATGGCCTTGAGCCTCTCATCATACTCCTTGGCCCGCGAAACCTGAAAGAGAAAGAAATTCGCCTGGGAAGGATACACCTCGAACCCCATGGCTCGAACACGGTGCATCACGCGATCCCTCTGCTCGCGGATGATTCGAATCCTGGCCTGGATTTCCTCCAGGGAATCCAAGGCCGCGCAACCTGCCACCTGGCCGGCCAGGTTGACATTGTAGGAGTCCTTGACCAGACGCAGGGACCGAAGGGTGCCCGGTCGTCCCAAGGCGAAACCGATGCGCAGGCTGGCCAGGGAAAAGGATTTGGAGAAGGTTCGAACGATGATGACATTGTCCCTGTTTCTCGCCAGATCCAGGCAGTTCGTCTCCGCGAAATCCGCGTACGCCTCGTCCACCACGATCAGGCCATCGAAGCGCGAGGCCAGTTCGGCCACCTTGTCCGGGGCGAAGGAGTCACCGTTGGGGGAATTGGGACTTGCCAGGAAAAGGAGAGCCCCGCGGGCATCGAGCATCTCCTGGGGCCACGCGAACCCGGGACCCAAGGAAATCTTGACGATGTCGGCCCCCTGCAATTGAAGGATATTCTCGTACAAAGAATAGGTGGGATCCGTCAGAAGGACACGATCCCCAGGATCCACGAAGGCGCGAACCGCCATGGCCAACACCTCGTCGGAGCCATTGCCCACCAGAACGCCCTCCGAAGGGAAACCGTAGGTCTTGGACAACCGGGACACCAGCCCCTGGCAGAGCGGGTCAGGATACCGGCGCAACATCTCTCCGTCCATGTCTCGCAGCGCGCGCACCACGCTGTCCACCGGCCCAAAGGGGTTCTCGTTGGTATTCAGTTTGATGACATTCCGCGAGGCCGGCTGCTCGCCCGGCACGTAGGGAGAAAACGAGTCCAGCAATCGTCTTTGTCTCATCATAACCTTCCTTGTCGATCTCACAGAGCAGCAAGGAATCCCGGGGATCGCCAAGTCAATCAGAATGGAGTCTTTCGGCAAGAAGAAGGCGCTGGATCGCGAGGTGCGTTCGAGGTTCTATCCAGCCAAACACCTTTCCGAAGAGAGATTCCGAATCTCCTGAGTTGAGAGAGCTTGTTCAAGCGCCGATCAATGGCTAAAGGCGACATGTCGGGTTTACTCGCCTGGGTCTTCTTCATTCACTCCCCTCAGTTCTTCCAGATCGATGAGATCTTTGCTGCGACCTGCCCGACGTTTCATCTCCATGAGTCCCTGCCGGGACACGCATTGGATGTTCCGACCCTGCCATTGAAATATCCCACAGTCTTCCCATATGCTTCGCATCTCTTCATTCACCAGGACCAAATCCAAGGGCAGGAATTCACGCCCTTCGACCTTGACGACTCGATACACCGTGTGTTCCCAGGGAGTGCCTCTCAGCAAGGGAATACGACCTGAATCCACGGAATAGCCAAGGGATCGAGCGACGGACAACGCCAACTCCAGATCCTCCTCGAGTATCATCAAGTCGATGTCCTCAGTAAACCGAACAAATCCATGGATGCCCACCGCGATTCCTCCACAGACCGCGAATGAAACCCCGGCATGGCTTAGCGCCGCTGTGAGATTAGAAAATTCATCGATGAGATCCATATCCCAACTTGTCCCTCGGGTAAAGGTCCACTTCAGATACATAGTATTGTATCCTGATTGGCAACCTTCGGTGAACACGTGGCCCAGCGAAGGAAGGTGCATCTTCAGTGAACCTATCAAAGTGAACCTATCAATATGTTTCTATGAAACGCTTTCTTGTACAATCAAATCAGTCTCCAAAACTCAACCTGGATAAGATTATGACTGGGCTTCACGATCAAAGGAACATGGATTTTCAATGAACCCGGGGAGAAACATGATCAGAATCTTCGCCTTGTTGGCCATGGCAGGAATCGCTTCAGGAGCCAGGCCGGGCCTGACCCAGGAGGTCTCGCTCCTTCTGAGCCAGGAAACCCCGGCCTTTCATGAGTTTCTGATTCAGGGATGGCATTCCCCGGATCAGGGCGCGGCATGGACAGGCAAGGATCGCAAGGACGCCACCCTTCGAATCCCGGTCCACCCTGGATACGCCTACGACATCCTTCTCTTCCCCCAGGTCATCCCTTTCGAGCGATTCGATACGCCCTATACCATCGAGGTTTTGGCCAACGGCAAGAGGGTTCGTCTTCTGAAGGCCCAAGAGGCCTCAGGCATGATCGAGATCTCGCTCCCTCAATGGGCCTTGATAGAGGATGTGGTGGAAGTCGCTTTTCGAACCCCCCTGTTTTGTCCCAAGGAACAAGGAGAAAGCCCGGACGATCGATGGCTGGGCATGAAGGTGCAACGGGTGGATCTTTTGCCCTGGAAAAGGACGGATATCATGCCACATGACAGCGAACCTTGCGTGGGAATCTTCCACGATCCACAGGCCCCGGTTCTGGGGGCGCCTTCGGATCCAACCCTTCTGGAAGAGCTTTTGAGGGAGCAAGGGATCCCTGTGAAACGGCTCGGCGCCAGGGACCTGGCAGATCCTGGCGTCCTGGATCCCGGACACGTGGATCTGGTCCTTCTTCCCATGGGCCCTTCCTTTCCGGCACAGGCCAAGAAATCCTTCCAGCGATACCTGCGCCATGGAGGCAGTTTCCTGTCCATGGCCGGATACGCCTTCGATTCCTTGTACGGGGAATCCCTGGAAAGGGAACTGCTGGAGCAGGGGGGATTCGATCAGGGCCTGCAGACCTGGACAACCCCCAAGGGCATACCGGGAGTCGACGTGGCCTGGGACGACCAGGAGGGACGCCTCCATCCCGGGTCCGCTCGTCTTCGCGTCGACGAAACCGCCCCGGTCACCTGGTACGCATTAACCACAGCCTTGCCGAATCTAGAGCCGGGAACTCAGGTGGCCTTGGAAGCCTTTATCGCCACAAACAGGGTCAGGCATGGCGCCGGGGCCTACGCCGCGATCAGTTTCTATGATGATCAAGGGGGTCGAATCTCCTGGATGGACACCAACATGAAGATCGGGGGAACCGGGAGCCGGGACTGGAAAAAGGTAATCGGACAGGCACGCGTTCCAGAAGGCACCCGGAAATCCACGGTCTCCCTTCTGCTCCACGGACACGGCATAGCTTGGTTCGATGATGTTTCCCTTCGAATCGCGCCTCCTTTCATGAACACGCGGCACGGTAAACCGGCGGACTTCCTGGAGGTCGAGCCGGACCAGATCAGCGTGTTCGACGCAGGCTATCCCCTGGATCGTGTCGCCTCGGTTCGAACGGCCTCGGGACAGTTCCTCTGGGGTCCGGAGATTCAGCGTGAGGGCGACTTCACCGGCATGGCGGCCATCGGCATGACAGGAGCCCAATGGTATTGCACCACCCAGGAAAAATGCAGGTATGTGGCGCTGTTGGACACCTACGACCGTTTCGACCGGCCCAGGGGACCGGCCGGGGGGGCGATGCTGCACTTCTTTGGCTTGTACAAAGGCAGCCGCTGGGCCTTCTTCGGCGTGGACAACGTGGATCTCTTTTCTCGGGAAGACGCGGAGATGGGACACGCCCTCGTGGGACTGATACGATGGATGAGGGACGGTCTTTTCCTGCATGAAACAGGGCCTGAATTCGCATGCTACAGGGACGAAGAGCCGGTGAAACTGAGCTCGCGGGTCTCCAACTTTGGAGCGAAGACAAGGGAGGTCACCGTACAACTGAGGGTTCGGGACACGCAAACCGGAGAGATCGTGTTCCAGGAGCCTGTCAAGGTCCAGATCGAGCCCGGGCAAACCCAATCCGTACAAGCGACATGGAGCCCCGCTTCCTTTCCGGGGGATCTGTACCAGGTCGAGGCGCTTCTCTTGGACCAGGGCAAGGGCAAGGATATCGAGGACACGAACGGGTTCGTGGTCTGGAAGGAAGAGGTCCTGCGTACGGCTCCCAGGATCTCCCTGAAGAACAACTACTTCCATCTGGGACAGCGTCCCCTGTTCATGACCGGCGCGCAGCAGTTCTGGGCCAGCCTGTCCTGGCGCACCAGCTCGCCGCTGACGATTTCCAGGGATTTCAGGGACATGCGGGACTACGGGATCAGGCTGTCCCGTTCCTTCATGATGTGGCAGAGCCGTCCTGACGAGGAGGAGAAACGGTTCAGGGACATGATGGTCTATCTGGCGCACAAACACGGGGTCGTCATGTATCACGAGGGAACCGCCTCGTTTCCGCCTTCCACGGAGGCCATGGACAAGGAAAGGGATCGGGCTCGATTCCTGGCCGAGCGCTATGGAGATCTTCCCCTGTTCCTGGTGGATCATCGGAACGAACCCTCCTTGAGACTGTCCCAGGATCCCAAGGACGAACTGTCCCATCTTTCCAGCCAATGGGGAGACCTGCGCTCCTACCAGATCGCCAGGAAAGGATCGGACATTCTGGCCTCATGGTCCAAGGTTCTCTCGGACGAGATGCGCAAGGTCCAGCCCGATCTCCTGGTCTCCGTGGGATTTTTGCAGGAAGGAAACCAGGCGTCGGTTCTCAAGGATCCTCTGTGGGCGAGCGAAGGGCTCGATTTCATGAATCGGCATTTCTATGGCCCTTTGGATCGGTTCCCTTCCCAGTTCAAGGAGATCGACATGCGCTATCGGGGCGTGCCCCCTTCCACCGGGGAGTTCGGATCCAGAACCCATCCCTCCGGGGGCGGCAACTTCGAGAGCAAAGAGGAGCAATACACGCGCTACCAGTTCATCTGCCACTATGCCTTGGGATTGGGTGGCGCCTTTGTCTGCAACTGGCACTTCAGGGATCCCTGGGAGAGCATCTTTTCCTATGGGGTGTTTCATCAGGACCATGTACCCAAGGATATTGCCAAGGTCTATCGCGCCCTCTCCCTGCTCTTTTCCTCCTTTGAACCCAAAGACGTTCAACCCGAACTCTACGTGCTGTTGCCGGACGCCCACAGGCTGGCCTACTATCCCCTGGCCGAGGCCTTATATCGCTGTTTGAATCGAGTCATGGACCTGAGGGTCGATTTCGGAGTGATCCAAGAACGACACCTGAAGGAACTCCCTGAAGCGTGCAAGGCGCTTCTCTTTCCCTTGCCCTACCTGCCAGAGGAAGAGACCGTACGGGGATTGCTGGATTTTGTGGAACAGGGAGGCGTCCTATACATGAGCGGGGACCTGGCCTACGACGCGAAGACCCTGCAGCGACTTCACACGGAAAGGCTCTCGCGGCTCTGCGGCGTGGAAGGCGAACCTGTTCAGGACCCGGCCACGGAGAGGTTGTCGGGTCCCCCAGCCCTCCGACTCACCCTTCGAGGCGCCAAGGCCATCGAGAAGAACGCACAGGGCCAGCCCACGGCAACTCTTCACGACGTGGGCAAGGGAACCGTCCTTTTCACCGGTCAAGCCTTGGAGATGGATGCCGCCTCCCTGGCCTCCAGTGGTCTGTACCGCCTCGCGTTGGACAAGGCCGGGATCGAGCCATACCGGGTCGAAGGGGAAAACGCTCGAATTCATGTCTTCCGGGTACGAACGAGACAAGGTGAGGCCTTGGTGCTCTATCACAGGGGAGAAGAGGACAGCGAACCCTGCCATGTCAGGCTTCCTGACCCAGGACTTTCCCTGGAGCTGGCCCCCATGAAGCCGGGCTGGGTTCACATGGCCCAAGGTTCCACCCCGGGAAAAAAGCGTCTTCTCTCGGTTCAGTCCCAGGGCGAGGTGGCCTTTCAAGGGGAAAAGATCCTCGAAACAGACACCCATGTCCTCCTGATCTCCCTGGACGAACAAGACCTTCGGGTCTCCCAGCACATGGCCCTGCTCGCCTTCTATCCTGGCAGGGTCAGGCTGATCCACCGGGCATCTCCAGATCGATCAGGATCCCTCTCGGCCCAGCTCGGAGAATTGAGGCAGGGGACTTGGAATCCTCTGTGTCAGGTGCCGCTGGAAAAGGACCCAGGGTCCGTGACCGTGACCCTGGACGAGGAATCAGCCCTGGAAATCCTGCTGATCGGCGCGGATCTAGAAAAGACCGGCCGGCTGGTTGAGGGGCTATTCTTCAGGGAACATATAGAGGACCAACGCCATCTGAACTGAGTCAGCTGATCCAGGCCCCCTTTCCTGTCGCGGAAGAGCTTGGAGTTCCCAACCAGCCTCAAGTCGCATCCAAACATGGCATGGTTCCGTGGGAAATAGAGATAGGCTGCAAAGTCGAAGCCATCCATAGCGGCACATATCCAAGCCTGCGTTCATCGTCGATATGCAATATACTTATAGGTAGTATATGTATATAAGGAGGACGACATGTCTCTTTGCGGCGAAAATCATCGAAAGGTTCTTCACAGAATCAACAGGATCGAAGGGCAGGTTCGGGGTCTCAAACGAATGGTGGAAGAGGACAAGGATTGCCTTGCCGTACTCAAGCAGGTGGCTGCCGCTCACGGAGCCATGAGATCTCTGGGCATGGTTATCCTCGAAAATCATCTCAAAGGATGCGTATCCGATGCCATTCGAGGCAAGCACGGTCGAAAGGTCAACGACGCACTCATCGACGATGTCATAGATCTATTCAACAGGTTCAGCAAGTAGGCATCTATGTGGCTGAGCAGACTTTCTTTCATCAAGATACTCCCAGGATCCAAGGAAAAAGAACGCATCCAATCGATGGATCTTTTCCGAGGCTTCGCCGTCGTCACCATGATGATGGTGAACTACCTCGGCCAATTCCGATGCATGCCCTGGGCTTTCAAGCACCATCCATGGGGGCTGAGCTTCGCGGATACGGTGGCGCCCTACTTCCTGTTTGCCGTGGGCATGGGATATAGACTCGGTTTCCTTCATACGGTAAAAAAAGGGGGGATATGGCGGGCCAGGCGCGCAGCGCTCCGACGCTACCTCATTCTTATCATCATAGGCATTGTGATCTACGGCATCGACTTCGACGTGAGGGATCCCATGGATGCACTCAGGGACCTCATCCAGCGTGATATGTGGGACGCGTTGGTAGATATTGGATTTGCAGGGATCCTCGCGTTACCTTTCATGCAGCTCGGGACCATAGCGTTGGTCGGAGCAGCAATGGGCTACTGCTCCTTTTACCAGGCTCTCTACAGCTACACGGGCTACGGTGAATGGACCATGGCCAGGAGCATCGACGGAGGACCGCTGGGTCCCCTAAGCTGGGTGGTTCCGCTCCTTCTGGGCGCCGTGGCGTTCGACTGGCTGAAGAGGGATAAGCCTGGAAGGACAGCCACGAAGTCTATCATGACAGGCATCCTCCTGATCGGTCTGGGATGGTGGCTTTCAAGGTTCTGGGGCTTCTCTCAGAAAGGTATGACCGCCTCCTATGCCATCATCTCCACAGGGATCTGTTTCGTCGTGTTCGCATCATTTCACGTCTATGACTGGACCCGAGAATGGAAAGGCGCGCGCCTGACGGTCATCCTGGGAGGGGTAGGCGTGATGGGCTTGGGATGGTGGCTTTACGTGCCGTGGGGTGCGCCCCCTGGAGAGATGACCATGTCGGGAAGCGTGATCTCCACTGGAATTTCCTGCATTGTGCTCACGACATTCTGCCTCGTGGCGAATGCAGCGAAGATCAAGGTCCTTGACCTGGTTCCTTTCGGAAAGAACCCTCTCCTTCTCTATATATTCCACTTTCTTCTCATTTTCACCGTGGGAGAATGGGTGCCCAAGGATAGCCCTGTTATCGTGGCAATTGCCTCATTCGGAGCGCTCTACGTCATCTGCTATCTCGTGGCAAGCACATTGGCAAGGAAGAATTACTATCTGAGGATTTGAGACACATCATGATTGGCAGGCATTCATCTTCATCAAGGCTTCCATCAAAGCACAACCTCTTACGCTGTCATCATGTACCATTCAAATCCACAATCATGCGCATCTTGGTTCGAAATCTCCCGAAGAAATTTCGTTCATGTCCCTTCTATCCATCGCTTTCAATATACTCCGTCATGGATCACGAGTCTATTGAGCGAGCTTTTTTTGAAAAGGGAGTAGGGTCCAGTTCCGACACCCATCCTTCCAGATATCGCAGGTTGTGCCGAAGTTCGGGGAGAAGGGGACACACCCGAACAGCCCATCGAAGATGTTCTCTAGCGCCTGTCATATCCCCGGCGTCCAGAAGTCCATGGGCCGCGGCGTTGGACAAGGTGCCCAGATGCAATGAAAAGTCCCGGTTCAGGGACAACAAAGGACAAGAGAGGAGCAAGGAATCCATGCGCTGACGAAAGAGCGCCGGCCCTGTTGTAAGGCCAGCCAAGGATCCCGGAGCCGACACGACCCACCAGGCGTCGATCGTCCCCAGTTGTGGCCCCATGCCGGGCGGAAATTGGACGCCTTGTTCCAGAAAGACAGGAATGCCTACTGACATAAGAGAGGCGACAGCTTGGGGCCAGGATGCGCCTTGCAGGGAGTCCAGCAGGACCGTGGGTGCGTTCTCGGACACATGCACCACGGTTTTCCCCCCTTGGAGTCCCAGATGCAGAAGATCCCCTCGCCTGCCTTCCACGATCCGGGCATACCAGATATAAAAGGTCGTATTGTCCCCGGCCGACACGACCGCCCCTTGCCGGGGCACCTGTCGAAGTGCCGGGCCGAAGAACCGATCCGTGGACAGGTCGTGGCGCCCTCCGCCCCCGGGAGAGACCAGAAAAGGCATGGCCACCAGGACCAGGGATCCGGCAGTGAAGAGGATTCGGACACGGCTGTCTCCTATCCCAGCCAGCCCTTTCCCGGCCAAGGCACAGCCCAGAGCCACCAGGGGAAAGGCATGGGGCGCGAAATCGGAGATGTCCGTGGTGTCATAGGCCAGGTAGAAGAGGAGGAGGGGAGCAGCGATCAGAACCAAAGCCAAGGCCAAGGACCTCTGGGTCCTGAGGCATTGGATCCAAGCGATCGGGGCCAGAAGAAGAGGCAGCGCTGTCCCCTCCGCCAAGGCTTGCAGGAGTCTCGATCCTTGATGCACGACACGGGACAAGGTCAGTCCTTCCATTCTATGGTGATACGCGGCCCCGGTGAGATGTCCTAGCAAGGGCAACAGACGGTCTACTGTGGCCCATGCCTGGACAGGATCCCCCATGGATCGAATCGGGAGGAAGAGGGTCAAGGAGGCTCCTACACAAAACGCGCAAACCAATTGGATAGGCCTCTTCTGAAGAACCCTTTCCCTCCACGTCCAGTAGAGAAGTCCCGGAATCATCAGCGTCATGGTCAGATGCGCGGTGCATGCCAACCCCAACAAAAGAGCCCAAAGCGGTCTTTCAGGGCACATTGCCAGGGACCAGACCCCTGTGATCCCAATCAGGAGAAATAAGGGATAAACCTCGCAATGAATCGCCTTTTCCCTAAACAGGGACAACGATCCCAGAAGAAGCGAGGAAAGAACGCTGGCCAAGACAGGGATTCTGGCAAAGCGAAGAAGCTGGAAAAGCAGCACTGCGGCCACAGCCTGGGAGAGACAGGACAAGCAAGCCACGCGCCAGGCCACATCCCCCACGGGCAGAGAGCAGAAGAACCTTCCAAGGAGCACATACAAGGGATATCCAGTGGGATGGGCGATTCCCAGACTGGAAGCGGCCGCGCACAATTCGGCTGCGTCTCTCCATCCGATGGCCCCAGGAAGAAAGCGAAGATGAAGACTGACAGATGCCAGGAACAGGAGGATGGACACCACACCATCCCCCAGACCTTCTCTCTTGTGGAATGCTTTTTGCTTTTTCATTGCGAATGGCCTCAGGGCCATGATCTGTTGGATCGCGCGTCCTCTTTGAAAGGAGTCTTATCATGGGATCGTTCAACACCAATGTCGTGGTACTGGGAGGCAATCTGGCCACCGATCCGGAGAGCAAGGATCTTCCCCAGGGAGAGACCCTCACCCGCTTCAGACTGGCCGTGGGCAACGGAGACCGAACCGTATTCGTTCCTGTCTCCATCTTCGGAAAACAAGCCGAGGCTTGCGCCGAATATCTGGCCAAAGGAAACCCGGTGGTGGTGGAAGGCAAGCTTCAACAAAGCCAATGGGAGACCGAAGAAGGGGACAAGCGAACCTCGTTCAGCGTCAAAGCACATCGAGTCGCCTTTGGTCCTCGCCCACATCCCGTTGAAGAGGACGAAGACTAGTCCGTCTCCGAAGACACGTGGCTAGCGGGTACGGATTCGATCTTCTCGATGATCAGCCTCACTTCCCTGATCGTCACGATCCCGAGGATATCATTGACATAGTCTCGAACCGACCGCTGCAGTTCGGATGCCGTGTCCCGCACAGACCCACTGGTTCGAATCCCGGCACGCACTAGGAGCGAAGGGCTGGTCCCTCGCCATTGCACATCGGCGGCCACCCAGCTGACCCCGGGTAGTTGGGTGGCCAGCCCTTTGATTCCTTCCTGCACGCAGGACAGGGTCACATCGACACCCTCTCCTTTCTCGCCGCAAGGAAGGCTCATGCGAGCTGCCTTTCCCTTGTGCCGAATCACCAACGCGGCCAAAGGGATGATCATGAGCACCAGACCCAGGCCAAGGTTGACCCATCTGCTGTAGGCGCATAGAAACCCACACACAGGACAACTCTCCGTTCGAGCCTCAAGCAAGCCGATGGTCAACAGGTTCGTGGACGTTCCCACCAAGACGATTCCGGTGGCCAACATGGAGAGTCCTCCCAGAATGGCCATCAGCTTCCAACCCTTGCCCATGAATGATCCTCCTTTCCCTACTCGGGACTTTCCCGACAAAACGCGATCCTTATGGTATCAGAAATGGAAGATCGCGGCCACTGCCCGGATGCTCGGCACAGAAGCCAAGATACGTTGAGGAATACGCGATGGAGACGCGGTCGAAGATCATGTCAACATTGCCCTCCAGAATGTGAAGTTATTTTTGCGTGAGCCCTTAGCCCCGGCTTGAGTCCGGCGGTCATGGACGGTAGGCTATCTGATTGGAGTACCTTTTATGACCCACACATCCTCTTTTCAGCTCGTGTCCCCTTTTTCACCCACCGGAGATCAACCCCAGGCCATCGAGAGCCTGGTCGCCGGCTTGCGGGCGGAACGCCGGGATCAGGTCCTTCTGGGTGTGACCGGCTCAGGCAAGACCTTCACCATCGCCAATGTCGTCGAACGGGTGAACTTGCCCACGCTGGTCATCTCTCACAACAAGACCCTGGCAGCCCAACTCTACCAGGAGTTCAAGGATTTCTTCCCCAACAACGCGGTGGAGTACTTCGTCAGTTACTACGATTACTATCAGCCTGAGGCCTACATCGCGTCCACGGACACCTATATCGAGAAAGACGCTTCGATCAACGAAGAGCTGGACAAGCTCAGATTGTCCGCCACCAGCAGCTTGATGCAGAGAAGGGATGTTCTCATCGTAGCCAGCGTTTCCTGCATCTACGGCCTGGGATCCCCGGAGGAGTATCGAGAATCCATGCTCGACCTGTCCCTGGGACAGACGATCACCAGAAAGGATCTTCTGCAAAGCCTTGTGGACCTGTTTTACGAGAGAACCCCCTGGGATCTGCAACGAGGACAATTCAGGGTGAGGGGAGACACGGTCGACGTATTTCCCGGCTACGAGGATTCGCCCCTGCGAATCGAGCTTTGGGGGGACGAAGTGGACAAACTGTGCGGTTTCGATTCGGTCACCGGCAAGAAGACTGTGACTTTGGATCGCATGGTCCTTCTTCCCACAAAACATTTCATCACCAGCGAATCCAGGCGGAAGCGGGCCTGTCAAAACATCCAGGCCGAACTGGAAGAAACCCTGGTCCATCTTCGATCCACAGGAAAGCTCCTGGAAGCTCAACGCCTGGAGATGCGAACGCGCTACGACCTGGAGATGCTGGAAGAGATCGGACACTGCGCCGGCATCGAGAACTATTCCCGTCACTTCGCCGGCCGCAAGCCCGGGGATCCTCCGGACTGTCTCCTGGATTATTTTCCTCGTCCCTTCCTGGTCGTCGTCGATGAATCCCACGTCACCTTGCCGCAAATTCGGGGCATGGTCAACGCGGATCGTTCCAGGAAGCGCAACCTCGTGGAACACGGGTTCAGGCTACCTTCAGCCATGGACAACCGGCCCCAGACCTTCGAAGAATTCAACCACAAGGTGGATCGAATCATCTATGTCTCAGCCACGCCCGCCGCGTACGAACTGGAACAAGCCGGGGAGGCGGTCGTGGAACAGTTGATCCGTCCCACCGGACTGGTAGATCCCAAGGTCCAGGTGCGACCGGCCGAGGGACAAGTCGACGATCTGTTGGAGAGAATTCGGGACCGCGTGTCCAAGAAACAGCGGGTCCTGGTCACCACATTGACCAAACGGATGGCCGAAGACCTCACCGAATATCTGAACCAACTGGGCGTACGGGTACGATACCTTCATTCGGACGTGGATGCCATCGAACGAGTGGAGATTCTGAGGGATCTGCGCAAGGCCACTTTCGATGTGCTGGTGGGAATCAACCTGCTCAGGGAGGGACTCGATCTGCCGGAGGTCACGCTGGTGGCCATTCTGGATGCGGACCAGGAAGGCTTCCTTCGCTCCGAGACCTCCATCATTCAGACCGCGGGACGCGCGGCAAGGAATCTGGAGGGAGAGGTCGTTCTCTATGCCGATCGCATCACAGGCAGCATGGAACGGGCTCTGGCCGAGACCTCGAGGCGGAGGCAGATGCAGATCGAATACAACGAGCTGCATGGAATCACGCCCAGAACGGTGGAAAAGGGAATCCGCGACCTGATCGAGATCCAGAAAAGGGCGGCCCACACGGTGGCGCATGCCGCCATCCCCCAAGAGGATCTCGAGGAGACGGCCAGGGAAAAGGTGCTCTACCAGTTGGAAAAGGAGATGTTGGATGCGGCCGAAGAACTGGCTTTTGAACGAGCCATGGTGCTTCGGGACCGACTCCAGGAATTGAAGGAGGCATGGGGTGTGGATGGACTCCCATATTCACCTGGCCGATCCCAGGTATGAAGAGGACCTGGAAGAGGTTTTGACTCGGGGCCGCGATGTGGCGGTCCGTGGCTTTCTCCTGGTCGCCTGCGATCCTGAGGAGTATCCTCGGGCCGCTTCGATCGCGGAGTCCGGACAGGACATTGTCCTGGCCTTCGGCTGTCATCCTCATATCGCGTCCAGGTTTCGAGAACAGGATTGGCAGGAATTGGAACGATGGCTGGCGCATCCATCCGTGGTGGCTCTGGGGGAATGCGGACTCGACTATCATTACATGTTTTCCTCGAGACAGGATCAGCGGGAATCTCTCCATCGACAGATCGCGCTGTCCAAGGAAAAGGACCTGCCCTTGATCGTCCATACTCGGGAAGCCGAAGAGGACACCGTGTCCGCGTTCCAAGGGAAGGAGGGACTCCGCGGGGTGTTTCACTGCTTCACAGGAAGCCGCGAGATCAGGAACCTGGCCGCGGAACTGGATTTTTATCTGGGAGCGGCCGGGATGATCACCTTCCGATCCGGGACACCGATCAGGAGAGAACTGGAGACTTGGCCCCTGGAGAGACTTCTTCTCGAGACGGACGGTCCCTACCTGGCACCCATTCCGCATCGTGGCCAACGGAACGAACCCTGCTGGATCCCCCTGATCGGAGAACAGATGGCCTCCCTGCTTCACGTGCCCCTCGAGACCGTGGCACAAACCACGACCCAGGCGTGTCAAGAGCTTTTCAGGTGGTGCCCAGGGCTACCGCATCAAAAGGCGTAAACATTCAGGAACCCGATCTGGGCGAGGGCTTGAACCCAGCAGGGCACGGAGTGCGTGAATCGTCTTGGCTCATGCTCGGCTCGCTGGAATCTTGATGAAGCGAGCCTGTGCGGACAGGGTCGTCCCGAGGAACCGAGCTCAAGCT
>Ga0114946_10000171_pt1 | contig 38597 bp, 31 predicted proteins | sample WalLakDeSediment_FD_88676 | JGI IMG/M metagenome (GOLD analysis project Ga0114946, IMG submission 88676) | Lake sediment microbial communities from Walker lake, Nevada to study Microbial Dark Matter (Phase II) - Walker Lake 11/02/13 Deep Sediment | ecosystem: Environmental > Aquatic >... | reverse complement strand
GGGACCCGGGTGGGGAACAAGACGGGCTCCATTACCCGGATCCGCCACGATGCGGCCATCGTGCACCGGGAGGGCCGGTCTCCCTACCTCCTGGTGATTCTCACCGAGGGGTTCGACGACGGCGACCGTGCCTCGGCGCTGATGGCCGACCTGTCGAGGATCGTCTGGGAGGCGGTGGGCGACGGGGGAAGGTGACGGCGGAGGGTACCTCGGAGACGGCGCACGTCGGGTCTCGAGGTCATCTGGCGCCCGAGGTCATCTCGCACCCGCTGTCATCTCGCGCCCGCTGTCATCTCGCGAAAGGCCTGCTCCCGGAGTTCGGCCGGCACGATCTCCCATCCCGGCCGGAAGGCTTCCGGCGCGACCAGGTCGCCCCGCGCTTCCATGTCTGCGATGAGAAGATCCCGGATGCTTTCCGAGCCGCTGTAGCGGACCGGGGCCCGGGTCACACCGGGAAACCCCCCGCCCCCACCCTGGCGGTAATTGTTCAGCGCCAGGGTGAAGCGCTGGTCCCCGGTCACCGGGCGTCCCTCGAACTCCAGGCGGGTCACCCGCTCCCCCACGGGGCGGGTCAGGTCCAGGGTGTAGTCCACCCCATGGATCACGTCGAAGTTGTAGCCGGGCCAGTCGGGGTTCACGAGGCGCGGACAGTTTCCATCGGGGCAGGGGAGGAAGTACCGGGCCGCGTGCTCCAGGTAGTCCCGGACTCCGGCCCCGTCGATCTCGATGGATCGGAGGAGGTTGTTGTCGTAGGGGTAGAGCCGGGCCAGGTCAGCCACGGTGACCTCGCCGGCGGGGAGGCCGGCCTCGAGGTTGAAGGCGGCCACGGCGGAAAGCTGGGCCCCGGTCGCATCCCGCTGAACCTCGCTCATCCACTGCAGGAGGGGGGTGTCCTCGACCCGGGCACGGGTGGCCGGCCAGGGCTCGGAAGCGGAGGCGAGGACCCGGTTGACCTGCTCCAGGGTCCGGGCATGGGCCGCGGAGAGGATCGCCTCCAGCCCGGGGTCGCTCCGGTCCGGGTCGGGGCGAAGCAGGCGCCCCTCGCTCCCGGTGACCTGCCATGCGCCCTCCTGGTCCCGGGCCACGATGAACTCCATCACCGCCAGCGAGCGTCCGTTGGCCCCCGCCTGCGCCACACGCACCCCGGCCAGCACCGTGTCGGCCACCTCCTGGTGCGAATGACCCAGGAAGATGCCGTCGATGCCGGGGACACGCTCCGCCACCTCGGCCATCTGGTTCTCCGGCCCCAGTCCGGTGACGTCCATGTCGTAGCTGGTTCCTTCGAACCCCGAGTGGGCCGCCACGACCACCAGGTCGGCGCCCTGCGCGCGAAGGTCGGGCACCACGTTCTGGAGGCGGTCGAGCATGGGGGGGAAGGCCAGGCGCCCTTCAACGTGGTCCCGGTCCCATACGGCCACCCCGGGGGGGAGCACCCCGGTGATCCCCACCCGGAACGGCGTGCCGTTCACCTCCAGCTCCACCATGGTCCCGGTGGGCCACGGCGCCTCACCGGTGGTGGCGTCCACCACGTTGGCGGCCAGGAAGGGGAACCGGGCATCGCTCGTGACCCGGACCAGGTGGTCGATCCCGAAGTTGAACTCGTGGTTGCCCAGGGCGGCAGCGTCGTAGCCCAGGTAGTTCATGGCCATGACCACCGGGTGGATTTCGCCCTCGGTGAGCGGGGTGAACGCCGCGGCCATGGGGCTCCCCTGAAGCAGGTCGCCCGAATCCACCAGGACCACCCGGCCGGGGTGCACCCCCCGAATGGAGTCCACGAGGGGAGCGAGGCGGGCCAGTCCGCGGTCCATGGGCGCTCCGACCATGTAGTCCCAGGGAAGGAGCCAGCCATGCACGTCCGTGGTGCCCAGGACCACGATCCGGATATCTGCGGAGGGAGGGGCAGGGGTATCCGCCGCCTGGCACCCCGCCAGCAGGACGAGGCCGGCGACAACGGAAAAGAAGGTGGGGAGGGCGGGCACGGATGGGCGCATGGGGAGCGGGTGGTTCGGGACGGGTCGGTTCAGGGGAGAAACGGCGAGGGCGCGCCGGAGCAGCATGCGTCGGATCAGGTCGCGTCGGAACCGGGTTTGGCGGCAAAGAGTGCGGCGGAACCCGGTGCGGCGCAACCCGTCAGGGCGTGGAGCCCTCGGGGGTCCCGGCGTCCTCTGCGGCGTCGCCGGCGCGCTCCGGGGAGAGGGTCTCCCGCTGCAGCCGGGCCTCCTCGAGCAGCTCCGCCAGCCCGTCCCCCAGGTGCTCCCGGAGGATCTCCAGGTACCGGGGATCGTTCCGGTAGCCGTCACCCTCCTCGAAGAAGGCTTCCACCAGGGGCGTCCAGTCCGAGCCCCGGGGGAGGATCACACCGAACGTCTCCGACGTGTCATCGCCCGCCGGGTGGCGGCGCAGGGGAACCCCGCGCTCGACCGCCCGCCAGTAGGCATGGACATCGATCCATGCCAGGCGGCCGGGACCTTCGGCGATTGTTTCCAGAATCTCGTCGTTGGACTCGAGGGGAATCACCCGAAGTCCCGGGATGCGGCGCTCCCGAAGCCGGTTGATGCGTTCCTCGTGGAGGGTTCCACGGTACGGAAAGGCGGTGAAGCCCTCGAAGGCCTCGGTGGAGGCCTCCATGGATTCCAGCTCGGGGACGCTCGAGTGGGTGATCAGAACGGCCACGTTGTTCAGGTAGGGGGGGGAGAAGTCCAGCTCCCCCCGGCGCTGCTGGGTGATGGTCACGTTCCCGACACCAAAGACCCCGTCGGAGCCGTTCCGGACCCGCCGGTAGAAGCGGGCCCAGTCCTCGTCAGGCGCCCAGACCACGTCCAGCACGACGCCCTCCCGGATTTCGACCCAGGCGAAGAAGTCGCGGAGGATCTCGATGTTGACCCCGGTGAGGACGCCTTCGGGCGTCTGGTAGGACCACGGGTCGGAGGGCGTGTAGACCACCACCACCTTTCCGGATCCCTGCGCACGCACGGTGGAAAGGGCATCACCCTGGTCGACGGCCACCTCCGAGGGCGAGGCCAGGATCGGGCGGGAGTGCCGGGACTCGGCCTCCACCTCGGCACCCCCGTTCTCAGGGGTCTGGGCCTGGACGGTGGGGCGGGGAGCCGGCGTGCCTCCGCCGGGATCTCCCGCATCCGACCCGCATCCGCTCAGAAGCAGCCCTGGAAGCAGCCCCGGAAGCAGCGCCGGGAGCAGCGCAGCGACCGGGTGCGCCAACCGGCGCGCCGGCCGGGACGGCGGGCGCACGGGGGCTCCGGAGAGGCGGGGGAGGAAAAGGCGGGACAACATGATCAGCTCCGACAGGGGGACACCGGGTAAAGACACGCGCCGATGCCGTCCGGTTCCATCCGTCCGGTTCCATCCCACCGGTTCCATGCCCCCGCTCGTTCAGTCGGTCTTCCGCTCCATTCCGTGCTTGATGTTCACTCCCTCCACAAGAAAAACCACGTCCTCGCCGATGTTCGTGGCCAGGTCCGCGATTCGCTCCAGGTTCTTGGAAATCATGAGGAGGGACATGGATGGCCCGATCCTCCGGGGGTCCTCCATCATGTGCGTCAGAAGGATGCGAAACATGGCGTTGTGGAGATGGTCCACCCGGTCGTCGCGCCGGCACACCTCGCGGGCCAGCGTCGGGTCGCTCCGCACGAAGGCGTCGAGGGAATCGGAGAGCATGCCGCTGGCCAGGGTCGCCATCTCCATGAGCTCCGGGGTCGCCCCGATGGGAAGCATCCCGGCCATGTGCTGGACGGCCCGGGCCACGTTCACCGCGTGGTCCCCCACCCGCTCCAGGTCGTTGGCGATCTGCATGGTCATGGTGAGGGAGCGGAGGTCCGACGCCATGGGCTGCTGAAGGGCGAGGAGTTCGTGGACCTGCTGGTCGATCCGGACCTCAAGGGCGTCCACCTTCTGGTCCTGGTCCACCACCACGTGGGCCTTGGTCACATCCTGCTCGATGAAGGCCTGCACCGAGAGCCGGACCATCTCCTCGGCCAGCCCTGACATCTCGAGGAGACGGGCCTTGAGGCCCAGGAGTTCCTGGTGGAAGTGGCGGGCCGCCTGCTGCGGCGTCATCCGAACCTCCCGGTGATGTAGGCCTCGGTCTGCTCCTTGCGGGGGTTGGTGAAGATCTCCTCGGTGCGTCCCACCTCGACGAGTTCGCCCATGAAGAAGAAGGCGGTGAAGTCCGAGACCCGGGCCGCCTGCTGCATGTTGTGGGTCACGATGAGGATGGTATAGTCGTCCTTCAGCTCGTGGATCAGCTCCTCGATCTTCTGCGTGGCCAGGGGATCCAGGGCGGAGGCCGGCTCGTCCATCAGGATCACATCCGGAGATACGGCCAGGGCCCGCGCAATGCAGAGCCGCTGCTGCTGGCCTCCGGAAAGACCCAGGGCGCTCCTTGGAAGGCGGTCCTTCACCTCGTCCCACAGAGCGGCCCGGCGCAGCGAGTTCTCCACCAGGGCATCCATTTCAGCGCGGGTGGACACGAGTCCGTTGACGCGGGCTCCGTAGGCCACATTCTCGTAGATCGACTTGGGAAAGGGGTTGGACTTCTGGAAGACCATCCCCACCCGCTTCCGGAGTTCCACCACGTCCCGCTCGGTGGAGTGGACGGACTCGCCGTCCAGGAGGATCCGGCCGGTGTGGCGCGTGCCCGGAATCAGGTCATTCATCCGGTTGATGGAGCGCAGGAAGGTGGACTTCCCGCATCCCGAGGGTCCGATGAGGGCGGTGACGCGCTGGGCCGGTACGTCCAGGGAGATCCCCTGGAGCGCCTGGGTCTTTCCATACCAGAAGGAAAAGTCCTCCGCCTGGATGGCCAGCGGCCGTGGGGATGGGGACCCCTCGCCGCTGCCCGCACCGCCCGCGCTGCCGACGCCAAGGCTGACGCCGACGCTCTCCGCGCTGCCCGCGCCCCCGGCCCTGCCCGGTGGCGGCGACAACGGCGACGCGGCGGTCGGGGTCCGCGGATCGGGGGGCGTGGTCGGACGCCGTCCGGTGGATGGATTCGCCATGGTCAGGACTGCCGGTAGGGGTTTCGGATCAGAAAGCGGGAGACGAGGCTCACCGTGAGGACGAGCCCGATGAGCACCAGGGCCGCGGCCCAGGCCAGGCGGTGCCACTCGTCGTAGGGGGAGATGGCGTACTGGTAGATCAGGAGGGGGAGGGCCGAGATCGGCTCGTTCAGGCGCCACTCCCAGAACGGGTTCCCGAAGGCGGTGAAGAGAAGCGGGGCGGTTTCGCCGGCGATGCGGGCCAGGGCCACCAGAACGCCCGTCAGGATGCCGCTCTTGGCCGCCGGGAGCACGATGCCCAGCGTGGTGCGCCAGCGGGTCAGCCCCAGGGCAATGCCCCCTTCCTTGAGCTCCTTCGGGACGAGGCGCACCATCTCTTCGGTGGTCCGGGTGACCATGGGAAGGAGCATGACGGCCAGGGCGATCCCGCCGGCCAGCATGGAGAAGCGGCCCATGGACACCACCACCCAGGCCCAGACGAAGATCCCCACCACGATGCTGGGAATTCCGTTCATGACGTCGGCGGTGAAACGCACGGCGGTGGCCAGGGGCGAGCGGCCGCCCTCGGCCAGGAAGACCCCGGCCCCCACGGCCAGGGGGATGCCCAGGGCGCCGGCCAGGAGCACGAGGAAGAGGGTGCCCAGGAGTGCGTTGGCCATTCCGCCCCCGGTCTCGCCCACCGGCGCCGGGAGCTGGGTGAAGAAGTCCAGGTTGATGGCGCCCGCACCGGCGGAGAGGAGGTACTGGAAGATCAGCAGGAGGGGGATCACCACCAGCACCGCCGCCACCCCGGTGAGGCCCAGCATCACCTGGTTCATGAGCTTCCGGCGCCGATTGCGCGACGAGGTCGCGGAGTTCATGTCTTCCCCCCGCCACGTGCGACGCGCCAGACCAGGAACTGGGCGGCGATGTTCACCAGGATGGTGATCCCGAACAGAAGGAGGGCGATCTCCATGAGGGCCGAGAGGTAGAGTTCGCCGGTGGCCTCGGTGAACTCGTTGGCCAGGACGGACGCCATGGTGTAGCCGGGGGCAAAGAGAGAGGCGGCAATGTCCGGCCGATTCCCGATGACCATGGTGATGGCCATGGTCTCGCCCAGGGCCCGCCCCAGCCCGAGGATCGCGCCCCCCACGATCCCGGGGAGGGCATAGGGGAGGGCCACCTGCCAGGTCATCTCCCACCGCGTGGCGCCCAGGGCCAGGGCCGCCTCCCGCTGCTCCCGGGGGACGGCGGCCAGGACTTCACGGGTCACCGCCGAAATGAACGGGATGATCATGATGGAGAGGATCACGGCGCCGGACATCATGCTGAACCCGTAGGCCGGGCCCGCGAAGAACGGGATCGTGTCCCCCAGCGTCCGGGAGAGAGGCTCCTGGATGGTGAAGCGCAGGAAGGGGACCAGAACGAAGATTCCCCAGAGCCCGTAGACCACCGACGGAATCGCCGCCAGCAGTTCGGTGGCGAAGGCCACGGGGGCGGCAAGCCAGCGGGGTGCCAGCTCGGTGAGGAAGATGGCAAGCCCCACCGAGAGAGGAACGGCAATGAGGAGGGCCAGGAACGACGAGACGATGGTCCCGAAAATGAAGGGGAGGGCGCCGAAGTCCCGGAGCACCGGGTTCCATTCCTGGCTCGTGATGAAGCCCCACCCGAAGGCCTGGATCGCCGGCCACGCCGAGGTGGCGATCCTGTGCACCATGAAGAGGAACAGGACGGGGAGGAGAAGCCCGAATCCCCGCAGAAGCATGACGTAGACCTGGTCCGGCAGGTTCCCCCTGGACCGGGAGGGGAGAAGGCGCCGGATCAGGCCTCGCTCCGCCACCGATTCCGCCGCCGGTTCCGGAGCGGGGCCGGGGGGCGGGGGCGGAGCGCTCGTACCCGTCGGTCGGGTCATGACGCGGCCTCCCCTGCTTCCCACTCCGCCTGAAAGTCCCGGGCCGGGTCAATGACGGGACGATTCTCGGCCCCGCAGGTGACCACCTTCAGGGCCTCCATCGCCCGGAGGCGTAGCCCCGGCGTCAGGGGGGCATAATTCAGGTCCAGAACGTGGGACTCCCCCTCCAGCAGGGCCCAGCGAATGACCTCCAGGAGGGCGACGGCCCGGGTACAGTCCCGCATGTGGGGGCTGATGAGGAGGTAGGTCCAGGAGGAGATCGGGTAGGCGCCTTCGGCGTCGGCGTTCACGATGGAGAGACGAAAATCGTCGTTCACCACCCGCTCCAGCAGGCCACCGGCCGCTGCCGTCGTGGCGCCGATGGAGGGAGCGATGAACTCCCCCTGGGCATTCCGGACATGGGCCATGGGAAGGTTGTTCTGGCGCGCGAAGACCTGCTCCACGTACCCGATGCCGCCCGGTGCCTGGCGAACCTGGCCTGTGACGCCCTCGTTGCCCCGGGCCCCGAGGCCCGTGGGCCACCGCACGGCGTTTCCGGTCCCCACCCGGGTGCGCCAGGCAGGACTGATGACTCCCAGATAGTCGGTGAAGACGTACGTGGTCCCCGACCCGTCGGAGCGATGCACGGGGATGATGTCCCGGTCGGGAAACTCGACACCCGGGTTCAGGGCCTGGATCCGCGGGTCCCGCCAGCGGCGGATCTCGCCGAGGAAGATCCCGGCAATGGTCTCCCCGTCGAGGCGCACGGTGCCCTCGAGTCCGGGCAGATTGTAGGTCAGGACCACCGCGCCAAGGACGGTGGGAATGCTCAGCGTGCCCGGGATTCGCGCCAGGTCCTCTTCGGTCAGGGGGGCGTCGGTGGCTCCGAACTCCACCGTCCCTTCGATCATCTGCCGGATGCCGCCGCCGGAACCGATGGACTGGTAGTTGATCCGGACGCCCGTCTGCTGGTTGTAGACGGAGAACCAGCGGGCGTAGATCGGAAAGGGAAAGGTGGCGCCTGCCCCCGTGAGGGTGATCTGCCCCGGCTGCGCGGTGGCCGTGGGGTCATCGGAGCCAGCGTCGGATTCGCTGCTCCAGCACCCGGCCCCGCCCAGGCTGAAAAGTCCGGCCAGCAGCGTCAGCGCGACTGCGCGGAGTCGCACCGGTCCACGGAGGCACGGGGCGTGTCGGGAGGAGGTGGACACGATGGACGAAGGCTCCGGGGCGGGACAATGACGGGACGATCACCGACCGTGATCGCCTTTTCACCGGAACCTATCAACAGACTGTAACGCCCATGTAACAGAAGTCGACACCTTGTGTCACGACGCGGCCGGGAGCGCTCCCAGATTTCGCTCGATGAGGGCTTCGGCATCCGGGTCCCTCCCCATGAAGCGGTGAAACAGGATGTCCGGCTCCTCCGCATCTCCCTGCGAGAGAATCGTGTCCAGATAGGCGGCCCCTACCTCCCGGGAAAAGATGCCCGCCTCCCGGAAGCGGCCGAACAGGTCGGCCTCCAGGACCTCGGACCAGAGGTACGCGTAGTACGAGGCTGCGTACCCTCCCGAGAACAGGTGCAGAAAGGAGGGGAGAGGGTGGGCGGCAGCGAATTCCCGGTTCGGGGCCAGGGCGAGGATGCGTCGGGTGGCCCACTCCACCGCATCGCCGTCGGTGTCCGGGTCGTACTCTCCGTGGAGCGCCATGTCCATGATGCCGAACGAGAGCTGACGCATCTGCGCCCACCCGCCCAGAAAGCGCCGCGCCCGGTTCATTCGCAGGTAGAGGTCGTCGGGAATCGGCGCCCCCGTCTCCCAGTGCCCCGAGATCAGGGCCAGGGCCTCGCGCTCCCATGTCCAGTTCTCCATGAGCTGGCTGGGGAGCTCCACCCAGTCCCAGGCCACGTTGATCCCGCCCCGGCCCTCGATGGGGACACGGGAGGTGCAGTGGTGCATCAGGTGGCCAAACTCGTGGAAGAGCGTTTCCACGTCGCGGTGTCCGAGCAGGGCCGGTCGCTCCTCTGCAGGGGGCGGAAAATTGGCACACATGTTGGCCAGGTGCGGCCCCCGGCGACCCTCGGCATCGAGGTCGCCGTAGATGAAGTCACTCATCCATGCGCCCTGGCGCTTTTCCGGGCGCGGGAAGAGGTCGGCATAGAAGGCGGCCATGAGGGTTCCCTCCTCGTCGCGCACCTCGTAGGTGCGGACGTCAGGGTGCCAGACCGCGTCATTCGTGACCTGGGAGATCCGAAGGCCGAAGAGGCGCCGGGCGACCTCGAAGAGCCCCTGCATCACCCGGTCCAGGGGGAAGTAGGGGCGGACCTCTTCCTCATCCAGATCGAAGCGCTCCTTCCGGATGGCCTCCGCCAGCCACGAGGTATCCCAGGGGCGAAGGGCGTCCAGCTCCGCCTGCGCGGCCCGGGCCTCCAGCTCCGCCAGGTCCCGGCGCCAGTAGGGCTGGGTCCGTTCCGCCATCTCCTCCAGGAAGCTCCGCGCCCGGTCCCCGCTCTTCGCCATGTGTTCCTCCAGGCGGAAGTCGGGAAAGTCCCGGTACCCAAGCAGGCGCGCCTTTTCCTGCCGGAGGCGCAGGATCCGGGGAATCAGGGGGCGATTGTCCCACGGATCTTCGCGGCCGCGGGCCAGGTAGGCGGCGTGCACCTCCCGCCGAAGCTCCCGGTCGGTGGCATGCTTCAGGACCGCCTCCACCGACGGCGCATCCAGGGTGAGCGTCCACCCGTCGCGGCCCTCGGCCTCCGCCTTCTGCCGGAAGCGGGCGCGGGCATCGGCCGGGATGCCGTGGAGGCGCCGCTCCACCTCCACGTGAAGGGTCCACGCGGCGGTGGCGTCCAGCACGTGCTCCGAGAAGCTCTGCTCCACCTGCGAAAGCTCCACCTCGATGGCCTCCAGGCGACCCCGATCCGCGTCCGGGAGCCCGGCACCCGACCGTTCGAACTCCCGAAGGGTCCTGCGCAGGTGACGCTGGTGGAGCGGATCCAGTTGCGCCGCCTCCGGAGTCTCGGAAAAGGCTCGGAGGCGTTCCCAGATCCCACGGTTGAGATAGAGCCGGGACCAGAACGTCGTGACGTCGGGGAGGACCTCGTTCCACGCCTCCCGCAGCTCCGGGGATTCGGCCACAGCCAGGAGATGGTGCACCGGCGAGGTGACGCGGCGGAGTCGCTCCGTGATCCGGTCGAGTTCCCCCAGGGTGGTGTCCCACGTGAGCGGGTCGGGGCCTCCGGCTTCCAGGTGGGCGACGGCGTCTCCCGCCCGGGAGAGAGCGGTGCGAACGGCCGGGGCCACGTGGCTCGGCGCCATCCGGTGGAAGGGGATCTGGAAGTCTCGGCTCAGGAAGGGGTTGGGCTCGTTCACGGCGATGTGGATCGGGGGAGGAGGGAGCACGGTCGGGTAGAGTACCGCCGGGCGCGGTGCTTCGCCATGGGCGGATGCGACACCACCCCGGAGGAACGGATCCCCCCGGGGTGGTGTGCCTTCATGAATCACCGTCGCGCGACGGCGTGCAAGTTCAGTTGGACGACGACGTGCGGCCCGGCTGGCAGGTGGGCCACTCCCGGACCGAACCGTCGGGGTTCCGGAGGACGCGCTGGGCGGTGGAGACCCGCTCCGGATCCTGGGAGGCCTGGTAGACCAGCATGGCCACCAGGGCGGCGTTGTTCTTCAGGTCTTCGAACACCAGCTTGTCGAAGGTGTCGCGGTTCGTGTGCCAGGTGTAGGTGCCGTATCCCCAGGAGTTGGCGCCGAGGTTGAAGGCTGCCGCGGGGGCGCAGACGAAGGCGGCGTGGTCCGTGCCCCCGGTCCCCGGTGCCCCCGGGAGCTGGAGGTTGATCTGGTTCGTGATCTGGGGAGGGATGCGGGCCAGCCAGCGGCCGAAGTGCTCGCCGGCGTCGACGAACCCCTGCATGGAGATGTTCTCCACGCGCCCCGTCCCGTTGTCCTGGTTGAAGAGGGCCTGGATGTTCTCCACGATGTCGGGGTTCATGGCCACGAACCGGCGGGATCCGTTCAGTCCCTGCTCCTCGCCGCCCCAGAGCCCGATGAGGATGCTCCGGCGGGGGTTCGGATACACCTCCGAAAGGATGCGCATGGTCTCCATCATGAGAATGGAGCCGGTGCCGTTGTCGGTGGCGCCGGACCCCGCATCCCAGGAGTCGAAGTGGGCCGAGAGCATGACGTACTCATCGGGAAGCTCGGAGCCCCGGATCATCCCCAGGGTGTTGAAGACGGGCTGCTCTCCAAGGTCCTCGGAGTCGGCGTTCACCCGGACTACCGGGCCCATGCCATGCTCGGCCAGGCGGTAGACGAGGCCATAGTCCTCGCAGGAGAGGTCCAGGGTGGGGATGTCTCGGGTATTGGTGGAGAACACCTTGTTGGTCCCCGAGGTATTGGACCAGTTGGATTCGAGGATGCCCAGGGCGCCGGCCTCCTCGAGCTGCCCGCGCAGGAGCCCGGGGGCCGGGACCCGCTGACGGAAGGCTGCGAGGGCCTCGGTCCGGGCCTGGTTCAGCCGCTGGAGCGCGCCCGAGGATCCGAACTCCTCGAAGTGGCGGTTCGGACGGCAGGTGGGCTGCGGAAAGGAGATGGCGACGAACTTCCCCGCCACTTCCGTGGAGAGCCAGCGCTGGAAGTCCGCGTCGGTCTCCCACTCGGGGACCACGATGACCGGTCCCTGCACGTCCTGCCCCCCGGTGCCGGGGCTCCAGGCCAGGATGGTTCCCTCGAGCGAGCGAAGCCGGGGGGCCACCAGGTCGATGTGGGTATGGCCACGGTCCCAGGCCCGCCAGGTTCCGTACTGCTCGTTCCGGGCCTCGTAGCCCCAGCCCTCGAGGGTGCGCGCGGCCCAGTCGTGGGCCCGGTTGATGCCCGGGGAGCCGGTAAGGCGAGGACCGATGGAATCCAGGAGCTGCATGCCGAGGCGCTCCAGGTGGGAGTTCTCCATGGCCTCGTTGTAGATCTGCTGGAGCACGGGGTCGTCGGTGGACCACATCAGGGCGGCACCGCCCCCCGGCTGGGCTGAAAGGGTGGGAGCGGCCACGGCGGTAGCGGCGAACAGGGCCACCATCAGGGTGGGGAGTCGTTTTCTCATGGGGGTCTTCCTGCGTCGAACGGAAGGGAACAGGGAGGGGCGGCGTCCTGCTGCGCCCCGGGGGGAATGCATGTCGGACGGGCTCAGTTCCTGGGGCTGAGTCCGTCGGAAAGCGTGGTCCGGTAGGCCTTGATCGCCGGAACGAGGCCGATGATGAATCCGGCGAGGATCACGGCGCCCAGGTACCCGAGTTCAAGGGGTCCCAGCGGGCGCAAGGGGATGAAGAGTCCGAATCGCTCCTCCACCGGTCCCTGGAAGAGGAGGATGGAGCCATAGACCAGCCCCACGCCCACCAGGGCGCCTGCGGCCGCCAGAAAGCCCGACTCCACAACGAGAAGGGTGATGATGCGCCGTGGACCGGCCCCGATGGACCGGAAAATGGACATCTCCCGCCTTCGGGCGTCCAGCGCGGTGTAGAGGGAGACCAGCATCCCCAGGAGGCCCACCACCACCACGAAGAAGGAGACGATCTTGAGGCCGTCCTCGGCGTAACCGACGGTGCGCCACATCTCGGCGAGGGCGATTCCCGGGAGGAGGGCGGTGAGGGGCTCGCCGGGGAAGTCATTGATCTCCCGCTGGAGCCCCAGCATCTCGAACCGCGAAGGTGTCCCGACAAAGAAGCTCGTGATCTGCGCGGGATCCCCGTGGACGTGGTCGTGGTCGGCATCGCCCAGGCCGAGCGCCTGACCCTCGTCCCCTTGGCCGAGCCCGTGGTCGTGGTCGTGGTCCTCCGCGCCCGCGGGAGCGTCCTCCGGGTCGGGGTCCGGGTCCGGGTCAAAGGAGGGCATGGGGGGGACGCCTCCTTCCCATCCGGCGTGCATGGCCTCGATTCCCTCCAGCGTCACGTAGAGCGCCCTGTCCACCGGGGTGCCGGTCCGCTCGAGGATTCCGACCACCCGGAAGGGGGTCTCGTCGTGGTCCATGATCCCGGCGGCCCCCATGCCGTGGGTCATGACGATCTCCTCGCCAAGCGCATACCCGAGGCGCTCGGCTACCTCGGTCCCTACCACCACCTCGTGATCGGTAGCGGCCGGGGCCCCCTCGCGGAAGGCGATGCGCCGCCCCTCCCGGTAGCCGAAGTGCTCGTAGAATGCGTCGGTGGTCCCGATGACCCGGAAGCCCCGGTGGTTGTCGCCCAGGGAGTAGGGAATCGTCCAGGCCACGGCCGGGTGGTCCCGGAAATGGACGTACGTCTCCCAGGAGAGGTTCCCCGTGGGCGATCCCATGCCGAAGACGGAATAGAGGAGGAGCTGCACCGGACTCGACCGCGGCCCCACAATGAGGTCCACGCCGGACACCGTCCCGGTGAAGCTCTCGCGGAGGCCGTTGCGGATGTTCTCGATGCCCACCAGGAGGGCTACCGAAAATGCGATGGAGGCCACCGTCAGCACGGAGGCCAGGAGCCGGTTGCGAAGCGACTGCAGGGCAAGGCGGGGCGTCAGCATGGCGTCACGCGGCGCGCACCAGGGCGCGGTTGACCTCCGTGAGGGAGAGGCTGCGGTCGAAGCGCTCCTCGAGACTCCGGTCGTGGCTCACGAAGAGAAGGGTGGCGCCTGCCTCGGTGCAGGAATCAAAGAGGAGGTCCAGGAAGAGCTCCCGTCGATCCGAGTCCAGCGCGGAGGTCGGCTCGTCCGCCACCACCAGCCGCGGACGCCCGATGAGGGCCCGGGCCGCGGCCACGCGCTGCTGCTGACCCACCGAGAGTTCGCCGGGGCGGCTGTCCAGGAGGGACTCGATCTCGAGGCGAGCCGCCAGTCGGCGGGCTTCCTGCTCCAGCGAGCCGCTCACCCGGGCCCGTCGGCCTCGCGAGATCTGGCAGGGGAGCAGGATGTTGTCCAGCGCCGTCAGGTACGGGATCAGGTTGAACATCTGGAAGATGTACCCGAGGCGCTCCCCGCGGAACGCGTCGCGCGCCCCTCCGGAAAGACCGCCCAGGTCCGTCCCGAGAATGCGGACGACCCCCCGCTCGGCCCGGAGGACCCCGGTCACCAGGCCCAGGAGCGTGGTCTTGCCACTCCCCGAAGGCCCGTGAAGGAAGACCTTCTCGCCGGTGGGGACCTCCAGGTGCTCGATGTCCAGAACGGGTTCCCTGTTCCCGTAGGCAAAGACCAGATCCTGGATCAGGACGGCCGGCTGGGGAGATGCGCTGCCCGCGCTCACTGCTCGCGGCCGTAGGGCTTCACGGCCGAGCCCAGCACCTGGTGCCCCACGGTGCCGTAGGGGCTCTCGATGGATTCGATGTCCAGAACGCCCTCCACATAGACCGCATCCCAGATGTTCACTTCCACGCGCTGCCCTCGCTCCATGCGCACGTAGACGATCTGGTTGGGGGGCGGCGGCGGGGTGTGGATGCAGGCCCCGAAGTAGGGAACCAGGAGGAACTCGTTGACGCCCGACATGCCGTCTTCGAACGGAACCATGAACCCGGGGATGCGCACCGACTTGCCACGCCGGGACTCCAGCGCCTCGGTGGTCTGTCCGGTGCGGTAGTTCAGCCCCAGGAGGGTGCGCCAGTCCGTGTCGATGGGGTCGGCGCTGGCCGTGGGTCCGGAGGCGGAAGAACCTGCGGCAGAACCGCTGGGCTCGAATCCCGGGAGCTCGAAGAAACGATCCACCAGCCCTGCCGGGAAGGTCCACCCGGCGTCGGAGATCCCGACGGTGGAGAGGGGGGCGCCCTGCAGGCCGGATGCGAACACCCCGCCAAGCATGATGGCCGTCGCGATGGATACGATTCTGGTCATGTCCGTTCTCCTTGGTATCTGGAAGGCCGTTGAAGAAGTAGAGGGACCACCGTTGGGGCGCCAGGGGCCCGATTCGTAGGCGGCCCGCTGAAGGCATGGCGATAGCTACGTCGAGGCGGGCCAACGACCGAAGTGGGCCCCTGCCGCCCCAACCCGGAGGGGGAAGGGGGGTTGCGGCCCGGGATCTTCGTTGGGCCGCTTCACCGATGCCACCGCATCGCTTTCAGCGACCCGCCTTGACCCGGACACACAAGACCCCTTCCCGGTGGCCCCTCTACTTCTTCAAAGGCCTTCTGAAACTTCCTGGTTCGCTCCGGGGCTGGCTCCGGGTCACCTCACCGGCTTCCCGCACCCGCTCCCTTCACCCGCTGGTCACACCCGAATACCGTGGAAGACGCGCGAGCGCCCGATTTCGTTCAGCGACCCCGCCCCGGCGGCGTGAAGCCACGGAGCTCGGAGCTCAGGAGGAGAACCGGTGGGCGAACTGGCGCCGCGCCTTGACCACCTTGGGCTCCACCACGAACCGGCAGTATGCGGCCCTGGGATTGTTGTCAAAATAACGGTGATGCTCGGCTTCGGCAGGGTAGGAGGCCTCGAAGGGAACGGACTCGGTAACGAGGGGGGCCTTCCAGAGGCCCGCGGCATCGAGGTCGGCCATGACGCGCCGGGCCACCGCCTCCTGCTCCGGGCCGTGATGGAGGATGATGGAGCGGTAGTGATGCCCCACGTCGGATCCCTGCCGGTTCGGGGTGGTGGGATCATGGATGGTGAAGAAGATCCGGAGGATTTCCTCGTAGGAAATTCGCGCCGGATCAAAGACCAGCTGCACCACCTCGGCGTGCCCGGTCCCGCCGCCGCAGACCTGCCGGTACGAAGGGTTCCGTACGTGGCCTCCGGAGTACCCGGAGTGGACCGAAACCACGCCGTCCATGCCGGCGTAGACCGCCTCGAGGCACCAGAAGCAGCCGCCCCCGAGGGTGGCCTTTTCCAGGGCCGGGGGGGCTTCGGCGTCGGAAGGGGTGGCGGAGGGCGAAGAAATGGTCGGCACGGGGGGCACGGGCGGCACGGGTGGCACAGGCGGCATGGGCGGCATGGGCGGGGTTCCGCGAAGGGGTGGAACGAGGGTCAGACCACGACCATCCGGACCCGTCCCTTGCCGAAGAGTTCCCGGAGTTCGTCCAGGATCTCGGGGCGCGGGTCCACCCTGAGGGTACGGGACCGGAGTCGGGAGGCTGCGTCCTCCCCGTCTTCTCCGGCCAGGTGGAGGTGGACAGGTGCGCGCCCCGGGGTGGACGAGAAGATCCGACGCGCCTCCTGGAAGGTCTCCGGCGCCGGGACCTCTCCGGGCTCCACCTCGATCACCACCGCCAGCCGTCCGCTGCGCTGCACGTCTTCGAGCAGGTGCACGCCGTCCAGAAAGAGGGGCGGGTCCTCCTCGTCGCGCTCCCGGTCCGAGATCTTTCCGCGGAGCAGGATCACGGCGTCGCTCTGGAGCGTCTCCCGCGCCATCTGCCACGATTCCCGGAAGGCCAGGATGGTGGCCGTCCCCAGGAAGTCCTCCACCGTGATCCTCCCCCATTCGGAGTTGTCCTTGCGGGAGATCTGGCGGGCCACCTTCGTCACCACGCATCCGAACTCCACCTCCTGCCCCCGGAACTGCTTCAGCGTCCCGGCTGAGGCGGGCCCGAAGGCCTGCACGGCGTCGCGGTAGCGGTCCAGCGGGTGTCCCGAAATGAAGAACCCCAGCGCCTCCTTTTCCCTGGCCAGGCGGTCCTGCTCGGACCATTCGGGCACGGTGGGGAGGAGGGGAAGGGGTCGCTCCACATCGGCCCCACCCCCGTCGAAGAGGGAGGCCTGGCCGGCCGCCTCCTCCGCCTCCCGGGCCTGGACCTCGGAATAGGCGGCATCCAGCCCGGCCAGGAGCTGGGCCCGGTGGCCGAAGGCGTCGAGGGCGCCGGCGGCAATGAGCGCTTCGCAGGCCCGCTTGTTCAGGGCCCGGGTATCGATCCGCTCCAGAAACTCGAAGAGGGAGGCGAAGGGGCCTCCTTCGTCGCGGGCCCGGAGAACGGACTGCACGGCCCCCGACCCGACCCCCCGCACCGCGCCGAGCCCGAAGCGGATCTGCAGCCGGTCGGTGACCGTGAACTTCCACCCCGACTCGTTGACGTCGGGAGGGAGGACCTCGACGGCGTCGTCCAGGCCGGGCACGTAGCGGGGGAGCTCCCGGCACTCGGCAATGTACTTCACCACGTCGTCGGTCTTGTCCAGCACCGACGAAAGGAGGGCCGCCATGAACTCGGCCGGGTAGTGCGTCTTGAGCCACGCCGTGTGGTAGGAGAGGAGCGAGTAGGCGGCCGAGTGCGACTTGTTGAAGCCGTACCGGCCAAAGGTCTCGATCTGGTCGGCCAGTTCCTCGGCCAGCGTCGGGGCCACCCCCCGCTCCACCGCCTTGGCGATGAACTTGCCCAGTTCGGCCCTGATGAGGACGGCGTCCTTCTTCCCCACCGCCTTCCGGAGCACGTCGGCTTCGGCCAGCGAGAAGCCCGCCAGGATGTTGGCGATCCGCATCACCTGTTCCTGGTAGACGATGACCCCGTAGGTGGGCGCAAGCGTCGGTTCCAGGTCCGGATGCGGGTACGTGACGGCCTCGTTGCCCAGCTTCCTCCGGATGTAGACGTCGGTCATGCCCGAATCCAGCGGGCCCGGCCGGATCAGGGCGTTGGTCGCCACCAGGTCCTCGAAGCGGTCGCATCGCATGGAGCGAAGCTTCTCGGAGGCCAGGTTCGACTCGAACTGGAACACACCCGACGTTCCCCCGCGGGCCAGCATCCGGTACACGGCCGGGTCGTCGAGGGGAAGGTCGTCGATGGTCTCGTAGCTGTCGCCGGAGCGGGGGTGGACGAGGGCGCCCTTCCGGGACCGGACCATGGTCACCGCATCCTCGATCACGGTGAGGGTCTTGAGGCCCAGGAAGTCCATCTTGAGCATGCCCGCGTCTTCCAGGCAGTTCATGTCGTACTGGGTGACAACCACCGCCTCGCCGTCGCCGTTCGATCCGCTCCCCTTCGAGGACTGGGTGCAGACCGGGACATACTCGTCCAGCGGCCCGGGCGCGATCACCACGCCGGCGGCGTGCACCGAGGCGTGGCGGGAAAGCCCCTCCAGCGTCATGGAGTACTCGAAGAGCTTCCGGTGGCGTTCGTCCTGCTTTGCGAGGGCCTTCACCTCGGCCAGCTGCTCCACGGCCTCCTGGAGGGTCATGGCCTTGCCCGGCTCATTGGGGATGAGCTTGGCGATGCGGTCGGTCTCGAAGGGCTCGAAGCCCAGCGTCCGGCCCACGTCGCGGATCACGGCCCGGGACTTCATGGTCCCGAAGGTGATGATCATCCCCACCGCATCCCGGCCGTACTTCTGCCGGACGTACTCGATGACCTCGCCCCGGCGCTCGTAGCAGAAGTCGATGTCGATGTCGGGCATCGACACGCGCTCGGGGTTCAGGAAGCGCTCGAAGAGGAGGTCGAATTCGAGGGGGTCCAGGTTCGTGATGCCCAGCGCATAGCTCACCAGTGACCCCGCCGCCGAGCCCCGACCCGGCCCCACCGGGATCCCCTGGCGCCGCGCCCAGTCGATGAAGTCCCAGGTGATGAGGAAGTACCCGGCATACCCCGTCTTCAGGATCACGTCGAGCTCGAACTCCATCCGCTCACGCACGTGATCCGGAAGGGGGTCCCCGTACCGGGCCTTCGCGCCTTCCTCCGACAGGTGGACCAGGTAGGCGTTCTCGCCCTCGAAGCCCTCGGGAATGGGGAACTCGGGGACGTGGTACTTCTTCTCGAAGGTGAGGTCCACCTCGTCGGCGATGCGGAGCGTGTTCTCGATGGCCTCGGGGTGATCGGCGAAGACGGCCCGCATCTCGTCGGGGCCCTTGAAGTAGAGCCCCTCGTCGTACTTCATGCGGTCGGGGTCGGCCTTGTCCTTTCCGAGCCCGATGCAGAGGAGGGTGTCGTGGGCCTCGTGGTCGCCGCATTCGAGGAAGTGGGCGTCGTTGGTGGCCACCACCGGGAGGCCCAGTTCCTCGCCCAGCGCCAGGATCTTGCGGTTGAGCTCCTTCTGCCCTTCGGAATCGTGCCCCTGCACTTCCAGGTAGTACCGGTCCCGGAACACCTCGGCGTACCAGGCGGCCGCTTCCCGGGCCTGGGCCTCCCGGTCCTCCATGAGATGGCGGGCCACCTCGCCCGCCAGGCAGGCCGAACTCACGATGAGGCCCTCGGAATACCGCTCCAGGAGCTCCCGATCCACGCGGGGCTTGTGGTAGAACCCCTCCGTGTACCCGAGGGACGAGAGCTTGACGAGGTTTCGGTATCCTTCCCGGTCCCGGGCCAGGAGGACCAGGTGGTAGTAGGCCCGCGCCCCGTCGCCCCGGGTCCGGTCCCGCCGGTCTCCGGGGGCCACGTAGGCCTCCATCCCGATGATGGGCTTGATCCCGCCCTTCTTCGCCGCCTTCTGGAAGTTCCAGGCCCCGTACATGCAGCCGTGGTCGGTCAGGGCGAGCGCCGGCATCTCGTAGTGGGAGGCCCGCTTCACCAGGTCGGTGAGGCGGTTCGCGCCGTCGAGAAGGGAGAACTCGGAGTGGGTGTGCAGGTGAACGAACGACACGGCCGAGTGGGGTTCCGGAAGGGAGGCGGGGGGCAGGGGTGAGCGGGGCGCCGTCGGGGGGGAGCCGACGGGTCCGTCCACGCCCTTAACCTACAACGGGAGGGGGTGGACGGGCAGGGTGCCGCAGCACCGGCGGGGTCAGGCCGGCTCCCCGGGAGGACGTTCGGGGAGAAGTTCGGGAGGACGTTCGGGAGAGGGCGCTCCGGGGACGTACCGGACGGTGGGGGCGTCTTCCCAGGCGCGGTCGCCGGAGCGCGGCAACCCCCGGTCCCCGGGGGACCTCCCCTCGAGGGCCCTCGAGGGCTCGGACGAGGCGGGGAGGGAGGCGCGGCGGTCCGGAGGGGGGCCGCGTTCCTCTTCCGTCAGGGGCGTGGGGTCGTCGAGGACCTTCAGCACGGCCGAGGCACGGGCCCATCGGTCATCGGGATTCTCCCGAAGGCATCCGTCGATGGCACGGGCCAGCCCGGGGGGAAGGCCCGGCCGGAGGCGGGCCGCCGGCGGAAGGGAGTCCAGCAGGTCGGGGCGGCCGAGAAGGGCACTCGGTGACCGCCCGCTCCACGGGAGCCCGCCGGCCAGCATCTCCAGCCCCACGAGCCCGAGGCTGAACAGGTCACTGCGCCCATCCAGGGGCCGCCCCGCGACCTGCTCCGGCGACATGTACGCCGGGGTACCGTGTGTGGCCTCCGCCAGGTCCAGCCCCGCATCCGCATCCCAGTTCCGGGCGATCCCGAAATCCGCCAGCACCACGCGGCCTTCCACGTCGTCCAGGTAGATGTTGCCGGGCTTCAGGTCCCGGTGCACGACGCGCCGCGGGTCCAGGTACGCCAGGGCCTCGGCCACGCCCCGGAAGATCCGCGCCGCCTCCCGCGTCGGGAGGGCCCCGCCGCTTCGGATCCGATCCTGGAGGGAGGGGCCCCGGACATGCTCCAGGACCAGCACCAGCCCGCTCGCCCCGACCCGGCGCGTTCCGAGAAGCCGGATGATGGAAGGATGGTCCAGCTGACGGAGCATGCGGGCTTCGCGGAAGAGCCGGGCGGCAGAATCGGCATCGTGCTCCAGTCGGGGGGGGAGGAGCTTGAGCGCCACGGTCCCTCCCTGGGCCCGGGTCCGGGCCAGGAGGACATGGGAGGAGGCACCGGTTCCCAGTGGGCGGACCAGCTCGAATTCCTCTTCGAGTTCCGGGATGCGGGGGAGGTCGGACCTCGGGGGGAGGGCCATGGACGAGCCCTCAGGCGCGGGGGGTGTCGAAGGCCAGGACGGCCACGGCCACGTTGTCCCGGGTGCCGGCGTCGAGGGCGGCCTGCACGAGGCGGCGGGGAAGGTCCGGCACCGGGACGCCGGCCCCGAGGAGAGGCTCCAGCGCCTCGTGGGGCAGCACACCGTGAAGGCCGTCCGACGAAAGGACGAGAATTTCGCCCGCCTGCACCGGATAAGGCCCGAAATACTCGGCGTCGGCGGCCGGGACCTCGCCCAGGCTCCGGGTCACGGCGTGGCGGAGCGGGGAGCGCTGGGCCTCCTCGGCCGTCATGCGCCCACTGGCCACGGCCTCCTCGACGAAGGAGTGATCGCGGGTGATCCGGGTGAGCCGGCCGTGGTGATGCCGGTAGGCCCGGCTGTCCCCGACGTTCACCACCCGGTAGGTGTCGGCATCCCGCAGCACGGCCACGAGGGTGGTACCCACCCCCTCGGGGCGGGCCTCCCTGGCCGCGACGCCCACCACCGCCCGCTGGGCTGCGGCCACGGCCTCCTCCAGCACATCCCCCTTCTCCAGGGACTGGACGAGGGCCTCGATGGCCGCCTGACTGGCTCGGCCCCCCGCCTCATGAGAGCCCATCCCGTCACAGACGGCCGCCACTTCCCTTCCATCCGCCAGGGTGCGCACCAGAACCGCATCCTGGTTCTCGGGCCGAGGGCCCCGGTCCGTATGCCATCCGCCGCGCATGGAGAGGGAAGGGATCGGATCGGCCTGCCCCGCGCGGAAGACCAGGACCACGTCGCCCATTTCGATCCGGTCTCCGTCCTGCAGCTGGACATCTCCCGAAGCCGCATCCAGCGGGGTGCCGTTGACCCGGGTGGGGTTCGTGCCGGATGCGTTCCGGAGCGTCCACCCCGAGGCGCCGTAGGTCATCCGGGCATGGAGGCGACTGACGGCGGGGGAGGGGAGCTGCACATGCCGGAACTCGGGTCCGGACTGGCGCCCGAAGGTGACTTCGGCCGGGGACCCCGGGACCCGTGCGAAACGGATTTCGCCCGGGAGGCCTGGGCCCGTCATGACCTCGAGCCGCCCTGGGAGGAGCTGGAGGGTCCCGTCCTGGAGGTCAGGCGCGGGGGGGGCGCTCCCGGGGACAGGCCCAGGGACAGGCCCAGGAACAGGCCCAGGGACAGGCCCGGGAACAGGCTCGGGGACAGGCCCGGGTAAAGGCCCGGGTACAGGCCCTGGAACATGCCCAGGAACAGGCCCGGGCACGGACCTGAGATCTGGCCCGGGATCCCGCTCGGACCCTGCTCCGCCGTCGGCCGTTGCGCCGTCGGCCGTTGCGCTGCCATCGGCCTTCGCCCTGCCATCGGGAGCCGCAGGTGGGGAGGACCGCGTGCGCTCGCCAGGGATCGACCGAACCGGGAAGATCAGCATGGGGTTGCGGTGGGCCTCCTCACGTTCCGGAAAGCGCTTCCGATGGAGCGAACCCGCCCGCCCGCGTCCCCTCCGACGGAGGAGCACGAAGAGGCTGATTCCCAGCAGCGTGGCCAGGAGTGCGAGCAGAAGGCTCAGAGGGCGGCCCTCCGCCGTCGCACCCTCCGGCCCGTCCCCCGGCTTGCGGGGTCAGGGGCGGGAGCAGACGCCGCGAACTCCGGGTCCTTCATCGGCTGCCGACGCATGCGAAGGAGTCCAGGATGGTCTGGAGCTGAATCATGTACTCGTACTTCTCCCGGCTGGGAGCGTACAGCCAGGCATCCAGGAAATAGAGGCGGTCCTGCTCGGGGCACGGGAGGACGCGGATCATCAGGGGCCCACCGGCGGGCCAGGCATCGGGGGCGCTCTGCCAGGCTGCCTGGTACTCGAGGCCGGGGCGGGAAGAGCCGGTCACGGTGACCTCCCGGAGCGAGGTGACGGTGGTGTCCAGAACCTGCCCGTCGCTGTAGTAGGCGTCGGTGAACGTCTGGCGCCACGCCTCGATCTCCTCCTGGCCAGGGAGCGCCTCCGGGAGCGGCGTCACCCAGGTCACGGCGATCTCGCGGATCAGATCGGCCGGGCTCGGGTTGTCGTTCCGAAAGCGGAAGACCGAGTCCAGCACCGAGTACCGGTACACATTCGGGAGGTCGAGGCGGAATCCCACGTTTCGGCCCAGCGAATCTGCCAGAAGGGTGTCGCGTCCGGAGACGTACATCCGGTTTCGCGAGAACTCGCGGTACTGGTTGTCCAGCAGTTCCGTCAGGACAGGGAGCTGACCGGACAGGGCCTCCGCATCCTCGGGCGAGGGAAGGAGCACCAGCGTCACGGTCTGGTTCCGGGCCCATACGTTGTCGACGCGCGTGATGCTGGGAACCTGCAGTTCCGGAGCGTCACGTCGCCGCGCCTCCAGGACGTCGTCCACCCAGGGTTCCCCCGCCGCCCCGATGATGACGAGGTTCCGGAAGCGCCGCAGGTGTCCCCACTCGTTCCCCACCGTGGGGTCCTGCCAGGTCACGCGGAAGGTCCGTTCGTTCCGGACCACCTGAATGGTGGGAGAAATGGCGTCTTCCACCTCCAGTTCCATGGCATCCCACAGGGGGGCATTGGAGGCCACCACGATGGCGTGGACGTCGCCATGGGCGCGAGGTGCGTCGCAGGCTGCCGTTCCCCCGAGGAGGAGGGCGAGGGAGGCCAGCGCGGTGGGGACGCCCCGCGAGGAGCGCCGGGGAACGGTGCGGGGGGCCAGCGAGTTGGTCATGGAAAACTCTCCGTTCCGGGACGGGGCGGGGCGGGCCGGGACCTGAACATCCGGTTCCGGGCCGGGGTGGAATCGCGGGACGACCCTGGATGCGACGACCCGTGGTGCGCCCGTGATGCGAAGGGCTGCGCCGATGCCTGTCGGCCTGCATCCTGAAGGTCCCACGAAGTTCAAACCCTCAAAGCTACGTGCGTTCCGGAAGGGGGGCTACTTCGGGCGGGCCCGGGCAGCCGAATTCAACGGAAATTCGGGGCATGAACGGTGCCCGGCAAACCTTCTTGACTTTCCCTTGCCCCTTTGTAGAATTGCCCCCCATGGAGGGGGAACCTCTTCTCCCTTCCTTTCCCGCGAATCGCACCGGAGGATGCTGGAATGACGTACCGTGCGGCCTGGCTCGAGGACGAGTCCGCGCTGGACCTCGAAATTCTCGACCTGGACGAGGACCTGGACGAGGAGGACGAGGACTGGGACGACGACGACTTCGACGATGAGGACGAAGACGAAGACGACGAGTGGGACGACGAGGACGACGACGAAGAGGACGAGGACTGGGAGGCAGCCTTCGGCGGCGAAGAGCCGCGTCGCACCCGTCCGACCTGGGACTGAGCGGTCTGCGTCTTGACGTCTTCCGGGAGTTCCGATGCCCCCGGCGCCTCGGAGGTGCCGGGGGCATCGGCGTTGGAGGGGGCAGGGGACCCGTCGACCGGGGGAGGTGACCGCGGTACGGCCGATGCACGGTACCCCATTCCCGCCGGGGTCCATCGCGTGGAGGAGGAGATCCGTCGGAGCCGCTTCATCACGACCCTGGCCCCGGCCCCGGACGAAGCCGCGGCCAGGGAGTTCGTGGCCTCGATGCGGACCGAGTTCGCCGACGCCACGCACACGTGCTGGGCCTACGTGGCCGGCCCTCCCGGAAGCACCGCGCGGGTGGGGATGAGCGATGACGGGGAGCCCCAGGGTACGGCGGGGCGCCCGATGCTGAAGGCTCTTCTCCACGCCGAAGTCGGAGAGGTGGTCGCCACGGTGACCCGCTTCTATGGGGGTGTCAAGCTGGGGCGAGGGGGCCTGGGCCGTGCCTATGCCGGCGGTGTCCAGCGCGCCCTCGAATCCCTGCCCTGCGGGGCGCGGGTTCACCGGGAGGGATTCCGGGTGGAGGTGGACTACGGAGCCCTGGAGCCACTCCGGCGCGCCCTTGCGTCACTGGACGGGGTGGTGCGAACGGAAGCGTTCGGGGCCGGCGTTGAGGTCCTCGTGGAGGTGCCCCGGGGGACCGGCGCATCCCTCTGCCGTGCGGTGGCAGAGGTGACGTCGGGTCGGGGGCGGGTCACCCCCCTCCCGGAGGCCGCCGGTTGAGGTCGATCCGCTTCAGCTGCTCCACGAGTTCGTTCAGTTCCCGGATCGTCTGCCCCTGCTCTTCCAGGGTGCTCCGGTTTCGGACCCCCTCCCGCAGGACACCCTGGAGCCAGGCGGCCTGGAGAGCTTCCATCGTCCCGGGGTACCCTTCCTCGATCTCGGCCAGGAGCGTGAGGGCGCGGGCGGGTTGCCGGAGCGGGCTGTCTGGCAGGAGGTGCACCAGGGCCAGGGACCAGGCGGCCTCTCGCCGGTGCTCCGGGTGCTCTCCGAAAATCAGGTAGGTCTCCAGTGCGGAGACGGCCTCCTCGAAACGCCCGGCGAGGAGAAGGGCCTGCCCCTGCTCCAGGAGAGCCTCGGTGGCAGGATCGGGCTCGGGGCTCGCATCCGACGGCGCAGAACCCTCCATGGTGGCTTCCACCGGGGCTTCGGAAGCTCCGGGCACGACAACGGGGCCGGGCGAGGTCGTGCGCAGACCGCAGCCGGCGAGAATGACCAGGGCCGCGAGGACCGAGGTCAAGGACGCGCTTCGGGAGAGGCACGTACGGGGTTCAGGCATGGACCGTGGTACTCCCGTCGGCGCGGGAAGGGTCCGCCGCGGGCACGGGCAGGGGCGCGCTTTCGTCGCTCGATCCCGGCTCCAGACTCCCGGCCAGCTCCGGCCAGCGGGAGGGGTATACCGGCAGCAGCACCTGGAGCCGGGCACCCCCATTTCGACCTTCCTCGGCCCAGACGGCCCCCCCATGGGCCTCCACGATCCGCCGGGAGATGGCGAGCCCGAGTCCCACACCCTGTCCCTGTTTTCGACCGTTCAGGCTCACCTGGTGGAACTTCTCGAAGATGCCTTCGCGGTGCTCCTCCGGAATGCCGGGGCCCTCATCCTCCACCGCGAAGAGGAGGAACGGAGCGGATTCCCGCGCATCCAGCTCCCGATAGCGGGGTGGCAGTCCGGCGGGGACCTCGCCGCAGTCCTCCACGCGAACATGAATCGTTCCCTGCGGCGGCGAGAACTTGACGGCGTTTCCTACCAGGTTGGCGACCACGTCGTGGAGGCGATCCCCGTCGGCCAGCGCCCGGTCGCCCAGCGCCCCGTCGTTCGTCCGGTCCTCCAGCGTCACCGAGAGCCGGCGCTCCTCCACCAGAGGCTCCACCTCGGCGAGGTGCCTCCTCACGATGTCCGCCAGGTGAACCGGCGTGGGGTTGTAGAGGGTCGCACCTGCCTCCAGCCGGGAGATCTCCAGCAGGTCCGAGATCATGCGCGAAAGACGCGAGGCACTCCCCTGGGAGAGTTCGAGCAGATACCGCTGGCGATCGGTCAGGGGGCCGGGGATCTCCTCGAGCAGCACCAGGATCGTTTCCTGGACGGCGGCCAGCGGTCCCTTGAGTTCGTGGGAGACATGGGACACGAAATCCCGCTTGAGCTCCTCCAGTTCATCGAGCCGCTCGGCCATGAGGTTGAAGTCCCTGGCCAGGGTTCCGAACTCGGAACGGCTTCGGTCCTCGATCCGGTGCTCGAAGCGGCCGCGGGCCAGCTCCCTTGTTCCTTCGGTGAGCCGGCGCAGCGGACCCGAGATGGAGACCCAGAGAATTCCACCCAGGACCATGGCCCCCGCCACCGAAAGCCCCGTGGCCACCCAGGCGATCCAGCGGGCCTGGGCCGCGGTCCCAGCCGCGAGGGCCGCCTCCTGGGTGACGCGGGCGTCATTGTCGGCCAGAAGCCGCTCCGTGGCCGAACGAAGGGCGAGAAGCGCGGGGTCCGCCCGGTCAAGTGCATCCAGGGCTTCCGCCGAGACGGGGGTGGGTCCGGGCGTCCCCGGGTCCGGAAGGAAGGGCGCCATGATCTCGCCCCACTCGCTCCGGGCCTCCATGATGTCGACGCGGTCCTGAGCTTCGGCACCCACCAGGCGCAGTTCGACCAGGCGCTCCAACCCCTTGTCGAGCCGTTCCTCGGCCCGAATCCACTCGGCCGCATAGTCCGGGTCCCCCAGGAGGAGGGCCTTGGCGGCGAACTCCCGGATGATCTCGCCTTCCTGCAGCAGGGCGACAGCCGCGCGCGAGGCCTCAAGTCGAATCCCCGACAGTTCGCGGCTGACCCCCTCCAGCTTCTGGATCACCGACAGCTGGTACGCGGCCGTGGTGACGACGAGCGCCAGGAGAAGACCGAGCCCCGCAGCGATCCGCGTGGAGATCTTCATGGATGCGGAACCCCGAAGGACGGGACCTGGGGGGGCACCGTTGAGCTCACAGCTCCATTCCCCAGCTCTTGAGCTTGTTGCGAATGGTCCGGACGCTGACACCCAGGCGGCGGGCGGCTTCGGCCTTGTTGTTGTCGGTTCGCTCCAGCGTAAGGAGGATCAGCTCCCGCTCCACGTCGGCGGCCGTGGCCTCCGGGGGAAAGGCGAAGTCCGAGGCGCTCCCCCCGGGACCTCCCGACGCGCGAGGATCCCGCACGTAGGGCGGAAGGTGCTCCAGTCCGATCCTTCCGTCGTTGGCCAGAACCACGGCCCGCTCCGCCAGGTTCCGAAGCTCCCTGACGTTGCCCGGCCAGGCGTACCGGTCCATGGCCGCCAGGGCCTCCGGTTCCAGGACGCGCGCTCCCCCACCGTGCCGTGCGGAGAACTCGGCCACGAACCGCTTGGCCAGGAGCGGCACGTCGCCGGTTCGCTCGCGCAGCGGCGGGAGGTGGATGCAGAGGACGTTGAGACGGAAGTAGAGGTCCTCGCGGATCAGGCCCTCGTCCACCGCCTCGCGGGGGTCCCGATTCGTGGCGCTCAGGGTGCGCACGTCGAAGGTGAACTCCTCCCGACCCCCCACGCGGCGGAGCCGGGCGTGGTCCAGAACCCGGAGAAGCTTGGGCTGGAGCTCCAGCGGCATCTCGCCGATTTCGTCGAGAAAGAGGGTGCCTCCGTGCGCCATCTCGAAACAGCCGGGGCGCGTCTCGCCGGCACCGGTAAAGGCCCCCTTCTCGTGGCCGAAGATCTCGCTTTCCATGAGCTCGCGCGGGATGGCGGCGGCGTTCACGGCGACGAACGCTCCACCGGCCCTCCGGCTCAGGTCGTGAATCGTCCGGGCCGCCAGCTCCTTTCCGGTTCCGCTCTCTCCGGTGATCAGGACGGAGGCGTCGGACGCGGCCACCGAGCGAATCTGGGCATACACCGCGCGCATGGCATCGCTCTGGCCCCCAAACGGCCCCAGGCCGGAGGTGTCGGACTCGCGTGGGGGTCCGGGCTCCCTGGAGGGCTCGGAACCTCGGGAGGACTCGGGACGACGGGAGGACTCGGAACTTCGGGAGGCAGTGGCGGGTCCGGCCGACTCGGAGACCTCCGAGGGCGGCGTGGACCTTCGAGCCAGCGCGTCCTCGATGAGGGCCCGGAGGTTCTGGTAGTTGAGCGGCTTGGTGAGGAAGTCCACGGCCCCCAGCTTCATGGCATCCACGGCCATCTCCACCGTGGCGTGCGCCGTGAGCAGGATGACGGTCCGATGGGGGTCGTCTCCCTTGAGGCGCTGAAGAAGCTGGATCCCCGACGCCTCCGGCATCACCACATCGCTGAGCACCAGGTCCGGATTCCAGGTGCGGGCCAGTTCCGCCCCCTGGTCCGCCCGTTCGGCCGTCTTCACAAGGAAGCCCCACCGCTGGAGCCGAAGCTCCAGGACGTCGCGAAAGGTCGGGTCGTCGTCGACCACGAGGATGCGGGCGCGGCGCTCCATGTCGTGCGGGTCCGGACCTTGAAGGGGGGGGATGTGTGGTGTGGGGTTTCCCGTCAATCTAACAGGGGGAGGGCGGGGATTCACGAACATCGTGTCCTCAAGCTCCCCCTCGCGGGTGACGTGACCCGCGTCGCGTGGGTGGGGATGCGGGGGCGGGGACCAGCGAAACAGGGGTCCCGGTCCGGGCTGGACCGAGACCCCCTGCATCCTGCAGGCAGCGCCGTCGTGCGGCGCTGTGACGTCAATCAGGGCTGGAACTCGCCCCCATCGAATGCTGCGACGCGAGGGGCACCCGCGGCGTCGGGGCGGAAATCGATGACCATGGCCACCCGACGGTTCTGCCAGCCGCCCTCACCGGGCCCGTAGGCTCCGGGGACGATCTGCCGCGCCTGGTCCTGACCGTAGCTCACGGCCCGCATCTGGGCATCGCTCAGCCCTCGGCTCGCCAGGTATCCCTTCACCGACTCGGCCCGACGCATCCCCAGGCGGCGGTTGTACTCGGCACTCCCGGACGAATCCGTGAACCCTTCCACCGTGATGGTGGCCTCGCCATAGTGGGCCTGAACCACGGAGGCGAAGCGATCGAGCACTTCGCGGTCCTGCGCCCGGACCTGGTCGTCGTCGAAGGCGAAGTGAACCGGAGCATTGAAGCGGATGGCCGTCTCAAGGCGCTCCACGGTGACGTCGAACTCGTCGCGGAGTTGTCCGAGAGCCTGCTCCATGGTCGCCATCCGGGCCTCGAGTCGGCGCTCGGTTTCCGTGATCTGCTGGCCGACTCGGCGCTCCACCGCCTCGTCGCCCTGGCGGATCTCCTGGCGGACCTGGGCCATTTCGGCCTCGAACTGGTCCTGCTTGACCGTGGCGCACCCGGAAATCACCAGGGCGGCTCCCGCCATTACCAGTCCACGACCCACGGGTCCCTTCACACTTCCACGAATGTCCATTCCACACCTCCACGGCATCGTTTTCTGGAATCGAGCTGGGGAGGGAGCGACAGGTCTGCGACTCCGGGTTCATGACCCATGGTCGGCGACCTGGCACCCCTTCCAGCCTCGATGGCGCAGGTGGCGGGAGGGGCCCTGATGCACCGTGTCCCCGTACGGTTGTCTCCCCGTTATGAACGATACACCAGGGACACCCTCCGCCACTGCACTGCACCGCCTCAAGGGTGCATGCGAGATGCCATGGCTGTATCCATTCCTGCAAGCGTATGGAAAGATTAGGCTTACGGGTTCATGTCCCCGCCGCGCGGGTCCGTCGACTCCCCGTGATTCAGGAAACCCTTTCCTGGTCTCCGGAAACCGTTTCCCGGTTTTCTCCCCTCTGGCCCCTTCGCCTGGCTCTCCCCTGAGGCAACCCGAGGTAAAAGCAGCGGGGAGGGGTTGAACGAGAGGCGGGGATGCAGTACGTTCTTCGTCTTCTCCGGGCCTGTAGCTCAGGTGGTTAGAGCGCACGCCTGATAAGCGTGAGGTCGCACGTTCGAGTCGTGCCAGGCCCACTCCCGGAAAACGCACGGCCCGCCCTGGCTTGTCTGCCAGGGTGGGCCGTTTGCGTGGGGGTGACTCGGGTGTGTGGGGAGTGCCGACGTGGAGCGCCGAACCGGCGCGCCGAACCGGAGCGCCGAACCGGAGCGCCGAACCGGAGCACCGAACCGGAGCACCGAACCAAGGATGCGATCGTTCCGGATCCGGGTCGAGCGAGCCAGGCGCCGCGCCCGTGGACTCGTGAACTCGCGCGTGGCCGACCTCTACCTCTACGTTCACGCCCTTTGCGTTTACCACGACCTTTACCACGACTCCCGTGAAGGGAGTCCCGGACAAGGGGAAAGAGGTGGGGAATCGAACGGCACGCTTCACGACCAGCATGGGCGAGTTCGACATCGAGCTCTTCGAGGACCGCGCACCTCGCACCACGCAGAACTTCGTGGAGCTGGTGGAGAAGGGGTTCTACGACGGCGTCACCTTTCACCGCGTCGTGGCCAAGGCCCTGATCCAGACGGGGGACCCCACCGGAACCGGAAAGGGCGGACCCGGCTACACGATCAAGGACGAGATCCACCCCGGGCTCAGGCACCGGGGCGAGGGCGTGGTGTCCATGGCGAACGCCGGCCCCGATACGGGGGGATCCCAGTTCTTCATCACCCTGGACACCGCGAGCTGGCTGGACGGCGAACACTCCGTCTTTGGCCGGGTGATCGGCGGAATGGACGTTGTGAGGCAGATCTCCCGCGTCCGGGTGAACGCCTTCGACCGACCGATGGAGCGCGTGACCGTCGTGCGCATCCGCATCCAGCCGAGTGGGGCGACCTGACGCCGAGGCGCTCCGGGACCCGCTCTCCGGGGCGGAGCGGAGTCGGGTGTCAGGGTCAGGACGGCCAGGAGAAGGCCAGACTCACGGGGGCACCGCGCCCTGCCATGCGCCGGCGAAAAGGAAGAGGTTCACGACGAGGAGGACGCCGGCGGGCAGGGATTCGAGCAGGGAGTCGCCTACGCGGACCCGTGTCATGATCCCGAGGACCATGAGGAGCGCGAGTCCTGCAGATGCGGCCAGGATCAGCCCCGGCACGAAGACCCCCGCGAGCAGGCCCACCGCCCCCAGGACCTCGAGGCCCCCGGTGAGGCGCCGGTACCGGCTCAGGCCGAACCTCTGGAACTCCGCCTTCATTCCGTCGGAGAAAAGGCAGAGAAGGCCGTAGTAGAGAAAGAGAAGGGCCGACAGAAGAAGGGCGGCCCCGTAGGCGATGGCCATCAGGTGAACTCCGTGTGTTCGAATCTCATGGACCCAAGTGTCCCCTCGGGGGTTCCGATGCCGGATCCTCCCGGCCGATCCTGCTGGCTGAGCCGTGGGCCATTGAAGGCCTTGAAGGTTCGGAGGGCCGGCTCCCTGCGGCTCCTGCACTCTCCAGAATTCCTTTTGAACCGAGGCTACCCCCATGTCATGGCTTTCGATTCCCTCCGTCCTCCAGATCATCGTGGGCCTCGGTCTCCTCAACGTCTGGCTCCTCCGGCGGGGGTCGTCCACGGAATACCGGGGCGGCGAAGCCCGATCCCTTCGGGAGGAGTTCCGGGTCTACGGCCTTCCCGAGATCGCCTTCTACCTGGTCGGCGCCCTCAAGATCGGAGCGGGGCTGATCCTCATTGCCGGCGTGTGGATCGCCCTTCCCGTGCTTCTCGCCGCCGGCGTGGTGGCCGCCCTGATGGTTGGCGCCCTGGTCATGCACGTGAAGGTGGGGGACCCGATCAGGAAGTCGGTGCCGGCCGCGGTCATGCTCCTTCTCAGCACGGCGATCCTACTTCTGCGCTGAGGCCGGATCGGACGTCTGCGCTGAGGTCGGATCGGACGTCTGCACCGAGGTCCGCACCGAAGCCTGCAAGGACGGCCGCCGACCGCATTGCCGCCCTCGGTCCGGGCCGGTAGCTTCTGCCGCATTCCCGGGAGCGAGACCATCCGCGCGCTCCCGGGCACGCCTTCCTGCGCAGGACCCGGGTGCCGGCACCTGGCCGGCCCTCTGCGAACCGCCCCCGACTCTTCTCGAGGCCCCCATGTCCCGTCGCTCCCTCGCCCTTCTGGCCGTACTCGCTTCCGGCCTCCTCCTCTCCCATGATCGGATCGAGGCCCAGGCCACCGAGCCGGCTCAGGGGCTGACCTATGAGGAAGCCCGCATCGCCATGGATGCTGCCGAAGCCGAGGCTCGGGCCAACGGATGGAACGTCACCATCATCGTGGCCGACCCGGAAGGCGTTCCCCTCTACCTCCGGCGGTTCGGCGGGGCTCGGCCGCGTTCCTACGAGATCGCCACGGCCAAGATCCTCACGGTGCTGGGCTCGGGGATGAGCACGGGAGAGTACGCCGCGGCTCTGGCGGAGGGCCGGATCGAACCCATCGAAGGGGCGGTCACCTTTGAGGGGGGGTACCTGATCCGGAGGGGCGGCGAGATCATCGGGGCCATCTCCGCCAGCGGGGTCCGGGGGTCGGAGGATGCCCAGATTGTCCGGGCGGGCATCGCAGCCATCGGCGCCACGCCGTAGCTCCGGCGCCACGGCGTCGCTCTCTTCGGACTGTGGGGTGTCGGACTCCGGGGTGCCGAGCCATGATGTTCCGGGTACCCCGCCCCTCTCGTGGGTCCTGGCGGCGTTCCTTGCCGTCTACCTGATCTGGGGATCCACCTACCTGGGGATCCGCTTCGCCATCGAGACGCTCCCCCCGTTCCTCATGGCGGGGACGCGTTTCGTGGTGGCCGGCGGCCTTCTCTACGCGTACGCCCGCCTCCGTGGGGCTCCGGCTCCGGACCGGGAGGGGTGGCGTCGGGCGGCCCTGGTGGGGGGGCTCCTCCTCCTGGGCGGAAACGGGGGCGTGGTCTGGGCGCAGCAGCACATCCCTTCCGGCACAGCGGCTCTGCTGGTGGCGCTGGTCCCGCTCTGGATGGTCCTCATGGACTGGCTCCGGCCTGGTGGCCTCCGCCCGACCGGGGCCGTGATGGTGGGCCTCGTTCTCGGGACCCTGGGGCTCGGTCTTCTCGTGGGTCCGGACGGATGGATGCCCGGGAGCCGGGTCGATCCCGTGGGGGCGGGGGTGATCCTTCTGGCCTCCCTCTCGTGGGCGGCCGGGTCCATGGTCTCGCGGTCGATGCGACTCTCGGCCCCCCTCCTGGCCACCGGGCAGCAGATGCTGGCGGGTGGCGCGGCGCTTCTTGTCCTGGGACTCCTGTCCGGGGAGGCGGGGCGCCTCGATCCCGGGGCCGTCTCCCTTCGCTCCGCGCTGGCCCTTCTCTACCTGGTGGTCTTCGGATCGCTGGTGGGCTACACCTGCTACATCTGGCTCCTCCGGGTGAGCACCCCGGCCAAGGTGGCCACCTATGCCTACGTGAATCCCCTGGTGGCCGTGGCGCTCGGGTGGCTTCTGGCCGGCGAGGAACTGACGGAGCGCATGGTGGCGGCCGCGCTCGTGATCATTACCGGGGTGGCGGTGGTGACGATGAAGCGCCGGAGACCTCCCGAAATTCGGGAACCTGGGCCCGGTGGGGGGCCTCCCTTCGCCGGAGTGCAGGCCCCCGGGGTGCGCCCGGCGGCGACGCGAGGGCTTCGGCCCTGATCGGTGGGTGATCCGGTGCGCTGATCGGTGCGTTGAAAGGTGCGCCCCGCGCCCCGTGCTCGCGCGGCTTCAGGCGCCCAGAGCGCGGGGCATCCGTCAGCGGGAGCGCGCTGTGGAGCGCCAGATGATGGCTCCCCCCATGACGACACCGGTGGCGAAGCGCCACCAGCTGAAGGGGAACCCGTCGTCCCGGGCCGAAGGGTCCACCGTCCAGGCCGTCACGGATCCGCAGATGCTGTTGCTGAAGGGAAAGAGGGTGGTGCCCCCGCGGTGCACCTCGAGGCCTTCCAGGTCCCCGGGGCGGACCACGTCGTCGATGAGCACGTTCACGCCCAGGTTGATGCCGTCCACGACCACGTCGGGCCGGCATCCTCCCCTCAGGAGGATCACCGGGGTCTCGGTCCGGGTTCGACGCAGGGTGACGCCGGGAACGTTCCGAAGCACATCGCTCACCAGGTACCCGCCCGCCGAGGTGATCTCCTCGCGGGTGAAGGTACTCCCTGAACGGATGGCATCCCGTCGCTGGTAAAAGCCCACCCCGTCCAGATACCGGCTGCGGCGACTGAGAACCACCAGCGGTTCGAGTTCGAGGGCCCGGGGAACCAGCCCGACCAGGAGGTGGGCATCGCCGTTCAGCGTGATCTCCTGGACCAGTTCCTCGTACCCCAGGGCCTCCACCGTGAGCTGGTACCGGCCCAGGGGGAGGCTGGAGAAGCCGAAGCTCCCGTTGGCCCCGGCCACGACCTGAAACTCCGGGCCGGAAAAGGTGCCGTCCAGCCCCTCTCGTACGAGACGGAGCGAGGCGGCGGCCACGCCGCTCCGGAGGCTTCGGTCCTCCACCACGCCCATCAGGACCGCGGACCCAGCCACCGGGCCCTGCCCCGAGAGAGAGGTGGGGAGCCCGGCGTAGAGGAGGGCGCCCGCCAGGGCCGCCAGCGCAGCGGTGCCCAGGGCGCGGCTACGCCAACGCCCTCCCCGGCGCATCCCTCGCCGGCGCATCCCTTCCCGGCGCATCCCTTCCCGGCGCATCCCTCCTGGGCGCGTCGCCATGGCGTCAGCGGCTTCCTCCGGGAGGCGGGCGGGCGTCCCAGCTGTCGATGGACCGGACGTCGCTCCGGAGGGCATCCGGGTTCACCCACGGGAGCGGTCCGAAGGGCCGGGCCCGGGGCCAGAGCTCGTCCAGGGTGTCGCCGTCGAAGAGCACACCGCCCTTCATGACGAACCGGATGTCCATCGTGTTGTGAATGTCGTCCAGGGGATTGGTGTTCAGGATGATGAGGTCCGCGAGCTTCCCCACTTCCAGGGATCCCAGGTCCTCCTCGGCCCCCAGCATCTTCGCCCCGTGAAGGCTCGCCACCTTGAGGGCGTCGTGGGCCCCCAGCGCCGAGGCCGCCATCCAGACCTCCCAGTGGGGGGAGGGACCGTGGTGTTCCCCGTGAGAGCCGATGGCCCCGAATCCTCCCTCCTCGATGATGTCGGCCAGCCCCTGGGCGATGAGGGGGAAGCTGTAGTCCGTGTCAGGACGAAGCACGCGGCGCCGCAGATGTCCGGCCAGCATGCGCCAGGGCATGAACCGCTGCTGTTTCTCGTCCTTCCAGAGGTCCTCGCGTCCGAAGTAGTAGTCGATGTTGGCCGGGCCCGGGCCCGCGACGACGAAGGTGGGCACGTAGTAGGCGCCGGCCTGCCCGAAGAAGCGGGCCACATCGCGGTGGACGGGGGACTCGCTCAGGGGATGCTCCCAGGCGGTCTGGCCGTCCATGATCATCCCCAGGTTGAAGTTCAGGTCGCCTCCCTCCGCCGTCACCATGAGGCCCCGGTCCCGGGCAATGTCCGACACCCACTGGCGCTGGTCCCTGCGGGGCTGCTGGTACTGCTTCACCGACACCGCTCCCCAGCTCTGGAGCCGGTCGATGTTCTCGGCGGCCACCTGGTAGCTGGTGAGGTCGTTCTGGCGCGCCGCATCCCCCCGGTAGAGGGGGTCTCCGGTGCTGTAGGTGCGGGGACCCACCATGATGCCGGCGTCGATGAGCTCGGCGGTGGGGAAGACGTTCTGGGACCACATGGAGTTGTCCAGGTTCGTGGTGACCCCGAAGGCCAGGTAGATGGCGGCCTCGTAGTCCACACGGGGGCGGAACCCCCGGTGCTCGCGGTAGTGGTGGGCGTGCATGTCCACGAACCCGGGAATGATGGTCGTACCCCGGGCGTCCACCACCTCGTCGACCCCTTCGGTGGAGCACGCTCCCACGCAGGTGATGCGGCTGCCGTCCACGATCAGCGTCCCCGATTCGATGACCTCGTCTCCCTGGAGCGTGATGATCCGGGCCCCGGTGAGGGCCACGCGCCCCTCGGGGATGTCCCGGGCGACCTGGAGCCGGACCGACACCGTGTCGGCCGCTCGCTCGTCGGCCCGGTAGGTGATGTGCCGGGTGGCGCTCCCGAACTCCACCGTGACGTCATTGCGCCAGCGAGGGAAGAGGCCTCCCTCGCGGCTGAGCTGGGTCACCGGGAGCCGCCCCCGCTGCTTGCTTACCTCCAGCGGTGCGCCTCCGGTTCCATTCCAGGGAAAGGCCATGAGGTAGACGTTGTCGCCCTCCTGGAAGGCCACCCACCGTCCGTCGGGGGAGGGGACCACCTCGTCGGCAGCGGGAAAGACCAGGTGCTCCCGGCGGTCCAGCCCGTCGGGGCGCAGGGAGACCAGGACGGTCTCGAGCCCTGCGCTCCCCTGCCGGAACTCGGGGAGGAAGACGCGGCCCTCCGGCCCCCACGACGCCTGGAGGATGGAGCGCCGGGCAAGACTCGACGGACTCATCCCCGAGGGGAGCGGCACCCGGGTGACCAGGGTGGGCTCTCCTCCTTCGGCGGGGACCACGACCACATCCCACCAGGCGTTCTGGCTGATCGTCCGCCCATGGAGGGAGGCGCCGCCGCCCCGGGTCACCACCAGGCGCGTGCCGTCGGGGCTCCAGGCCGGGTGGACGTACTCGTGGGCCACGGGGGTGAGGCGCTGCGGGGTGCCGCCGGCCGCCGGGATCTTCCAGAGATGCCCGAGCCCGGCGTCATCGCGGCTTACGAACGCCACCCAGCGTCCATCCGGTGACCAGGTCGGCGCGTACTCCAGCTCCTCGAAGGAGGGCGGGGTGAGGCGCGCCGGGGGACCGGCGGCGAGGCTCCGCCCCCGGCCGTCCACCGCATCGGGGAGGTCGCTCACCCAGATCTTCCCCACCCCCTGGAAGGCCAGGCGGCGGCCATCGGGGGAGGCGGTGGGCCAGCGCAGGAACCGGGCCTCGAAGGGGTCGTCGGTGATGCGGAAGGGGCGGTAGGCCATCTCCGAAATCGTGCGCTGCACACGGGCCGAGAAGGGGATGGTCGACACTTCCCCCGTTGCGACGTCCAGCCGGCGGATCTTCCCTCCCTGGGAGAGAACGATGGACTGCCCGTCGGCGCTCCAGCCGTATCCCGGGAGGATCCGGATGCTCTTGGATCCGCTCTCGATGGCGAGGGCAACGGGATCCATGGCAAGCCGCTCCTCGCCCGTTTCCAGGTCCCGGAGCCAGAGGGCGGTCCGGGGTCCGAACTCGTGCCCCTTGAAGAGGAGGGTGCCGTCGGGGACCTGGCGTCCGAAGGCGAGCCAGCGCCCGTCGGGAGAGATCTCGGCGGCGTAGGCGCCCCCGCTGGAACTCCGGGAGGCGGCGGCGCCGTCTCCGGTGCCCGGGGTCAGGTCCAGGAGGCCCCCGGTCTGGAGGTCGAGCCGGCGGAGCTGGTAGTGGCCGGTAAGGGCGTCCCGCCCCCCGCTCACCACGTGATGAAAGAGGTAGCGGCCGTCGGGCGATACGGTGGGACCATGAGCGGACCCGTCGGCCAGGAGCTGCACCCCCTGGCCCCCCTCCCGGTGGTACATCCAGATCCCCCCACCTCCGCCCCCGCCGCCCGCGCCCACGAACTGCCGGCGGACCACCACGTACTCGCCATCCGGGGTCCAGCTCGGCGTGGTCGCCCGAACGGTCAGGTCATGGAAGACGGGGCGGGGGTCGGATCCGTCGGCGTTCATGACCCAGAGGTTGTCCTGCCCCCCCCGGTCCGAGATGAAGGCGATGCGGAGCCCGTCGGGCGAATAGCGTGGATGGTAGTTCACGGCCACCCCCGTCCCCCCGGTCAGGAGTTCGGCGTCCCCCCCGGCCGCCGGGACGCGGTAGACGTGCCCCAGCAGGTCGAAGACCACCCACCGACCGTCGGGGGCGGGATCCACCGACATCCAGGTGCCCTCGTCGGTGGTGAAGTCGATGGTCCGGGTTTCGCCCCGGGCCAGGGTCACGTCCCAGCTGGCGTCCTGGGCAAGCACCGGGGCTGGCACGAAGGCCGCCGAGACCAGGGCTGCCACCAGGGTCACGGCAAGGCCCCCGAGGAGGCCCGGCAGGGGACGCGAGGAGAGGCGTGCGGGCAGGGGCATGAAAATCTCCATCGGAGGTCAGAGGGTGCGGAGGTACTGCATCAGGGCCTCCTGGGCGATGCGATCCAGGTCCTGAAAGCGGCTTCGGGCTCCGGCGGCTTCGCCTCCGTGGAAGCCGATGGCTTCCCAGAGCGTGCCGGCCCGGGAGTCGTGGAGGTAGACCGTCCGTTCCGAAAGTCCCATGAGCATCTCGGTACGGAGCTCCGAGCCCGAGGCGGCGGGTGCGCACACGTCGGCCAGTTCGGGGCCCATGTCGTGGAGGAGGAGGTCCGAATACAGGTAGATGCGCTTGTGTGCCAGGGCCTCCACCGGGTGGGCGCCCGTGTCCATGTAGGGGACATGGCAGCCCGCGCACCCGATCTCGCGGAAGAGCTCTCCGCCTCGGGCCACCAGCGCCCGGGTGTCCGCGTCCTCCACCTCCCGGCGTCCGATGGGCGCCAGGAACCGGACGAAGTCGGCCAGGAGCTCCAGCGATGCGAGGTCGATCTCGGGGTTGGGAGCCGGGTCCGTGCCCGGGGGGAGGGGACGGAGGTTCGGCCCCCGCTCCTCGGGGTGAAGAGGGTTCGTCAGCCCCATCTCCATGCGCGAGGCCTCTTCCACGAAATCGAAGAGGGTGGCCACGTCGGCCTTTCGGCCGAACCGGGCGAATCGCCCCTCGGCGTTGTGCCCGGCGCGCCCCGAAAGCTCGCC
>Ga0114946_10000170_pt1 | contig 38631 bp, 29 predicted proteins | sample WalLakDeSediment_FD_88676 | JGI IMG/M metagenome (GOLD analysis project Ga0114946, IMG submission 88676) | Lake sediment microbial communities from Walker lake, Nevada to study Microbial Dark Matter (Phase II) - Walker Lake 11/02/13 Deep Sediment | ecosystem: Environmental > Aquatic >... | reverse complement strand
TTGTGTTGTGTTGTGTTGTGTTGTGTTGTGTTGTGTTGTGTTGTGTTGTGTTGTGTTGCGTTGCGTTGCGTTGCGTTGCGTTGTGTTGCGTTGTGTTGTGTTGCGTTGCGTTGCGTTGAGTTGCGTTGCGTTGCGTTGCGTTGTGTTGTGTTGTGTTGTCTCACTGTCGGACAACACGATCCGGGTTCTGAAGAGGGATACCATAAAAGCTCCTTGTGGATAATAGAATAATTGACTACATGGTCCACGACTTCGGAGCGAAGTCATGCCCGTGCGAAATTCTGTATATCATCATGCTTCGCTAGCGAGCAAAGCAGTTGATGGCATATCGTAGCACTGAGCATCACGAGAGAGATTCGGTGTACGGCGTCGAGTTGCAATGGAGAAGCTGAAGACGAAACATTTCCACCGCAGCGATAAATTCGATCCATTCCGGTTCTCACTGCTGACTTGCGCGAGCTGCTGGAATGGTGGAGTCTATTGGCGGAACAGACGCAGGCGATGCGCGTACGCGAAGCGAGAACCGGCAGTCTGCCCAGCCAGTCCCGAATCACGACACGCTTTGCACGCACGGTCAGATATGACCTGCATTTCGTCGAAGTATCACTACCTTCATCCATTGGCGCCTCCTCGCGCCTAGTACAACCACAGACTTGGGGCTACTATATGTTTTTCTACGATTGATGTCAATAGAAATCGAAAATAAATCGGTGCGCGATCGGGAGTACGTTCCCGTTTCATCCATAGCGGTTTCAGCGTCGGAATTTCGACGAAATACACATCGTTTCTATCATCCAGACATCTTAGGAGAAGATCGATGTGGACTATGCAGCACCACGAGCCGGATAGCGGCATGTCTCCGTCACGGCCCGAAGGCCCGACGATGTTTAATGTACGTGCGCAGTGTTGAGCAGAGAAGTGAGTTCAGGGAAGCTGCGAATCGCCTGGAGCAGCCACTTTCGGAAATCAGCGCAATGATGCATAGAGTTGCACTGACACTTCTTGTAATGTGAATCGTTGCTCGTTCCTCGTGATGCTTGTACTCAAATCCTCACGGCCCGCAAGAGCCGGGAAAATTCTTCCCGGTCTCAGCTCGCATGATACTCGCGAGTTGGATATGTTCACATCCGTATCAGGAACGCGGCGGGACGGGCAAACTCCGTGATGCGTTTTCGAGTATCCCGACGCTTGCATCATCGGAAATCGTAGCGGCGGCGATTTCTATTGCATCGCGCAACGAGCATGCCGCTTCCAATCCCATCAGCCGCACATCCGCGCTGTCAAGATCGGAGATGAGAATGAGCTTGTATCTGGCTGCTTTTTCGCGAACAGCAAGTGCGGTATGCGCATTCATTGAATACTGTTCCAAAATGTGCCGCCGGAATTCTTCCGCACTGGTACAGCGAAAATACTCGAGAAACTCCGAGTTGCCAATGCCTTCCTGACATTGCGCCACGCAAATAAGCACTCCTCCATCACGCACGGCATAGCAAGCATGATGCATGGCTTTATGCGATTGGATGAAATTGATATCTCTTGGAAATCCCCCGGCGCTTGCAATGCAGATATCATACGTATGCGCCAACGTCACGGCGTTTCGTGCATGCACGATTCCACATCCAGCGGTATGCGCGGCCTCTATATCGCCATACACAGCATCGACGATTCGTCCGTCGTCATTGACAATCACGCCGAAATAGCTGTTCGGCGGAAAAAAACGAATCGCATCGCGAATATCTTCCATCACCGGGTTTCCTTGCATTTCGCCTTCGACACATCCGGGATGAAAAGTACCGTCTGCGCTTATCGTCCGTCGATGATTCTGCACTGCGGTCTCGTAAGACGCGACGCCGGGCAGGAACATCTTGGCCCCGCCGCCGAAGCCAGCGAAATAGTGATGCACGATGCTCCCGGTGGCGATGACGAAATCGGCTTCGGCTACGATGCGGTTCAGGCTCACATCAGTGCCAAAGCGCGTCCTGCCAAGATGTACACACGAAGCCGCATCGCGGGAGTCGTGCTCAAGCACGCTGTAACGCGCGAGTATATCAGGTCCGAGCAAGCGTACATACTCCTCCCGTTCTTGCGGAGCATGCGTCCCTGTCGCGAAAATGATGCGCACCTGTTCTCGCGGGATTGCTGCGGCATGAATCTCCTCGAGAATGTACGGGAGATACAATTCTGACCGACAAAGACGCGTCTTGTCCGGAACAATCACGACGACATTCATATCGTGGCGAAGTGTTTCCCGCAGTGGAGACGTGGCAATGGGTGCTGACAATGCCGTTACAATACAATCATGCTCGGTGCGCTCCACCGTAGGCGGAGCGACGCCGAGCATGTCAATATTCCATTGAGCCGGGAGCGCCGCTTCAAGCACTCCTTCTCCGTAACGCAGCGTCAGCCGACGAGTATCGCCGGATGCCATGTTACTGGATACGCAGACTTGGTCGAATCGTGAGTACGCCCTTCTTGAAACCGAGAATACGGTCGAAATCCGCAACGTACAGCATATCACCCCGTATCACTACCGCACGCGGAGAAATGAATCCGCGAATCGTGATCGGGTCTATACGCTCGATGAAATTCCCGTTCTTGTCGAAGTGGAATACCGCAACCGCACCGGGGTCGGCTACATACACCGCGCCGGTTTTTTCGTCAACGGCAACACCCCATGGTTTCATCAATTCTTCCTTGATCACCCGCTCTTCGGAAAAATCCGATGCATTCAACACTCGGACCTGTCCATTACCGAAATCGGCAACGTAGATCTTCCCTGCCACCGCGGTAATCCCTTTCGGATCGCGAAACATGCCGGCGGCTTTCCTTCCTTGCGAGGCCAGTGTTTTTCTGTCGAATATCGCGATGCCCCCCCTGTCGAGCACGTAGATTTTGTTACCGCTTACCGCAACATCACGGGGATCGTCAATGCCCTCGAGAATGGTTTTTTCAATTCTATCCTGGGGATTGAAAATGCGCAATGAGTTGTTCCCCGCATCAACAACGTATGTTCTGCCGTCCGAGTCGGCAGTGACGCCGCGAAGCCGGACGTTCTCGTCTTCGACTTGAATCTCGCTGACATAGGTGCCGACGCTTGTGATGCGCTGCACGATGTTGACAACCGGGTTGACGATGAGCAAACCATCTTCCCTCTGTGTCATGTACGAGAGATCATCGAGTTGTCGCTTGTTGGATTTCACGAAGTATCTCGGAAGGTCAATCACTCCGTCGCCCGAGATGCTGAAATCTCCGAAACGTGTACCGCTGGAAGTGGCATACAAACCACAGTACCCCGAATGGAATCGAAGTTCCTCAAGAGCGATGTTGCGATCGCCCAGGACAACCGAGAAGTTGGACCTCCCCGGATCCGTGTAGATACGCATGTTCACGGGAAGAGCGAGTTCCGAAAGCGATACGACACGCGTCTCGTTGTACTCAGTGTTGAAATCCATGTACCCGAGCGAGATGCCGCCTTCGAGCACTTTGACGATCTGAGAATTGCTCAGTGCGTCCGGATGTTCCGCATTGAACACTACACCGGCGTTGAACGAGTGAATTGTCACCTCCAGGACATACTGTTTTGTACTCATGAAATACGTGGAATGGAGCATCGCCAGATTCTCCGCCCCGCCACGTACGGTCACAGTACCGCCTTCGGCTGACCAGTTTCCTGATATCAGCGTCCAGTCGGGTGACAGCTCTTGTTGGAAATCGTCCTGTATCCAGACGTTGAGGTTGTTCCCGTTCTGTGCGACGAGCGTCGCTGAGAAGAACAGGCCAATCAAAAGTGGGGTGAAGAAGCGCATTATCTCTCCTGCATAGAATGTGTAGGCTTCGTAAGATACGGTATTCGGATGCAATTGCACAAAGTCTCGCGAATATCAATCCTGGGCTCGTTTTTTCATCAGACCGTCATAGAGTTGTATCACAACGGCCGTATTTTTTTTCGCATCGAATTTTTCCTTTGCCATGCGTTCTCCGGCCAACCCCATACGCTCGCGCAGTGGTGGGTCATCGAGCAAGCGACGCATGGCTTCCGACATGGCTGCAACGTCGCCCGACGGAACAAGGTAACCGGTTTCACCGTCGCGAAGCAACTCTCTCGGACCGCCCAGGTCCGAAGCCACGACAGGCACACGCATTGCCGCTGCTTCTATCGCTGGCCGGGCGAAATGTGCTACCGTAGAAGGAACACAAAGGATGTCCGAGGCAGCCAGCAGTTCCGGAATATCCGAGCGAACACCAGGAAAAAGAACGTGTCGGCGTTTTGCTTCCGGAATTCGTCCGAACACGACATCTCTGTATACTCTCGAAGTGTTGATTCTGTTTCTGAGCGAGTTGTCGGGTATGGGCCCAGCCACCACGAAATAGCTTTGCGGGTGGCTGTCAAGCAAGCGCAATGCCGCATCGATGAATGTGAGTGTCCCCTTGATCTTGCTTACTCCACCAAGCATCAGTACCAGCGGCGCATGCATGGGAATACCCAGTTCACGCCTGACACTGCCGCCGTCGATGCACGCATCGAATTGCGTGAAATCGATGAAATTGTACACGACGTGTATGCGGGGGTCCGGAATCAATTGCTCGGCGTCGTGATGACAGATGGGAATGATAATATCCGCGCATCGATGGATGATTCGCCGGATGATGCCTCGCCGTATGCCGAGGTAGCCCGGATGCAACGGTTCCCGTATGTGCCACACGATTCGCAGCCCTTCATGGCGAGCCGCCAGTCCGAACGCCGTGAGTGTGGAAGTGTTCAGATGAACGATATCGAATTGCCGTGAGCGAAGGAAACGACGAGCGCGGAAGTACGTTGGCGCGAATTGCGCGATTCTCAGCAACGTCTTCGGAAATTGCCACCACGGATACCAGAGCACGTTCGTATGACTGAAATCATGGAGAGCTTCATCCACGATGACTTCCACACCCTCACTACGAAACTTCTCCGACGCTTCGCTCTCATGCAAACACAACACCGTGGCCTCGAATCGTTCCCGGTCCAAACCACGAAGCAAATAGAGCAGACTGAGTGGCGCGCCCCCCATGCCCTTTCCATGATGCACGTAGAGTATTCTCGTCACGTCTTTCCGGGTCTTGTTCTCATATCGTCTTTCCAGCCGAGTGACGCTTCCGGGTACAGGTCCAACGTTCCCGCTCACCTGCTTCGTCTGCATCGGACTGCCGGTGTACATGTCGGCACCGTCCCGTCACGGCAACGCGATGCCGGTACGCCATCATTTCAGTCGATGTACTCGAAACGTGCCGTGAAATGCCTGAGCATCGGGGCCTCGTAGGTGAGGCGAAGTCCCGTCAATTCGTTTCGACGCTCGTGCACATGCGCCACGACTTCTATGACATAATCCACATGGCTCTGCGTGTACACGCGACGCGGGATTGCCAAGCGCACCAATTCCATCGGCGGAGGGACGAAGCTTCCATTCTCCGTGCGTCCGAACATGACTGAACCGATTTCCACGGCACGTATTCCACCATCCTCGTACAGTGCGCAGGTGATGCTCTGAGCGGGGAACTGCTCCGGGGGGATGGTAGGACAGAAGCGGCGCGCGTCGAGATAAATCGCATGTCCGCCAGGTGGCAGAAGTATGGGAATACCCAATTCGTCGAGCTTGCGTCCCAGATATTCCGTACTTTTTATACGATAATGCAGATACTCCTCGTCGAGAATTTCCTCGAGGCCCTGCGCAATGGCTTCCAGATCGCGTCCTGCCAAACCGCCGTACGTCGGGAAGCCTTCGGTGACGATCAGTAGATTTCGGCACTGTACTGCAAGCTCGTCATCGTTCATCGCGAGAAAGCCTCCGATATTGACCAAGGCATCCTTTTTCGCAGACATCGTCACTCCATCCGCGTAGGAAAATATTTCCTGTGCGATCTCCAACGGCGTTTTGTCCTGATAGCCCGCTTCGCGCATTTTGATGAAATAGGCATTTTCGGCAAAGCGGCAAGCATCCATGAAAAGTGGAAGCCCGTACTTGTCGCAAACGGCACGGGTTTGTCGGATATTCTCCATCGACACGGGTTGACCACCACCGGAATTGTTGGTGATAGTGATCATGACGAGAGGAATGTTGTCTGCACCATGTTCAAGTATCGTCTCCTCAAGCTTCGCTACATCCATGTTGCCCTTGAAATCCGCAATAACATGGGTCTGCTTGCCAGCCTCGTTGAGACAGTCGATTGCGAGCGCGCCGCTGAATTCCACATTCGCCCGGGTCGTATCGAAATGCGTATTGTTCGGTACGACTTTCCCGGGGCCGCCGAGAACGGAAAACAGTATTTTTTCAGCAGCACGCCCTTGATGTGTTGGAATGATATTCTTCAATCCCGTAATCTTGCGCACCGCCTCTTCCATACGGAAAAAACTTCTGGAACCGGCATAGGATTCGTCACCATCCAGCATACCAGCCCATTGCTTCGAACTCATCGCGGATGTTCCGCTGTCAGTCAGTAAATCGATCAGCACGTGGTCGGCACGGATGAGGAATGTGTTGTATCCGGCGTCACGGATAATACGCTTGCGATCTTCGTATGATGTGAACGTAAGAGCTTCGACCGTCTTGATTTTGAACGGTTCGATGACCGTCTTGATGTAGCTGTCTTTGATCATTTCCGATAGTGTTGTGTGGATGGTATGACTTCTGTGATGGCAGTCTCCGGCAATGTACATCCGGAGCGAAACATTAAATTTAGCCCATTACGGTCTGATATTCAAATCGTCCATGTTCTTCGCAGTGCTTGTGCAGCGATGCTTGGCAGGGATGAGCCGGAGCGTATCTTCGCATACGCACGCCTCGCCGATCTGTTTCAGAAACAACTCCGGACCGACTCGGTATGGCAGTCGCACATGGCCACACTGCCGCAACCCGATGCGGACCAGCCCGCGAACAAGTTGCTGTTGCCATTCACGCAAGAAGCCGCCTCTGATCGGGCGGCCTCCTGCATTCATCTCGATTGATCACTGTGCGGTAAGAGATCACTGTGCTCAGGTACCGGCACTATAGTCATTGATATACTCAATCTGTTCCTTGGTCAATTTGTCAACCTTCAGACCCATGGTTTGGAGCTTTAGGCGTGCGATTTCCTCGTCCTGCGCGACGGGAATGTCGTGAACGGCCACCTCCAGGCGCTTCCCCTTCGACGCCATTTCCGCTAGTCGGATCTGTGATAGCAGTTGATTGGCGAAGGACATGTCCATCACTTCGGATGGATGACCCTCCGCCGCTGCAAGATTGACGAGACGACCCTGGGCAAGCAAATAAACGCGGCGTCCGGTTTTTTTCACGATGTACTCTTCGTTGTTCGCCCGTATGCTCCGCTTCGACTTCGATATGGCTTCGAGTTCCGGAATATTGATCTCGCAGTCGTAATGGCCTGTATTGCACACTATTGCACCATCTTTCATGGCAAGGAAATGTCTCTCGCGAATGATGTCCTTGACGCCAGTCGCGGTGATGAATACGTCACCGACTTTGGCAGCCTGATCCATAGTCATCACACGGTGTCCTTCAAGCGTGGCCTTGAGCGCAGCCGTGGGCTTGATTTCGGTGACGATCACGTTTGCCCCGAGCCCGCTCGCCCTGTTCGCGACGCCTTTCCCGCAATGGCCGTAGCCGGCGACAACGACGTTTTTCCCGGCGAACAATATGCTCGTCGCACGAAGAATGCCGTCAAGCGTCGACTGCCCCGTACCGTACACGTTGTCGAAGTCCCATTTCGTTTCCGCGTCATTGACGGCAATGACGGGATATTTGAGTTGTCCCGCTTCCGCCATGGCTCTGAGTCGCTGAACGCCGGTCGTCGTTTCTTCCGTTCCGCCGAGTACGTTCGGGATGAGTTTCGTGTGCTTGTTGTGAATGGTGAAAATCAGGTCGGCACCGTCGTCGAGCGTGAGATTGGGCTTGAAGTCCAATGTGCGTTCGATGGCCCAGTAGAATTCCTTGACGTTCATACCGTGCCAGGCGTAAATCGATACGCCATTCGAAGCGAGAGCTGCGGCCACCTCGTCGTTGGTGGAAAGCGGATTGCACCCGCTCCAGCTCACCTCGGCACCTGCGGCGACCAGCGTTTCGACAAGTACCGCTGTCTCCTTCGTGACATGAAGACAACCCGCGATGCGGTAGCCCTTGAGCGGCTTGGTTTTCCTGTATTTCTCGCGCATGGCCATCAGTACAGGCATACGACTTTCCGCCCATTCGATTTTTTTTCTTCCCTCTGCAGCGAGTTTGATGTCCTTGACCTTGTGGTTTTTCGCGGCTTTTGCCATTCGTGTGTATTCTCCGATGATATATTGAATTTAAACCAATGCTTTTCTGATATTCTTGACGAGATCGAGCACTTCCCAAGTGAAGTTCTTCTCCTCCCTTCCGAAATGCCCGTACGCGGCAGTGGCAAGGTAGATCGGGCGACGAAGTTTGAGACGTTCGATAATACCTTGCGGCGTCAAGTCGACATTCTTGCTGATGTAGCGTTCAATATCGCGATCCGTGACACCGTTTTTCGACGAGTTGTGCGTATCGACATGAATCGAAATCGGTTTTGCCACACCGATAGCGTAACTCAACTGTATTGTGCATTCATCCGCCACTCCTGCAGCGACAAGGTTCTTCGCGATGTGTCTCGCTGCATACGTCGCACTGCGATCCACTTTGGACGGGTCCTTGCCGCTGAACGCGCCGCCACCGTGCGGCGCCCACCCGCCATAGGTATCGACGATGATTTTCCGGCCGGTGAGGCCTGAATCGCCGTGTGGTCCTCCGATTTCGAAACGTCCGGTAGGGTTCACGTGTAGTTTCACTTTGCCATCGAGCAATTCGGCGGGGAATACATGCGGCAACACATGATTCATCACATCTTCCCGGATAAGCTTCTGTGTAGCACCCGGATCGTGTTGCGTGGACAGCACGATTGTGCGGACACGTGTTGCCGTACGCCCTTCGAATTCGAAGGTCACCTGCGATTTGGCATCGGGACGCAGATACGGCATCAACGTGGGGTAGCGCTTTCGTATCTCTGCAAGTCTACGAACAAGCTTGTGAGAATATAGAATCGGCATGGGCATGAATTCCGGCGTAGCGTTCGTGGCATAACCGAACATGATACCTTGATCACCCGCACCGCCGCTTTTCACACCGCGGTAAATGTCTGGAGACTGTTGGTGAATGTGCGACGCAACACCGCAGCTATCGGCGTCGAAGCGGTATTTGGGGTCAGTGTATCCGATGTCGCGAACGGTGGTACGAACGATTTCCTGCACGTCAACATACGCTTCCGTCGTAATCTCCCCTCCGACGAGCACGAACCCCGTCGTCGTGAAACATTCGCATGCGACGCGTGCATTGGGATCATCCTTGAGAATGCTGTCGAGAATGGCGTCGGAGATCTGATCGCAGATTTTATCGGGATGTCCCTCCGAGACTGACTCGGATGTAAAGAGATAAGCCATTGTGAATCCAGTACTGTGATGGTATCGAATAGTGAACGACATGCAACTCTCCCCCGGTGTGACCGCAGCTTACGGACTCGGAACCGGTGCGTCGTGATGTGCTTCGGATTCGGTTGAATATTCGCAACTGCACGTTCCCGGCGGATAGCCATCGTTTAATTTACAGAATTTCTTCCAGAAAAAAACAGTGTTTCAGTTCCCGCGTTGCTTTGAAATACATCCTACCGAAGCTTCCTCAACGGCACCGGGTTTCCGCACTTGCATTTCGGGAATCCGGAAGATATATTAATTGACTCCGCCATCCTAGCTCAGTTGGTAGAGCAGCTCACTCGTAATGAGCAGGTCGTCGGTTCGAGTCCGATGGATGGCTCAAAGCCCGCCACTCAGGCGGGCTTTGTCCTATTCTTGCAACTACCTCGCAGATACGGCTGTCGTCATGCGTGCTTGCTCGTATTCTACACGACACACGAAAAATAACGCGGTGCTCACTAATCCCTCAGAACTCAGGGACGCATAGCGGGAAGCTCCGAACAACGGGACAATTCCTCTCGTGCGATGCAGATGCGCGCACCGAGCGAGAATCATATCTGCTCGTTGACCCAATCCCAGTTGACAACATCCCAGAAACCCTCCACGAATTTCGGTCGGGCATTGCGGTAATCGATGTAGTATGCATGCTCCCACACATCGAGAGTGAGCAATGCAGTGCGTTCACGCGTGAGCGGAGTATCAGCGTTTGACAACTGCATGATTTCCAGCGTACCTGATGCATCCAGAGCAAGCCAGGCCCAACCGGATCCGAACAATGTGACGGCGGCTTTCGTGAATTCCTGTTTGAATGCGTCAAACCCACCGAGATCCCGATTGATCAGATCAGCGATCTTTCCAGTCGGGGCTCCCCCACCGCCTGGTGCCATGCAGTTCCAGAAAAAGCTGTGATTCCAAATCTGAGCGGTATTGTTGAAAATTCCCGCTTGAAGCTCCGCTGCGGAACGAAGAATCACATCCTCGAGAGAGAAATCATCATACGCACTGTCCTTGATCAGATTGTTGGCGTTGTTGACATAGGCCGCGTGATGTTTTCCGTGATGGTAGTCAAATGTTTCCTCGCTGAGAAACGGCTTGAGCGCGTCTTTGGGAAACGGCAACTCCGGAAGTTGAAATGCCATAAGACCTCCATGTCATGATGTTGACGATAGCCGTGTGAAACGGTTCGAATACTCTCATAATACGGGTTTCAAGCGCATTTGCCAACAGCATGGTCAATTACGTATCTCTACACCTCCCAGCACGGCATGACCGGATATGCGCAGTACTTTGCCCTTGTCGGATATCGCACTCGTTTTATTCTCGATGCCTCCGAGTATGGCGTTACCATCGACAATAACCGTCCATGTGTCTGGAACGCGGATTTCCACCCCTCCCAAAAGTGCGAAAACGTCCAGCACGGCCTCGCTTCCATCCATCATGTCGGCGCTACGCAAATCGATTTCATACCCTCCGAGTATCGCCGAGACGCGGCCACCGGAAAAGTGAGAGGAAGTGTTTTTCTGCTGCATGCCACCGAGTACGGCGTTGCCGTGAAGCACATCGCTATCGAGTTCATCCCTTGATACTCTACTTCGTGAAGTTCGAAACACAAAGGACAATCCGAGCATTACGAGCAACAGCGGCCAGAATTTCCAGATTTGCACATGGAGAATGTCGGCACGATCGAGAAGCATGAACAGTCCGATAGCGGCCAACGTCCCTCCGATGATGCGTCCACCGGTACCGCCCGGTTTCACAGCCTTCAAGCCACCCAGCAGCACAAGCAACACAGGCCAGTAGCGGAGGTACGCTGCTGCGTTGACGACGTGGAAGTTGTCAAGCGTAATCAGAATCCCGAACAGTATCAAAACGAGTCCAGTGATCGCTCGCGTCTGCAGTGTAAATGTCTTGTTATCCATGTATACCTCTTTATTTGGATGTTTCTTTCTTCATACGTCGTACCGATGCCCGAGTTGCAGTCGGACTCCTGCGAGGCGAAGCTGAGGAATCGATAATGGATAGCGCAGTATGAATCCTTGCTCCAAAAAAGAGACTGCGGGCGTCCTTGTTGTCAATGAATTTCCAGTGTTGTCATGAATGCTCGAATCCTTTCGGTCGAGGCACATCGAGAAGTATGCTGTTGCGCGGGTTGCGGGTTTCCCCCACTGCCGTGATGTAGATCGCCGGTGCGCCTTTCACGGGACAGGCGTACGTGCATGCACCGCAACCGACGCATATTGCCGGATCGACATGCGGACGCTTGAGCCAAACATAATCGCCTTCGCGAGTCGTGAATTCGGCGTAATCGAAATAAATCGCCTTCGGTGTTGTGGGGCACCACTCTTCGCACACTATGCATTCCTTCCCCATCGCCCAAGGGAGGCAACGCCCCAGATCGTAGAATGCCGTACCGATGCGCAAGGGGGGATATGTCGTTCCACCACCTTCCGCCGGTGGAACCCACGCCTTTTCCGCCTCCGTTATCTCATTTATCGCGCCTGTAGGACAGACTTGCGAACACAGCACGCATGTCGGCTCGCAATAACCGATACGCGGAATCAGCATCGGCGACCATACACCCTCGATTCCTGCTTGGAGCAAGGTCGGGTGCAGTGCGTTGTTGGGACAGACATTCATGCATTCCCCACAACGAACGCAGCGGGCGAGAAAGTCCCGCTCCGGAATCGATCCCGGCGGACGCACCAGCGATGGATTCGGTGTGGCGTCGGGATGAATGGCTGTACGAAGCAACGGTACGGCGGCAACTCCCGCTCCAACGGACAGCATAAGTGTGCGTCGTGTGACGTTGACTTCCCGTGTGCTTGCCGTGGTATCATTGAAAAAGCGAAACGCGATGCCTGCTTCCGGGCAGGATGCTACGCAATTCAGGCAGAGATGGCACTCGCTCTGATGCCAGGTCATTCCCGGCTCGGGGTTGTCGCCGCCTTGGCAATGCAATGCACAGCGATTGCAATTCGTACACATGGACGGTTGTTTTTCCAGCCCGAGTATCGCCGTCTTGGACATGATGCCGAACAAGGCGCCGAGCGGACACAACATGCGGCACCAGAAACGTGTGATGTAGCGATTCGCAGCAAGAATCCCCAGGAAGAGAAGTAGAATAAGGCCCGTCTGTTCGAACAACACAACCTGCGTACGCAGCAACAACTTGTGTACAAACCATGAGACCGGTACTTGCAAGGGGGACAACACACCGGTATCTCCATGAAGGCTCCAAGAATACGCATCCTGCATCAACACATTCCATGCAGGCAGTATGACCAGTGTCAAAGATCGCGTCAGTAGCGAAATCGGGTCCAGAAGTCCGACTTGCAACGAACCCATCGCAGCAGCAGCGAGCAGGACGGTCAGAATAATGTACTTCCATCGCTGCGCAGGTCTGTAGCGATTGTTTTCAAGCCGTGTTATCCCTTTCATTCTCCCTGATCGCAGCGATGCGAGCATGTGGTTGATTGTCCCCATCGGACAGACCCATCCGCAGAAAAAGCGCCCAAGAAACAACGTAAGGACAATGACGACAAGAGCGTAATAGAGATTTCTGTACAGTGTGTGCGTGCTGAGCACCGTACCCAAAGCGATGAGAGGATTGATTTCGAGAAAAAAATCCACGGGGGCCGATATTCTCGGCAGTTCGTCCGGCGTCGCCAACGAATCGATATTTGTTTTCAGCAATAAGAAGACGAAGAGAAACAGGAATGCAGCTTGCGATACCCGACGCAGCCACCGCAGGCGTTTGAAACGTGCAGCGTCCCGGCTTGTCCGGGAGGAGACATCGCTCATGCGTACACCTCCGTCAGCGGAAGCGTTGCATGATCGGTCGTACCCAGGCCGTATCGCTGCGAGAGGGCGAGCCATGGCATGTCCGCCACGGATAATCCGAAGAAGCGCTCGCCACCCCATGCGTCCAATGCGACCGGATCAACCGACGCAGCGATGACGTGGCGTTCTTCCACGTCATCGAGGCTGCCGCCCTGCGGGCCGTTTCGCAGAAGTATCCGCCACGCGTCAAGTATTGTCAATGTCGCTCTGAGGAAGTTGCCCAGATCCGCAATGCTGTTGTGAATGTCCTGATGCAATCTGCCGCGGTTGCCTCCGATGATGCCATAGAGATTTTTCAGACCCAGTGAAACACGCGTCAATCCGTGATGTTTCGCTATCGGGATGTTGATACACTTATCGACTTCGAGATATGTGTCGAATACCGGCTGTCTACCGAGCATGACACCGCCCATGTTGACGTCGCGCAACCGAGCCTCGTTCGGCAACAGCACTTCCGCACCGGCCTCGCGCGCAGCAGCCGCTATACCGCTTCGATTGAAACATCGCACCGGATCATTGCACGTGATGTCGGTGACGATCACCTTCGCGGCACCCGCGGCAACGCAGTGGCGGACAACTTCCGCTACGACGTCGGGGTTGGTGTTGGCCGCCTGTTCAGGACGTCTATCCCAACCAATGTTCGGCTTGACCACGACGACGTCGCCGGGATGAATGAATGCGCTCATACCGCCAAGCGCTGTGATGACGGCAGCAGTGACAGACGCAGCATCGTCTCCGCTTCCGACGACGATCTCGCTCTTCAACTCGGTAATGCGAAGGTCCCGTACGACGGTCTCCTCGTGTATTTCACGAAATGGGTGCCGTTCCGCTTCATGCAAGAGATACCCTGCACCGGCAGCAGCAACAGCGAAACCCGCCGCTTTTCCGCTGCGGGAAAGGAATTCTCGACGTGTCAGGTTGTTCTTGTACATGCATGCTCCAACCATGAAAGACATCAGATCATAAGGTATGATAATCCTGAGATAATGTCAAGAAGCATCGCTTGCTTCTTTCAGCCACCTATCGATGTGCTCCTGCAAATGTCTGGTTCTGAACGGTTTCGCAATATAATCGTCACAACCCGCTTCGAAACTCCTGCGTCGATCATCGGCGAAGGCATGCGCGGTCACTGCAATTACTGGTGTCTGTGCAATGGACTGATCCCCTCTGATGCGTCGGGTTAACGACAAGCCGTCCTCGTCTCCTCGAAGTGAGATATCCATCAACACTATATCCACATGCTCGGAATGCAGTATGTCCCATGCCAAGCGCGCATTATCCGAAAACAACAGCCGGTATGCATCCGACAGAACAAGTTGGAGAAATCTCCTCGTTTCGGAATCGTCCTCGACGACCAGAACGCAGGGTTTATCACCAGTGATGCTCCTCATTGAGTAATGCTGGCCATCCTCGTGTTCGATTTTCTCCTTCGTCACGGGGAATGAGATTGTGAATACCGACCCGAGCCCTTTTGTGCTCTTGACGGATATTGTTCCGTTGTTCGCATCCACGTATCGCTTCGCAAGCGTGAGGCCGAGCCCCAATCCTTCGTACGGCCGCGTATATCCGACGCTTTCCTGCGTGAATGCTTCGTACAGTTGACGAAGATACGAATCCCCTATTCCGATCCCCGTATCCGCGATTGCAATCGTGGCGACATCGCCCTTCGATCGGGCGGAAACGGTTATTTCCCCCCTGTCAGTGAATTTCACTGCGTTGTCGAGGAGATTTCGTATCGACTGAGCCACGGAAAATTTGTCCGCGAAGACCAGTATCTCCTCGGGTGCCGGAGACCAGTGAACACTCACGCGCTTGTCTTCGGCAAGTCCTACCGTCTCTTCTACAAGCTCAGTGATAAGTTCGGAAAGCGAGAAGGTCTCCTGTTGCGGCGTGAAACTCCCGGACTCGAGTAAAGACAGGCTCAGCAGTTGATCGACCGTGCGAAGCAAGCGCCGTACACCGAGATCCACTTTACAGAAGTACTCTTGCTCAGTTGCCGATGCGCGATCTTCCAGCTCACTTTGCAACACGCCCAAATACCCCATGATGATATTGAGTGGCGTACGGATTTCGTGTGATATGCCGGTCAGAAAAGCTTGTTTGAGTTTCATCGCTTGCTCGGCGGCCTCGGTTGCTCCGATCAGTTCGCTCTCCACTTGTTCCCAAGCTGAAATATCCAATATGAAACCCATGGCGATCGAATCCCCTAGTGCTTCGCTACGGAACGGCGCCGTTCGCAATGAGATGGTCAATCGCGACCCATGTTCATCGAAGCGCAAGTCACCCTCGTACACACCGTAGCGGTCATGAAACGGCGATGCCAGGGCTTCGATAACCGATGCATCGTGGAACGAGGCGAGATCGAATCCATCACAAGCGGATTGTGGCATGTTGAAGAGTTCCGAGAATGCACGGTTCGCATGGAGAATGTGCAACTCCCGGTCGTAGAAGAACACACCGATGGGCAGACCATCGAAAAGCAGCTTGTACCGCTCTTCGCTTACGACGAGGCGTGTACGCACTTCGTCCACCTCCCCTCGCAGTTCTTCAACCTGCTGTTGATGTCGAGAAATCGTCTCGTCTTTTTTCTTTGCCATTCGCAACACGAACGAAACGGCGACGACGAGAAATATCGATGCTACAAGCGCAGCGATTAACAACCACTGACGATATTGCTTATCCAATGATGCGAGATCACTCGAATGGCGCTCATGCAATTCACGTTGATAGCGTGCTTCAGCTTCCTGTACCCGCTGATCCTGAAGCAATACCGCTAATGAATCGGAGGTGACACGGTACTGTCTCTGCACATTCAGCGCCTCGCGATACAGTCCCTCCGCATCATACGCATCACTAAGGCCTTCCAGGACGTTCAGGATTATTCGAGCCAGACGTGATGCTCGGGCGAATGCCTTCGCTTCCATGAACACGGCACGAGCACGGGACGGATTCCCCACCTGGAGTTCCAGCACACCGAGATGGTAATGAGTGTTCGCGAGCGTGTGCGCGTTTTTTGTAGCACGCCCTATTTTCACTGCTTCGCCATAGAACGAGCGCGCCTTCTCGATTTCACCCTTTTCTCTGTGAACAGTAGCGAGCGCTGTAAGCATCTCGGCAAGCGCGTTGCCGTACGGTGTAATGTCGCGCTGCAGTTGCACCGCACGCGCAATACATATACCTGCGGAATCCAGATGACCAGCCAAGCAATGAATCGTGCCGATGCCGACCAGTGACGCCGCTACTCCTGCTGTGTTGTCGAGGGATGTGAACAATCGCAGCGCGCGTCGATGGTATAGCATTGCTTCGTCAATCCGTCCAAGCTCACGAAGCGTCGCACCGATATGATTCATCGCTTCAGCGCTTCCGGCGCCTTGACTCAATGAATCACTGATAGCAAGCGCTTCGAGATGCAGGAGAAGGGCATTATTCACATATCCCATCAGTCGTTCAACAACACCGAGCCCATCGAGTAATTTCGTATGTAGTTCCGGGAGTCCCGCAGCTTGTGCGAAATCCAAGCCTGTGCGAAAGGCTTGGGCAGCTTTTTCGTTATTCCCGGCCCATCTCCATGCATTCCCGGAAGCGTACGATGAAATCGCACGCTGATAATCATTCACCGCTCTGTCGAAGGCTCGCGATGCCAATTCGGCTGATCGAGTGGGATCATGATGCAGCAATACCGCCGCACTGTCCAGCAACGCCTCGGGCGATATGGTCGATTGCGCTCGAGCCCCTGCACATAGCAGAAATACGGCCACACAATAATGGAAGAAAAAACGGGTGATTCGCGGAAAGTGCATGTGATGTTGCATACGGCTCATGAGCGGCGAAACATACTGTAGGAATATTGGAATGTTTTCCCGTCTTGACAAACTTCGTCTACGGAGCGCAAGCGGGAAGACTAGCGCATCATACTATTTTGCCTACACATTTCTTACTTTTCTTCCGAATACTTTTTCGACGTAACTTTTACCGTTGCCGCCTTCCCGTACAAACACTGGAGGCGTGTTCCAAATTCACACCCACCATTTTCTGTGGTTTGATACAAATGCCTGATCACATCCCCTTGAAGCATCTCCCCAAGAATACGGGTTGGATTGAAGTCATCTGTGGTTCGATGTTCAGCGGCAAGACGGAGGAACTCATTCGCCGTATCCGCCGAGCGCAGATCGCGCGATTGCGCGTCGCCATAGTCAAGCCCGCGGTCGATACCCGGCATACAGGTGATCGCATTGTGTCGCACAGCGGTTTCTCGCTCCCTTCCGTCACGATACAGCATGCATGCGATATTCCCGCAACGATAGGAGATGTGGATGTTGTCGGCATTGACGAGGCGCAATTCTTCGACGACGATCTCGTTGATACATGCGAAACACTTGCCGACCATGGCCGGCGTGTAATAGTCGCCGGGTTGGACCAGGATTATTTAGGCCAAGCGTTCGAACCCATGCCCCGTTTGCTTGCTGTCGCGGAGTACATCACCAAAACACTTGCGATCTGCGTTGTCTGCGGCAACCCGGCAAACAGAACACAGCGTGTTGCGCAACGGTCCGAGCGCGTGCTCGTTGGAGCGTCCGAATTGTACGAGGCCCGTTGCCGCGCCTGTTTCACAACGAATCTTCAGGAGTTTCAGCGAACAGATGATTGAGCACCTGTTCCGAGGCATTCTCGGCGTACTACTCGTTTTCGCGATCGCGACGCTGTTTTCGCGTCATCGCAGAAGAATTCCCTGGCTGCTCGCTGCAAAGGGACTGACTGTACAGGTGATATTCGGTGTGCTTGTGATCAAAGGTGCAGCACTCGGTGCTGTATGGTCGCCTCTCGCTTGGCCCGGGCATGTTTTCGATTTTCTGTCCCGTGCATTCGTCAAACTGCTGTCGTTCACGACCAAAGGAGCTGCATTCATTTTCGGCGACCTGGCGTTCAGCCCCGGACAAACCGGCAGTTTCGGATTTTTCTTCGCCTTCCAAGTACTTCCGACCATTGTGTTCTTCGCTTCGTTGATGTCCGTCCTGTACTATCTCGGCATCATGCAAAAGGTGGTGCAGGGAATGGCGTGGCTAATGGTCAAGCTGCTCGGAAGCTCCGGAGCGGAATCGCTGTCCGGAACAGCGAACATATTCGTCGGACAAACTGAAGCTCCGCTAATGATTCGGCCGTTCTTGCAAGATCTGACCGAATCGGAATTGCTGACTGTAATGGTTGGAGGCTTGGCCACGATAGCCGGTGGTGTGATGGCGGCGTATGTGCAAATTCTGGGACAGTCCTACGCGGAATTGCACGGAATGCCGCTGGATGTAGCACAAGTGCATTTTGCTGCGCAACTGCTGGGAGCAAGCATCATGGCAGCACCGGCCGGCATCGTCATCAGTAAAGTACTGTTGCCTGAAACCGGTACTCCCGCAACACTCGGTAAGGTGAAGGTCTCTACGGAGAAGAATGCGACAAATGTTATAGAAGCGGCAGCTAGCGGCGCCTCCGACGGTCTGCGACTGGCATTGAATATCGCCGCAATGCTTCTGGCCTTCATCGCACTTATCGCACTGTCCAACTACATCCTCGAGTTGATCGGACGCATCGGCGATCTGAACGGATTCCTGATGTTGCATTTCTCGAAACCATTAAGTCTCGAGCTTATTTTCGGCCTTGTGCTGCAATACGTGGCATACGGCATTGGATTTCCGTGGAACGAGTCTTTTCACGCAGGGAATCTCATGGGCACGAAACTCGTACTGAACGAATTTGTCGCCTATATAGAAATGTCGAAACTGATCGCCAGTGGGTTGCTGGCATCGGAAAAGTCAATAGTGATGGCGACCTTCGCTCTGTGCGGCTTCGCGAATTTCGCCTCTATCGCCATTATGATGGGAGGACTAGGACCGCTCGCACCTAAGCGGAGAGCAGACATCTCCCGTCTGGGCATGCGAGCACTACTTGGTGGTACTCTCGCCACCTTACTCACGGCGAGCATTGCTGGTATCATCACGGGATTCTGATGTACGATCAAGACGCAGCACTGACATCACAGCTTCCGGATCCCCTTTCGCAAGCAATCCGAGAATTTTTACACGGCGACGTCCATGTAGCTATCGTGTTGGGTTCGGGTCTTGGAAACTTCGCGGAAACGCTTCGAATACTCCGGCGCGTTTCCACGAGTGATTTGCCTTCCTACCCTCACGCAGGAGTGGTAGGACATGACGGCGAACTCGTCCTTGCTACACACGCTGGAAAGCGCGTACTATTGTTCAGCGGGCGTGTGCACGGGTATGAAGGATACACGGCATCACAGACGGCGTTGACCAGCCGCATCGCCATGTTAGGCAGTGCACGTTTGCTTTTGCTCACCAATGCGGCTGGTGGCGTGCATGCATCTTTCGAGATCGGCGATCTCATGCTGATCACCGACTACATTGTTTCTCCACTTGCTTACCGGATGGGATTATCGCTTCACAGCGCAGCTCAGGATTCGCACAACAGACTGAGGCCGTTATTCCCACATCGTGTTCTGGAAAGCGTGCGTGCGGCAGCGACTTCGTCGGGCATTCTACTGCGTGAGGGAACGTATGGATTCTGCTCGGGGCCGAACTATGAAACGCGCTCCGAGATAGCTCTGTTTCGTTTACTGGGTGCTGATGCCGTTGGTATGTCCACTGTTCCCGAAATCATCTCAGCGAGGCTCGGCAACCTGGATGTTGCCGGAATCTCCTGCATAACGAACAAAGCCACGGCAATCCCGACCGTCGTGACGCATGAACACGTTACAGACGTCGCCGCTCGCGTCTCTGAACGGTTTGCGTCATTGTTGCACGCCATTCTAGCGCGGAGTTGAGGAAGCTTCATGAAGCTCGTATATACTATTACGATGTGTTTTCTGCTGACACTCGCCGACATTGCATCGTCGCAAGATACTGCCAGTATCGACCTGCGCGGTCAGGCGGCGTTCCGTCTCGGCGACGATGCTGTCTGGATGAGCAAGTACATCGACGAAGCCGAAGGCTGGAATTTCATTCCCGTTCCCGGTGCCTGGGAGGATCATGGGTTTCCTCTGGCTGATGGTTTTGCCTGGTATCGCATACGCTTTCGGCTGCCCGCCTCGCTTCGCAATGATTCTCTTTTGTTGGTAATGAGCGGCATACATGACGCTGATGAGACGTTTCTCAACGGCGTCATGGTCGGAAGAACCGGCGCTTTTCCACCAAATGGCCGTTTGGAACCACGGTCGTTGCGAGTGTACCCTCTTCCGAAATCAGTTTTGGAAGAATTCAATCTCCTCGCCATCCGGGTGTACGATTTCGGCGATCAGGGAGGAATCACCGGCGATATTTTCCGCATCATCCGTGCACAGGATATCCCGACCGTGTTGGATGAAATAGTCGATGCGCCGCCTCGGCCACACTCGCTGTACATTTCGAACGGTATCATGGTGTCCGCCATTCGGAGTGACAGTGCCATCGTGGAGTGGTCACGCCCTCGACCGTACGATAGAATATCAATGGACCTCGCAACACAACGAGCGCTCAGACGATTGGAGATAAACAGAAACACGAATGGAGAACGCAATCCGATCGGACGGCCTTTGGACATAGCATACATCGAGCGCACAGGTGTTGTACGTGCAGACTGGCCGGGATCACTGAATGTATACTGGTATCATCCGGTGCATGCGGATGCGAGAATACTCGTCGTCGCCACGCGCCGACCCGTCGATTCACCTGACGAAATCGGCATCACCTTCGTCATGGAACAACCGGTATGGAGGTACGAGGAGCGTAGTACCGAGAGCGCAGGAATTCGAACAACATACCACATCCTCGCACATAACGCGTGTTGCCAGGAACTTGTGGATCGTGATATGGAAAACTTCCTGAGCGGCGGTGACCAAGCATGGACGCTAGAGGCCGAAATACAGCGATGGAAAACGAAGTACTTCGCCACCGCCGGCATTCCATCCCTCCTGTCCGAACAGGAGCAGCAGGTGTATTCGCAGTCCCTCATAAGCATTATCAATGCGACAGTGCGTGAAAGCGGTGGCGGTCACGGTCAAATACTCGGGGGTCTCGAGCCTCAATCCCGTGCGATATGCCATGCGGGTGATCATTTGCTTGCTGTCGCAGCTCTCGCAACTGCAGGGTTGGAAACTCAAGCGTTGGAGGGACTACACTTCCTGCACGGAGCGGAACATGGAAACTACACCTTCCTGGATGCGTACGGTGTGCAGCGAGGAATCGGATTTCCCTACAGCGTTTCTCCTGTGCCATACGATGGATCGGGGCAGGAATGGCAATGGCGTAGAGCGGATGAAGCGGAACTGCGCTTCGATGGAATGCCGATGTATATTCAAGCAGTGGAAGCATTGCGAGCCAGTGCGCGACGATACGCGATCGCATCGGAAGAACACTTCAGCGACAGTGCCTTTATCGCTCCGTACTATGCGCGTTTGTCACACACGGTAGCCGATGTGCTCATGTACCGGCTCGATAGTCTCGGGTTGCTTTCCGCCGACAATAGTCCATGGGGTGACGGCAAAAGCGATCTCCCGGGAATTTACTCCACGATACACGCGTCCCATGCACTTTCCATTGCCGCCGCGTACGCACACTCACAGTGTGACGAACTCAGGGCTTTCCTTTACTCCGACGCTGCCGAACGAAGCCGCGCGACTCTGAAGAATCTCGTTAACCATGCCCGTATGGCCGAACACCCCGACAGCTTGGATGAAATCGTACTCCGAGTCTTTCATCCCCTACTCCCAGATGCCGTATCTCTTGGGCTTTTTTCTCCAATCAGCGAAAACGCCCGCTTCGCACTGGATATGGTGGATATTGCATTTGCCATCGAAGGCATGCATCATGCCTACCGTGCGGAACCAGGCGGCGACTGGTTCGCACGACAAGCCCGTCCCCGTATCAGTCTGCGGCTTGCCCGTGCCTATGCAGCAATTGGAGATTTGGATACTGCCGAGGCATTGTTCGCGTCCGTCACTGCGTTTGCGAGCCATCGCTCGAATCTGCTTCCCGAACTGATCGATCCCGTCACAGGCAGTGGTTACGGTGCTCGCCCATGCACCACGACCGCTGCCGATTACATACTGACAGCCGAATATCTGATGCTGCTCCGGATGAACGGTGAATCACTACATCAGCAATGATCATTGTCTCTTTCGTTGCTCGTATCAGATGGTGCAGAACAGCACCGCATCAATGGAAGCAACAATGAAGAAGATCGCTCTTCTTTTTTTTGATAATCAGACATCGCTGTCTATACATCCGAAGTCGAGATTATCGTATATTGCCGCACAGGTCGATCCGTGAGGGATCGACGTCCCATTGTCGGCATAGCACAGACCGCCGATCAATTGCGAGTTGCACGAACTGATCATGCAGCAGCGAAGCAGAATACGTTCCCACTTCGCACCAGGGCGTCACCCACAACCGCAGTCGGCAGTGCGTCGAATGTAGCTCATATAAGCGTTTTTACACTGCCGAAAATCCCGGGTCAACAGAAGCATGACCAAATCCTCACTGCCGAATAACGAGAATGCATGTCGGCGAACAGTGGTCGTGCAGTGACGAACACACGCCATACCAGTTCGTCGATCCCGTCATGCGGCACGAAGCCACATGGCGTCACTCGATACACAGGAGGTTCCATGCGGTACAACAGTTCGATACAACAGCTACAACTCGATCCGGGATATGAAACTGCGCTTCGGATAGTCAGCTCGGTGGTGGGAGGAAACGCTCCCGCCATGACCGACCTTGTAGACCTGTATGGCGTACAACAGGCACCAATAATGCATGGAATATTCGGACGCTTCCTGGATGAACACCGAGAGCAAATGGGAACCCCGCGCCCGCATCGCTACAATGCTCCCACCGAGATATCGGACGCACGCAGCCATGTGGAAGATTCACCCGACTACCAACGCTTGCAATCAAAAGTGCTGTTCAATGAACTCCCCGAGATTTCAGAAATGGAAGCGTTTTTCGGCCCGTACGCAGAACAAGTCCGCACGATTTTCGGCCTGTTTCTCCATAGCAACCGACAGAGAAAATGCGGCATTACGTCGATCGCACACCTGAACCGTGTCGGTGCCGTTGTACGACGACTTGGCTTGGACGCTCAGGACCAATACGTGTACACGACTGTCGCTGCCTTGCACGATGCGCTCGAAGACCTTCTCGAACATGTATCGGACAAGCATGGGAATCTCTACGGCGTCCGCGGCTACCAAGCGTTCCTGAATCGCTACATCAGTCCGGAATTGCACGCTCACATGCGAATGATCACCAACTTCTACGATCTGCTGCTCGCTATGGCTCGAAAACAAATCGAGAGTGAAGACAAATTCCTGAGCAAGGAGAATTTGCTGTATGCACTGGAGGACATGTATAAGCACGAGCGCGTTGACATACATCCCTACATTGAGAAAATCCACTACGCGCTGGAGGATGCCGTTTTGAATGGCGAGGTGTTTGCTCAAGCGAAGTGGTTGTGCTATTGCGAACTGTACATTCGCGAAATGGCGATTTTCACGCACACTGCTCGGAATTATCGCACCTATGAAATCAAGGCCGTCGACCTTTCCGACAACGCTCACGGTCGGGATGCTCTGGCTCTCGATGCGCGCGTGAAGAATTTGATCAAGCAGCAGATTTACGTCAACTACGGGTCGATGCTCAATTCCACGTGGCACGGATTGAACAATCGTGTGGCTGAACTGCAGGAAGACGCGCTACTTCATGCCGAACACATAATTGTTCAGGATCTGCTGCAGCGGCAATCCTATATGGATTTCGCGATTTCCACGATGAAAAAAATGCTCGCACTCCGGACAATTCTCTTTCAGAAAGAAAAAAAAGTTGTGCGGGAAACGAAGTAGTCAATCGCACATTCATCTGACATGGCGCAATCACGACAGACGCAGCGAGGAATCTGCGAGCCAGTGGATGCTTACGGCGTTTGGTGTTTGAAGCTCAACGTTTCACTGTCTCTCGCTGTCGTGCATGTGCACTAGCGGACAACACTCTCGAATTCCCCGTGTTCCTCAGCTCTTACAAACGGTATTACATACCGATGGCGCTGGCATGCTTGATGCTGGAAAGCAGTGCTCCCGAACGCTTTAAACTGTCGAGGATGCACTCGAACGCCGCATCTTCATTCCCACTCGCGCGCGCTTGCTCGACGATGTGCTGCTTGACGATTTTCGCGAAAACCGCTGGTGAAACACGAGCGCTACCCTGAGTGACAAAGGTACTGAATCGCTCGTCTTCGTAATGAAACCAGATGTTGAATCCCTCGATGATATCGCCAACCAGTTCTGTACGTGATACGATGGAATCGGCCGTGCCTCTTGACATGCCACAAGTGTTCGTCAGATAATTGATGCTGAGCGTGTAGTGGTTCTCGCCGCGCCTCACACAATGTGGAGGCGGCATAGCCGAAGTCAGTTTCTCCAACGCTCTGTTGTGATCGTCTATCCTTCCCTGTAAACCAACGATCTGCTTCAAAAGAATGCGACAGGAGGCGTCAGTTTCCATGGAAACATGTTCCGAAAGCTTATCCAATTCATCCACGGAAAGCCCTCGTTGAGCATCGATTGCAAGCGTTAATCCCCTGTCTTCCGGAACGGTCTGGTTATACGCTTGAAGAATACTCCGAATTTCAGACTGCGACGAGTCTATCATGGCCATACGGTACTCCGCTTCCTCGGCCATTCGTCTGAATTTACCAGCACTCAGAGTCCCTTTGTCGCAGGACATGAGCGGAAGAAGAAGTATGGACGCAAGAATGGAAACAATTGTCTTCATACGCAATCCCCTTGATTAGCAGTCGGAAAAATCGATTGAATCGTGTTGACGACAGTCATGTACAAAGAACACCATAACCGAGCGGCCACAATGGAGGGAAACGAAGCGAGTCGCTGCAGCAGTGGTGCGAGACATGTGGTACAATGCCTCGATGCCGGGAACGGCAGTCCCACGCGGGCCACGGAATGGCTTCCGTGTTGATAATGTGGTAGTAGTACTTTGCATTCACTGTTCACGATTAGATTTCGTGAACACGCAAGTTCGCTAATTTCTTCAATGAAACAAAGCGTTTTCGACTGGGGTTGCGCACCCCTGTTGTCGCATGAAAAACACCTCGTCCCCAGAGTCATGTGAAGCGAGTCATACGATGCGCTGGCATGTGGAGCAAGCCGTCATGTGAAACGACTCCTGCCGGAGCTTTACTTTCTGCCTTGTTCGCTATATCTTTCTCTCACACGTTGATGTCCCGCGTGTACTCCCCGCATCAGCAGTTTCCTTTCAGGACGACTACCATGAGCACACGCCCCATTCGATACGTACTCAGCATCGCAGCATGGTGCTTCGGTTTGCTCAGCGTGCTAATAGGCATGGTTTTTCTCATGTCAGGTGTTCAGCACTACATCAACAAGGATTATCCGGAAAGCCACCCGTTCGCCCAGGTCTTGCTCGCCATGGGATTTCTCGGACTCCCCTTGAGTTTCTTGCTCCTCTATAAGGCCAGGCACGGTCTGAAGCATCGATCGAATGACTATGAACTCCCCGTCCCCCCGATGAATTCACTGGGTATGGGGATTATCGGCACTGCGTTGTTGATCGCAGCAACGGCTGCATTCATACTCGTGTGGTTGTTTTTCTGAATCACATGCAAACTCCAACGGTTGCCACGAGCATGGCGAACAACGACACGAAGAGCCGCATCCTCTTATAAGAGATATTCTTGTCTTAACATAGACAGCATACCCACAACACTTCGCACTTCCTCCCTTCACGCGATGAGAATATCTGCCTGCTTGGCAGGCATCGCGGTGATAATGGATGGCATGGGCAATACTCTACATAGGGAAAGCAGGTGTGTGCTTGGAAAATGCGCACTCCCCGGCTGGACTTCGCCTTAAGCAAGGCCTGCTTCGTCCGTCTGATGAATTTGAAATGTCTGAATCGTGCTTGATTCAAGTCACCCGCACAGTTCGACATGGACCACGAATCGCGTGTACCTTGATCCGGCAGTCGATCGCTCGTATTTTATACATCTTGAATCTACCCGAAAGGACATTTCATGCAACCGATCGATATCGATATTCCCCATCAACCGCGTAAACACCAGAGCAGACCGAAGTGGTTGAAAATCAAAGTGCCGCTCGGGACGCGATTCGCCGAAATCCGAAAACTTGTAGACGAACAGGCACTCAACACCGTCTGCGAGGACGCCCGCTGTCCGAACATGGCCGAGTGTTGGAATCGTGGCACGGCGACATTCATGATACTCGGAAACGTTTGTACGCGCTCTTGCGGCTTCTGCTCCGTGAAAACAGGACGTCCATACGATCTCGATCTCGACGAACCCTATCGCGTCGCGGAAGCGGTAAAGCGAATGGGTTTGCGATACGCCGTCATCACGTCCGTCAATCGGGATGAATTGTCGGACGGTGGTGCGTCGGTGTTCGCAACAACGATACGCGCTATCCGAGAACGCGTACCCCATTGTCGCATCGAGGTTCTCACGCCTGATTTTCAAGGCAAACGCGAAGCGATACTACAAGTCATCGATGCCAGGCCTGACGTGTTCAATCACAATCTTGAGACTGTTCCGCGTCTATACCGACGCGTGCGCCCACAAGCCAAGTACCAACGATCTTTGGATCTACTTCAATTATGCAAAAACAACGGCATGGTGACGAAAACGGGAATCATGCTCGGATTGGGAGAAGAAGCAGAAGAGATCCTTGCCGTCATGAAAGATGCTCGTCGTATCGAGATCGACATTCTCACACTCGGTCAGTATTTGCAACCAACAAAACAGCATCTCCCGGTGAGCAGATACGTGACACCAGCCGAATTCGAGGAGTGGAAGCGCGTAGGATTAGACCTGGGATTTTCGCATGTCGAATCCGGACCATTGGTGCGATCGAGCTATCATGCCGAAGAGCAATTCTCGCATTGACGCAAGGACACCTTCCTGCAAGCGCCGACCGAATCGAAACAACAGTATAGCCAGCCTTGCCGGCACGACTGTTCAGCGAAAACATCGAATGCGATGCTCTATGCGAATAGTGAAAACTCATCTTTACGCACCATGCGGTGCGCTCGGCGGACAACACTACACCGAATGAGCTATGAATATGACCTTCACTAGTGTTCGCAGTGCGCACTATGAAGAAAGGAACCCATTGGGTTCCTTTCTTCATATATTCTCAACTGAAATTCTATTCGGCCGGCGTCGGTGCCATCTCTCCACCAGGTGCATCCTCTTGCTGCTGGTGTTGCACCTGCTGTTGTTTCTGCATTGGAGTAAGCGGCTGTTCCATCGCGCTGCGCTGAATGATGCTCTCTCTTGTCCCTTCAGTGGGGAGAAAGAACATGTTCACCGCGAATATCAAAACCGCGAATGCGATGGCTAATCCCCAAGTCGACTTCGCGAGAATGTCTGATGCATGTCGTACGCCGAGCATACTTCCCATGCCTCCACCCGCACCACCGAAGGCACTGGATAACCCGCCGCCTTTGGGACTCTGCATAAGAATGGCTATCGTCATAACCGCGCCAATCAGTATTATCAACAACATGAGGAAAGTGAACATATTCGTCAAAACTCCAAATTCATAGTGACTTTAAATATACTGCATTTCACGAATAAAGACAAGAAGCACTGAGGAATGAGGAATCGAACTGAGGATCGGGTTAACTCCACACCTCATGACTAGCCTGCATCGAATTGCTGTTCCGTGTTTCCGACGGCAATTGTTGAAACTGCCGAGCGAAACGGAGTGCGCTTGACCGAACATACCGTTTCCCTGCGTGCGGTGCAATGAAATGACGATCGGAGTCCCGTCCAACACAACACGCAGCCGGTAGAACGAAACCCATCGTAATACTCCGGAAAATCGACATTGCTCATTCGAGACCAGGAAGCTGTTGCTTCAACTTTCTGATGCGACCCCAAGCCTCGTCTATGCGCGCTTGCGATATTTCACCACGTTCCACGAGTGCCTTCAGAGTCGCATGAGCGCGAGGAGCAATGTCCATGACATATTCATAACTGTTGTTCGCGAAAAGTAATATGTCCACCCCTGCGTTCACCGCTTGTTTGATAGCGGTTTCCAGACCGTAATGGTCCGTGATTGCTCGCATCATCATGTCGTCGGAAATGACCACTCCGCGAAAACCGAGTTGCCGGCGCAGCACGTCTTCGATGGTACTACGTGACAGCGTGGCAGGCCAGACTGGATCGAGGTTGGAATTGAAAATATGCGCCGTCATGACAATGTCGCAGACTCCGGATTCCAGCACGAGTTGAAATGGCTTGAGTTCCTTTCGCGTCCAGGTATCGCTGACATCGACGAAACCTTTATGGGAATCTTCCTTGGAGCTTCCATGTCCCGGAAAATGTTTGATCGCTCCAAGCACTCCCTGCTCCCGCATTGATTCGAGCATAATGATCGCGTGTCGCGCAACAAGTTCGGGATCGGCACCGAAGCTGCGGCCGAGAGCACCGATGACGGGATTCTCCGGATTGAGGTTGAGATCGAGAACCGGCGAAAAATTGACGTTCAATCCTACAACTGCAAGCGACCGGGCGAGCAGGTCGGCTTGGGCGGCAGTTGTTTCGACATCATCCTGCTCGCCGAGCCAAGCATGCGAAACGTGTGGAGGGAAACCCGCGTTGGGTTTGAGTCGTGCAACAGTTCCTCCCTCCTGATCGACCGCGATCAACAGAGGATACGGGGCTTCGAGTTGCAGCGCTTCGGTTAAATCGGCCAATTGCGTCGGAGAAAGTATATTGCGACCGTATTCACGCTTCGCGACGTCGAAATCGAAAAGTATGACGCCTCCCAAATGTAAATTCCGTAAATACGACACGATGATACTGCCAGGCGTCGCACTCGTCCCCCGAAAACCGAGCATGAGCATTTGTCCTATCTTGAAATCAAGACTGTCGTCAATTACCGTCTGTGCATGCACGGACCGTTGAGCGGCTGAGCACGGGAGTATGACGAGAATCGCCAATATCGTCAGTGGAATTCGTCGGGCGTACCGAGCAAGCTGTTTCAAGACCATGACATCACTCCGAATAAGTCAATGCGATACGTAGAATACGATACATCGATCTATATTTGCAAGCCAACATCGATTCACGGCGATTCTGTTATGAGCATCACATTCATGACCCCGTAAGTGCTATGCAGCCTGGCCGTCTGCATAATCACCTCACGCGATCCTGCCATGTGTCACAAGGTGCCGGAACGATTCACATCAGCTCTCGATCGCAGAACTCCAACGGATCAGCAGTCGTTGTACAGGATTTTCTATTCCCTTTCTCTATTTACCGATTCGACTGAACCGGAACAACATCAGCAAACTGTTGAAATAGCTGCCGTGATCACTACTCCTTCGTCAGTGCTTCGCGCCAATCGTACAGACCATTGGCTAAATTATACACACGCTTGAAACCCATGCCAGACAAGCGAACACCTGCAAATCGACTTCTGCTTCCGCTCCTGCAGTACAGCAGTACAGGAACGTCACGGTCCAGCATCTCGACGCGTTTGCCGAAATGCGGGTCCATGATGTTGATATGCAGAGCCCCGGCAATGTGAGAGGTGCTGTATTCGGCAGATGAACGCACATCGACAAGCGTGACATCTCTCTCCTCGCGCAACAATCTGGAGAACTCTTCACCGTCGACATCCATCACATTCGCGCGACTCCCCAAAATTCCAGACAATATTTTCTTGAACATATTCAACCTTAGTGAAACTCTTCGTGCGATGATGTTTTTCCTATACTCGATGCTGCTTGTTCAGTCTTGGCCGGGCGAGTATGTTCGCGTATCGCTCCAGCACCCCACAGCACGCGTAGAGAGCGTTGGCGGAAACACGTGAAACAAGCGGTGACTGTCACGCCGCAGTCGGACGCAGCACTGATTACTGCATGTTCGAGCCCGCATGATGCACGACTGGTGAGACATGCGAGTGGAGAATTCTCCATGCAAAAAGGATTGCATGCATCCATGAGTTGAAAACCACGCGTTTCCGTCGAGAAGTTCCCGCATGCCCCAAGGGAAACGCATATCGCTTCAACGAAACGTTCTCGTTTGCACCGCATTTTTTGTAGCTTGCGGTAGTATTCATGAACGAGGATTCCATGAAATCCACAGCCTCCATCGAGGATATTTACCGAATCATCTACACCGAGCATCACGACCCGTATACCGTTCTCGGTATACATAGTGTGAACATCGACGGAAAACCCGCCACTGCGGTGCGTACCTTTCTTCCGCAAGCGCGATTGGCTTGGGTCGTCCGGGAATTCGATTCCGCGACTATTCGGGAATATCCAATGACGAAAATTCACGAGGACGGGTTTTTCGAATGCATATTCGAGGACGAAGCCGAACCTTTCCCATACAAACTGAAGCGGCGAACTTACTCTGAGGAGACACATCTTTTTTTCGATTCCTATGCTTTTTTCCCCCAGCTTAGCGATCTAGACCTGTACTTGTTCGGTGAAGGGAATCATTTCAGGGTCTACGAGAAGCTTGGAGCGCACTATCGTGAAATCAACGGTATCGGCGGTACGGAGTTCGCCGTTTGGGCACCGAATGCACGCAGTGTCAGTGTGGTCGGCACATTCAACGGCTGGGATCGCCGCCGCCATGCGATGCGCGTCCTCGGATCCTCCGGCGTGTGGGAAATTTTCATACCGGGCGTAGGCGAGGGTGAATTATACAAATTCGAGATCAAAACGCATGACGGGCATGTGCTTGAGAAATCCGATCCCTTCGCGAGGAGATTCGAGCTTCGTCCTCGCTGCGCGTCGGTCGTGCATTCCCGCCTGTATCACGAATGGCACGATGAAGAGTGGTTGCGACAACGTCGGGACAGCGACCCGCTGCGCGACGCCGTGTCAATTTACGAGGTGCATCTCGCCTCGTGGAAACGGTCGCGCGAGCAGCCAGGGGAAAGGATGTCGTACAGGGAGATGGCTCGCGATTTGGTTGCGTACGTGAAGGAACTCGGGTACACGCATGTCGAACTCCTGCCCATCATGGAGTATCCCTTCGATGCTTCCTGGGGCTACCAGGTCACGGGGTACTACGCACCGACCAGTCGATTCGGAACACCGGACGACTTCATGTTTCTGATCGATGCATTTCATCAAGCCGGTATCGGAGTCATTCTTGATTGGGTCCCCGCGCATTTTCCGAAAGACGCCCACGCGCTTGGCTACTTCGACGGGACACATCTGTTCGAACACGACGACCCCCGCAAGGGACAACACATGGATTGGGGCACATTCATTTTCAACTTCGGTCGCAATGAAGTCAGAAATTTTCTCATCGCGAATGTGATGTACTGGATCGAGCATTTTCATATCGACGGCCTGCGTATTGATGCGGTTGCATCGATGTTGTACCTCGATTACTCCCGAACGACGGGAGAATGGGTACCGAACAAGCACGGCGGACGTGAGAACCTGGAAGCAATAGACTTCCTCCGTCAACTCAATTGGGTGGTGCACGCCAACTATCCCGGTGTGATGGTCATGGCCGAGGAATCGACTGCATTCCCCGGTGTAACGCATCCCGTGGACAGTAACGGACTTGGTTTCGATTTGAAATGGAACATGGGTTGGATGCACGACACCTTGCAGTATATCGAGAAGGATCCGATATTCAGGCGCTTCCATCACAACAATCTCACGTTCAGTTTATTGTACGCCTTCAACGAACGCTTCTTGCTCCCTATCTCGCACGACGAAGTCGTACACGGAAAAAAATCGCTGCTTAGCAAAATGCCCGGTGACTATTGGCAACAATTCGCCAATCTGCGTCTTTTTTTCTGTTTCATGTACGGACATCCCGGAAAGAAACTCCTGTTCATGGGCCAGGAATTCGGTCAGTGGAACGAGTGGGATCATGACGGCGAGCTTGATTGGACATTGCTGGATTTCGATGCTCATCGGGCATTGCTCTCATTGATCAGAGATCTTAATTCGCTGTATAAAACCGAACGAGCGTTGCATGAGGAGGATTTCTCATGGGACGGGTTTCAATGGATCGAATTGCACGATTCCTCTCGGAGTCTGCTGTCATTCGAGCGCATCTCACGTGACGGAAGCGAACGGCTTATTTTCATTTGCAACTTCACTCCCGAAGTGCACAACAACTACCTGCTCGGTGTTCCGGAAGCGGGACGGTGGAAGGAAATACTCAACAGTGACTCGGAATGTTACGGCGGCAGCCAGGTGGGAAATCTCGGAAGTGTCCAATCCCAACCCATACCCCAACATGACAGGGAGCACTCCCTGACCATTCGAATTCCACCGTTGGCCGTGTTGATGTTCAAACGCGAATGACGGCGCGCAGCAGCATGGCGCTGCATGGCGGCACACGAACTCCACCGCCGCGTTGCATGGCAAGCACCTGCATCCCCGCACGCGTTTCGTCCGCCAGTACTTCCCAATCCAGTTCCGCATCAAGATCGTACGTAGCAACTTCGTGTTGATTCGCGTTCGTCAGCACCGCGAGCAGTTCTCGCTTCCCATCATCCTCGAGGATATAGCCACTGGCAATCGGGATGTCGGGTACGAGAAAGCGACAAGCTTCCGAAGTCCCGCGTCGCAATGATGGCAATGCGTCACGCATCATTATCAACCCTCGGTAGTATTCGAGAAGCTTGTTGTTGTAATCTGCGACAGAGTAATCCAGCCAATTCGTCTCATCATCTTTCTCGTAGCTGTTTGCGTCCACAGTTCGTGGAAGCACATCCGGGATGCCTCGATCAACGATCACCTTTCCACGCGCGAATTCCTGACCAGCGTGCAACATCACGGCTCCCCTGCTCGTGAGCAACATGAATGCAGCAAGTCGCGCAATCTTGAGTTGCCTGTCGGTCAATTGCGCGTAGTGCTGCATGTCACCGATCTGCTGACCGGGACGAACACTGCCGTCTACAATACGAATGAAGTCGCCCAGGGTATATCCATCATGGGATTCCAGGTAATTGAGCGCGTGGGCATGTCGAGCGAAAGGCCCACCCTTTTCCCTGATACTACCGCAGACCCATTTTCCGTAATCCGACGGAGAGTTCGCGCCCCAATGGCCGAACACGAAACCCGATGCGTGTACCGGGTCCCACCCTTTGACCCCGTTCCTGAACACATCGTTCCATGAAAGATATCCGAGATCGGAGAATCCGGAAGGATCGTAGCGGTCGCCACCCCACGGCTCAGCGATCAAGAGCACACCAGGATGAATACGTTGCGCTTCCTCGCGTATACTCGCAAGTGTTTCCTCGTCTATCATTGCAGCTAAATCGAAACGGAAACCGTCTACATGGTAGTATTCGAGCCAGTGACGTATGCTATCGAGAATGAGCTTCCTCGCTACCGGTCTTGCAGTGTGAACATCGTTTCCACAGCCGCTTCCGTTGATGAAATTGCCATGCGCGTCCAATCTGTAGTAGTATTTCCTGTCGAGGTATTTGAGTGGCTGGTAATCGTATTGCGAGGTATGGTTGTACACAACGTCGAGAATCACGGCAATACCCGCAGCATGGAATGCCTTGACCATGTCCCGGAATTCAACGCATTGCCTTCCGTGAACGTTGTTCCATGCACCCTCATCGAGCAGCGCTCCGCTTGCGTAGCGTGCTTCGGGGGCGAAGTACAGCGATGTCATGTATCCCCAATGATTTCTCTCATAGGGATTCCAGTGATTGTAGATATTCCCACTCGTTTTTCGTTTATATGGAGGCTCCATCCATGCGAACTGCTGGCATGGCATCAACTCGACCGCATTGACACCTAGCGAACGCAAATGGGCGAAGCCGCCGGAAGCACCGTCATGTACCAGACCCCTATACGTTCCGGCAATGTCGCGAGGTACGCCGCTAGAAGGATGAATAGTCATGTCTCGCACATGCAACTCGTACAATACGAGGTCTTCCGGCGCGACAGTAAGATGCGAATCGTCACCCCAAGAGTACTTCTGGAGTTTCGACGGCAATAATGTCCGTGCTTCATGACGAAACGTATTCTTCGAAACAGCAGCGATCGAGTAAGGATCAGGGACGAGAATTTGCGGATTGAACTGCTCGCCCTCGCCTCGGGGACCGTTGATACTGTATGCGTAGAATGCGTCGGTTGGGTCGTGCTCGATGGACAACTCCCACACTCCCTCCTCGCGACGCTTCATAGTGTACTCGTCCCCTACGGAATCCTCAACGTGCTCGAACAGATGAAGGCGAACCCTGGAAGCACGAGGAGCGAAAAGTCGAAACACCAGTCTGTTCTCTTCCAATGTGCAGCCGAGACGCTCAGCCGTTTTCTGCTGTTCCAGCCAAGGCATTGGGTCCAATGTCATCATTCCAACGCCACGAACGAACACCGTATAGCTGCGAGATGGATCGAGCGAATCGGTCGTGATGATGGCGGAGTGTCCCTCGATGCGGAACGATCTGATAGGTGCAGCCGGTGCGAGAAAAATGTCGGCACCGGACAGTGCGGCTGGAGGATCGGAGAAATCGATTCGAATGGAGTTGGATGGATGAAGCCTTGCGGCGAGTAAGTGCATACGTCGTTGTACCTGGGTTGCCCGATTTGAATAGCACGTCCGCTAAAAAACGCCGCTGCTACACGTGAATACGTGATCCGCTTCCTCGTCTGCAATGGAGGAGCCGTGATGGAAAATAGGCAGAGCTTTTTTTTCAGGCAATTTGTTTCATAAGCAACTTGCCAATAGATTGCTCGCGATGAAGCTTTCCAACCATACACTGCATTACAAACGCGACGCGGAGTTGTTCGATTATTTCGAGGAACGCAGCGGTGCCGACAACGATGCAACGTTGCGCATACAACAGGCGGTGTTTCATCAGGCCCATCCCGTCCCCGGCGACCGCGTTATCGATGTCGGAAGCGGCAACGGTTGGCTTGCGCTGGAACTTCACCGTAAGGGCCACGACAAACCCGTCCTTATAGATATCGGATTGAAAAATCTGAAACGCTTCCGTGAGTTATACGGCCCTGTTGCTCATTGCGTCGCAGCAGATGCAACACTTCTCCCTTTTCGCGATGCTTCCTTCAGCCTGTTCGTCTGCTCCGAAGTGCTCGAGCATCTCAATGAACCCGCTATCGCACTCGGTGAAGCCCGGCGCGTACTCTCGGAACAAGGGCGTTGCGTGCTAAGTACTCCCTGGCGAGAGACATTGCGCTACTCCCTGTGCATTCACTGTAATCAGAAAACCCCCCTCAACGCGCATATCCATAGTTTCGATGAAACACAACTGCAACTGATGTTCGAAACCGCCGGATTCTCAGGTATACGCTACAGACTACATGGCAACAAATTGTTCATTTATTCGAGAGCGTCATTCTTTCTTCGAGTGCTTCCCTACTCGATTTGGCGAATGTTGGACCGTTTCTGTAACTTGTTTTTCAGAAAGTGTACCACAATAGTGGTCCGGGCGATGCGACGCACGGCATACACTTGAAGTATCACCATTGCCATATCCCTCTATGAGCAACGCGCATCAGCCCAACTTCGGATTTCTCTTTTCTTTTCTGATAGTACATACCCTGCTCATTTCAAGCGTACCACTTCCCGCGCAGCACTTCGATGGCGGGATGAGAGCGGCAAGCTATGATCAAGTCTCGTCGTATGGTATCGAATCATACGTTGGGGCACATCTGCCAACGAAGGGAATGATACGCGGTCTCGTCATCTTCGTGCAAACATTGAACGACGATAAGCAGGATGCTTCATGGCCTTTAGGATCGCTCCCGACATGGGCTGAGAGTTACAGCAAGAAAATACGGGAGTATTTCGACTACATGTCCATGGGTGAATTGGATATGCAACTCGATATCCATCCCGACTGTATGATAACGAGAGGTTCGGAAGACCACTATCTTTACTGGAAAACGAATTTCAGCCGCGCTATTCGCGAGATCATCGACGATCTTGACAAGGAGATCGACTTCGCGGATTACGATCTCTGGGACTCGATGAGCAAATTGTATCATCCGCAAGCTCGTCCTGATGGTAAAGTCGATCTGCTCGTGTTCATTTTCCGTCGCACAACAAGAGCGATGTTCCTTCCATTTGCCGGAGTGTCGGATCTTGGTTTCGCGGGCTATCATTTTGTTGGCGGCTCGACGGAACGTTTCGTTTACGGAGGAAGCGGTCAATACAACGACGCCGGTGCATCCGGTGTTACACTGTGCCAACGACCCGGCTTCGGAGTCATCACGGAAGAGGATTACGCATTCGGGGTTTCAATACATGAAATAGGTCATAAGCTGTTCGGCGAGTCGCATCCGACACCACTGTACGCCTCGCTCGGTATTATGGCGAATTCCGGAAACGGTCTGGCGATGAGTTCTTTCGAGCGGCAGATTGCCGGATACATCGAGTATCGTGTGCTCGTTCCCGGTCGTGATACCACAGTAGTCTTGCACGATTACGTAACGACAGGCGATGCCGTGTTGTTACCGATTCCTCAAGCAATTCGTAGTTACTATGCTATGGAATTTCGAGGCAAACACAGCCATTGGGACAGTGCACCAGTTCCTGGACTCTACATATACCGCATATACGATTCCTTTTCGCGAAACAGCAAGGAAGTACACATCGTCTCCGCCGAAGGGAAATTCGATTGGGTGCTCGATTCGATCAGCGGCAAACCCGTCAAGTCCGTAGCCAACCCGCTGAAGGGGTACTCTCGAGTACAACGAATTACAATCGACGGAAAAAACTATTGGGCTGAGGGGTGGTGGGGCGATGAGCGTTGTGCGTTCACACCGGCGCGACCGGAGCTTTCCGCACTGCGCAATCCAACTCCTGATTTCATGTTCGGCTCCGACACCATTCGGACGAATCTTCGTATAACGCTTGAAGAACTGACGGATAGCAGTGCGACGGTTCGAATACGATATTCCCTACCTGCTATTCTGGAACTGTCTCCTATCCCTGACAGCGATATCGCCCTTGCATCCCCTTGGCCGCAACCGCTACCTGCGGGGTCTGTGCTGCGCATACCCGTTCAGGCGGCTCGTTCGGGCAACGCATCCGTCACCGTTTTCGATTTGTTGGGCCGCCGCGTCCTTTCTCAGCAAGGAATTCCTTACAGCGCAAACGGTGAGATAGCGATACGATTTCAAGGGGTATCACCAGGTCTCCACGCGTTGCTCGTCGAGGCCGAGGGAGTGTTGAAACGCTATACTGTATCCGTTGTACATTATTGATGTTGCTATGCGTGTTCTGGGTCCAACGGAGAATTTTTTAGCTCTTGAGAAAGAGTACAGCAAACTGGAAACCTCCACCATCGCCATCGTATCCGCACCGTACGAGGAGACTGTTTCTTACGGGAAAGGAGCAGGCAAAGGGCCATCGGCCATTCTCGAGGCATCGCATTTCGTGGAGTTCTGGGACGAGCAATTCGGTCGAGAACTGTGTTTCGAGCAGGGTATCGCGACACTCGAAGCTCTGGATTTTCGGCAAGCAACCGGAAGGGCCATGTTGGATGCGTTGGAATCATATATTCGCGCCCTTCTCGCTCAGGACAAATTCGTCGTCACTCTTGGAGGGGAGCACACGATTTCAACGGCACCTGTAGCGGCGCATTTCGAACGATTTCCGCACATGAGCATTCTGCAAATCGATGCACACTCCGACCTTCGGGACTCCTACGGTGGATCATCGTATTCACACGCATCGGTCATGTCGCGTATCATCGAGTTTTTTCCTCCCCATCACCTCGTGCAAGTTGGCATACGAGCCCAATGCAGAGAAGAATATGAATTGATACTGCAACGAGGTGTACGAACATTTTTCGCTCGAGAAATCCGCCAGGGAGTGTACGGCCGATCATGGAAGGAGCGCGTGCTGGATGCATTGGATGAAGAAGTGTACATCACATTCGATCTCGACGCTCTCGATCCTTCAATCATGGCAGCAACCGGTACACCGGAACCAGGGGGGCTGTATTGGGATGAAACTCTACAGTTGCTCGAACTCATCGGAACACACAAACGCATCGTGGGCTTCGACGTCGTGGAACTCGCGCCTGCTCCGGCTCACCCTTTCTCCTCGTTTTTGGCGGCGAAACTTGTGTACAGTATGCTCAATGCCGCCTTTCTCACACAAGCGCCTCGTTTCGACCGATGAGCAGACAGTTATTGGTCGCGAAGAAAAATCGCGAAACGTGAAACCGAGAATCGAATGCCGGCGTCTGTGATCCGCGCATTGCAGCACGTATCAATTCTCAC
>Ga0114946_10000169_pt1 | contig 38706 bp, 31 predicted proteins | sample WalLakDeSediment_FD_88676 | JGI IMG/M metagenome (GOLD analysis project Ga0114946, IMG submission 88676) | Lake sediment microbial communities from Walker lake, Nevada to study Microbial Dark Matter (Phase II) - Walker Lake 11/02/13 Deep Sediment | ecosystem: Environmental > Aquatic >... | reverse complement strand
GGAGTTGACAATGGGAGGAATGCCAAAATAGTTACTTTTCTCAATCAGCCGAATGTTCTGTATAGCTTCTGGCTGAAACTGCGAGAGATAATCGAATATCAGTCCATTGACCGAAGCTCCGTCCACCAAATTGCGCGAAACCATTTGTATGCTGATGTCGTGCGAACTGGAATACAGCACCTGACTAAAAAATTCATCCGAGCTGGTGCCCATTCCCTTGAGTTTACCGTCAATAAAAAGTTTCCCGGTGAAACAAAGCGGATCGGAATAGGTAAAAGACTTTCCGCGGAAGTCTTCAAAACGAATTATCCCTGAATTTTGCTGGGTTATGACATAGCCCTGGTAGTAGGGCAAGTTGTTATGCACCGGCACCACCAGCAGCTCTACCGATTCGGCGCCTACCACATAAGCCCCCGAACAAATGAAGGCGATATCCACCTGGTTCTCGGCCAGCAACTGGTTCACTTCCTGGTAGGTCATACGCTGCTTGAACTCCACTTTAAGGTTGAGCCTTTCCGAAATGTAATCAAACAGTTCCTTGTAATAAACAAAGCTTTCGCGGGGCGAAATAACAGTAGCAATGGCTACTCTCAGGGCGGGAATGCTGTCGCCGTCAGATAGCACAGACACCTGCTGGTCCTGGCTGAAATCAACGGTTACGGTCTTCTGGCGGGGTCCTTTGCATGAAAAAAGAAACAAAAATAAGGGTAGAAAAAAAACAACTGCTGATAAAGGCCTGTATTTAAATGGGAGCATAAAGAAAGATTTGTTTTTTTAGAATGAACTAAGTTACAAAAAAATGCGGTTGTGGTTTTGCCCCAATTCCCAAAAAGAAAACCCCGCTGAACAACAACGGGGTTTTGATAGCTTGCTTGCTCATTTACCCTGAACTTTGCCTGAAGGCAGCTTTTATTTCTTACTACTTTCCTTTTCCTTCTTTTCCTTTTCTTCTGCAGAGTGTTCCTGGAAATAAGCCCCTTTGTCGGGCATGCCGGCTTTGGCGTAGTAGGCCTTGCGCGAAGACCGTTCATGCATAAAATTCAAGTTCATCCCAGCTTCGCTGGCCAAGTATTGGGTGTGATGGTCGATGCCAATGGATATTGAAAACTTTTCCACATCATGGTTGGCGCCCATATAGGTAATGGTCCAGCCCAATTTCTTAAGTTCCTCTACCAGATTTTTAATGGCCATATGGTTGAATTCTACCGAGGCATTTTCCATACCATCAGTAAGTATGGTTACCAGTACTTCGGTATTTTTTTCGCCGGCAATGGCATCGCGCTGGCGTGTAAGGCCGCTTCCCATGGCATCGAAAAGCGGGGTGGCTGCGCTGGGCCGGAAGTTTTCCCTGCTCAGAGGCTTCAGTTTTTTCGCAGGCTCGTTAAACAGGTGAGTCTTAATTACATTGGTATTGAAAGAAATGTAGGTCACGAAATGGTGTTGGTCCGGATGGTCGTTTTCGGCCTGTTGAATGGTTTCGAGTAACTCGTTGAAGCCATTGATGGTGTATTCCTTAATGGCGCCCATTGATCCGCTCTCGTCGAGAATGATCAGGTTGTAGATCTTGTAGATTTGTTTCATAGCTCATTAATTTTTGGTTTATAATTATGTTTGCTGCTTTGCCCCTGTCTTACATTTTTTGATTAATTTTATAAATGGGTTTCAGATATTCAGTCACTTTTTTATATTAATAATACAAAAACGCAACCATTTAGAATCGTAAAACGTAATTAAATACAGAAAGACGTAACAAAATTACGTTTTTTATTAACATACTGCATTGGTTTACGTAATTTTGTTTAAAAAATTTCACTTCCGTGGAAAGCACCAATATTACCGGCCGTTTAAAAGCCATTCGAATGACGCTTGGCCTGAATCAGAAAGAATTTGGGGAGCGAATGGGTATGGCCCTGACCACTTGGGCCAGCATTGAACAGGGTCGCAACTCGCTCAATGAGCGGGCCCGTCTGCTGCTCGAAAAGATCTATTTCGTCAATCCCGAATTTCTCGACACTGGCGAAGGCCCCAAGTTCCTCAGATCTCCGCAAAATGAAGAAAGCGATTTTTTTCAGCCCCCCCCCAATTTTGAAACAAGGAAGAGGATCCATATGGCGATGAATGAGCCTCCGGAAATCCGCAGGCCCCTGAAACCCAACTACGATCCTGAATTTTCCGACGAAGGAATCAGGTTTTTCTCAGCGAAAGAACCTTCCGGCAACGAGAAAAATATGCCTTGCCCCGAATGCAGCGAAAAGGATATGGAAATATGGCGTCTGCGGCAAATGATAGAACGTCTTGAGGCCGAGGCTGACCATCAGCGCAAGGTAATAGACCACCTGATGGAAATGCAGAGAAACCAGCAAAGACCCATCTGATCATTTTTTCACTTCTCATCTTTCATTTTCAATATTAGCAAAATGGCCTTCAGCAGCAACCCCACCCTAATTGCCAAATCCGACATTGAACTGCATATACAACCCCGCATGGCCAACCGCCACGGGCTGATTACCGGGGCCACCGGCACTGGAAAAACAGTGTCGCTGCAGGTGCTTGCCGAGTCGTTCAGCAGGCAGGGCATTCCCTGTTTCATGACCGACATAAAGGGCGACCTTTCAGGCGTTTCTAGATCAGGCAATCTCAATCCCCGTATCGCAGACAGGGTAGAGAAAATGGGGCTGGAAGGATATGAAAACCGCGCCTTCCCGGTGGTGTTCTATGATGTTTTCGGCGAACAGGGACACCCCATGCGTACCACCATTCATGAGATGGGGCCACTGCTGCTCTCGCGCCTGCTCAACCTGAACGACATACAGTCGGGCGTGCTCAACATCGTATTTAAAATTGCCGATGAAAACGGATTGCTGCTGCTCGACCTGAAAGACCTCAACGCCATGCTCGAATATGTGGGCAACAACCGCAGCCTGTTTATCACCAGCCATGGCAATGTTTCCCCTGCCAGCATTGGAGCTATAAAGCGCAACCTTATGATGCTCGAAGACCAGGGCGCCAGCAGCTTTTTTGGCGAAACGGCCTTCGACATCCATGATTTGCTGAAAACCGATGCCCATGGCATGGGCGTGCTCAATATCCTGACGGCTGACCGGCTGATGCATTCGCCTCGTGTTTACTCCACATTTTTGCTGTGGCTGCTTTCCGAACTCTACGATCAGCTTCCCGAAGAAACATACATAGAAAAGCCCAAGCTGGTTTTCTTCTTTGATGAGGCGCATATGCTTTTTAAGGATACGCCCCGGGTGCTGCTCGAAAAAATTGAACTGGTGGTGCGCCTGATCCGTTCCAAAGGGGTGGGCGTGTATTTTGTTACCCAAAACCCGCTCGACCTACCCGACACGGTGCTTAGCCAACTGGGCAACCGCATTCAGCATGCCCTGCGCGCCTATACTCCTCGCGAACAGAAAGCCGTGAAGACTGCTGCCACCACTTTCAGGCAAAACCCGGCTTTCGACACCGAAACTGCCATAACCCAGCTGAGTGTGGGCGAAGCCCTGGTCTCTTTTCTTGATGAAAAAGGTGTGCCCGGAATGGTTGAACGTGCCATGATTTGCCCGCCGGCCGCACAGATTGGCCCCATCACTCCCGAAGAGCGAGGGCGTCTGATAAACAAATCGCCTGTATTCGGCGTTTATGAACGGTATATCGACCGCGAATCGGCCTTTGAAATGCTACAGGAACGAGTAGAAAAAGAACTACAGGCCAAAGTCGAAGAGCAAACACCTGCCAAAACTACCCGGACAAAAAGAAAACAGCCCACCGTGCTTGAGGAAATATCCAGGCAAACCGGGCGGGCCATTACACGTAATATTAGCAACCAGCTGGGCCGCGAGATCGTGCGCAGCATCCTGGGCTCCCTGTTTGGGGGCAAACGAAGATAATTATTTTAAATTTTTTTTAACCAGAACCAATGAGCCATTCAATAGCTATTGTACTAAAGAAGAATTTTCTCCTGCTACTTTTTCTTGCCCTTGTAGTTTCCTGTGGCAAGGACGATCCCAATCCTTACGAACCGGAATACCTTGAAAGTTACGAAACTATTCAAACCATCAGCAGGGAACAAATTCAGGCTATCGTGGGGTCTGGCGAACTGTTTCCAGCGGAAGCGGCAGCCTTTGTGCAGTTTGGCGTAAAAGCAGTCCGGATAAATTACCACACCGTTGGTGTGGATGGCGGGCCAATTGTAGCCTCTGGGGCGCTGCTAGTGTCAGAATCCAGCAACCAGCTACCAATGCTGAGTTTTCAGCACGGCACGCTATCCAATCCATCCGAAGCTCCTTCCCTGTTTCAGTCGGTTTATACCGAGCAGTTGACTTTTTTTGCCAGCATAGGTTATCATACCGTGCTGCCCGACTATATTGGTTATGGTGCCACGGCAAACCTTGAGCATCCTTACGAGCACCGCGCCAGTCTGGCCACTGCTACCCGCGATATGATCAGGGCATCTTACGAGTATTTCAAGGTGGAAGGACTTAAGGAACCTGACAGCAGGCTTTTTCTTACCGGCTATTCAGAGGGTGGTTTTGCCACCATGGCTACCCTTAAACTTCTGCAGGAGGAGCACCCGCAGGAATTCAACATTACGGCTGCTACAGTTGGCGCAGGTGCATACAACAAAACAGCAACGGCAAAATACGTAATCAGCTCCAACGAAAATCAGGAATACATCAACACCTTTGTTTGGGTGCTGGATGTTTACAACAGGATTTATCCCCAGCTGCAGCGCCCTTACAGCCATTATTTCAATGAGCCTTATGCCTCACAGATCGAACAAAACGGAGTTTTTACACCCATAGCACTAAACCCCTCCCTCCTTTTCAGGGAAGAGTTTGTGGAAGGCGTGCTCAATGGCACAGATACTGCCATGATTTCAGCCCTAGCCGATAACGACTGTTTCGACTGGAAACCCGGATTCCCCATCAGGCTATTTCATGGAAATGCAGACCGCCTGGTGCCCTATCTGAATTCAGAAACCGCCTATGCAGCCATGCAGGCACAGGGCACCCAGAATATTCAGTTTATTACTACCGAGGGCGGCACTCACGAAACCTCACTGGGCGATTACATTATGGGTACATTCACGTTTTTCTTTTCTGTGCAGGGCAAGGAAGCTCCGGCCTGGTAGTGCAGGGAATCATTTTTCAAAATTGGCTCAAAAATCAATTGGCAGATTAATCTTGCATACAAGCTTTCAGTTGCTGGAAAAGGCAGGAAGGACGAACGGCAAAGATTTTCTTTCCCAGTAAAAGGGCCTTTTCTTCAATACAGGTTTTTTCTTCTGAAATTTGCTCCAGGGTAGTTGCGGCAAGGTCTTCCAGCTCGGGTTCAATATATTCCTTCAGGGCAGATTCAAGCAAAACAAGGTCGTGATGACGGCCAAGGCTCTGAGCCACGGATTTTAGTTCCCTTATCAAGGGTTTAAGCATGGAAGGCCATAGGCCGATCAATAGTTCTGCCTGGTACCAAAGGTATTTCACCTGTTTGCGCCATTCGTGCAGCTGATGGTCGGTCACTGGAACCTTAAGATTTCCGTGCTGTTTTTTGGCGGCAGCAAAGGTATTCTTGATACCCAGCAAAAAAAGCTCTGTATCCGTTTCTTTCGGCTCCCAACTGCTGATTTCTGCCTGCATTTTCGATAAGCGGTGTATTACCTCACGGCAGGCCTCGTCGAATGTAGTTACTGCCTGATCCCTTTTTCGCTTCTGCATCAGCCTTGCCCTGAACTGAATGAGGAAGGCACGCTCTGTGGCCGACTTCCTGGTTTTTATCATGCTCTTAAGCACCTCATTGATTACTGTATAATCGCGGTGAAAGGACAAGGTTCTGGCCTGGTCGCGGTAAAAACGGTTCAGCCGTCGGTATTCGGAATCGTTTAGGCCAAAGCGCCCAAAACGCAATAGGCATCGTAAGCGTTTGAAAGACAGCCTTGACTGATGTACACTACGGTAATCCCGTTCTGGGTCCGCCAGCTGTTTCAGCGCCAGTCGGTTATAGTAGCCTGTTAGCCTGACCAGATTTTGGCCAAAGGTTTCCTGAAAATGCAGGGCAGCAGGTTCCAAAGCAGTTTTTTTTCTGAAAGTTAAGCATTTTGTCCAAATATCGCCTATTCAAATAAAAAAAGCCCACCAACAAAAAAGTGGCAGGCTTAAAGAAATTATGTTGTTAATCAGTTCTGAATGCCCAACTGTACTTCACAGAAAATGCGCACTTCGTCGCTAACCAGCACGCCACCGGTTTCGAGGGCAGCATTCCAGTTCAGGTTCCAGTCCTTTCGGTTAATCTTACCACTGAGGCTGAAACCAGCCTTACTGTTGCCCCAAGGATCTTTCATCACACCGCCAAACTCTACCTCCAGATTTACAGGCTTGGTCACATCCTTAATGGTCATGTCACCCATGAGTTTGAACTTCTCATTGTTGATTTTTTCCAATTTCTCCGATTTGAATTTCAGCACCGGAAACTTTTCCGACTCAAAAAAGTCGCCGCTGCGCAAGTGGTTGTCACGGTCGGCTTGGTTAGTGTCGACGGAAGCGGTTTTTGCTTCAAATTCAATTTTAGCCGTGGAGAAATCCTGACCATCGGTTTCCACGCTGGCCGAAAATTCACGGAAGTAACCTGTAACGGTGGTAATCATCAGATGCTTTACCTTAAACTGGATTTCGCTGTGGGTCGGGTCTGCAGCCCATTTTGTTATTGACATAGCTATTATTTTTTAAATTAAGATTTGGTTTAGAGGTTAAACAGCTAAATATACGAATTGTTGAATATTTAAGCCAAAATTATTAAACAGGAGTTTTTTCTTACATTTGTTCAAAACCATAAATCAATGAAAAAAGCCATTTTCATTTTGCTTATTGCAATGGGTATCCCTTCCCTTTTCGCCCAGGAAAAGATTTCCATTTTGCTTAATCAGCCCGATACAAGCCGGGGGCATACTGTGATGCAGGCCCTACAACTAAGGGCTTCGACCACGGCCTTTTCGTCAGAACCACTGAGCCTTCAGGATTTGTCAGATATTATTTGGGCTGCCAATGGCATCAACCGTCCTGAGGAAGGCAAGCGCACGGCTCCTTCAGCGCGCAACAGCCAAGATATCGACGTATTTGTAATCAAGGAGGATGGGGCGTTTTTTTACAACCCTTCAGACCATTCCATTGAGCTGATTGCCGCGGGCGACCATCGCGGAATGGTGACCGGCAGGCAGGTAAACATGGCCAATGCGCCGGTAATGCTGGTGCTGGTTACTGACATTTCGCGCTTTTCGGGCAGCGATGAGGCCCTGAAGATGCGCTGGGGGGCCATGGATGCGGGCATTGTATCGCAAAACATTGCCGTGGCATGCGCAGGTCTGGGAATGGTTACACGGCCCCGTGCCTCCATGGATATGGCCGGCTTACGGGAACTGCTTAAACTCACCGAAGCGCAGCATCTTATGCTGAACAACCCTGTGGGCTATCCGGCCAATTGATCAATACAAATATTTGGTATTTAGCCAAAGGTTAGGACCGCTTACATTGATTATGTAAACCCCTCTCTGGTTTTCGTTCAGCGGAAGGTGGAGAAGAAATTCCTTTTTGCCCGTTTCAAGCTCGCTCTGGTGCACCAGCCTTCCTGAGAGATCAAACACCCTGATTGTCGCCCTCTGAGGCTCTGCGAGGCTCAAATGAAGCCGTGGTTGGCCGTAATTATATCGTTCAACCCATATCCTGTTTTCATCTGCCGTAGCAGGAAGTGTTGAAGTGACCAGGTTTAGATTTTGCCGCAGCAAATCAGAAAACTGCTCGGGAGTAACAAAAACTACTTCATGTCCTAGTTCCGCATTATTTTTTACATTTTCCATTATAATATTCAGCCTGGAAAGGGTAATGTCGGCCGGATTTGAAGCACTTACCGTGGTGCCATCCTGCCTGAGACGCTGATAGCCTGCCAGCAAAAAACTGGGTTTTGGCTTGTTGCGGAGTTTATTGATTATACGCTCTGAAGAGGCTGCAAGGTCAGTTACATTAGCATAAAAGGTTTCATCATTCACATGGTTGAAAAGCAAACCGCCGAAGTTGGTATAGGCCATTTGTGTTTGCAAGGCCGGATCGAACAAAAAGGTAAGGTCGGTGCCAGTTTGCTGGGTAAAACTGCCAAGTTTGCTAAAGCTGAAATTGTTGGAAATCTCTACGCCACGGTAAGTACTCACCCCTGCACCGTTGTAATGCTTGTAGGCATATACCGATGGAATGGCGTATTTCTGCAGCAGTTGGCTCGAGGTTTCAATGGCATTGGGAAGATAGCTGTTGGGAAACATATCCGGATAAGCATAACCCAGCGGGGTAGTAACAGAAATAAAGCCATCGTTTTCGGTGGCTGTGCGGTAATAGTATTGCCCGATAAATGGGAAGGTTTCGAACAGATGAAGGTTAAAACCCCAGCCAAGGGGTATTTCCCCTCTGATATTGGAAAGCCACGCACCGCTCTGAAAGCCAAAGTTCCAGTTGCCTGCATCGCCTTCCGAGCCGATAAAAAGCACGTAGTGTTTGTCTTCAAGTAAAGTGGTTCCAGGCTGCACGGTCGAAGGCCTTTCATAAGCAAAATCGCCATCGACAGGAAAAACATGATGCCACGAAAGGTTACCCAGCAGGGTTTCATGAAAGCTGCCACCCCAGGCCGAAACCCATTGCACCAATGGTTCAGGTCGCATCCAGCCATAAATGTGAAAAATTTCATTCGGATGGTTTTCTTGGAGATATTCCATTACTTGCTCAATCTTTTCTGCCTTTTCATCAGAAAGCGAATAAAAATTCAACGATTCGGTTCCTGCCAAATTCATTTGAAACATCCGCTGCTGGATAGCCCAATCTGATATTTCTCGCAGGTAGAATTTTCGGGTATTGGTGTGGCTCAGCAAAGATTCCATTGCCCATTCAAGAATAAAAAAATAGCGTTGCTCTTGACTCAGGGAGGTGTTATTCCAAGGGTGATCGGGTAACTCAAGCTTTGCAGAAATTCTTATCGGGTCCTGCCCGTTGAAATGATCGGGCACCCATACGCTGTCAGGCCTGGCAATATCTATTGAGGTGTTTCCGTAAGGAACTGGTATGCAATCTGTCAGGCCGCCTATCATAGCAGCAACCTCTGCCTGCCAGCGAAAGTTCTGGCCAGAGAAGTTTCCGTAGGTGTGCAAAGGGTCGTAAGTAATGGCCCCCTTCAAGTCAGCAGAAAAATATTGCACCAGCTCATTAACATCTGAAATCACGTCAAAATCAACATTACCATCCTCAGAATAAATATCCCGCCATTTTTCATCTGTCTGGTTATAGCTCCAGGTTTCGTATACGTTGAGCAGGTATAGTCTGGGAGCCTCCCGGTTAACAATCCCGGCAACAGTCATAGCTATCAGCTTGTTCTCTGCTGAGGCGCCAGTGCCATTGTACAATATCGCATCTATTGGATTTGAATATAAATTTGTTGAAAGAAAAATTAATAAAAAAAAGAAACGCAGAATTTTCATTTGTTGCCCCTGTTCATTTTACAGAAAATAAATTTCGGTTAAAGTTAAAGGAGTTCTGCCAAAGAAAAGTTAAAAACTACTGCACCCTGACTTCCTGCTAATCTTCTGCCACAAAACTTTCTATCCTGGAGTTGATGAGCGTGAGCGCATCGTTGATGCTGGCTTCCGGGGTAATGATATTGTATTCGCCCCAAAAGGTTTCATCGTACTGGTAGCCCTGGTCCATAAAAATCACGCTGGGCTGCAGCAGCTCGCGGCGCCCAAAACGGCTCACATTGTCTTCCTCTATATGACCCACCGCCATTTCAATAAAAGCCGAATAACTGTTACTGAAAAGCTGGCCCTTACGGCGAATCTTCAGTTTGAGCTCGCCGCGCAAATGGTTGAGGTAATAACGGCCATTGAAATATTGATAATTAATGGTATAACTGGCCTGTTCAATATTGGATATATAGTTGGGATTTCGTTTGGTAACGAAGCGGTGCTGTGCCTGGTTGAGGTATCTGGGGTTGATCTCGAAGTCGGCTTCAATTACCGCCATATGTTCTTGGTCGATATAAATAATACCCATAAACAGGGGGCCGCGCACATTTTCCTTTTGTCTGAATTCAACGGCAAAAACGCCGCGCCCATTCCTGTAAAGCAGATCGGCATTGGTAAATTCGTACTCATCAATAAATTCAGGATCAAGGAAGTCAGGCAAATTCTTCATAATGTCAAGTTCGATCACGCTTTGCACCCCCGCTTTTAACTTGAGCACCAAGGTGTCGCTGCGGTCGACATTGGTAATGTTGCGCGCTTTGAGCAGCATTATCTGGTCGCTGGCAGAGGGAGCATTGTAAGGTGCTTTGTACATGCGGAAAACAGCCTCGGAATAATTCAGGTACTTATTGTTTCGCTGCACACCTTCGCGGTAAAAGCTGAGCAAATAAACCGGCTCCGAGCCGAAGTTTTCTTCCCTCCTGTCGAGGGCTTCGCGAATGAGTGCCTTGGGGTCATAATAGCGGATAATCACCTCTTGCATAGAAATGTAGTCAGTTTCCATCATTATGTCGACCTGATTTCCTTCAAGCAACCGCAGGGGGAGCTCCTGGCTTTTGTATCCCATGTAAGATATGCGAAGGTTTTCATCGAGTAAGCTCAGAGGCAGTCTGAGTTGAAAGAATCCATCCTGATTTGTTGAAATACCCATTCCCCTTTCGGGAAGGCCCACCGAGGCATAGGGCATTGGGGCCCCTGAAATTTGGTCGAGCACGCGACCCCTTAAGGAAAAAGAGGAAGGTGCGGCGGGCTTTTCAACTGCTGCCACAGGACTTTCCTCTTCGGGAGCCGGGCGGAATATCAGAATATGGTTTTCAATGGTACGGTAGCTGAGGCTGGGGTCGTTAAGTATTTCCTGCAAAAAGGCACGCACGTTTTGGCGGCTCCGGCGCATGCTCACCCTGCGGTTGTTTTCGATCAGCTCGCTGTCATAAATAAAAAAGCATCCCGTTTGCCTTGAGATCTGGTTAAGCAGCGAATACACCGTACTGGTTTGTCGCTGCAGGGTCACTTCCTCGTCGAGCATACAAACCTGGCTTTTCCCCAAAAGGGGCATAAGAAAAAGCACAAACAAAAAAACATATCTACTCCAGTGCCCCTGGGTGTGCCTGGCGAGATCAGTATGATATGTGCGCAGGGCTATCATTAGCGCGCTGCGAAAACAATGCTGGAGTCGGGCTGCAGTTGTGCCTGCAGGTTCATGCTGAGGCTTATAAGCTCGACAATGGTGGTCAGGTCGTTTTCGAAAAAAGTTACTGTTATCTGCCGTGAAGCAACCAACGGATCTGGCACCAATAGGTGCGAATGGTAGTTGCGATTGATAACTGACAGGACGTTTTCGAGCGATTCGTCTTTGAAGTGCATGCGGTTTTGCCGCCAGAGGGTTAGCTCAAGGTCAGTACCCGAAATTTTTTGATAGGTTTCGCCCGAAAACACAAGCATTTCGCGCGGTGCTACCAGCACTTTTTCATTTATTGGTTTCTGAAAGTGGACCTGCACCAGTCCTTCTTCCACCAGCAGTTCAAAACCATTGTTTTCCAGATTCTTCAGGTTAAAAGAGGTGCCCAACACTTCGATGGTAGCCTTTTCGAGTTCCACCCTGAATGGCTGTGCAGCCCGGTGTTCCACTTCGAAAAAGGCTTCACCCTGCAGGCTCACGCGGCGCTCGCCGGATACAAAGGCCGGCGGATAAGCCAGGGTGGCATTGGCAGCCAGATAAACAACGGACCCGTCGCCAAGCAACTTCACCAGGGTTTGTTCCGATCCGGTATTGCTCAGGGCCAACATTGGGTCTTTCGGGTTGCGGCCAAGCCATAACCAGAATATACTTCCGGCAGCCACAAGCAGCAGGAATGTAGCAGCCAACTGCATCCAGGCGGGCCGTCTGCCGCGCGGGGCAGTTTTCCCCTGTTCGGGCAGCAGTCCGTCGCTTTCGAGACGCGCATGAAGTTGCTGCCAGGCTTTGCCGGTGTCTACCGCTATGGTTTTGTTTTTCGTTTTCATTTTAAAACTGTTCTGAAACTTTGCTGTTTTGTTCAGGATTTTATTTCGGGTTCTTTTTGATAGCTTGCCAGGCTTTGACGCAACACTTTCAGGGTGCGGGTCATGTCGGCTTCCACGGTTTTGACCGATACAGAGAGGGCTTCGGCAATTTCATGATACTTCTTCCCCTGGTAGCGGTTCATTTTAAAGATGGTGCGGCAGCGCTCGGGCAGGGCACCTAATGCCCGGCTAATTTCCTGCTGCAACTCGCGGGCACCCATTTCATCGACAAAGGAGGTGGCTTCGGCTTCTTCGGTCTGAGCCAGCATGCGTTCGGCATATCTGCGGCGCACCTGCTGCTTTTCAAGAAACTTAATGGAAAAGTTTTTTACCGAACTGTAAAGGTAGGCCTTCAGTGAGACTTTTATCTCGAGGCCTTCACGGTTTTTCCAGTAATGATAGAAAAAATCCTGCACCATTTCCTCGGCGGTATCCCGGTCGTTAACAAAACCATATGCAAAACTTACCAGTGGGGCATAAAATTCCTTAAAGAGGGTTTCAAAGGCCTTTATATCACCCTCTCTTACCCTGCGCTGCAAGAATATACCGCTGTCTATTAGTTTCATCAAAAAAAAATCTGGCATTCAAAGTTATGACATTTCCAGTGCTTTGATGCAGTTTCGGCTTTTCCTTAGCTTTTTTTCGGCAGGCTAAATCCCGGGAATCCTCTGCAGGCGGCTTCCCGGGATTGTTTATTGTGGGTTTGGTTTCGCGTGGATTTATTTTGCGACTTTTGCCACCATTACTTTTCCATTCGGGAATTGAATTTTTGAATGGCCGATTCGATCGATTCATCAGGTTCAATAACGTTGTAGGCTCCCCAGAAGTTCTCGTCGAAATACACGGGAACCATGTCGGCCAGGATATTGCTAGGCCTGAATGTTTCCCTGATAGGAAAGCGACCTTCGCCATCGGGTCTGCGGCCGGTTACTGCCATTTCGGACATTATGGCGTAGCTGGTGCGAAAAATTCGCGCGCGCCAGTCGGCATAAAACTCCAACTCATTGCGCACATAGTTCACATGGTACCTGTTATCGATCTCAATGTAACTCACCAGGTAGTTGGTGCGGGTTGGGGTGAAGCGCAGGCGGTTGGGCTTTTTCATGACAAAATTCTGCACCGCTTTGTCCTTGTCGGAAATGTCGAGGCTGAATTCGGCCTGGGTGATACCCATCTTTTCGGTAGAGATATAGAGCCGTCCGTAGTAGAGCGGATAAGGCAGATTGACACGGGGCTTGAACTCAACCACGTAATTGGTGGCATCTTCAATTTTTACCATGTCAACCAGTTCGTAGGTGTAATAGTTCAGGTATGCCTTGTCGAGCAGAATATTGGGATTTTTCACGATGTCGAGCAGCATGGAAACGTGGGGGCCGCCCTGCAGCTTCACGATAAGTGTGTCCATCCTTTTCACGTCGCCGCTTTTTCTGCCCTGGATAATTTTCACCCGGTCGGTGCCACTGCGATAGGTGTATGGAATTTGGTCGACTTCGACCACAGCCTCTGAAATGGAGATGTAATCGCGTCGCTGTTTGATAGTTTCGCGGTAAAAGCCTGTTAAGCGGCTTGAGTAGCTGGGATAGTTGGTGGCTATTTTTGCAATGGCCTGCTCAACCAGTGCGCGGGCGTCGCTGGGTGTAATTACCACCTCCTGCAGCAGCACGGCCAGGGGCTCGAGTAAAAACTCGTGGCGGTCGCCCCGGAGGTAGGTGCTGATGCTATAGCGGGCCGTGCTGTAGCCCAGGTGAGAAATGGTGAAATTGGAGGCGCTGAGCGATTTATCGATCTTGAGGGTAAAAGCACCATCGCTGTTGGTAACGGTGCCTACCTCAGCCTGATCGATAAACACGCTGGCGAAGGCAATGGGACGCTGGTTGCCGGAATCTTTTACCACACCCGTAATGGTGTAGAAGCTATCGGCAGGCTGGGCCATGCCCAGGCTCATCATGAGGAAAAAGGCAAGTAAGCCTAAGAAAATCCTCGGGTTTGTTCTTGTTTTCATAAAAAAAAGGGTTAAAGGTTTATACTGAAATTAATTGCTTTCAGTAATATGACCTTTAACCCCCTGGTATACCCTAAGGATTTTGAAAAAATTATTCTTCGAAGCGCTGGTTAAATCTCTGGATGGCCGATTCTATTGATTCTTCGGGCTCAATTACGTTATATGCACCCCAGAATTCCTCATCGAAATAGCTCATAACCATATCGGCCAGGATGTTGCTGGGCCTGAAGGTTTCCCTTAAGGCAAAGCGGCCCGATGTTTCGGGAATGCGCTCGGTAACGGCCATTTCGGACATAATGGTGTAGCTGGTTCTGAAAATACGGCGGCGCCAGTCGGCAAAGAACTCCATTTCGTTGCGCACATAATTCAAGTAAAACTTATCGCCGATTTTTTTGTAGGTAACCAGATAGCTGGTTCGTGTGGGGGTAAACCGCAGCCTGAGGGGCTTTTTTACAATAAAGTTGCGTGAAGCCTTCTCGCGGTCGGTCAGGTCGAGGCTAAATTCCGCCATGGTAAAGGCCAGGGTTTCCACATCGATATAGAGGCGGCCGTGATATAGCGAGATGGGCAAGGTCATGCTGGGTTTAAAACCCACCACATAAGTATTTCGCCCGTCGATGTTCACCACATCCTGAAACTCATACTCGTAGTATTGCATAAACTCTTTATCGAGGATCACATCAGGGTTCTTCACCACGTCAAGCAGCATTGCCACATGGGGACCGCCCTGCAGCTTCACTACCAGGGTATCCATTTTTTTCACGTCGCCGCTTTTACGCGCCTGTACAATCTTTACCCTGTCGCGGGCACTGCGAAAGCCATAGGAGGTCTGGTCTACATCAATCACAGCCTCAGAAATGGACACATAGTCGCGGCGCTGCTTAATGGCTTCGCGGTAAAAGCCGGTAAGACGTTGCGCTTCACGCGGATAATTATCGGAAATGCGGTCGATGGCTTTTCCTACCAAGTCGCGCGGATCGCCTGCATGAATCACCACTTCGGGCAGTGTAACCGAATGTGGCTCCACAAAAAACACCTTGCCGGCACCCAGGTTTTCTTCAATACTGAAAAGGGTGGTGCGATAGCCCAGGTGCGAAATACCAAAGGTGGTGACATTGAGGGAGCTCTGAATCTTCAGCGAGAAAATCCCGTCGAGATTGGCCACCGTACCAATGGTGGTGCCTGGGATAAATACGCTGGCAAAAGCAATGGTTTGCCGGGTACGGGCATCACGAACCACGCCGCTGATGGTCTGGAATTGCTGCTGTGCCTCTTGGGCAATAACAGAAAGAGTGATCAAAAAAAGAATGAGAGATATCAGGCCTGTTTTTTTCATGGCAATGTGTTTTGTTTTTTTAAAATTAGGAAATTTTTTAATTCCTGCATACATCATTGTAAATGAAAGCAATGTTTAATTAATAAAACCAAAATAAGCTAGTTTTGTTTATGTTATAAATTACGGTTAACCAAAGACCTTTAATTCCTTATTCATGCCATGCGTACCGCCAATCTTGTTTTTCCACATCAGCTTTTTGAAAAAAGCCCCATTACCGAATCGGCCGATGAGTCATTCATCATTGAAGAATACCTTTTTTTCAGGCAATATGCTTTTCATAAGCAAAAAATTGCATGGCACAGGGCGTGCATGAAGATTTATGAAAGCTTTCTGAAATCCATGGAAAAAAAGGTTGCTTACATTGAAAGCACTAAACCTCTCTCTGACATTCGAAAACTCGTTGATTACCTTGGCAAGCGAGGAATTACCCGATTGCAGTATATTGATCCCGCCGACGACTGGCTGGAACAAAGGCTGACCTCGGCAGCAAAAAGAAATGGCATTGAATTGAAGGTATTTCCTTCTCCCCTGTTTCTGAACAGCAAGGAACAATTGGCTGATTTTTTCCGGGCCGGGAAGAAGCAATATTCTCAAACCAGCTTTTATATTGAGCAACGCAAAAAACTGAATATTCTGCTTGAAAAAGACAATAAGCCTCTGGGGGGCAAATGGACCTTTGATGATGAAAACCGTAAGCGCTTTCCTGCCGGAAAAAATCCTCCGGTCATTGCGTATCCCGAAACGACAGATTTTTATCGAGAAGCGGTAATTTATGCTGAAATAAACTTCCCTGAAAACCCCGGGCAGTTGACAGACAAAGCCCTTTATCCTGATAATTTTGAAGCGGCAAAAAAATGGCTAAATAACTTCCTTCATACGCGCTTTGCCGAATTTGGGCCTTACGAAGACGCCATAGTAGCGAAAGAAGGCATTCTTAACCACAGTTTGCTGTCGCCCCTGCTCAATGCAGGCCTGCTCACCCCCGCTGAAGTGCTTCAGGCTGCACATGAGCATGCAATAAAATCAGGCATACCCCTTAATTCAGCCGAAGGTTTTATCAGGCAAATTATTGGATGGCGAGAGTTTATTCATGGCATTTACTGTTTTCGCGGAAGCAACCAGAGAACCAGAAACTTCTGGGGATTTAAGAGAAAAATCCCGAAATCGTTTTATGATGGCAGCACGGGCATTGAGCCGGTCGACATTACCATAAACAAAGTATTAAAAACGGGCTATTGCCACCATATTGAACGACTGATGGTACTGGGTAACTTTATGCTATTGTGCGAGTTCGACCCCGACGAGGTGTACCGCTGGTTTATGGAACTTTTTATCGACGCTTACGACTGGGTTATGGTACCCAACATTTACGGCATGAGCCAATTTGCCGATGGCGGACTATTGGCCACCAAGCCCTATATCAGCGGAAGCAATTACCTGAAAAAAATGAGCGACTACCCTTCCGGCGAATGGCAACCCATCTGGGATGGGCTGTTCTGGCGGTTCATGCATGTTCACCGAGCGTTTTTCCTTCAGAATCCTCGCCTGGGTATGCTTGTCAGGAGTTTTGACAAGATGCCTGCCGAAAAACAAAAGATGCATTTGGAGGCTGGCGAAAAGTTTCTGGCACAACTCGACCGGTAACCAATCTAGCTGCTTTCCTTCAGCTCTTCGTTAATACTGATACGCGACAATAACAGCTTAATGGTGCGGTCCAGACGGCTGCCTTCCGAGTAATCGGCCGGGGCAATGTAATCGACCCGCTGCTGTGCAATAAGCTCTCGGCAAAGATGCTCGGGCGATTTACGGCCGGAAACCGGCACAAAGTTGGGACTGTAAACCGCCACGGTGGCCCCGCCCTGGTACTTTACCATCTTCATTGCCGGAACGTCGGTTTCACCATCCCCTATATAAATCATATGCCTGAAGGGAATGGGCTTGTCTTCCTCTGGCATGTGCTTGTTGATCAGGGCGTTGTCGTGCGAATTGTCTATTCCCTTGTTTATCCGGAAAAGATACTGGGTTTTGTTGGTGTAGTTTATGGCAAGAGCCGCCCATTCTGCCACTCCGTTCACATCGTACTTAAAGCCTGAAGCGAAAATGTTCCGGAAATACCCGGCTATAGAAGTGCCTGCAATAAACTCTCGCAGGCCCGAAGAAATGATATGGTGCTCCAGCCTGATGCCATGTCCCAGGGCATAATTGTTAATGCGGTCAAAGTAGCCCTCCACGCCTCTGAAGAAGCTTATGTCGCGCCCATATTGCACAAAATCCTCGCGACGAATGGGGATGTTCTTCTCGCGGGCTTTTTGCAGCATAAGCTGCATATACGAAAGGATGCCGTCCATGTCGTTCTCTTCGGCAATGCGGTTGGCCTCCGACCAGAAGACCTCTTTGGGAATGTCCAGCTTGGGCAAAAACGAGTGTTCCTGCATATTGCCTGGCGCCAGCGTACCGTCGAAGTCGTAGGCAATCGCCACAGTGATCATTTCTTTGGAAGATATTTTGGTATTTTTCATCAATTATTAAAATTGAAATTTCTTAATCAGCAATCGATGCGTATTTACCCGAATTCGGTGTAATAAAAACCGGGGTTATCAAAGTTAGTTCAGAAATGCGGCTTTAAATGCGCTAAATATCCAAAAAAAAGCTTTTGATGAAAAAAATCTGCAAATAATTCGACCATTGCAAAAAATGACCTTATATTAGCAATTCATCACAAATCTTTTAAAACCCAATGATCATGAAGAAAATTACAGCTTTAATCGTTTTTATCGTCTTTGGCATGGCAGTATTTACCGGTTGCGGGGGCAGGCAGTCCTCGCAGGAGCTGAACATTTCTAGCCTGAATGAACCTTGTGACTTTGCAGAGGCCACCTACGTGATTTACGAAGAACTGTTTGGCCACATGGAAGAGCTCATGGGGTTGCTCGAAAGCGTGGGTATGCGCGAACCCACCGCCGCCGAAGAAGACCAGGCCGAAGCTATCATGGACAAAATAGAAGCCATGGAAATGCAGTTTGAGGAAATGGAAGAGCGGGCGCGCATACTGGGCATCACAGATGAGGAAATTGAACAATGTCCGGAATTCGAAAAAGTATCCGAACTAATGCACAAACTTGCCGCTTTCGACTGGATAAGTATGGATTAATGGTGCAGGGGTTAGGGGTTATTTCCTATAATGGATATCACATAATAATTTTCCCTAAATTTGGTTTTTCACAAACCAAATTATTACGCCATGAAAAAAGTGCTTTTAGTGATTGTGGGGATTATAGCAATAATTCTTATCATTGGGCTGATTGCCCCCAAGGAGTATGCTGTGGAGCGCGAGGTGGTGGTCAACTGCCCCAAAGAGCAGGTGTTTGAATATGTGAAGTCACTGCAGCTGCAAAACGAATGGAGCGTTTGGGGCGACCTTGACCCGAACGCCGTTTACACCTATACCGGCTTTGATGGCACGGTTGGATTTATTTCGGCCTGGGAAGGCAATAAAGACGTTGGCAAGGGCGAGCAGGAAATTGTGGGCATTGCCGAAGGCGAACGTGTAGATATTGACCTGCGATTTATCGAGCCCTTTGAATCAACTGCCGATGTCTATTTCACCACCGAAAGCCTTTCAGAAAATGAAACCCTGGTAAAATGGGGCATGAGCGGAAAAATGCCTTTCCCCATGAACCTGTTCCTGCTCGTAATGAACATGGACAAATCCATAGGGAAAGACTATGAGCAAGGCCTGGAAAACCTGAAGCAGATTCTGGAAGGAGCTTAAGTCAGGGTTTAGGGCTGAGGGATTAGAGATTGTTTAATTGTAAATTGAAATTGTTAATGGTCTGTCACTTGTCAATGCCTTAATGACGTTGACCGTTTTAAATCATAAATCATCAACCGAGCGAAGCGAGCTCATGAACGAAGTGAATAATCATCATTGATAAATCCTTTCTCTGAACTCTGCGCTATTTCTGACCCACTAATCACTTATCACTAATCCCTGATTAGTGCATTATCCGCATGCCGCCTCCACTACCGGGTCTGTGGGAGCCTTCGAACACATTCAGGGCACGATTTAGCGAATAGGTAAACGACAGCAGGAAATACCTTCCAAGCGAATTGGTTACCTGTCGCTGAATGTAGTTGGCATCTGCTGTCTGGGTAACGCCCATGTCCTGGTTGAGCATGTTGTAGCCCGAGAGTTTCAGTTCGCCGGCATTTCCTTTGAGGAAGCTGCGCGAGAGGCTGAAGTCGAGCATAGGAATCTTGCGGTTGAAGGCTTCGGTGCGTCCTTCGTAAATCTGATATCGCAAGCCTGTACCAACTCTCCAGTTTTTCAGTAATGTCCAGTTAATCTCTGAACCATAGGTCTGGTTGAGAAAAGCCTGCTCCAGCTCGCTGAACTCATACTTGGTGAGCTGCTGATTGATATTGGCCGTGAGGCTGGTTTCAAAGTTGTCGCCGGGCCTGAAGGTAAACCGGGCATTCCCGCCCAGAATGTTGTTGGCAATATCCTGCTCCACCCCGTTCAGAATATTTACGCTCTGCGAATGGGTAATGGTGCTTCCCACCTGGAAACGGCTCTTAATCTTGCTCAGCCCCACATTGAAGTTAACGTTGGCGCGCAGGCTCATGTTGTCCTTCACGTTTACCGGGGTAATGGTACGCACGAGCTGCTCGCTGATGCTTGTGGCATTGGTAATGGCATTCTTCACATAATCGGCTGTCAAAAAGGTAAAGAAACCGAATGAGGTAAGGGGATTGAAGGTATTGAAGCGAACCGTGGCCCTGTGGCGATAGGAAGGCTTCAGCCCGGGGTTACCTACGTAGAGGTTCAGCGGGTCGCGGTTGTCGATCAGTGGCTGCAGCTGCAGTATGGAAGGCTCCTGCACGCTGGTTTCGTAGTTGGCCATCATCCTTCTGAAGTTGCTGAACTCGTAAGTAAAGCGCAGCACTGGAAGCACATGGGTGTAGTCCTTGTTAATTTCCTGGTTGCTGGTAATGATATTTCCTCTGAGGCTGGTCATCTGCAGGTTGGTGCCCAGGGTCAGGTTGTAACGGTCGCGGTTTTGACTAATGTTGAGCCCCCCGCGCTGAAACAGGTAGGTATTATTGTATTTATTTGTCAGCAGACTGTCAATGATTTGCAGGCCTTCTTCAGTGTTGAACACCTGTTGGTCCACTTCATTAAAGTTGCGCGTAACACGATAGTTAACTTCCATAAAGCGTCGATTTCCGAGGGGTTCGGTATAGGTGGCGTTGGCACCCATCGAGTTGTTAAGGTTTTCGAGCAGGCTATACTGAAGCAGGGGCTGTTCTGAGGGTTCGCTGCCAAAGAAACGGTTAAGCGCGTCGAGGGTGGCGTCCTGGTCGTTGCCCAGCGAACTGAGGTTGAGGCCAGCAGTTAAAGTTCTTCCGGGCTTATTGAGGCGCTGACGCCACAGCAGGCTGGTTTCCAGGCTCAGCCTCTGCCCTTCCGACTCGCTGGCTTGCTGGCTCGAGTTCTGCATGAACCCTTCGGCATTAAGGGTACTGCTGAAGCTCTGCTGGATACCTTGGGTTTTGTTGGCGCTGGTATTGGCCGTAAACAGCAGGCTGCTCGCCTCGCTGAACTTATGGTCAAGCCGCAGGTTCAATCGATGGTTGAAGTTGCGATTGTCTTGCAGGCTTTGCTGCTCGTAAATGAAGTTGCCTGAGGGCAGAAAGTTTTCACGTTCCAGTTCCTGCGAAATGTCGTGCCCCAGCTGGTTATAAAAGTAGCTGGCTGTGACTTCTGTTTTTTCGCCCAGCTTGCGGTTTACATTGGCCCCCCCGGCCCAGGAGGTCATCAGGCCGCTGGTGGCAGGGCGTCCGTCGAAGCTAATGGGAATGCTGGCGCTGTTCATGGTAATTTGCATGGCACCCCCACCCCCACCCCCGCCGCCACCGCCGCCGAGCAGACTTTGGGCGCCACCGCTAAAGTTCAGGTACTCGCCAATGGAAAAGCCGGTCTGGTTCACATTGTTGCCCATACCAAGAATGGATAGCTGCCCCTTGTTATCAAAGCGGTTTATATTGGTCTTTCCCTGGAAACGGTCCTCGGTGCCATAGGCCAGGCTTGTGTTGCCAAACAGGCCTTCCTTGCGGTCCTCTTTAAGCTCCAGGTTAATGGTACGTTCGCGCTGACCGTCATCAATGCCAGTGAAGAGCGACTGTTCAGAGCGCTGGTCGAAAACATGCACCTTCGACACGGCGTCTGCGGGAAGGTTTTGTGTGGCCATTTTAGGATCGCGGCCAAAAAACTCCTTGCCATCGACCAGCACCCGGCGCACGGTCTCACCCTGGGCTACAACCCCGCCATCTGATTGCACTTCAATGCCGGGCATACGCTTAAGCAGGTCTTCTACCACTTCGTTGGGCAGGGGTTTAAAAGCCAGTGCATCATATTCAATGGTGTCGTTCCTCACCCGCATGGGTATGCGCTCCTCCTGCACCATTACTTCAATAAGGGTCACCCTTTCATTTTCAAGGCGTATCTCGCCAAGGTCGAGCAGGTTGCCTTCGGGCGGCACGATCTTTTCGAAATGGGTGCCAAAGCCAATATAAGTAATCCGCATCAGGTATTCCCTGCGGGCCAGGTTGCGTATCTCAAAATTTCCGCTGAGGTTGCTCAGCCCATAGTTTACCATAGTCGAATCGCTGGGGTTGAGCAGCAAAATGGTGGCGTTGGGTAAGCCGGCGTTTTCAGGGTCATTAATCTTCCCCCTGAGGGAGAAATTCTGCGCCTGCACCAGCCCGGTGGTAAAAATCAGAAGTAAGGAAACAATAAACCGTTGCATTTTTTTTCTTGTTATTATGGTTGGGAATTAAAACATTCTTATGGCGGCACCGCCAGGGTTTGCGCGCTGTCTTTGCTCCTCCACGAACTTGTTAAATTGGTCGCGGGTAATTTTTTCTCCCCTGCTGGGTTTGCGCACTTCGCTGGATTTCACCTCTCGCTCTTCAATCTTCCGGGCTACCCATACACGTTCGCCGTTGTTAATGTCAACTGCCAGCACTGTTCCCGGAAGGGTAACATACTTATCGGGTCCCATAAAAGGCGGCAGCTGAGGTGCAAACCATGCGGTGACCTCCTGCTTTGCCACCGTGTCGGTAAACCAAGCCATCATACACATATGGCCAGCAATCTCCATTTGCTCGTTGCCAAACTTCCAGGGTTCAATATCGAGGGTGTCTGTTATCAGAAAGTTGCGCCCCATCACATCCTGAAAAACAGTGCGCGCGCGGGTTTCGCGATCAACATGGGTTTCGGTTCTGGGAGACCGCATCATCATGCGCATGCCGCCGCCACCGCCACCACCGCCGCCCATAGGCTGGTGCACCTGATCTTCACTGGCTTTGTAAAGGCTTTCTGTGGAGGTAAAAAACAATTGGAAGTTATCGGTGCGAAACTGGGGTATCATAGCCTTGAGTTCCTGGCGGTCTTCGGGTAGGTTGCGGTGCATATCCATACGAACCTCGTAATTTATTACGCCCTGGCTTACCTGCCCCCTAAGGCTGGCAGCAATGCCCAGCAAGGCAACAAAAAGAATACTTCTATAAAATTTCATAATGGTGGTTATTTTGTTGGTTTGACCCCTTTTGGGGAAAATAGGACTGGTTTTTCGCAGCAAAACTAACCATAGGAATCCAAACCCAATGTTAAAGCACCCATGTTTAAGGTTAATAAAAGGTTAAAGGCTTTTTAGCAAAGGTTTAATGCCTTAATTTTGAGGCTTGAAATAAGCATGAAAGCAAATGCTGAAACCCGGGAAAATGATCGACATGCGATTCCATCTGACCAATTTTAAAATAATTATGAACAGATGAAAAAAGAAAAGTTCAGACTGGTAGTGTTGCTAATGTTGTTCAGCCTGGTGTTGCTGAGCATATTGCAGGTATTGTGGCTACGAGCCGAATACCGTGCTTCACGCGACTCTTTCAGACGCGAAACCCACCTGGTTTTTCGCAGCACGGCACAGCATCTGGCCGACAGTATTTTTTTCAGCCAGGTGAAGCTTATGCCCGGCTACGACAGCATTAGCGGCGGGCGCTTCCCCATGTTTCGTTTCCCCTCCCTGCAGGCCGACAGCGCTGGTTTTTATACTGGTACGCGCATACGCACCGTCGACGTTCACCATGCTGCTGCCGACACCCTTGGCCGCAAGGTCAGAATACAATTCTCTGGCGAGAGGGCCGATACCATGGTTATCCCTTCCGGTCAGCCTGGAAGTTTTCGGTTTATGGTTGGCATGTTTTCTGAAGGTTTTAGCGCTGATAGCCTCAAAAAGTATTACCGAAAGGCCCTGCCCGAAGCCTACCGCAGGCTGGATTTAGAGATTATCGAACGCCAGGCCGACTGGTTTCAGCATGGCTGGGGCCGTCCACCACAAGAGCGTAACGACAGCCTGCCATTTGCCACGGGCTTTTATCCTTTTGGCATAAACAAGGTATATGCCGCTAACTTCAAAGGGGTAAAGCCATTTCTGCTTCTCGACATATTGCCCCAGCTCTTTTTCTCAGTTTTCATAACCGGACTCATTTTATTGTCGTTTATCCTGGTGTACCGAACCCTCAGGGCGCAGCAGCAACTAATTGAACAGAAAAACGACTTTATAGGAAACATGACCCACGAGCTGAAAACCCCGGTGGCTACCGTAGGTGTGGCCCTGGAAGCCATGCAGCGTTTTGATGTGCTCAAAAATCCCGAAAAGACCCGCGAATACATTGAGATGGCGCGCCACGAGATCGACCGTCTGGGCATGATGACCGAAAAGATTTTGCGCACATCGGTGTTCGATTACGAGTCAGAGATCAAACAAAATAAGACTATGGTCGAAATGGCTGCTGTGGCAGAAAAGGTCTGTGCATCCTTTCAGCTTGTGGCTGAAAAGGCTCACACCGGGCTGGTTTACGAAAGTTCAGGCAACACCTCCGTAATGGGCCATGCAGAGCACCTGACACAAATGGTATACAACTTGGTGGACAACGCCTTTAAGTATGCCGGGCAGGGGCAGGAAATTCGCATAACCCTCGAAGGACATGCCGACCACCTGCTGCTTACCGTCTCTGACCGGGGACCAGGCATTGCTGCTGAGCACCATGCCCGTATCTTCGAGAAGTTTTACCGGGTGCCTTCGGGCGATGTACACACAGTGAAGGGGTACGGCCTGGGACTTAATTATGTGGCTGGGGTAGTAAAAAGTCATGGCGGCAAAATTTCGCTGGAAAGCAAGCCCGGCCAAGGAGCCGCCTTTACTGTAAAACTGCCTAAAAATGCCTGAAATGGATTCCATCAGGGTGCTTTATGCAGAAGATGAGCCCTTCCTGGCGCGAATAGTCCAGGAAAGCCTGGAAAGCCGTGGATTTTCGGTAAAGCTGGTAGCAGATGGCGCTGAAGCCCTGGACGCTTTCAGGTCCTACAAACCCCATATTTGCGTCCTTGACGTGATGATGCCCTACAAAGACGGGTTTAGCCTGGCAAAGGAAATTAAAGAAACTGACACGGCTATGCCCATCATATTCCTTACGGCCAAAGTGCAAACCGAAGACCTGCTCAAAGGTTTTGCGTCAGGCGGAAACGATTACCTGCGTAAGCCCTTCAGCATGGAAGAGCTTATTGTCAGAATCCACAATCTGTTGAGCATTACTTCAAACAACAAAGCAAGCCAGGAAAAAAACGGACCGCAGGAAATCAGGCTGGGAAAGTATGACTTTTTGCCGGAGCTGTTGGAACTTCATTTTGAGGGCAATGTGAAAAAACTATCGCAGCGCGAAACGAGGCTGCTGGAATTACTGACCGCCGACATGGGCCGGCCGGTGCTGCGAAAGGCTATTTTACTGGATGTATGGGGTGATGACTCTTTTTACAACAGTCGCAACCTGGATGTATACATTTCAAAACTCAGAGACTATTTCTCAGAAGATCCCAGCATTGAAATTGTCACTAAAAAGGGTGTTGGATACCACTTTATTATTCGTCAGCAATAATTGGGTTTCACCAAAAAAATATGGTCATGAAAAAGATTCCATTTAATAAATCATTTTTGCTTTTCCCCCTTTTAGGAATGGCATTCACTGCCTGTTCGCCAAAAACAAGCATTGTTACTGCATGGCAAAACGAACCCCTTTCCATTTCAGAAACTGAGGCTTGGCCCGCCCCCACAGGCACTGATAAGCGGTCAAGGCTCAACTACGCCCTTTCTAATGACGGAACCAACCTTTACATTACTTTGCAAACGACCGATCCGGCCACCCGCTTAAGGATAATCCGTGGCGGAATGGAAATTGAAATCCAAACCCCTGAAAACGCGAAAAAGCCGGGAACCATTAAATATCCGTTGCCAGAAGAAAGGATTACACTGTTTGATGGCATTGGCCAACAAGAGGGTCCCCGGGAACGCCCCAGACAGGATCCTACGGAGATGTTTAACCGGGTAATGGCAAACCAAACAGAACTTGATCTTAGCGGCTTCTTAAACCACCGAAATGGCAGGTTTCCGCTTGAGAATGAAGGAGGAATAAATATTGCCTTGGACATGGACAGCCAGGGAGTCATCACATACAAGGCCATAATTCCGCTCATTACATTTCTTACCGAACCGATCTCAGAAAAAAGCGCCCAGGCTAACAACATTATCACTATCCGGATTAACGCACTTGACATGCCCACTGGTCCCCCTGGAAATTTCACGGGTCCCGGAATGCCGGGAGGCAACCGAACTTCTCCAACCAATCCAGGTTATCGCGGCGGTGCTTCCGGACCAAGGCCTGGAGGTGGATATATGATAGGTGCTGACCTTGACCGGCTTACAAGGTCTGAAATTATTAAAATAAATCTAAGATTGTCCTCTGATTAGAATCTTTCCCTGTCGCATTCTCTTGTCTAAGCATTTTAATCCCGTCATTTTTTTGATGGGATTTTTTTATCAACAATTGAAGGTATAAGTTTTTTTGTTATAACTTTGCACAATTACTCATTTTTTGTGCAATTGTGCTTTATTATATCATATGACAACAAAAGACCTGATACTAACCGAAGCCAGAAAAGTGTTTGAGAAGTTTGGCTTTAACAAAACCAGCATGGCCGACATTGCCCTGGCTGCCCGCAAGGGCCGGCGTACCATTTACAGCTATTTTACCAGCAAGGAAGAGGTTTTTAAAGCCGTTATTGAAGTGGAGATTGATGCCCTGGCCAATACATTGCAAGAGCTTATTGACAGCCACTTAAGGGCAGATGAAAAACTTAGGCAGTATATGCAAACCCGCATGAACGCTGTAAAAATGCTTACCATTTATTACGATGCCATAAGGCGCGACCTGGTTGAAAACCTGGCCATAATTGAAATGATCAGGAAAAAGTATGACGAAATGGAAATGGAAATGATCAGGAAAATACTTGACGAAGGGGTTTCTCAGAATGTATTTGAAATAAAGGACACACAATTGGTGGCCGGAGCCATTGTGCTTGCATCCAAAGGTTTTGAGTTGCCGCTGATAATGGGTCAAGAAGGTTATGACCACAGTAGTATGATTGAACCCCTGATCGATGTTTTTTACAAGGGAATATTGAAGAAATAAATTGTTAAAATGGAAAAACTGGCCGCATTAATCATCCGCTTAAGGTACTTTGTAATTGTCTGCATACTGCTGATTACTGCCTTTTTTGGCTATTTTATCAAGGACCTGAAGGTAAACCCCGATGTGCTTGGCTATCTGCCCGAAGACGATCGCGCAGCTACCCTTTTCAAAGAAATTGGTAAGCAATACGGTGGCAACGACCTTATAATAATTGGTGTTGAAGGCAAGGATGTGTTCACATTTGAAATGCTCGACCTGGTGCGGCAGGTTACCGACAGCATGCGCACCGTTCACGGGATAAGCTATGTTACCAGCCTCACCAATGTAATTGATATAAAAGGAACCGAGTACGGTATTGAAACAGGCCGCCTGGTTGATGAGTATGACATTCCCACAGAGGCTGGCGAACTTGAACAGTTGCGAAACTATGCCCTCTCAAAAAGCATGTATCGCAACAACCTTGTTTCGGCCGACGGCACCTCTACCCTTGTGATCGGGAAAGTAATGAGCGGAGCCAATCGCACCGACGCCGTTATTGATATTCAAGGAAAACTGAGCGGCCTAAGCTTTGACGGACGGTTTTATTACGGGGGCATGCCGGTTACTTTGCTCGAGTTAAGCAACGTTATCATCCGCGACCTGAAATTTATTGCCCCCCTGGCTTTCATCCTTATCTGCCTTATTCTTTTTATTGGGTTCAGAAACCTGCGAGGAGTCTTCATGCCCATGCTGGCCGTTGTAATTGCCATTATCTGGACAATGGGCTTAATAAGCCTGCTTGGTTACGAACTCACCATGATCACCAATGTTATACCTGTAATTCTGCTTGCCGTAGGCAGCGCCTATGCCATTCATGTAATAAACCGCTTCAACCGTGAAGTGGCAAGCGATCCGCGGCAGGCCCTGCTTCAATCGCTTGTTTTTGTTATTACCCCGGTATTTCTGGCTTCACTCACCACAGTAGTGGGCTTCTTATCGTTTATTGCGGGCTCATACCTTACAATGATCATGGAGTTTGGCCTTTTTACAGCCATTGGTATCATTTTTTCCCTGATAATGGCCGTGGTTTTTATTCCGGCATTATTGGCCGTTTCTGGGAAAAAAATGCAGCAAAACCCCAAAGCGGAGGGCAAAAACCGCTTGCTCGACGGCATTACAAGCAAGATAAACCAGCTGGTAACAACCAGCCCGAAACGCATTATGTGGGCCTGGTACCTGCTGATACTGATTAGCTTATGGGGAATTTCGCGCATTGAACGCCGGGTAGACCTTGTTGACTATTTCCGCAAGGATAATATTGTTCAGCAAAGCGAAAAATTGCTCAAGGAGAAATTCAATGGCAGCATGCCGCTTTATGTCAAGATCAGCGGCGATATTCAAAGTCCCGAAGGCCTGCGCCTCATGAAGGAGACCCAGGCATTTATGCAGCAATTTGACTACATACCCTACAGTCAATCTGTGGCCGACCTGATAGAGCAAATGAACGACGTAATGGGCGAAGGGGCTGTGATACCCGACGAAAGGGCCAAAATTGAGCAATTATGGTTTTTGCTCGATGGCCAGGAAATCATGGAACAAATGGTAAATTTCGATCTTACTGAAGCACTGATACAAGGCTCGGTGGCCACGACCGGCCTGCATGTGCTGCGCGAAATAGAGATCAATTTTGAAGCCTTTGCCCGTGAACATTCCGGCCCCGATTTTCAAATGGAAGTAACCGGAATTCCGATTATGTTTAAAAAACTCGACGACAGCATTATAAAAAGCCAGGTTTATAGTCTGATCATCGCCATGCTATTGGTTGTAGGCATTATTAGCCTGTTGCAAAGGTCACTTATTAAGGGTTTGATGACCATTATACCCGTTTTTGCCACACTGATTACCTTGTTTGGTTTAATGGGCCTTACAGGAATACCCCTCGATATTGCCACTGTACTTACAGGCAGCGTTACCATAGGCATTGGCATTGATTACGCCATACATTTCATGACGCATTTTGGAAGCGCATACCAGCAGGGCAAGTCCATTGCCGAAAGCATCAGCAGCACGTTAAATATAAGCGGGCGGGCCATACTTATTAACATGTTTTCAGTAACTATAGGTTTTGCAGTGCTGCTATTTTCAAACCTGGTGCCCCTTCAGCGGTTTGGCTTCCTAATTGCCGCAACCATGCTCATTTCGGCCATGGCGGCCCTTACCCTGCTGCCAGCCGTATTGCTGCTCACCGGCGATAGGTTGAAACAGATTTTCCAGATTGCTGAAAACTTTAAAAACAATTTGAACAATCATAAACACAAACAAAAAATACCCAAGAACGGATGAAAAAACTATTGTTAATGACCATTACAGGCCTTTTTCTGGTTACGGGTTTGGTTTTGCCTGCCATGGCGCAGGATGCAGTCTCCATTATGAAAAAAATGGACCAGGTAATGTTTCAGTCCAGCGATCAAACCAGTAACGTACGCATGATGCTGACTGACCGTAACGGCAACGAGCGGGTACGCGAAGCATCCATTTGGCAAAAAGGATCGGACAAGCGGCTGTTTCGCTTTACCAAGCCGGCCTCTGAGGCGGGCATAGCCTTCCTTTCGCTGCCCGACGACCTCATGTACCTTTATATGCCCGCTTTCGGCCGCGAACGGCGCATCGCATCCCACGTAAAAAATCAGTCGTTTGCCGGCACGGATTTTTCTTACGAGGACATGGAAGCCAGGGAATACGCCAGTTATTACACCGGCAAGATTTTACGGGAGGAAGGCAATAATTACATACTCGAACTCACTCCGCAAGCTTCAGCAAGGAGCGATTATTCAAAAATGATCGTGGCGGTAAACAAGCAGCATTACACCCCTCAGCGTTCCGAGGCATATGACCGGGGCGGAAGTCTGGCAAAAACCGCCGTTTATACCTGGGAGCGGCTGGGAAATTACTGGTTCCCCAAAGAGATCTTTATGAAGGACGAAAAACGTGGCTCCACCACACGCATGATTATGAGCGAAGTGAAATTCGACACCAACCTGAGCGACCAGGTTTTCACCGTAAGGAACCTGACGAGCTTTTGAGAAATAATTATTTGATTTAAGAACAAGGATTAACGATTTACCTTCGGTGAGCTCGCGAAGTGCTCGGTTTTGATTTTAGAAGTAAGAAAATGCTTCGGTCCTCGGACTCCTTACTCCGTAATTCAAGCCAAATTTTTCATTTTTCATTTTTCATTTTTCAATTATGAATACTTTTCCTCCCTTTCCCCTGATATTCCTCCTGCTGCTGCCCTTTATGGCCGCTTCGCAGGAGCAGCCCGTTCTGCGCGGAGAATTGAACTCGAACCAGCGCCTGCTTTTAACCGATGGAAACGAATGGGCCTGGAACGAGAACCGTTTAGACCTAAGCCTTGAAAAACGTTTTGCAAACACCCGCTTTTTCGGCAATGTTTGGCTGCGGCACCTTGGTGAGCCGCAGGTTTCCAGCAGCTGGGACCTCTACTCGCGCGATAATATTAACCCCTGGAATCTCGATATCCGCGAGGCATACGCCGAGGTGCGGGGATTCCTGTTTGAGAACATTGACATGAAGATTGGCCGTCAGCGCATTGCCTGGGGCACTTCCGACATAATGAGCCCCACCGATATGCTCAACCCCTACGACCTGGAAGATGTGCTTGATTTTGGCCGAAAGAACGGCTCCGAGGCGTTGAACCTGACATGGTATATGGGGCCAAGCTGGTCGCTGCAAGGCGTTTACCTGCCCTGGTTCAGGCCTTCTAACCTGCCCCTCGGTGCCTTTGCCGGAATATTCAGCACAGCCATTGAACTGTCGGAGGGCCTCACCCTCAGCGAATATTCCGACCGGCTCGAAATGCCGCGCCACAGCCTGAAAGAAGGCGCTTCGCTGGGCTTCAGGCTAAAGGGTTTTGCCTTTAACACCGACTTCTCGCTGAGTTATATTTACGGCCGCGAAACATTGCCCTTTGCAAGTCATGTGTTGCTTATGCCCGCGGGAATGCAGGGCGAAACCAACGTGCAGAGCGAGCTTTTCTTCCCCCGCTACCACATGCTGGGAGCTGACATGGATGGCACCATTGGCAATATGGGCGTTAGGGCCGAAGCCGGCGTGTTTTTCCCCGAAAGAGAAATTGTTATGACAACAGATTTAAGCCTCTTATATGGCCAACCGGCAGGCACCGTAATCAGTGACAGCATTTTGCTGAAAAAAGAATCCTATGTGCGCTTTGTGGTGGGGGCTGATTACACGTTTAGAAATGGCACTTACCTGAACGCCCAGTATATGCGCGGGTTTTTCCACGAACGCGGAAGAGGCAACCTGAACGACTACCTGATCATTGCCGCCGAAAGGTCTGTGGCGGGCGATAAGTTGCTAATCAGGCCGCTGGCCGGCGGAGTGGTGATTTCTGACTGGGACAACCCGAAAAATAACTACGCCCTGTTTTATACCCCCGAAATCATTTACCGCGGCATCGATAACCTCGAAGTGGGCATCGGAGCCTACATTTTTGAAGGCAAAGGCGAAAACATCTTTGCCGGTTTCAGGGATTACAACATGCTTTCGGCCAGGGTGAGGCTGAGTTTTTAACTTGGTTTACTCAGCAATCGGTTTAGTCAGGTCAAAGCGAATTTCCAACCTTTTTTCGCCGTCGCGGTCGAGGCGGTAGGTGTATGATGATAAATCCTCAGCCAGGGTGACAATCCAGACGTTGCCTGCTCCGCCTTCAATAACCTGTCCGGTATATTCATCGGCCGGGAAATACTGCACAAAGGCAGTGCCCTTGTCATCAGCATAGCCGCCATACATTGAGCCTTCTTCGGGAGTGCCATCTTCGTGCAGATGCTGGTGCATGAACCGGAGCTTTCCGTCTTCGGCAACAAACATCCAGGTGCGCGAATGATCCTCGTCGAGGTGGAAAGGAATGTAAACCTTATCTTCTTCGCAAACCGTAACGTGCATGACCAGCCTTTTGTCGGCCCAGCTTTGTCCGTGGTGGCTTCGGTACATTTGTTCGCCCAGAAAAGAGTTTCCGCAAAGGCTTGCCAGGTTATTAACAAAAGCTATGTGGACTTCAGATGAAAATTCCGAAGTCGTTTCATGTGTTTCTTCGGCCGCTTGCCGTGGCTGGGTTCCACAGGCTACAAAAATGACAAGAAGCAGGGGTAAGAATTTCTTCATAATTTATGATTTAAAGTTTAACGGAAGATTCGCGGATAATAATGTCAACGGGAAGCTTAACGGCTTTTTCCTCTTCGGAAATTTTGTTTCCTTCAATTTGCCGCAGCAACAAATCGAAAGCCACTTCGCTGATGCGCTCGATGGGCTGGGAAATCACCGAAATGGAAGGCCTTGTAAAGCTGAAAAAGCTCACATCGTCAAAGCCCATGATGGCTACTTGCCTGGGGATGTCAATGGAGAGTTTACGAAGGTTAAGCATACAGGCAGAGGTGAGGTTGTTGTTAAGGGTAAAAATGGCTTCGGGCATGGTTCCGGCCTGGTAAAACTCCTGCAGCTTTTCCTTGATGGTATTGTCCATTTCCCCGAAAGGGGTTTTAATAAGCCATTGGGGCGGAATGCTTACCCCTTCTTCGGCAAGGGCCGACAGAAATCCATTGATGCGATCGTTGATGGTTGAAATGTGGTCAGGTGTAATTCCAAAAACTGCGATTTTTCGGTATCCTTGGTGTAGCAGGTGCCTTGCCGCAATACGGCCACCTGCAAAGTTATCGACTGAAACGCTGGGCGAGCGCATGCCTTCGAATGTGCGATCAATCAGTACATGTGGCAAACCGCTGTCAACCATCTTGTTGAATAGTTCAGGGGTATCTTGCGAAGTGGAAATGATCAGGCCGTCAAGCTTGCGGTCGCGCAACAGGCGGATTTGTTCATTCTCCTTGTTTATGTCCTCATCGGTGCTGCAAATGATCACCGTATAACCATGGCTCCAGGCAAGGTCTTCGATGCTGCGTGCAATGCGCGAATAAAAGCGATTGGAGATATCTGACACCAGCACCCCAATGGTGTTGGTCTTGCCCATCCTAAATCCACGTGCAAGCACATCAGGCTGATAATTCAATTCCTTGATCTTGGCCCTCACCCTTTTTTGCGTATCAGGACTAATGCCGTGCTTATCGGCTTTGTCGTTAAGCACGAGCGAAACCAGTGTTTTTGATACACCCAGGCTTTTTGCAATGTCGTCAATCGATACTTTCTTGCCCATGCTTGTATATTTGCTTGCTACAAAATTAGTAAAAACTAAACCGATTTAGCAATGTTTAGGTGAAAATCATGGCTTTACTCGAAATCTAACTTCGGGATTTTTAGTTAGTTGAAGGGATTCGAGTTCTATTACAATTTTTTTTGAAACTCTTTAACTGGTATTTTCTGAAAAAACAATTCCTTTACCCCCTCGTAAACGATGCCAATGGTTTGATCATCCACCATGGTCATGCATGAATATCCAAAGCCTGGGGCGGCATTTAAAAGCATCTGGTTTGCTTCGGGCCATGTGTTACCGCCATCGAAACTGGCTTTAATGGTCATATTGATTCTCTGGTGCTTGTCGTTGGGATTTGAAAAAAACAGCACCTGCTTATCTTCTCCATTCATGCGCACATTTTGAGCAATAAGGCTGGCCATGCAGTTGGGTTCGGGCAGGGCCGAGTTTGACGAGGGATGTATTTCCCAGGTCTGGCCCATATCGCGGGTGATTGCCACGGCCCTTCCATTGGTTTCATCTTTAACGCGTCGGTTTAGGTCGTCGCGCATGTTGAGCATCAGGCTGCCATCAGCCATTTGCACCACCTGAGCTTCGGTGGTGTTGGGTTTAGCGCCTGTTCCCATTTGCCATGTTTCACCGCCATCATTGCTGTAAACGATGGTTGAATGACATGTGTATTGCCCACCATCAATTGCCTGCACGCCAATGTCTTCCTTAAATTGCGCCGCAAAAATCAGGGTGCCATCATCGAGTGTGATGCCCATTCCTGGTCCGGCCAACAACAATTGCCATTCAGGATCCTTAATTTGTTCGGTAATATTGATGGGCTCGGACCAGTTCAGGCCATCGTCAGTGCTTTTTACCAAAACAAATTGCCCTGTTTCTTCGGGCGACAAGCCGGGCTTAGAGTCCCACCACAGCATTTTATCAGGCAAAGAACCGCTGATCCAAAGTGCGGCCACCCAAATGGTGCCTGTGGTGTGATCGTAAAGCACCGCCGGGTCGCCAATGCCGTTCAGCCGTGGTGGCCTTCCTCCCCACTCTCCCATGTCCATGATCACGCGCATGGGTTCCCAGGTCTGACCGCCATCGGTGCTGCGGCTCATGCCCACATCAATGTCTTCCTGAAGGTCCTTGCTGTTGTTGTAGCGGTTGTCGTAAACGGCAATCAGGGTGCCTTTTGAAGTGGTAATAATTCCGGGAATCCGGTAAGTGTCGCAGTTATCCTGACCCGCAGCACGCAATACGATTGCCGGCCTGAAGCGGAAATCTGTTTCGGGTTTAAGCACAAGGCGGCCTTTTCTGCCAAAGGATAGCTCAACGTTTTCAATGGAAAAGCTTTGATTGAGCGGAGCCTGATCCTTAACAAATAAACCAAGGCTCAATTCGTACGCACCCGGCTCGAACACACGACTGCCTTGGAGTCTGATTTTGTTTTTACCTTTTATCAATTTGGTTTCGAATTTCCCAGAAATGGTGTCATTCTCAGAAAAATGATGTATGACAACATCAATAGATTCAAGAAAACCATGCTGCGATTCCTTTTCAAAAACCAGTTCAATGGTTTTAAGATTCAATGCACCCAGGGATTCATTTATTTCGAACTGGATCTTAATAATGTCCGGGTTTTCCCGGCCAATAAATAATGGCCCCTTCAGCAACTCCATTTCAAATGGAATTTCTCCCGTAAGGTCGTTTTCCGTTTTACACGAATGGAAAGCAATAGCAATGAAAGCACAAGCGATCAGGGATATCTTTCTCATTGAATTAAAGAGTTTTAAGTTTTAAAGCCTGAATTGATTAGGATGGAACCCATCAGGATGGCAATGTTTTGTCTTTTTGCCGCTGCCACAAGAGCATGGCGCGTTTCTTCCGGCTTTTGGGGCCGTTAGCAGCCTCTGGTTTTCTTTATTGCGAATCCACTGCATTACGTTGGCAGGCGGCCTTTTGGCTTTCAGCTCTTTAACCATAAAATCCATGTACGGCTTCACATGGCCAAAGAAATCCTTGTAATCGGTGCACAGGTAATTCAGGCCGTTTTCCCCGGAAGGGGTTTTAATAAAACGGTGTTTTGGGCAGGCTCCATGGCAGGCAAAGCGCACATCGCAGCTTTTACAGAATGCAGGCAGGGTGGCCTTTTTGGCCTGTCCGAAAAGGGTTTGTTGCGTAGAACCCAGCATTTGCTGAAGGCTCGTATCCAGAATATTTCCAAGCAAGTGGTCTTCGTAAACGAAATGATCGCAGCAAAATACGCTGCCATCATGCTCCATTACGGCTGCCGTTCCGCATTTCTCAGAAAAAACGCAAAGGCCAGGCATGGCGCCCACCCAATTGGCCAAGGTCACATCAAAAAGCTGCACATAATACCTGCCCACGTCATTCCTTACCCATTCATCAAAAATGGCTTTCATAAAGCGGCCATACTGCCCTGGTTGAACTGACCATTCTGTTACAGATGCATCGCCCTGAAACTCATGATGCACCAGTTTTTGCCCAGAAAGCTGATCTGAACTTACCTGCCTTTCAACAATGGGAATATACTGCAAAAAACCGCTGCCGATCTGTTTCAGAAAATGATAAACTTCGAGCGGATAATCTGCATTATGGCGGTTTACCACCGACAGGGTGTTAAACTCTACGCGGTGCTTTTTCAACAGCTCAATGCCCTGCATAACCTTTTTCCAGGTGGGATTGCCAAGCTTGTCCTTACGGAAATGATCGTGCAGATGCTCTGGACCGTCAATGGAAATGCCGATCAGGAAATTATGCTCCTTAAAAAACCGGCAAAACTCATCGGTCAGTAACATGCCGTTGGTCTGCAGCACATTTTCTATCTTTTTTTCGCCTGCAAATTGCTGCTGAATTTCGATTGCCTTTATGAAATAATCAACACCAAGCAGGGTGGGTTCGCCGCCCTGCCATGTAAAACTTACCACAGGTACATTGTGGGCTTCAATATATTGCTTAATAAAGCGGGCAAGCAGTTCTTCGCTGAGTTTATAATTGGTTTGCCCGTGAAAGAGTTGCTTCTTCTCAAGATAATAGCAGTAGGTGCAATCGAGATTGCAGGCCGGCCCAACGGGCTTCAGCATTACATGAAAAGCATCGGGCGAAACCGGAAACTGAAAATCCATTCCTTCTGATTATTTTGTCAGAAATTCCAGCGGTCTGTTTTCCGGGGCTTTGCCGAACTCATAGTTTGGTTCACTGCCCATAAAAAACTCCAGTTTTCCGCCCTGCATGATCTCCCGGTAGGTAATATACGATCGCATAAGGTCTTTTCCATTCAGCCGAAGCTTCTGCACGTAAATGTTTTCCTTGCTGTTGTTGTGTGCAACAATGGAAAATTTCTTATTGCCGGGAAGATTTATGGAAGCCTTGTGAGCAACAGGCGAACCGATGGCAAACACGGAATTGGCAGAATTCACAGGATAAAAACCCAGAGATGAGAAGATATACCATGCCGACATTTGCCCGCAATCTTCGTTGCCAGGCAAGCCATCGGGCAGGTCGGTGTACCATTCGTCCATGATAAATCTTACCTTTCGGGCGGTTTTATACTGCGCTCCCACATAATTGAACATATAAGCTGCGTGGTGACTGGGTTCATTGCCCTGGGCATACTGCCCCACCAGCCCTGAGATGTCGGGAGAAGCAAACTGACCCAGTTCGCCGGTAACGAAAAACAGGCTGTCGAGCTTGGCTTCGAAGGCTTCATCGCCACCCATGAGGTCGGCAAGCCCTCTCACATCGTGGGGTACCAGAAAGGTATATTGCCAGGCATTGCCTTCGGTAAAATCGGTCCAGGCGTAGCCCTCGTGGATAGACTCGAATGGGTTGAAGGGTGACCTAAAACTGCCATCCTGCAAAACGGGGCGCATAAAGCGGGTTTCAGGATCGAAGTAAACCTTGTAGGCTTTGGCGCGTTCGCGATAATAAGCAGCATTGGCAGAGTCTCCGCGCATTTTGGCAAATTCGGCAATGGCCCAGTCGGCCAGGGCATACTCCAGCGCCTTAGAAACAGACTCCTGCTCCATGTCGGCGGGGATAAAGCCCTTCTCCCTGAGATACTTTAATCCATCTTCATCAATCAATGATGATGTGATCATAGCCTCATAAGCCAGATCAGCATCGAAGCCTGTGAAGCCTTTGAATATGGCATCGGCCACCACTGGCACGGCACTGTAACCCACCATGCAGTTGGTTTCGCAACCCATCAGATGCCAAATGGGCAATTTTCCCTGATGCTGATATATGGTGAGCATGGAGTTGATCATATCATCCACCCTTTCGGTTTGTACAATGGTAAAGAGCGGATGTAAGGCCCGGTAAGTATCCCATAGCGAGAAAGTGGTGTAGTTGTCAAAGCCAGGGTCGGAGTAAATTTTTCTGTCAGTCCCTTTAAAACTGCGGTCATGGTCGTTGTATAGCACAGGGCCATAAAATGCGTGATACATTGCTGTGTAAAAGGTGCGCATTTCGGCTTCATCGGGGTGGTAAAAATCAATTTTAGCAAGTTCGCGGTTCCACTTGTCACGCGCCTGCTCACGTGTTTTGTCAAAGTCCCAATGCGGAATTTCTGCCTTAATGTTATTGAGCGCTCCCTGGTAGCTGATGGGCGAAATACCCACTTTAAGATAGATTTGCTCACCAGCTTCTGTTGCATAGCTTAACAGGCCTACCACATCTTTGCCTTGCGCTTCTTTTTCTGAAATAAGTTTGTTGCCGGGCCTGAACTCAAACTGCTCAATGGGTTTTGATAAAATGATGGCAAAATGCACGCGCTGGTCATTGGCCCAGCCCGAAGAGTAGCGGTAACCTATAAGTGTGGTGTCATTGAGTTGGCTAAGCATGGTTTGTTCGGGTCTGTCCCAGCCAATGCCCATTTCAAGGTTTATGGCAATACGGACTTCATCTGACGCAGGAAAGGTATATCGGTGAAAGCCCACTCTTTCGGAGGCTGTAAGTTCAACCTTAATATCATAATCGAGCAGGTCAACAGCATAATAACCGGCTTCGACTGTCTCCCTGTCATGGCTGTAAAGGGAAGCATATCCCTTTAAAGGTTCCCTGACCGTTCCAGGCGAAAAATGCTTTTCCCCTGTAAAGGGAGTAATCAACACATCGCCCAGATCGCCAATGCCTGTTCCGCTCAGGTGCATCTGCGAGAAACCCACCATAATACTATCGGAGTAGTGGTAACCCGAAGTCCAGTTCCAGCCTTTTATGTAGTTGGTTGGACCGATCTGCACGGCACCAAAAGGCACATGGGCGCCCACAAATACGTGCCCATTGAAATCGGAGCCAATGTAGGGGTCCACATAAATAGTGAGATCTTCGGGTAGGGCTATCTCTGATGTTTTGCAGGAGTTAAAAACCAGCCCCAGAGAAAACAGCAAAAGGGCTATTAATGAGAAAGAAAAAGGTTTTTTGGCCATTTGGAAATTATTTAAATTTTTGTG
>Ga0114946_10000168_pt1 | contig 38728 bp, 32 predicted proteins | sample WalLakDeSediment_FD_88676 | JGI IMG/M metagenome (GOLD analysis project Ga0114946, IMG submission 88676) | Lake sediment microbial communities from Walker lake, Nevada to study Microbial Dark Matter (Phase II) - Walker Lake 11/02/13 Deep Sediment | ecosystem: Environmental > Aquatic >... | reverse complement strand
TTGGCGGAGAAGAGACAGAGATGCTGTTTTCGAACGGTTTGAAATCCAAGGTGCGTATCACGGCATTCCAATCTGTCTCCTCTTCCCACGACGGTTTGTCTCTGGATCGCTTTCACTGAATATTTACGTTTACCGAGAGTCTATCTGGGACCCCAAAAGACATCACGGTCGCCACATCGTCAGATCCTTCGCCACAGACCAAGGCACTCTCCAGGCCTCAACTCGACGAGGCGGGTCATCTTCCAGGTGGTAGGTGGGGGCCAGGAGGGCCACCGATTCCATGCTGGCGATCAGCTCGGATCTGCCGGCCAAGGCCTCTCGAAACCCAGGCATCTTTCGTCCCACAAGAAAATCATCGGTGATCAACACGACTTCGGTGGAATGATCCAGTCCCCCGATATCCATATAGGGTGGGGTAGAATATAGACTTCGACAGGAAAGTCCCGTTCGGAGGTGGACCGCCTTTTCAGCGATGGTGATCAATACATCTTCCTTGTGGATCGCACCTTGGTTTTGAAGAGAACCCACCCACTGGGCCACTTCGCCCCGGTAATCGAGATCTCGATTCCCTCTTCTCACGACCTCGAAGGCTTGCACTCCCATACCCACCAGAGCGATAGCGACGCAAATCGTACCCACCCGAAAGCGCCCCGGCCAGATATTTATCCATAGATCCGTCTGTCCCAACCAAAGAGCGGCGGGAATCAACAAGCCTGGAATGATCTGAATATAGTAACGATCATGCCCCACGGAGGAATTATAAACACATATCAAAGGCATCGCGAGCGTCGCAGAAATCAAAAGATGCCATCCTTGCCTTCTCCAGGCCAAACCCATGATTCCCAGGCCGGCACAGAAGACCAATGGAGCCTCTCTGAGGGAGAAACGGACGAGAAATTTTAGATTCAATACGCGGCTCAGATCCGAGAAGCGGCCAAAAAGTTTGTCCCAGAGAGACTCTGTATGTCCCCCAATAATGAAATGGCTTCTTGGAATATGCAATCCCAAATACAAAACCACGGCGAGAAAGAATAACCCCATGGGAACCAAAAAGCTCAAAAGAGCGCGCCAGGAGTGGCCCTGACTTATCATAAGAAGAACACATGGGATGGTCAGCAACAAGAGTTCCGTGCGTCCTATGGCAGCCCAGGCGATCAAGAGCCCTGAAAATATCCTGCCCGGTGCTTGCTTCGAGTTGACCAACAAAGCGAGGCCCAACATCCCGGTCGTCATGGAAGGGACATCTGACATCACGAAGCCGCTCCAGGTGGTAATTTCATAGGAAAATACCGTCAAGGCGAAGGCTGCCAGGGCAGGTCCCCTCTTGTGAGACAGGCCCAGCAGGAGGGCGAAAGCGGCGAACGGACAGAGAAGCCCTGACAGGGTGGCCACGGCATGCCCAGCCCATTCAGGAGTCGCTCCCAAAGCCACGGGCAGGGACATCATCAGAGGATATCCCCATTTATAAAGCGGCCCTGGATGCGCGATGAACATATCCCCCTGGGGTCCCAGCCATCCATTCACTGTGCCGGCACGGGCAAACTCCCGGGCCATAAGCATAAAGTGGAAAGAATCCACATAGATATCGAAGTGGGAAACGGCCCTTAAACAGAGGCCGACATTAAGCGTCGTCAGAACTATCACGAAAAAAACGATCCATCTCTTGGTCTTTTCGATTGTCACTTTTACTGCTCACCTGCGTTTTCCTGTGATTGTTTCTCTCTCAGTCCCATCCAAGGAGATAGAGCAATCCACCCACCAAACCCACCAGGATGCCCCTGATTCTGATCAACAGAGCCATACTGAGAATGGCAACCGGATCGATGCCCACGATACCCAAACAAAAGACATAGGCTCCTTCTGTGAGTCCGATTCCGTTGATGGTGATTGGGATCATGGAGATCAGCATGACAGGATAGATTCCAGCCATTAAGGACGACGCGGAGACGTCCACACCCAGAGCAGCGAATGCGAGGCCCACATTGATCGGTACCATCATATAGAAGGCAACAGTGAATATAAACATCCCAAGAAGACCTTTGGGATCCTTTCCAAGAAGTCTGAGCGCGGCAACAACCCGCTCCAATTTATCGGCGATTTTTCCCATTCGATACTTTCTCAGTATAGATGTCCCCAGATGGAGCAGGTTGTTGGAGAATAGGGAACCGATCATGCCCAGGCACCCCAGGAAAAAGAACAGGATGATGACGGCCAGGAGGGGTTTTCGAGGGTGTGCAGGCATAATAAACAACGACAGACAGGAGAAAAAAACGAGTCCTATGAGCCCTGAGCCCCTTTCGGCAAAGACGGCCGTAAAGCTCTGAGCGCGCTGGTTTCCCGCCACCTTCATGATTCTATAAACGTCACCCCCCACATTGGAGGGCAACAGGTTCGTATAGAGGTAGGCAACCAGATACGTTCTATAGAGACTCCACCAGGATTTCTTGATCCCCGCTCTTCCCAGTAAAAAATGCCACTTCCATGTACTCTCCGCTATCATCATAGCTGAAAAGATCAAGAAGAATGTCGCTTGCATGGGGCGCATTCCGACAAACATTCTCTTGACTTCCTCGATGGGAAATCCCTTGAGTAAAAGCGTCACAAGGATGACTGTTATAAGAGACCTCATCAGCAGCTTCAGGATGAAACGTTTCATAAACACCCCTGTTTTATCCCCATCCGCCTCCTCCATGCAATGCGAAACCATCTCAAGATCCCAAGCAGGGAAAGGGCGGTGAAAAAGCGGAAGATGTGGTGGATCCATCCATCAATGAACCTTGTAGATCCAAACCATGTCTCTTCCCTTGATCGCGATCACCTTTTCAGGCGAACGAGATCGATACGTTTTGAGAACTTTCTCGTGAAGATTTCTCTGAATCTGGTTGGCATACAAAAGAACATAGTCGATATCTTCATTCATAGCTTCACTCAAACTGGTGACTTCCCCATCAAAGTAGCCCGCCATAAGCCCATCGTACCAGGATGCCACCCTCATTTCAGTGGCGTTGGGTTTAGAGTTCAAATACTGCCCCGCCTCTCTCAGACCTTCGCCCCATCCTCTTGGAATGATATCATCCATAACCGATCGCCCCTGTACGAATGGGGTCACAAAGGTGATCTCATAGGGAAACCACCATAGGGATAGAAAAAAGGCGAACAAGAAGGCTGCACCAACCAGGGCCTTTCCAAGCCTGCCTGAACATGAAAAAAGGAGATGATATACACACACACCAGCCAAAAGTTCCAGAGAGAGGATCGCAGGCAAGCAATAACGTACAGCTTTCATGGCTCCCATAATCATCATTCCCGTGAAAAGAAAACCCATGACACTGGCGAGAGCCACCGGCCACCACCGCGTCTTTCCATGCCACAGCTTCGAGATCAGAATACCCGCTCCAGGAAGGGCAAGAAGGAAAGTGAGAGGCGACAAGATCGTAAGTAAACCCACGGGAATATAGAGGGACGAGACGCGTTCCACATTCTGTCCCAGAAAGAAGCTGCCGATGCTATGGGGCGTCTCAAGTCCCCAAAACACCCCTTCGAGGATCCACTTTATCACCCCGATGGGATGAAGAAAAAAAGCGGGCCAGAGAATATCAATAATCCCATAACAGGCCATACACCACGCGATGAATATTCTGACAGAAGGGATAAATGTACTCCACGATAAAGATCCCACCCTCTTCATGTTCACAACAACGATATATACGCATGTTAATCCCATAAAGCCGACGATACAGATCGCCGGAATTTTGGTCAGAATGGCCAGCCCACCGAAGATGCCTGAGGCAATAGGCCAAAAAATGGAACTTCTTCGTGCGCACTCAAGCAGACAGAGGAAACTACACAACAGGAGCATACTCATCAGCATATCCATGTGGAGCAACCTGGAGAACCCGACAAGTATAGGCTCCATGGCCATGAGGATCCCCACGGCTAGGGCGTATCGACGATCCGTCAGCCGCGCAAACAGCCAGACCGAAGCGGCAATCAACACGGAACAGCAGATGGACATGCCAAGCTGGACTTCTTCCATGAAGTCCACCAATCGATATCTCTCCATGAAGACTTCAAGCGATTGGTCTGGTTGTCTCTCTCGAAGAAAATCAAAAAGAATTCTAGGCGCGATGGATGCCGCGCCAATCCACATGATCGTTTGACCTGGATGTTGGGAGATTTGCGTGCCCATCCAATCCCTGTACAACATTGTCTTGGCGAAACTGTTGGATCGAGCGATCCAGGTGAGTTCGTCGATCGTAGGAGTCTTTCCCACCCCGGCGCATCGAGGTACCAAGGCGATCAAGAGAATAAGCAGGGCTTCCTTCACTCCCAAGGACCGAAACAACGTTGAAAATCTGTCTCCTATCACGTTTCTTCCCCCTGAATAGATCCTCGCTTTTTTAGAATCTTGGCTGGAACGCCCCCGCAGATCATGCAATCAGGCACATGATGAATCACCACCGCGCCCGCTGCGGCCACACTGCCCTGTCCCATAACAACACCTCCGAGGACCGTCACATTGGCGCCAAGCCATACACCACTTCCCAGTTGGGATCCCCCCATCCTGCGTTTTCCCTGCTTCCAGATGGGAATGGCCAGATCTTCGGTGTGATAATTTCCTCCCCCCGTGATATAACACCTCGGTCCAAGGATACAATCGTCCCCAATACTTATGGGTTCCGTGAGACTGGAGTGAAGTATCGTCTGGGCACCTATCCCGGTTCTGGCGCCAATCGAGACCTGACCACGTTTACAAGAGATCATCACATTGTTGGACAAGATAACATCGTCCCGAATCACGATGACCTGGTCTGTATCCTGGTTTCTCGCGTCAAGAATACATCCCTCACTGATGATAACCCTCTCACCAAGATGAATCCTATGGGGTTGCCTGACAATGACATTCCTGGCAAACCGCGTTCCTTTGCCACAATGTCCGAAAAGTCTTGGCCAAAAGACATGTCTCAGCAGGAGCCCCGCGGATCCCGGCACGACACCAAGAAGCATGCACCATTCATAATAAAAAAGGGAGAAAATGGAGGAACAACCCACCATAGTGTCCCTGTAACGCTTGAGTACATTGTCCCCACGTGTAACGGATTCATGGGTACCCTTCGAAAGTTGAGCAGGTGTTGTTTCATGAGAATCATTCATGTTGCGTGATCGATCTTCAACCATGGACCTTGAGCCATTCAAGACATTCCAGGAATCCCGATTCGAAAGAGTAAGCTGGATTGAATCCCAGGACGTTGCGCGCCTTATCTATGGAAAATGCGTTGTGAGTATCAAAGAATTCAAGGCTCCTTCTGGACAGAGGAGGTTCCTTCCCCATCATTTTGAACGTCGCCTCGAAGCCCAACCCCATGGCAAAGCCAACCCAGTAGGGAATACGGATCTTGGGGAAGGGTAGATTCGCGACTTCACACATGGTTTCCACCAGTTTCGAGGTCGTCAAGGCAGAGGGTCCCGCGATAAGAAAGGTTTGCCCCAAAGCCTCGTTGGCATCCAGACTCAATTTGAAGGCTTGAAGCATATCCTTGATGTAAAGGGGATGTCTTCCGTTGGATCCCTTGCCAATCATGATAAAACGACCCTTTTGCAACGCCTTGTAAAGCTTCAAGGTTCGGGGACAATAGGTTCCGAACACCCAGGCCGGTCGAATAATCACAACAGGAAAACCTGTTTTTCGGCCAAACTCTCGAACGATATTCTCGCCAGCCAATTTCGTTTTTCCATAGAGAGATTGAGGATCGCAAGGACTGTCTTCATGCGCCTCATCCGTCTTTATGTTTCCATATACCCCCACGGAACTCACGTGGACAAAACGTTGAACGCCCTTCCTGGAGGCGATCTCGAGGAAAGGACCAAGACCATGAACATTGATACCCCAATAGGTCTCTTGATTTGTAGCGATTTGCAGATGAGCACTGGCCAGGTGAATCACGATCTCGATACCATCGAGTAGTTTGTCCATCTCCTGGAGGTCCCTAAAATCCCCGACAAGAAGTCTGAGTCTATCCTGGCCATGAAGCCCGGCGGGAAAACGCTGATCCAGGCCAACGACCTGATATCCTTCCTCCACCAGGAATGCAACCAGATGCCGTCCAATGAATCCACCAGCTCCTGTAACAAGTATCCTGGAGATGCCAGCACCCGATGCCGACTTCATGCTCTGGCACATCCTTTCCTTCCCTCCAAAACGACCACATATCCTATCGTGAAGGGAATGAGCTGGTCCAGTTTGGATATCCAGTAGAATAAAGGATAGAGTATACTGTAGATTCTGTAGGTTTTGTTCACGGATTGAAGTTGTTTTCCGGTAGAGGGAGCGATCGTTCCTTTGGAGACAGGTTCTTCTCCTTTCTTGGAGAGGATATTCACATAGACGAAATTGATCGAAAGTTCCAACATTTCGGTAAAGAAACCGGAAAAACTGCTGGAGTCGCCTGGTTGTATCTCGTGATCCAGGAAAAGCGATCTGAGTCCAGGCAAGGTGTACCCATCCCGAACGTGTCCGTATTTGTCCTTGGTCATTCCAACGAGATTCTTGATGCGCGTCGCCAATTTCTTCTCATCCCCATTGGGCACCGTAACGATGATCTTGGCTCCCGAAGACGCGATTCGCTTCATCTCTCTCATAAATGGGGATGGATCTTCGAGGTGTTCCAATACATCGATCGAAACGACATAGTCGAACGTGTCGTCTTCGAAAGGCAACGAATGATGAGATACATGTTGAACTGGATCTCCCAACAGCTCAGTCATCTCTGGAAGGCTTTTTTCCTCCAAATCACCCCAACTCCACGATCCACCCAGGGATCTCAAATAGTAATTCATGGCACCATTGTTGTCGCCACAGGTGATTAAGACACATTGACTCTTTTCATCAGGGTGTCCCAGGTGGTGTGTCAACGCGTTCAATCGCATTTTTTTCTTCAGAGTCTTCTGAAACATCAAGAGTTGCCAGGGAGTAGTTACCATAATCTGCATCCTATTCCAAACCGGTTCTCGTACCAAGAAATCGCCTTCGCCATGCCTGGAAAACCATGAGGGACCATAGAATATGACTATGGTTGGCCCGTGCAGCCAGATGCTCTTCTTTCAATCGTTGAATCGTCTGAGGTCGAAATAGTCCCTCTTGATCCATCGTTTTGGGATTGAGAAGATCCTCCATCAAAGGTCGAAGGTTGCCTCGCAACCAATGCTTTATGGGGATGCTAAATCCTTCTTTGGGCCTGTAGACACATTCACGAGGCACATGACGCGCTGCGATGGATTTGAGAAGAATCTTGGTCTGGTGAGCGTTGACTTTCCATCGGCCTGGAATGGAAAAAGCCAATTCCACGAGATCTCTATCCAGGTACGGGACTCGAGTCTCAAGAGAAACCGCCATGGACATCCTGTCCACCTTGACCAGGCAGTTGTCGCACAGGTAGCTCTTCAAGTCCACATAAAGGCTCCTGTTGATGGGGTCTCTATGCGAAGCGAGACCCGAAAGGGCCACGATATGATGTTCCACCGGTGTCACCAGGGAAGAATGGACTTCTTCCTTAAAGAGGATTCCCCGCATAGTGGATCCCAGAAATAGACGCCATCTGGCGTGAGACATCTTGGGGTCGTGATGAAGTCCTTCCACGAAACGCTTCATCTTGTTGACAAGCCCCTTCTTGGCAGCCCCGGGAGGCACGGCATCGATCAAAGGAAAGATGCCATGCCGCATAAAGAACCAAGGGACCCATGCGAGTCGCTTGGCCTTCTGATCCGCCTGATAGGTTTCATAGCCACCAAACAATTCATCTCCCCCATCTCCGCTCAAAGCCACCTTAACACTGTTGCGCGCGTGTTGGGAGATCAAGAAGGTGGGAAAAATGGAAAAATCTCCAATGGGATCATCCATATGAAACATCAGTTTGTCGAAGAGGGATTCCACGTCTGGACGAAGAATATCCACCACATGGTCCACGCCCAAATGTTTGGCTACCCGTTCCGCCCATGGTAATTCGTTGTAAGAGAGATCATCGAATCCAATGCTGAAGGTTCGCGCCGGACCCATGGCATGAACCATAAGAGAAGAATCAACGCCCCCTGAAAGAAAAGCGCCAACAGGCACATCGCTCACCATCTGTCGTTTCACACAGGCTTGAAAGACATCATCGACAGTATCGGCCCACGACGCGAAGTCCCTGGCATTGGAAGGATCCTCTTCCGGCACATCCCAATAGGGCCGCGGATGACCCTCAGGCCGATGGAGGTGAACCAGCAACATGTTACCCGCTTCGAGCTTACGGATCGCCTTGAATAGAGTCATCCGACCTGGACAATATTCCCACGCGAGAAATTGTCCCAGCGCGTCCATATCCAATTCGCCATCCACCATACCACTGGCCAAGAGTGCCTTGATTTCAGAACCCCATATCAAACGACGCGAATTGAAGGCATAATACAGGGGTTTTACGCCCAGATGATCCCTTGCCAAAAGCAGTATATTCCGTCGCTGATCATGAATAGAAACAGCAAACATACCGTTCAAATAAGATACGAAATCTGATCCATATTCCTCATAGGCATGGACGATCACCTCTGTATCCGAGCGAGTCTTGAAAAAATGTCCTTTGGCTTCAAGCTCTTCTCGCAATTCCCTGAAATTATAGATTTCACCGTTCATAACGGTCCATATCGATCCATCTTCATTGAATATTGGCTGGCTGCCACCCTTCAGGTCGATGATCGAAAGCCTGCATATTCCCATGCCCACGGGTCCTCGAATCTCGATCCCTTCTTCGTCCGGTCCTCGATGCCGTATCACATCACACATCTCCCTCAACAAGGATGGGGGAAGAGCCTCCTGCCTGTCAAATAGAGCAATTCCTGCTATGCCACACATAATCGAAGTAGTTCACTTGATGTTTGGATGGAATTTTTCCCGAAACTCAGCCAACGATTGCCAGATCATGGATTCGAAGAGATCTTGTCTTCCCGCAATAGAAGTATCAACTGCCTTAGCTTTTCCACATAGACTTGACGCGCATATTTATTCTCGTACAACTCTCGCGCGCGTAGGGATCTAATTTGACGTTCAGATTCGGACAAGAGGGCATCGCAAATGCCTTGTGCCATGGCCTTTGGATTGGGATCCACCAGAAATGCAACCTCGTCGGTCAAGACTTGCGTGTGGGAATAGATTCTCGTGGCTACCACGGGAATACCACTTGCCAATTGCTCGTAGACCTTGAGTGGCGTGTTGGTTCCTTCTGTCCTCGTGGAGAGCAGAACCGAAGCCAAGGCGTTGAATCGCTTGGCAGCATGATGAGAAACCCTTCCCGCAAACAGACAATGACCCTCCAATCCTCGTGATTGAGCCTGAGCCCTGCATGCACCCACTTGGGAATCTGTCCCTCCAACCACGATGAGAAATGCCTCGGGAACCCTCCGCAGGACAAAGGGAAAGGCATCGATCAAGATATCGATTCCCTGGTACGGTTCAAGCGTCCCCGCGTAAACGACCCATTTTCTGGATTCCGCGAGATGGGCAGTGAGTCTTCGAACCTCTTCTTCTCCCTGGGCGTGCTCCGCCGCCTCGGAAGAACCCTTCAACTTGACAGGATCCAGAACGCAATTCTCTATGAGAAAATGCCTCTTCCTGTCCTTCACGAGTTCCAGCGCATACCGTGCCAGATCGGGACAAATCGTAATCACGGCATCAGCATGACGCAGACATGTTTTCTCCAACCAGTGGAAAATGCCGATCAACACCCTGGATCGCGTGAAATGAAAATTGGTCAATTGTTGGGGCAGGCTTGAATGCATGTCATAGATTAGCCTGAAACGAAAAATGGGTTGCAGGAAACAACACCAAAACACAGCTTCTTCGTGGGCATGAACGATTTCGTAACGATTACGAATCAGAAGGACCAGGGTCCACAGGACGAGGAAACAATCCAAAAACATCTTCAGAAGAGATGGCCCCACCTTGACCTTTCCCAGGCAAGAGAAACGGGGAATCCGAATGATACGAAGGTTCTCGATCTCCACGTCCTGGCCCTCCCCATACGTGAGCAGATCGACCGACAATCCCAGTTCGGATTCGATGAGCGTCCTGTAATAAACGCTAAAGGGGGTCCCTCTGGGAGAGAAGAAAGGCTGTGGAGATATGACCAGGAGCTTCATGAAAACATCGAGTCCTTTTAACTCAAACGATTTCGGATATGCATGAAAAGTTGATTATGAAGGAAGCGTAGAGGTTTTTCCAGCCTTCCGAAGGACATCCATGCGACATCCTCATTGCCAAGAAATCCCAGAAATTCTCCGGCCGGGCAGCTCGATGTCAACTCGCGATCCATCACCAATCCAAACCGGGCCACGCGATGAGCCTCCGAAGAGAAAGGCAATGGATCGCTGCCTGGCAACACTTGGTGACCCTTGACTTCGCCCAGGGTCAGCAGACGAGGTTTCGGCCAAAGAGCGAGCCTGTTCCCATTGTCCCCCAGGAAGAAAGCAGGCAAGTCCTCTCGATCCAGCAAACCCCTTATCCTTCTCTTTCTCGTTCCAGTCCATTTGCCTGGCCCCCAGGCAAGCACAGGTATCGCTCCACGCTCCGAGACACGCTTCAAGGTCATATCCATGGCTTCATCCCGGGGAAAATCTTCACGCGTCCCAAGGGCCAGAACTTCCACCTTCTCGGCCGTGGGAATCTGGCGGCCAGCAACGAGGAAAATCTTCACCTTCTGATCGGTCCATACAGCCAGAGAGATCTCCTCGTCGGTCCTCGAAATGAAGGTGCCTGTCATGACAGAGCGACAGGCTCCCCCGGTCGCTTCTCCTTCCTTGAGAAGGACATCAAAGACATGTGTTCCAGGGGTCTCCGTGAGACATAGAAGGGCTTGAACATCACCAGAAAGGTTTTTCTCCCTGGATGCCGCGGCAAAGTTTGAAATGGTGGAGGAAAAGAAGAGTCTCAGATCGAAACAGCTATGGATATGGACATGCGTATCGGCAAGAATCATGTTTTTTCTTCCAAGGTACAATCGAATCTGTCGTGGACGAAATCATAGACCATCCCGTTGGCCATCCAAAGACAACCCAGGTCGGATGGGAATTCCTCTTTCCATGAGTTCATGTTTGAGTTCAGGAAGAGTCACGTTGCCATAGTGAAGGATCGAAGCCAGAATCGCCGCGTCCGCCTTGGCTTCCGTGAAGACCTCGGCCACATGATCCACTGTTCCGCCGCCTCCAGACGCGATGACCGGAACATGAACCTCCTCAGCGATTCTTCTCGTCAATTCCAGATCGAATCCCTCCGTCGTGCCATCCTGATCGATGCTGTTCACGCAAAGCTCCCCTGCACCCAGATCCTCCCCTCTCCTGGCCCAGTCCAAGGCATCCATCCCGGTGAAGAGACGTCCCCCATCGATCACGACCTCGTACCCGCTCGCGAGACCCGTCTTGAGTGTTTTCTTGACCTGCATGCTCAACACCACGCACTGCTGGCCAAAGGCCTTGGATCCATCTGAAATGATCCGCGGGTCGCGTACCGCACCGGAATCGAGGCTCACCTTTTCCGCTCCGGCCAGAAGAACCTCGCGCATATCCGATACGCTTCTGAGCCCGCCTCCCACGCAAAAGGGGATAAAAATCTCCTCGGCCACACGTCTGACCACATCGATCATGATGTTCCGTTTCTCATAGCTGGCGGTGATATCGTACAGGACCAGCTCGTCCGCTCCCTGTTCATAATAGGCTTTCGCCATTTCGATGGGATCTCCCACATCCACATTTCCCACGAACCGAATCCCTTTGGTGACCCAGCCTTCTCTCACATCCAAACAGGGAATGATCCTTCTGGTCAACAAGCTCAATCCCTCCAATGACAGAAATTGTTCAACGCTCGCAATCCCAGGGTCCCACTCTTCTCCAGATGGAATTGGGTAGCAATCAAGGAGCCGGAAGCCACAGCACTGGCGAAAGTCACGCCATATTGAGTCTGACCAACGATCACATCCTTGGATCCTGGAAAAACATAGTACGAATTCACGAAATAAAAGTAGGCGGGTTCTTCGATCCCTTCGAAGAGAGGATGAGGCCGTATCACCTTCACCTCGTTCCATCCTATCTGGGGCACTTTCATTTCCTTCGCCTCATTCACGGGAAACCGCCTCACCTGACCAGGAATCAACCCAAGACAATCCACCTGATCCTCTTCACTCCATTCGAAAACGATCTGAATCCCGATACAGATTCCAAGTATGGGTTTCCCTTGTTGAAAGCAGGTCCTGACCGCATCCGCCATCCCGGTACGTTCCAATTCAGCCATGACGCTGCCGGCACGCCCCACGCCTGGAATCACGATTCGATCGGCTTGGGTGATCTGTCGTGGATCCGCTGTAATGACAGGCTCCATGCCCAGATATCGAAAAGCCCTTTCCACGCTGAACAAGTTGCCCGCCGCATGATCTACAATAGCAATCATCTTGCATTCCAGGGACAGATGTGGTTCTTTGGGAAGCGACACGAGAATGAAACCACAAAGATCGATCATCGGTCTTTCGTGGGACTTTATTGTACCGAACTTCCGAATGATCGATAAAGCGAGATGAATTCACTCCATGAATGGGTCTAGACTAAGCCTTTTAAAGATCCTCCTTTTACTGATGCTCGCCTCCCTTCTTCGCGTCGCTTTTCCCACCGCGGATCCGCCCAAGAATCTGAGCAACTCCAGGGGGATCTTCGTGGATGGTCCCAAAAACGTCCACAATGCCAGAAACCTGGTATTGTATGGAAACCTTCGCATGGATGAGGGATGGAGTCCCATCTGCTACAGTCCATCGTTTACCTATGTCACCGCCTTGGTCTTCAAGATGTTCGGTTGTGGACTTCTTCAGGCCAGGATCTATCCCATCTTTTGCAGCATCCTCTCCGTGCTTCTCGTCTACGCCATAGCAAAGAAACACTGGGGAGAACGAGAAGGTTTGCTGGCCTCCTGTTTTCTGGGCCTGGACTTTACAACCCTTAGTTATGGACGTTTGGCCATGTTCGAGACCCCCATGACCACCACAATGCTCTTGTCCTTGTACACTTGGCAGAGAGGGAAGCACGGAACCTGGCCATGGTACTGTCTCTCCGGAATCTTCCTGGGATTGTCTTTTCTGGCCAAAAGCATGGCGGTCTATTTCATCGGCACTTTTCTGGTCTTCGTTTTTCTGGATTCTCTTCAGGACGCGCATTTTCGACCCAGACGACAGGTTCTTCGTCCCTGGCCGATTCTCGGGAGTTTTCTCATGGTCATGACATTGTGGTGGGTCTTCTTCTTTCTGCCCAACCGATCCTGGGTCAGCAAGATCGGTGGAGGCTGGCTCGATCTGGCCATGTCAGGAGGGCTGTTAGATCTCCTGAAAAACATGTTTCGCTTCTCCGCTTTCTGGCATCTGGGACGTTGCCTTCCCATCCTGGTGCTGGGATTGTATTGGATCTTCAGGTCCTGTTCCCGGATCCTGGTCGAACGACGACTGTCGTTCGATCCCCTGACCCTGGTTTGCTCGTTCTGGTTCATGGGCGGAGCCTTGTTCCTCTCTTCGTTGACCTACAGGCCTCTTCGATATTTTGTGGCCCTGACCCCCCCCATCTTTCTCTTGGCCAGCAAAGCCATTGTTGAGCTATGGGACGCAAAACACGAAGAGAAAAGGTCGAGTTTCACCCCCTGGATCCATCCGATCTTCTTCGTCTTGATGTCCTGGCTGATCTGGATCTCGTGGTTGGATCCTCTCCTGCTTTCACGTTTCAAACACACCTTTTCTCTAATCCATGCCTGGTACGTGAGAGGAGGGCTGTTCCTCTTCTTATCCCTTATGGTCGTTGGGATATTCTTTGCCTCATCCATAGCCTGGAAACATTGCCTGAAAACCACCTCGTGGCATATTCCTTCCACTCCAAGAATGGTGTCCTGTTTCCTGGGATTTCTTTTCCTTTGCACACAAGCGACCTTATATCTGCAATGGGTTCAGAGAAGAGAATATGGGGTTCGTGACGGCTCAAGGGCCCTTCGCAGGTTGCCGTTCTCCGTCATCGCGGGCAGGGGAGCCAATGCAGCCTGCATCGAGAATCAACATCAGCCCATCTGCGTGACCGGGTGGTGGGACAGAGGATTACGGGATGAAGAGGGAAAGGACCTCTTCGAAAGATATCCCATTACCCACCTTCAAATGACAACCCATCTCGGAGGCGTTGTTCCGTGGTATTTTCGGAACTATCCGGACAGGATGTCCTATTGTCGGTTCGAGGAATCCGCCCATTTCCATGGAGTGGACTATCCCATCTACGCCTTGGGGGAGCATGCCCTCCTGGGTCCCACAAAGGGGCAACGAATTCGATTGGAAGCGGAAGAACAGTTCTACCATGTGGGTCAAAGAACCCCACAGCCCCATGGATCGATTCAATCTGAAAAAAAGAGGGGATTTCTCCTTCTCACCGTTCCCTTCGTTCCTCAAGCGGACCAGTACCTGTTCGAAGTCGTCCTTTCGGGAGACCGCGAGGCGGCTCGTCTGGAAATCCGCGAGAACCTGCACGGGGAACCGGTGGCTTCCATGAACATCACCTTGGATGGTCCTTGGCGAAAAGAGGCAATCCAGGTGGAGACCTCAGGCCAATCCAGATTGTTCCTCAGTCTCTACGTGGCCGGCCAAGGGAGGGCCGCGGTGGATTATGTAGAAATCAGCGCCCCCCATTCCGAGCCTTTTCCACATCAGCCATAAACTCATGATTCAGCCTTGGCCGCCTCCAGGATCCTGACCAAAAGATCCGATCCTTTCCCGGCAAGAGCCTTTCTCATCTCCTGAGCCAACCACAGAGGGATCCCGGATTCCTCGTCAAAAGGGGAAGACATCCGAGCGAATTCCGGCATCATGGGATTGAATTTATCCTCTTTCATGAGCAAATGGATCGCCTCGCACACCAACTCTAAGGTCTCCAAGTACTCTTCTCGCTTTTCCGGTCTCTCCATTTCCTTGAACAGCGTGTAGGCTTGTCCATGTTTCAAGTCCGTCCCCGAATATCCATGGATCTCGGTTATGGCAACGGAAGCGGACACGGGAAATCCGCACCTTTTGCACGCGAAACCCTTGTAGGCAAACCAGCCCCTTCCGCGAGCATCTTCCTTCCGACCGGTAAAAACTCCAGGACGAGAAGGAGTCCGACAAAGCTCACAAGTTCGCTCACTCCCCGGATCAAGTCGTTCTGTACCCAAACGCAACGTAGATCTTCCGGTCGAAGCGGAACGAAACCATCCTTTGATACGCTCCAGATCCATTCTCATCCTTCGGCCTGTCTCCTTACAGTTCGTTGACTCCAAGGCACTGACACACCGCGTCGTACAACAAGCTGGGCTCGATGGGTTTCTCGAGATAGGAGTCAGGTTCTTCACCAAAGCAGTCCCCCATCTCCTCCTTGGACAACCCAAGTCCTGTTTTCTCTCGAACCCCTGTCAGCATGATTACCGGGATCCCGCACAATCGATCGTCCTTCTTCAAGGCCACAAAAGCATCGATTCCACCCATCACAGGCATCTGAACGTCCAGAAGAACGAGGTCAGGCATTTCCCTGCGAGCCACCTCAAGACACTCCATACCATTTGCTGCGGTAAGAATCTCGAAATCATCCTCCAAAATGGCTCGCACAAATTCGCGAGCGTCCGCTTCATCGTCCGTCACAAGGATTCTCTTCCTGTTCATCTCTCCCATGCCTGCCCTCCTCTCTCGACTGCCGACCAGCCATTCCTTCCACAAAAACAGCTTATCACCGGGACAACGCCTGAGCAAGAACGCGACATCGCGAGTTCACTGTGTCTCGCGGGAAGGACAGCCCGAGAGTTTACATCGACATCATGATCCGCCACAGCAACAACATCCACCCCCACCGAGGCACTTGTGGACCGTGGCCAACAGATCGCACGAGTTGATCGGTTTTTCCAGATAAGCCGAGGGTTCTTTCCCGAAAAAATCCCCCATCTCTTCTTTGGAAAAATCCACACCCACCTTTTCCCTGATCCCAGTCAACATGATCACAGGAATCTCGCAAAGAGCCTTGTCCTTCTTCATTTGGGAGAACACGTCAAAACCACCCAGTTTCGGCATCTGTACATCGAGAATGATGAGATTCGGCAGATTCTCTTCTGCGATCTTCAGGCCCTCATCCCCGTCAGACGCCGTTAGGATCTCATATTCTTCCTCGAGAACCGCCTTCACGAATTCCCTGGCGTCCTGTTCATCATCCACTACAAGAATTCTCTTCCTGGTCATCTCTGTCATTGTATTTCCCTCCATGCAGTCGATCGTAGCCATGTCTCTGGATTCATTCCATGGGACGTCGAACCGGGAGAGACAAGGTAAACGTGGTCCCTTCTCTCAATCGAGATTCCACCCGAATATCTCCCTTGTGTTCAGACACAATCTTGTAGGTGACAGAAAGACCCAGTCCGGTCCCTTTGGATCCCTTGGTGCTGAAAAAAGCCCTGCCCAGTTTTTCCATGTCTTCTTCGGAAACACCACAACCGTTATCGGAAACCGAGATTTCGAAACGTTGTTCTTGCTGCGAAAGCAAGGTCCGAACACACACCTCCCCGCCTTGTTCCTGGCAAGCATCGATAGCGTTCGTCACCAGGTTCAGAACACAACGATAGATAGCTTTGCCGTCGATCTCCACCGCCTGAAGCCTTTCGTCGGGGATATACCGAAGATGAACCCCTTTTCCATCTGCCCGCTCCTGCAGCAGTTCCACCACATCCACCACCACGGAATTTCCCTGTACAACCTGGTACATGGGTTCCCGTGGCTTCGAGTAAGCCAACATATCGAGAACCAGGTCCTTCAACCTGGAACTGTTTCTGCTGAGGATATCCCATCCCTTTCTGATCGAACCCTCTTCCGCCTTGTCGATTCCCTTCTGAAGAATGAAAGAGCCGCCTTCCATGCCATTCAGAATATTCTTGATGCAATGTCCCAATCCAGCCACGGCCTGTCCCACCGCGGCCATGCGTTCCGCCCGTAAATTGGCATCATACAACCGCGTGTTTTCCACGGCGATCCCTATCTGAGCGCCTACAGCAAAGAGCAGTTTCAGATCATCTATGCTGAATTTGTGGGATAGCAGCTTAGAATCCACGTAAATGGCCCCGATGATCTCTTCCCTGCCTCGCAGGGGCACGCACATGGCTCCACGGATCTCCTGGATGATCACGCTCTGAGCCGCGCCAAACCGGTCATCCGAAGTGGCATCGCTGGTCAAGACCGCCCGACCTTGCCTGGTAGCATAGTCCAGAATGGTTCTACTGATCTTCATGCGGTCCAGGCCGTCCTGTCCCTCGTCGTCACTCGTCTTGCTGGCCTTGATTCCCATCTCGCCCGTGTTCGGGTCCGCGAGCAGAATACAGCCACGTCCCGCCGGAATCATCTGAAACGTCAGATCCAGAATCCCGTTCAACAGTTCGTCCAGATCAAAAGCGCGTTCCAAGATCCTTCCGGTCTGTTGAAAGAAACCCAGCACCGCCCCGGTGGAAGCGCCTGTCAGACCGGCTGCCCTGATCCCGGTCGCTTCCACCTCCAGATCCTCCTGGGACAGCGAATGGGTGGACAAATCCCAGGTGGAACTGGTAGTCTTCGGCTCACGACCCTTCCCTGTATTCGGCGGGTCCAATTCCACAGCAAAGGAGCAATTGCCCAGACGCAAATGATCGCCATTCTTCAACCCACAACTGGCTATCTTGTTCCCGTTGACAAAAGTCCCATTGGATGAACCAAGATCCTCCACCTGAACCATCTCTCCATCCAGGACCAACCTGGCATGCCGTCTGGATACGGAATGGTCGCTCAAGGTAATGTCATTGCTTGCCTCCCGGCCCAGGGCGACTGGAAACTGGGTCAGCGGAAAGCTGACCGAGGTACCTCCTGGTCTTTCCAGAACAAGTTTCCCATGCAAGGCGCTTCTCTTGCCTCCTTCTTCCGCGATCAAGGCGTGTGGAGATATTGTTCCACCAGAGCCAACAATTTCCCGGCCTCAATGGGCTTGTCGTGAAAAGCTTCCGGCTCTTCGTCACAATATTCCTTCAGATCATCTTTTGAGAAAAGCATGGCCGTCTTCTCCACAACCGAAGTCAGCATGATCACTGGAATGGATTTCAATGCCGAATCGCTTTTCAACTCCGCGAAGGTCCTGAATCCTCCCTTGCGAGGCATCTGGATATCCAGAATGATGAGATCCGGTGTTTCCTTCCTGGCCATTTCCAAGCCCTCCACACCATCCTGAGCTTCAACGACTTGGATTCTGTCCGATTCCACAATGGCCTTGACGAACTCCCTACAATCCTGTTCATCATCCACGACGAGGATCTTCTTCGTACCCATATATGCCTCTTTCTTACGAGCCATGTTTCGATCTGGCAGAGCCCTTCTTGCGTCGAGGTGCAGACGAACCCTCCAGGGCCTGGTCCAGATCCTCCATAATGTCTTCCGGGTCCTCGAGCCCACAGGAAAGCCGAACCAATTCATCGAGGATACCCAAAGCCTTACGCTGCTTTGGGTTCATATCATAATACGATATCAGACCAGGATGGGTCACCAACGTCTCGACACCGCCCAGGCTGGGGCCGATTTGACAAAGCTTCAGACGGTCGAGAAAGCGTTTTGCGTCCGCAAGATTCCCGTCGATCTCAAAGGTAACCACTGCGCCAAAACCACGCATGTATTTCTTGGCCAGTGCATGGTGTCTGTGACTCTTCAAACCGGGATAGTACACCTTTCTCACCCTGGGATGGCTTTCCAGAAACTCGGCCACGCTGTATCCACATCCATTGAGCCGTTCCATTCTCATGCCAAATGTCTTCAATCCTCGGATCAAGAGATAGCAGGTCAGAGGATCCGGGATGCCTCCCATGGTTCGCTGGAGATCCCGTACCTGGTCCATGTTTTTCCTGGAGCCCAGCACCACCCCGCAAAGGATGTCATTGTGTCCCCCCAAATACTTGGTAGCGCTGTGAATTACCACATCCATACCTGATTCGAGAGGCCGTTGATTGGCCGGAGTGGCAAAAGTGCTGTCGATGAAGGTCGTCAACCCCTTGCGACTCTTGGCAATCTGGCGAATCTTCTCCAGATCCATGATGTTCAGGTAGGGGTTGGTCGGGGATTCAGAAAAGATCAGTCGAGTTTCTTTTCGTACTTTGCTTGCCATACCGGCGTAATCCCCGAAAGAAATCACATCCACATCCACACCGAATCTGGGAAAAAGCTTCGTACATAAACTCAGGGTTCTCTTGTAGGCATCATCGGTGATGATGATGTGATCCCCTGCCTTCAAGAAAGCCAACAGAGCCGTGGAAACAGCGCTCATTCCGCAATCGAACAGAACCGCGTCTTCGGCTCCCTCCAGATCGGCTAGACGGGCCTCCGCCACTTGACGGGTAGGATTGTGGTAACGCCCATATTCGCAATGCCATCTCTTGCCTGAAGTATAGTCTTCGATGTGTCCACTGTCTTCAAAGACATAAGTCGAGGTCAAAGCGATCGGCGTCGTCAGCGAATGGGCCCATCTTGGTCTATCTTCCCCGGCGTGAATGGATCGAGTTGCCCGGCCCTGGGGCTTCTTCTTGGCCATAGAGGTTTCCTCTTCCTGTAAGTTGCTTCCAAGCGAAAAAACCAGTGTACGCCCCACCCCATCCAGGGTCAACGTCTCTTGAGCTCGGTTCCTCGCCCTGTCATGATCAAGGCCTTTGCTCAGATTGTTTGTCGCCAACGTTCCTGGTGAATCCGCGAGGGCTGAAAGCGATCGACCCGTTCCTGGTCTGAGGATGGATATCCCAACGCGATGACATTGAAACACAGAATGCCTTCAGGCAAGCCCAACAGCTCGGTCATGCCTTCTTCCCTCTCCGGGCGAGGATGTACACCGCACCAACAGGTCCCCAAACCCACAGCGCGAGCCGCCAACATCAGGTTCTGCGTCGCGGCGGAAAGGTCCTGAACCATCATGCCTTCGTGCTTTTCCAGGGCCTTTTCTCCCAAGACGCAGATACACATCGGCGCTTGTCGGAGCATGGCAGCATGGGGGTGAAGTTCCATGATTCGATCCAGGGTTTGTCTGTCCCGAATCACCACGAAATGCCAAGGCTGTTCGTTGCCTGCCGAAGGCGCGGCCATGGCCGCGCGAAGCACCGTGTCCACCAGTTCCTGACTGACCTCTTTCTGTAGATAAGAACGTACGGAACGCCGCGTTATCAAGACTTCCATCGCATCCATCTTTTCTTGCCTCCCTTCTTTATTCCCTGTTTTGTTTCTTCTCATCCCACCAGGGATGGTACATATGTAGATAGTGCATATTGTAAATATTCAATGAACCCAATATGAAACTCCCTTTATGATGCCATGTTCCATCCCTTGCACCAAGGCGATCCTCGTGAGATCATTCTCCTGTTGGCTGGAATCCTGATGATGCGAGCCTGTGCGGACAGGGACGGGCCGCCCAGACGATTCACGCACTCCTCGCCAGTCCTATATAATCTAAGATCAGATCGGGTTCACTGAATATTTACACCCGATCCATTTGAGGGGTTTGTGAAGGTAGGGCAAGGAAAGCATGATGAGAATAGCTGTGATCAACGAAACCAGCGCCGGGGACAAGAACAAGGACATTCTCAAGGCTTTGGAGGGATTTCATCACGAGATCCTCAACGTGGGCATGAAAGCCGCGGGGACCGATCCGGAACTGACCTATATTCACACAGGATTCCTTGGAGCCTTGCTCCTTCAGACCCAAAGAGCAGATCTGGTGGTCGGCGGATGTGGGACAGGGATCGGATTTCTCAACTCGATCATGCAATATCCAAACGTCTTCTGTGGCCTGCTCAGGGAACCCTTGGACGCCTGGCTTTTTGCCCAGATCAACGCGGGAAACGCCATATCGCTCGCGCTCAACCAGGGATATGGTTGGGCGGGGGAGATCCAACTGCGGTTCCTCTTCGAACGTCTGTTTTCTGTCCAGCCCGGCAGCGGATACCCAAAACACAGGGCGCAATCCCAATCCCAAAGCCGAACCGCACTTGAGACCCTCTCCCAGCGAACGCACCGTCCTTTCCTCGAGATCGTCCAAACCCTTCCTGAATTCGTGATTCGGCCGGCCCTGGAATTTCCCGGGGTTCTGGAAGCCCTGGATCCATATTCCCTGGAGGACAAGGCCTTGGCTCAGGCGCTCTTCATTCGATCACCAGGACTTGAGAAATAGGCCAGAAGAATTGCACCACGGACCAGACGAAGAGGATGACCGTGTTGCCCAGGACCAGGCCAAAGGCCACGGTCCTGTATTTCCGCCAGGCGGGAACCCCCTGAAGCTTCAGGATTAAAACCTTAGCCAGCCACCCCAGGAAGATGGAGAACCAGTACATGTCAGCGAAATGGGCTGAAATACACGCCGCGTATCCAAGAGGATGGAACATCCACCAGGGATAGCGCCATCGCATGTAACAGAGAAAGGCGACCAGGCCTGCGCCGGTCGCGATTCCTCTGAGTTCCCTCGTTTCGAATCGCTCCTGCCGAACATGCCTGTATTCGATGGAAAGAGCCGCTCCCCGCGGCGCTCCTCGCTCCCACCAACCCAATTGAGGCACGCCTCCGGCCTTGTAGATGGTATTCAGGGAGATGGGATGCACCAACACGCAGGTCAACACGATCGATCCCACGATGAGCGGCACCACCTTGCTCATGCCAATCCCCTGTTCCCGACATGCCTTGATGCCCTGCAGGATATTAGGAAGGATCGTGGAACAGGCATCGGACAGGTTGTATCCCACAAGGCACAGGTTGGTGATGTCCGTGGGCCGCACAAAATGCCCTCCGGTCGCTTTGAGTAGGAGATTCTGAGGTCCGAAAAAGGAGATCCAGAAAAACATGGCTCCCGCCTCGCAGACAATCCTTGCCAGAATCACGATGCTGGCGAAGTAGATCATCAGCATGGCCACGGACAGCAGAAGCGAAATCCCGGCCGCGACACAGAAAAGGACCATCCCCCCGCCACAGACCACGATCCCCAAGGAGGCCACGCGATACAGCTTGGCCTCATCCTTTTCCTCCGGGTCCAAAGCCACGGACTGTCCCTTCCATGTCAGGTTCATGACCCGTTTCAAATGTCCCCGGGCCAACCAGAGATAGAACAGAAAAAGAAAAGCGAAGGCTCCAATAGCCTGGTTGTTCAAGAATTGCCAATGATCGCCCATCCCCATCCCGGTTCTCACCAGGAGCTGAAGTCTTCTGAAGACGTAAAAGAACCAGAGGCTAAACGCGGCGTCGGAAGCCACCAGATAGGCCACACCCATGGCGTTGAAATAGATATTCAGAGGGATCCAATTGAGTTCGTACCAAGGACGTTCACTGAACATGTGCCTCGTACTGGGCCTCAAATTGAAACTGGGAACCGAGGGAAAGTAGAAGTTGAGTCCGTTACACATCAAGACCAACACCGGGACGAAAAACGCGAACCACATGGCCCGGCTTCGAAAAAGGGACGCGGGTTGAGGATCTCCTGGAAGGTCCTCGGATACCTCCGAGGCGATTCGAGCCAAGGGAAAGATCAACCGTTCATGCACGATCCACTGTTTGCTGATGAAGACCGCCATGAACACGGTCACAAGGAATTGAAGAATCGTAAATCCTGTCCAGAAAAATAAAGGCTTCACCCAGGGACGCCAAGGAAGGGGGGTGGGCTCCATGGGCATGCCTTCGAAGAAGTAGCTGATCACCGGGTCTTCCGGGTTCTTGGAGGGCACGAGCCAGTCCTTGATGTGATCGAAAAACAGCTCCTGATACCCATTGGTGGGCGTGGCATAGTAGATCGGTCCTGTGGCTCCAAAATACACGTAATTGGAGAACTGCTGACCCGGGATCGAGGACATGACCACCAACAAGGTATACACGATGACCATATCCCTGCTCTTGAGAAGGGCTCTGCCGCGCCATTTCTTCCATCCCGCGTTCAAAAGCGCCAGGAAAATCAGGGGGAAAAGGGCGGTTCTAGGCAGATGACCGCTTCCCATATGATCATGTCGAAGCATGAGCGCCACCGAAGAAAGGTGGACCAGCAAGATGACGAGGAGAAACCCCAGCAGGATGGATCCTTTGGGGAATCGTTCCTCTTCGAGTTGATTCCGTGCCTCCAAAGATGCCTCTGTTCCTTTTCCGCCTCAAGATCTTGATCAGCATGACAGACGTGGGTCAATTCTACACGGTGAAGCCTTCCTTGGAAACACCCGATCCCTTGCGAATCCTTTCAAGCCTCGCTAGACTAATCGTCGCATTCAGGTTTCCAAGTAAGGATCGTCCCCCTTCAATCTCCTTGCAAACAGGAAAGGATAACACGCATGAAAAGCAGAAACTCACTCTGGATCATGTCTCTGATTCTCTCTCTGGCTCTTTTCGCGGGATGCGCATGCCAATCAGGTCGTTGTTGTCGTCAATGCAAAAGCTCGTGTTCACTCCGCCAGACTCAGGCTCCATCCAACGAGGCGCTCATCGGCAAGGTGGCCGAAGAGATGAAGACGTCTCTTATGGCCAAGGACGTGGAAAGGGTCATGGCCCTGTTCTCGGACAACTTCTCCACGACCACGATGCCGGACAAGGACAGCGCTCAGGCTTTGATCGAATACGGGTTGAGCATGGGGTTTTTCGACACCTGTGAGATCTCCTATGACCTAGCAGACCTCACGCTGGAAGGCGACAAGGCCCAATTGTATCCTTTCCGGCTTCAAAGCGGTAGCGATCTGATCACAGCCCATGTGGAGATGTCCAAGGAGCTCGCGGGCTGGAAGATCACCGGTCTTTCCGTGGAAGGAATCTGAGGGGATCGATGAAGAACCCTTGTCCGGATCGACTCTTTTCCCTGGATGCTCTGCGAGGTTTCGACATGTTCTGGATCATCGGGGGAGGGGGATTGATTCACGGACTCCATCAGCTCTGGGGAGGTAGCGTTCTGGAATCCCTTTCCAGGCAGATGAATCACGTGCCTTGGAACGGCTTCCACTTTCAGGACCTGATCTTTCCCTTGTTCGTTTTCATCACCGGAATCGCCATTCCCTTTTCCCTGTCCAAGCGATGGTCCTCCGGATCGGCGCAACGCGCCGTTTATCTCAGGATCTTGAGACGAGCCCTGCTCTTGTATCTGTTAGGATTGATCTACAATGGCGCGCCCGCGGCCGGGTCTCTTTCCAACGTCCGTTTTGTGGGCGTCCTGCCACGGATCGCTCTGTGCTATCTCGCTTCTTCTCTCCTCTTTCTCCATCTAAGTCACAGAAACCAAGGGTTCTTCTGCCTCTTCCTTCTGGCCCTGTATTGGTGTCTCATGAAACACATTCCGGTTCCAGGCCATGGCGCGGGCGTTCTCACCCCGGAAGGCAACCTCGCCGCGTTTGTGGACAGCAGGATCCTTCCAGGAAGATTGCATGCAGGTTCCTGGGACCCGGAGGGCCTTCTGAGCACCCTTCCCGCCATATCCACCTGCCTTTTGGGCGTACTCGCAGGCCATTGGCTTCGTTCCTCCAATACCCAAACGGTAAAAGCGTTGGGATTGATCGCCGGGGGCATGATCGGGGTTTTGGTGGGGCGTTTCCTCGATCCCTTCTTCCCCATCAACAAGGCCCTGTGGTCCCCGTCCTTCGTCCTTCTTACAGCAGGATACAGCGCGCTTCTTCTGGGTTTCTTCTATGGAATTATGGATGTTTTCGGCTTCAAGAAGTGGGCCTTCTTTTTCGTGGTCATTGGCATGAACCCCATCACCATTTACATGCTTCATCATGTGCTGTCTTTGGGCAGCGGATTGGACCATGTGGCAGGAGACCAGCTCTTCACCTTCCTGAAAGACGGACGCAGGCTGGTGATCGAGGTTCTGAACATGACAGCGAAATGGCTCTTTCTCTACGCGCTGTACTGGAAAGGGCTCTTCCTTCGAGTATAGATCCCTTCGAAGAGACCCTTCGACCCATCGTGATGCCTCGCCGGGCGGATCGAATAGAAATGGAAGTTTTTATGGACGATCGTATCGTGAGAAAGAAACTGGAGATCCTCAACAGCATACTTCAAACACCCTTGGCCGAGTTGGGACCCTGGGAAGCCAGACGATCCAACTATCTAAACCCAGGGCAGTATGAGTTTCAGACCGAATGGGAACAAATGGTCCCTCCTTCCCTGTGGCCCGCCTTAAGCACGGTCTTTTTCAAGACCCATTTCGAGCCTGTCCCTTTGCCCAAAGACACCCAAGGCTTCCTCTGTTTTCGACTCGAACAATTCGAAAGCATGGCCTCGATCCAGGGAAGACCCTACTGTGGGATAGACCCTCATCATCTGCTCGTGCCTGCTCCCCGCGAAGCGGGGGAGCTGATGATCGAGGCCTTTGCCGTTCCCTCGGCCCAGAGATCTCCCGGCGATTCCCGTCTGAAAGCCGTATTCCATGGGGTCAGCCTGGTCGCAATTCACACCGAAGAACAAAGAGCCCTTTCGGACCTGTCCTACGCGCGCTTGACCCTGCAGGAGATCGAAGAGGGCCGGCGACGATCCTTACTGGCCAAGGCCTTGGAAGAATCCCTTCTTCTCATCGACTTGACACGGTCCAGGGACACGGTCCGTCAACAAACGCTTCAAGCCGGGAGTCTTTTGCGAGAGAGGCTTCATGCCATTGGAAGGGATTGTGAGGCCGGAAGGCTTTTCTATGTGGGCCATACCCATATAGATACCGCGTGGTTGTGGCCCATTCGAGAAACGGTTCGAAAATGCGCGCGCACCTTTTCCACGGCATGCAGGCTGATGGAAAGCTTTCCTCATTTCCACTTCTCCTGCTCGCAGGCCCAGCTCTTCGATTACGTCAAGAAGTATTACCCCCCGCTGTACGAAGAGATTCGTGGATGGATTCAGGAGGGACGCTGGCACACCACGGGTGGCATGTGGGTAGAGACGGATTGCAACGTGACCTCAGGAGAATCCCTGGTGAGGCAGTTTCTCCACGGAATCGAGTTTTTTAAGAGGGAATTCGGCACGCGTCCCAGGACATGCTGGCTGCCGGATGTGTTCGGCTATCCGGCCTCCCTTCCCCAGATCCTGGAACGTTCGGGGATTCCCTACTTCTTCACCTACAAGCTGCACTGGCAGGCGAGAAATCCCTTCCCTGACCATCTCTTTCAGTGGGAGGGAATCGATGGAACGAGGGTGGTGGGACACATCCCTCTGTTGCGTGGAGGCTACAACGGCAACACCACCCCGGACCACCTAGTCTACGCCTGGAAGCAGTACCTGCAGAAAGACAAGTATCCAGAGGTTCTGTTCCCCTATGGATATGGCGACGGTGGCGGCGGTCCCACCTTCGAGATGGTCGAAACCGTGGACAGGGTTCGCGACTATCCAGGGCTACCCACAGGTCGAACCGGAGGGGAAGAAACCTTTTTCCAGGAGGCGCAGGCAAGCGGTCTGGTGACGGATCTGTGGACAGGCGAGCTGTACTTGGAAACTCATCGAGGCACCTATACTACCCACGCGGACGCCAAAACAGGAAATCGATGCTGTGAACTAGCCCTAAGAGATGCCGAAATCCTGGGCAGCCTTTCCGCTTGGCTAAACGAGCCGGTGGACATGTCCATCCTCAAGGAGGCCTGGGAGCTGACATTGGTCAATCAGTTCCATGACATCCTGCCAGGAAGTTCCATCTCCGCAGTCTATGACGACATGCGAAAGGATCATGCCCAGGTCCTGGAAACAGCCAAGAAGGTGACCTCTGCCGCCATCGAAGGCGTCACCCGAAAGGACCGGGACTCCAATCTGTGCCTCATCAATACCACGTCCTGGAATCGTTCGGATCCTGTTCGAGTATGTCTGCCATCGAACTCAAGATATGTGTCAATGAAAGATACGCGAGGCGAACAGATCATCTCCCAGCTCGTGAATAAGGAAGACGGGAGCACGGAACTGGTCTTCGAACCCGAAAACATTCCAGGCTTTGGGGCAATATCCTACCAGCTCGATGAAGGACCCTCGACACAAGAAACGCCCTTCAAAGTGGAACTGCGGCGCATGGAAAGCCCCCTGTACATCCTGGAACTGGCGGAGGACGGCTCCATCGAGCGCTTGTTCGATCGCAAAGTGGGCCGGGACGTGGTTTCTGAAAAAGGTCGCCTTAACGAATTCCGTTTCTATCAGGACGGACCGGAGGGTGAAGCCGCGTGGAACATTCATGCCACCTACAAAAAGGCTCGATACGAGCAAGAGTGCCCGGCGGAATTCGAGATCATGGAGACCGGACCTGTCTACGCGAGCCTTCGAGTGACACGTCGCTTTCGGGATTCAGTCTTTGTTCAGGAGATCCGTCTGTACAGGAACCATCCCAGGATCGATTTCGTGACAAGGGCAACCTGGCAAGAACGGCAAACCCTGCTCAAGGCATCCTTCGATGTGGCGGTCCGTGCCGGACGCTCCACCTCCGAGATCCAGTTCGGCGCGCTAGAACGAGTCACCCACATGAACACCTCCTGGCAAGAGGAAAAATTCGAAGTGTGCAGCCAGCGATGGGTGGACCTCTCGGAATCCGGCTACGGGGTAAGTCTTCTCAATGATGGAAGATACGGACATGATTTCGAAGCAAGCCGCATGGGAATCACGCTGCTTAGGGGGCCTGAAGCACCCGACCCGAAAGCGGACCTGGGCGAACACGAATTCACCTATTCCCTTCTGCCCCACAAGGGCGACTGGGTAGACGCGGGAACGGTCTTCGCGGCCGGCGAGCTGAATATCCCCTTGTTGGCGGTTCAGGGACGTTGTCCACGAACTTCGGATCCCTGGCTCACGTTGTCCGGATTGTCTGTCGTGGCAGATACCCTGAAACCAGCAGAGGATGGTGATGGCTGGATCCTTCGTCTTTATGAACCACACGGAGCCAGAGGCACCGCCCTGCTGCGGTTTGGGTTGTCCATGACCACAGTCACGGAAACCAACCTGGTGGAGGAGAACGAACGCGATTTACCCTTGAAGGACCGGACCCTGGAATGCGTCTTCCTTCCCTACCAGATTCGAACCTTACGTTTAAAGAAAACTTGATAGGGATCTTTGGACCAAGTAGTGTTATGGGACGTATCTTCGATATTCAGCGCTTTTGTATCCATGACGGCCCTGGCATTCGCACCACAGTCTTTCTTAAGGGTTGCCCCTTAAGCTGTCCCTGGTGTCACAACCCGGAGGGACGTTCCATGGAACCCTCTCTTTCCTTTTTGCCCACCCGTTGTATAGGCTGCAAAGCCTGCGCGGAGGTTTGCTCGATGGCAGTCCATCGATGGGAAGAAAAGAAACATCTCTTGGATCGGGAACGATGCGTGATCTGCGGCTGTTGCGCCGAAGCCTGCTACGCCAAGGCCCTGGAGATGGTGGGAAAGGACATGACAGCCTTGGATGTGTTACAAGAAGTCTTGAAAGACCTTGCTTTTTACAAGGCTTCCGGGGGTGGCATGACCTTGTCCGGGGGAGAGCCCACCCAGCAATCTGATTTCGGTGAGGAACTCTTGCAAAGAGCCAAAGGGGAAGGACTTCACACCTGCGTGGAGACCTGTGGGGTCACGTCGAGGCTCGTTTTGGAACGATGGCTGCCCTGGGTGGATCTTTTCCTGTACGACTACAAGGAGACCGATTCGGACAGACACAGGCAAACCACCGGCGCTTCCAGGGCCCTGGTTCTAGAACATCTCAAGTTCCTTGATCAGAACGGAAAACCCCTCTGGCTGAGGTGTCCCATCCTTCCCGGAATCAACGACAGGGAGGATCATCTGGAGGGAATCGTCCAGGTGGCTCAATCGTTCCCTTCCATCCAGGTCGTGGAATTGATGCCGTACAATCCTTTGGGAGAAAGCAAGGTGGAGCGCTTTGGACTTTGCCCCCAGCATAGGATGAAGAAGGCCCGTCCCAACGAGAAATTGGTTGACCAGTGGAAACAAAACCTGGAGCATAGAGGGGTTCGGATTCGACCCCAATGAGAGACCCAGATAAGGAGTCAAAGACATGTTCACCATCATCGCGGAACGACTCAACATGACCCGCTCGCGAATTCGGGAAGAGGTCTGGAAACGCAACACCGAATACATCGTGGAACAGGTCAGAATCCAGGAACAAGCCGGGGCCACGCACATCGACATCAACGCCGGGGGCGATCCCTCAAGGGAAGTGGAAGATATGAAATGGCTCACCCAGGTGGTGTCTGAAGCCACGCTTCTTCCTCTTTGTTTTGATTCGAGCGGTCCCCAAGCCCTTCAGGCAGGACTCGAGCTCTGTTGTAGACCGGGGACCATCATCAACTCGATCACAGGGGAAAAGAATCGAATTCAAGGGATTCTGCCCATGGTCCAGTCCTTCGGAACCGGGGTGGTGTGCCTGACCATGGACGATCAAGGCATGCCTGAAGACCTGGAGGGACGTCTTCGGCTGACGCGGCATTTGGCCTGCATGCTGCAAGAGAATGGAATCGGACTGGATCGAGTCTACTTTGACCCCCTGGTCCGTCCCGCGTCCACCAATCCAGGACAGGCCCATTACATCCTGGAAACCATTCGAACCGCCAAACATGAATTTCCGGAAAGCCATATCGCCCTGGGTTTGAGCAACATCTCCTTTGGTGTTCCAGCCAGAAACAACTTGAACAAGGCCTTTCTGGCCATGCTGGTGGCTGCCGGCGCGGATGGAGCCATTGTGGATCCCTGCGAAAGTGGCATGATGAACGCTCTTTTCTCCTCCAGGGCCGTTCTGGGACTGGACGAATATTGCATGGAATACATCACGGCCCACAGAGAAGGCAAGTTATAGAAAGATGGACAACCCCATGAATACATGGCGTGAACGCTTTGAGAAGAAAGGGATTCTGGTGACAGATGGTGCCTGGGGCACCCAGTTATCCTTGAAAGGACTGCGTCCCGGTGAAGCGCCCGAGTCGTGGAACGCGGACCGACCCGAAGAGGTTCGAGCCGTGGCCCGCTCCTATGTCGAGGCCGGTTCGGACATCATCCTGACCAACACCTTCGGTGGGAACTCGATCAAACTGAAACGTTCAGGAGACGAGGCGAGGATGAGGGAACTCAACGAAAAAGGGGTCCGTCTCTCCAAGCAAGCCGCCGGAAACGACGCGCTGGTCTTCGCGTCCATCGGTCCCTGCGGTGAATTCATGGAACCTTTAGGCGATCTTTCACGAGACACAGTGCTTCGTTCCTTCCAGGAACAAATTCAAGCCTGCATTCAGGGAGGAGCGGACGGAATCGTGGCAGAGACCTTCACCAATCTGGAAGAAGCCCTGGCTGTCCTAGAAGCGGCTCGATCCCTGTGTAATCTTCCTGTGGTCGTGTCCATGACCTATGACAAGGGACCGGCCGGGTTTGCCACCATGATGGGCGTCAAGCCGCAACAAGCAGGCCAAACCCTGGAACAGGCAGGCGCGGATTTGGTGGGAGTCAATTGTGGGTTGGGAATGGAAGACGCGATCGCCGTGGTACGGATCCTGCGGGACGTCACAACCCTTCCCCTTTGGGCCAAGCCCAATGCCGGGCTTCCCCAGCTTGTCCATGGCACGACTGTATTCAAGGAAACCCCGGAACAGATGGCATCCAAAATCCCTGAACTCATCGAGGCCGGAGCCGGTCACATCGGAGGATGTTGCGGCACCACGCCGGAGCATCTCAGGGCGTTCGTGAACATGGTGTCGAGATAACCCCAACCTTATCGAATCTCGATGGTCCCACTGCCCCATGGACGGATTTCCATGGGCTTATCGATCAGGATCGGTTCGTTGCCTGGACCAGTATAGATTCCCGGGGCCACATACAATCTCGCGCCAGTGTAAAAACGTCCGATCTTGCCCACCCCCTCGGACAAGGTATTGAAGGGGGTGGCGCTCAACCCATTCTCCACGCCCGAGTAATTGAGATCCACATGGATATACTTGGGCCGCCAGTTGGCCACCGTATCCCTGGTGTTGTTGTGAGACCTTCGCATATCTGCGGAATCCGATTCGGTGTACAAAATTCCAGTGGGACCAAAGTTCAGGTATTCCACATCCGGGTTTGACCAATGGTTGACGCGCGTGCACCCTCCGGGACAGTTGTAGGACATGATGGTACGAAAATCCTCATCCGGGTCCTGATAACCATGACTATAGGAAAACACGCCATTTGCGTTATCGTGGGGCCGATCGTGCTTGCCTCCCTGATTGTGCCCCATCTCGTGAGCGAAGGAATAATAACCGGTGGCACAATCCCAATCGCAAACAGAAAACGCCCGGTCCTGAAAATCGTGGGATTCCGTGTACATCACGTACCCAATCCCGCACCATGTATGATCGTTGATCAGCAAGGAAACCATATCCGCCCCATAGTCATCCCGCAAATCATGCACGTTGTCGATAATCCCATCGCTTGGATCCTTGAGACAATACAACGCGATGTCAAACGGATCCGTGTAGGAACCATAAGTGGCCGTGGCTTCGTCATAGGCCACTTCCTCCCGATGAACCAGGGTGATTCTTTGGACCACGCCGCTGTTGGAATATCCCGTATTGGTCTCGGCAACGGCCAGATCAATCAAGGCATGGATAGCAACCGTGCCGCCCACTGCCGCTCTGGCCCCTGGAGAATAGACGACCATGACATCAATGTTGCTTCCGGTCTCGTCGTATCTAAGTACTGGAGGTATATCTCCGCCCGTCTCTCCTCCGGTCCCAGGCGCGTCCCCCTCAGACTGCTCAGGCTCGGACACAGGCTCTTCAGGAAGGTGAGAACATCTCTCCGGGGGATATCCGCTCTGGTCCACCTTTCGAAGCACATGGCCTCCTCCGGGTTGGTATCGAATGTGGAAGTGTCCTTGCCCCGGGATAAAGATATTCCCCTGCAAGATATCGTTTCCACTGACCATAGTCACTTCGCTGTGTTGGATCCCCTCGATCGAACCCTTCCAGGAAATCGTTTCTCCATCTGGCCCGGCGTTTTCCGCTGAATCCAAGACAAGAACTTGATGAATCCCATTGAATAGGTTCAAGGAAAAACGATTGCCTTGGCTCACGAATTGTCTTCCCTTGGAAGAAAAGCCTGTATGAAGATCTAGAATCTCGCCTCGTTGCAGATCGGCAGGTCGCAGCAGAGCGCCGAATTGCACATCGATCTCTGTTTGATGATGGACACGCTCCGGGCGCTGAGGTTCCTTCGTGTCTCGAGACACGGAAGCGGGCAGGAAGAGAGGCACCTCGGTTTCCTGGGCCATAGCTTGAGGATCCATTCCCCACGCAGCAAGCCATAAGAAGACTAGAACAAGGCTCCGTGAAATATCTCTTGCCACATCAACAACCTTTCTTCACTTTCTTCCTTCGATCATGCAAAATAATATCATGGTTTTCGATTTGAAGCATGATCATCTCGGCTCATGCTCGGCTCGCTGGAATCTTGATGAAGCGAGCCTGGCCGCACAGGAACGCCACCCCGCCCCTGAACCCGCTTGGCCGATTCACGCACCTTTCGCCAGCCTGCTATGATCTAAGGGGTCACGTAAAAATGAGTTCACATTCTGGAGGGCAATGTCGACTTGAATCCTGAACATCCTTTGAACAGGACCATGGAAAGGCAACGTTCTATGAGACTTCAAGCGCTGGAACAAGGCCATCTTTCGGAAATCTGTGCCTTGGCGACCCAAAGCCTGCCTCAGGAACACTTATGTCCCGAAGATCTGGAACACGGAATCTTCCGCGACCCCCACCCGGATCCTGAAGCATCGATCACCGCCTGGAAGAAGGATCGCATCGTGGGGTTTCTCAATGGAGCGTTTCGTCCCTCTTCCGAAGGGCCTGATCGAGCTCTCATCAAGCTTTTCGCGGTTCATCCCGATTTTCATAGGCAAGGGGTGGGGACCGCCCTGATCCAGGCCTTTGAGGCCAGGGCCAGGGAAAGGGGCGCGGATGGGATACGCGTGGGTTCTATCGGCCACCTTTACTTTGCTAGCGGGGTGGCTCCTCGATATACCGAAGCGATTCTCTTTCTGAACAAATTGGGCTACGAGAAAGCCGGGGAATCCTTCTATCTGGGAGTGGACCTGAGTCAACCGATACCCAGGTACGAGGAACAGGAATCCCAACTTTCCAGGGAACAAATCCTGATCCAAAGGCCCACAAAGGAGCAGAAAGAAGAGGTCTGCCAATGGATCCTCAATGCTTTCGGCCCTGGGTGGTCCCATGAAACCTCTTTGGGATTTCTCAACGATCCTGTCACCGTATGGATCGCCCGGGCGAGAGGTCGCGTGGCCGGCTTTGCGGCAAGTCGCGCCACAGGTCGTGTCTATTTCGGTCCCACCGGCGTTGGGGAAGAACACAGAAGACAAGGGATCGGCCGCATCCTGGTCTCCAGATGCATGGAGGATCTTCAAAGGGATGGTCAATCCATGGCCTGGATCCCCACCGGATGGGGCAGGATCGCCTACTACCATCAGGCCGTGGGCGCTCGGGTTGCCAGGATCTTCTGGCCCTTCGACAAACGCTGGGAAGACATCTCTACTTCCTGAGACGCTGGACCTTTTTTTCACAGAGCTCAAGCGCTTCCCGAGCCGATTTCTTGCCGTCCATCACCCAAGCCGCCGCCGCGAGAAACGCGTCAGCCACCTCCAGATTGAATCCCACGTCCGGGGCATAGATCTGGGCTTTGGACGCGCCATAGATCTCCATGGCCTTCTTGAGCTGGGGTGGACTCTCTTTTTCCGAAATGCTCCCTTTCACGCTGGAATAAACCCCGGCCTTCACCATCTCTTTTTGCACATCCACGGTCGTAATATGCCGAAGCAGAGCGATAGCCTGCTCGGCGTGCTTGGTATTGGCCTGGATCATGTACCCTGTTGCCAGGGAAATAACGCTCGTGGGATCTCCCTTGCTTCCCGGAATATGCGGCATGTTGAAGCAGGTATAGTCGAACCCCGGAGGCGCTGATTCCTGCGCTGCTGCAATAAGCCAGCTTCCCATGGGATGCATGGCTGCGATTCCATTGAAGAAGAGGATTTGTCCCTCGACAGCCGACATCCCGTTTAATCCGCGATTAAAATAGCCCTTGTCCGCCATCTCCTTGACCATGGTGAACGCCTTGATGAAATCAGGATCCAAGAACGAGGTGCCCTTTTCCAACCGCATGACCTGTTCATATTTTTCCTCCCCGGCCACACGACTGACCAGGTGGGCCACCCAGTTGCCTGCCGGCCACTTCTCCTGGTTTCCAAAGCTGAAAGGAACTACCCCGATCTTCTTGAGGGCCTCGCAGCAAGCCAACAGCTCCTCCCATGTGGAAGGTTCCCCGATTCCTGCCCTTTGAAAAGCCTTCTTGTCGTACCAATATAGGGTTGTCAGGGAAATATCCGTGGGAATCATGTAGATACGATCCTGGTACGTGGCGCCCTCCCAGATGTTCTCCACGAAACGATCTTTCCACGATTCCTGCTCCAGCGATTCGGTCAGATCACAGGCCCATCCCTTCCTGGCATACTCTCCCACCAGCCACCCGCCCCATTGAAAATAGATGTCCGGGGGATTGCCTCCGGTAAACATGGCCAGAAGTCCCATGTCCTGATAGATGTCGTCGTCCATGACGATCTGTTGGACCCGAACGCCTGGGCTGGCCCCTTCGAATTGGAGGATGGCCTGATCCAAGGCCGCCTTGTCCGGCCCTCCGGTGGTGGCGTGAGCGAAACGAAGCACGGTATCCGACAAGGCCGAGACCAGAAAGCTGCCCAGAAAAAACCCACAAAGCACCGCCAAACGTAGGGTTTGCATGAATTTTCCCCTTCCTTTGTAGTATGTAACTGAAGATAGGCTTTGTCGCCAGGGTACGTCAAGGTATCCGAACCACAAGCGAAGAGACGAGCTTGCTTTGGTAGTTTTAGGCAGGTAGGATAATTCCATGACAACAGAACTCGCGATGCTTCTTTTCAGTCTGACAAATACGACACCTGCCTCGTCTTCTGGCGACGAGCATAACAAGAGGCTCTCCTCCCCAAGCCATATGAGCAACTTCTATCCTTTTGTGGAAACGTTGGCCGAGAGCCAAAAGCGGCAGTTTTCCTATCTGAGAGGGGTTTGGCCGGATCTTAAGACGTGGCGAGACGAAGGTCGCGCCAAGATGATGGAGCATTTGCGCTATGAACCCGGTCCCGTCGAGATGCGAGCGGAAATCCTCTCCGAGGCAAAGAAACCAGGTTATACTCGTTATCACGTCCGCTATCCTGTTGCCCCGGATCGCGCCACCGAGGCCTTTCTCTTGGTACCCAAGGGACGCTCGGAGCCTGGACCTGCCGTGGTAGCCCTTCATGATCATGGAGGCTATTACTACCATGGAAAGGAAAAGATCACGGAGACCGAAGATCCCCCGCGGGTCTTGGCTGAGCACATCGAATCCAGCTATGGGGGGCGTCCCTTTGCCGATGAATTGGCTCGAAGAGGCTTCGTGGTCCTGGTCCCGGACGGCTTTTATTTCGGATCTCAACGTCTGGATCCGACACAACTTCCGGCAGGCTATGTGGGGCGTTTGGATGGCTTGAAACCTGGTTCCGACGCTTATATCCGGGCCTTTCAGTCCATCGCCTCCAAACACGAGGAGATCGTGGCCAAAACCCTGTTCGCCGCCGGGACCACCTGGCCGGGGGTTCTCTTTCAAGGGGACCGAGCCAGCGTGGACTATCTTCTCACCCGGCCGGAAGTAGATCCGACCCGGATCGGATGCATGGGTCTTTCCATCGGTGGCTTTCGAAGCGCGCATTTGACGGGACTAGATCCCCGGATTCGCGCCGGCGTGGTGGTGGGATGGATGACCACCTACGCATCCTTGCTCTACGATCATATCCAGAACCATACCTGGATGATCTATGTGCCTGGACAGCTCGCCTGGTTGGATCTTCCGGACGTCGCTTCCCTCCACGCCCCGGATCCTCTCCTGATCATCCAATGTTCGAAGGATCACCTTTTCACCATGGAAGGCATGAAGCAAGCCGAGAAGATTCTTTCCCAGGTATATGAAGGGATGGATGCCTCACAGTATGTGCGTTGCTTGTATATGGATGAACCGCATTCCTTCAAGATCCCTGCCCAGGAAGAAGCCATCTCTTGGATGGAACGTTGGTTGAAGTGATGCAGGAGACAACCGGTAGTATTTATTGCAAGATTGGCATCTTGTAGAGCATCTTGGTCAAGATATTCTATCGCGCTTGGGATTCATGACAAGCCCAGGTAAAACGTTTTTTCCCGTCCGCCTCCGCTTCGATCGTCCCCATCCACACGCGCCGATCCCTTTGCCCTTGATCCGGGATAAGCCTCTCGGTCTCTTGACCGATCCTGTCGGGATACCAGAGGCCGACCAAGACGGACGCTGTCTCGCCCACTCTCAAGTCAGGCAATGGCACGCCAAGGTCCACCTTGACCTGCCCCGGTTCGTCGAACTGCTTCAGTTCGGGCGGGTCCTCGATCCATCCGCCAGTCCACGTCAGCTTGCCGCCACGCTCGAGATGGATGAAAGGGACAGCACGGCCCATGGGCGCACAGCGAAGGCTCCACTCGGTCGTCAGGACAAGTTGGTCTCCCTTGATATCAGCGTGAAGGAGCTGGACATCGTAGTCGCCTGCGACTCGCATGGAACCGACTCGATAGCGCCGGGAACCGTCCTCGCTGTCCAGGGGCAGCGCCATAATGGGACGGCCGAGTCGGTCGCCGACAGAGACGAGGACATCGTATTCCCCGCTGCCAAGCTGCATGGGCAGGGAGAAATCGCGTTCGAAGGTCCTCGGTTCAGGGTCCTGCAGGTCGACCGGGAGGTCGCGCAGGTTCGCCTCGTCGTCCACCCAGACCGCGACAATACCGCCATGCTCGTCTTTCAGGGTCACTGTTGGGAAGCAGTCAACGTAGACCGGAGCGACACCTGCGTTTTGCCAGCGCCACTGGAGCGGGAAGGTCGCGCCCATCGCCAAGGATGGCGGGTATAAGATCTCGACGAGCCTGAAGCGATACCCGATTCGCAGGTTGATCTGCCGGACCAGATCCCTGTTCTTTTCGAGGAATTCACTGGGCCACCAATGGATCGACGCGTAGCTGGCATGATAGTCTTCGATGGCCTGCAAGAACCCGGATCCGTCCCCCCACCAGCCGCGCTGTACCGAGCCACCATAGTGATCACTCTCGATGAACACGGGCGCGTTGGGCCAGAAATGCTGCCCCATTTCAGCGTGGAAGTAGGCAGAGGGTCCTGGCTGTACCAGGATACTATCGTCCCTGAGCCCCAAGCCACGCTCTGCCATGTAGCGAGTCAAGTCGTCATCTTCCCGCTCTTCGTGTAGCGCGAAGCTCTCTTCACCGGTTTCGGGATGAACGAGGTGAACAAAGGGACAGACGCTTGGGGGGTGTTCATGCCGCAGGAGCCAGCGGGTTAGGATTTTCAGGGAATGGGGATGCTTGGCCGCGTCCTGTCGAATTGAGGCTCCCGTCACCGCGAAGTCGACGCCTTCTGGCAGCGCGTTTCCCAAGAAGAACTCTGCTGGCTCAAAGGCTGGGCGACCGGAGTCGTCGAAGGCAAGATGCCCGAGCCTGACACGGCGGTCATCGAATCCTTGGTGAGGCAATAGCCTGCCATGGTTTTCCTTCACGCTCGGCCGCCACAGACCCGAAAACAGCTCGAAGGATCGTCCGCGCCAGCCGAATGGCACGACCAGGTCGAACCCACGCTCATTCACGCCTTCCTGCCAAGGCAACTCTGTGCCGGGCCGCGACAAGAAATCGTCCATCCCCACCACCAACGTCTTCTGGAAATGCTTCAAATGAAGATCAATGTGGCGCTCGATGGTGGCATTGGGGTACGCTTTTTTCGTGCTTGCCCAGGTGTGTCCTTCCCCCCAGACCCCGAAGGATCCGATCTCGATGAAGGACACATCGGGGTGACCGTCGTAGCGAGTGGCGGCAGCGGCGAGGAAACGGTCGAGTTTCTCCAGAAACACGGGGTCATCGAAGTCAGGCTCCCAGAACGGACCGTCCCCAACGATTCCGTGCCCCGGCCGGAATCGATATCCTTTCGCTCCTGCGGCGGCCACCCATTCCGGCGTTGCCCATTCCATCCAGCTCTCGGAACACGAGAACCTGAAGCCGGCCTTCAACCCGCGCTGGACGAATCGCTGCATGGGAGTATCGACGACCGACCAGTTGAATTGTCCCTCCTTCGGCTCGAGATAAGCCCACGGGATCCGCAAGTAGATGAACGACAAACCAGGCCAATCGGGCAGCAAGTCGCTGGGTGCCAGTCGTGAACCGTAGTTGGAGGGCACGTTGTCGTAGTAGTGTAGCGCCCACCCCATACCGGGATTCTGCAATTGTGCGCCGTTGTCGCTTGGACGGATCCTAATCATCTCCGGTTCTCCTTGGCCGGACGCAGCAATCGCAACACCGAAACACAGGGCAATTATGGTTGGAAATACTCTACACATAGCACAAAAGGATGCCAATACGAACGTAAACATTCTCACGAGTTACGCAGTGATTTAGGGGGCTAAAGAAGGCGCGGTCGGGGCCGTTTATGACTGTCGACCGCGCCCGTGGCAGCCGGCGTCTTTTCCGACCGCCATGGACAAGTATAGATCTGGGAGCGTGGGCATGTAAAGCGTTCGAACCTAAGGGGGACGTACTATGAGTGGATTTTTTTTCT